>Ga0163163_10000417_pt1 | contig 39600 bp, 30 predicted proteins | sample S65metaG_FD_119766 | JGI IMG/M metagenome (GOLD analysis project Ga0163163, IMG submission 119766) | Switchgrass rhizosphere microbial communities from Kellogg Biological Station, Michigan, USA - S6-5 metaG | ecosystem: Host-associated > Plants > Roots > Rhizosphere > Soil | place: USA... | reverse complement strand
GCGACGGTGCGTTCCGGCGGCTCGCGCAGAAGATCGATCTGGAGCTCCTCGCGCGCTTCGCGATGGCCGACTGCACCGGCCGAACCGGCACGTTCGACTGTTCAGCGATCGACTGGTTTCTCGCACGCGCGCGGGCGCTCGGCGTCGAGCACGCGGCCCCGGCGCCGGTCCTCATGGGCCGTCACCTGCTCGAGCTGGGCGTCAAGCCCGGCCCGCGCATGGGCGAGCTGCTCGCGGAGATCTACGACGCGCAGCTCGAAGGAACGATCACCACGCTCGACGAGGGCATCGCGATGGCGCGGACGCTGTTGCAGCAAGTCTGAGCTCGCGGCAGAGGAATGCGCAGTTTGGTGCACCTCCGCACGCACCCAGGCGTGGGATCCAACAAAGCGGCGGGCTGGCTCGTATCTATAAGCAGCAATGTGGGCTGATCTGAGTGTCGGCCTTCGGTCGCTCCAGCGAACGCCAGGGTTCACCCTCGTCGCGACCCTGTCGCTGTCGCTCGGTCTCGCCGCTGCCGCAAGCCTGGTCAGCGTGCTCGACGCGCTCGGATTCCGGCCACTGCCCATTACCTCTCCCGAGAATCTCGTCCAGATTGATCTCAACACCGATCTCAACGCTGGTCGCGCGAGGTCATTGACGGCCTCGTACGAGGACTTCCAGGCAGTGCGGCGGTCGCTAGATGGATCGACGCGTCTGGCTGGCTATTCGATACGGGGCAACGGGCTGGGCGCGCCCGGCGAAGCGCCAGCGGTTGTGCTGACAGGCGTCGTAACGGGCGAATTCTTTCCGGTCGCCGGCGTCACGTGCCCGATCGGCCGGTCGATTGAGGCGGCTGACGAACAGCCCGGTTCGCCGCCGGTGGTGGTGCTGTCGGATCGGTCGTGGCGCACTCGCTACGGCGCGGATCGCGCGATCGTGGGCCGCACGGTCGAACTCAACGGCTTTCCAGTGACGGTCATCGGGATTCTGCCGGCAGACTTTACCGGGTTCCGGCCGTTCCTCTCCCCCGAGGTGTGGGTACCAGTTCGCACCTGGTCCCAAACTCTGCGGATGAGCGACGACGCCTGGAGCCGCAGCGGCGCGAAGGAGCGCATGTTCACGCTGCTCGCGCGGCGGGCGCCGGGCCAGTCATTCGAGCAGCTCGCGAGTCGGGTGGGAGCCGCTGCGGCGTCGCTTCGACAAGAGTTTCCAGCAACCCGTCGCGATGCGACGTTGGTCGCCCGGGACGAGCGTGAAGTCCGGGTGGGCCGCCTCACCGGCCTCAGACTGATACTTTGGGCGCTCGTGGACATCGTCATTCTCATTGGCTGCGCAAACGTGGCGGGCCTGCTGCTCAGCCGCCTGACGTCGCGCCGCCGCGAGCTCAGCGTTCGCACGGCGCTTGGCGCGAGCCGCAGTGTCCTCGTTCGGTGCCTGCTGGTGGAGTGCATCGCTCTGGCTCTTGGCGGCGCGGCTCTCGGGCTGGCGGAGGCCTGGGTGCTCATCCGCCTGCTCCCATCGCTCGTGCCGCCAGCTGCATTGCCCCTGAACCTGGATTTTCGATTCGACGTACGGGTCGTGATCGCCACGTTCGCTGCCTCGATCGCCACTGTGCTCGCGTTCGGCGTTTGGCCTGCCCTCTCAGCCACCCGCGTCAATCTCACTCAGATCATCAAGGGCGTGCCTTCCGATCGCTTCCACCTTGGGCGTCTGTTGGCCCGGCGAGGCCTGGTGACGGTGCAGGTCGCCGTATCTTTCGCGCTGCTCGCGGCAGGCGCGCTGCTGCTTCGAAGTCTCTGGAACATCGAGCGGCTGTCGCCGGGCTTTGACGCCAAACCGGCGCTGCTCGTGACCGTCGAGCCGGGCGTCGCGGGCTATGACCTACCCCAGACGCAGCGCCTGCTCGACGAGTTCATCGTTCGCCTGGGCGCAACGGCTGGGGTGACCGGCGTGACGGTCGCGCGACGCATCCCGCTCAGTCCCGATGGCGGCGGTGCAGCGAAGGACGTCGATCTTCCGCAGACCAGCGATCGGCCTGGCCCGCCTCCGAGCATCCACTTCAACAGCGTCCTGCCCAACTACTTCGACACCATGGGCACACGCATTCTCGAGGGATCGGGCTTCCCGCTACGGGTGACGGCGTCGGACCCGAAGGTCGTGGTCATCAACGAAGCGATGGCTCGCCGCTACTGGCCCAACGAGTCAGCCCTGGGCCGGCCCCTGCGGGTGCTCGGACCAGGTCCCTCCGGCACCTTCACGATCGTGGGCGTGGTTGAGACAGGCAAGTACTCGAGCCTGACGGAATCGCCGGACCCCTACCTGTTCTTTGCGCTGGAGCAGATGCCGACGAGTGAACCCACCGTGGTCATCCGAACGACCGGCGATCCGGCGTCGCTCGCACCTGCGGTCAGACAGATCCTGCGCGACCTCGATCCCAGGCTGCCAACGCTTCAGATGATCACGCTCGACCAGCACATGGGGTTCGCGCTCTACGAACCACGGTTCATGGTCGCGCTCATCGGCACGCTCGGGCTGTTTGGATTAGCGCTGAGCCTGACTGGGCTCTACGCCGTGATGGCGTTCGTCGTCGCAACGCGGCGGCGGGAATTCGGCGTCCGGCTGGCGCTCGGAGCCAAGCCGGCCGACCTGATTCGCCACGTCCTCTGGCAGGGAGCCCAACTCATCGGCGCTGGTCTGGCAGCGGGCATACTGCTCGCGTTGATGGCCACTCAGACCATGAGCGGTTCGCTCGTCGGCCTCACCCCGTTTGATCCCCTGACATACCTGCCAGTTTCCGCCCTGCTCGGCATCGTTGGCCTCGCGGCCGCATGGCATCCTGCCCACCGCGCTTCGCGAACCGATCCGGCCAGTGTGCTGAAGACGGACTAGCAGCCCGTGGTGCGAACCAGTTCGCGTGCCGAAGTTGCTTGCCCATTGCATTTCACGTGAGAGTGCTCGGATTCAGTTTGTGACTGGGGAAATGACGACGAGATCGTCGACGCAGTTGAGGACAAACCGAGGAACCTGCGTGAGTTCAGGCTCGCGGATCTGGACGGCAATCAGCTGCGTGCGTTCTACGACTTTAACCGCGAAATGAGCGAGGAGCGCCGATTAGCGCGGCATCGTCGAGCCGGCCGAGGAGCCACCGAGTGATTCTCGCGATCTCAGCTCACTGCCCGCCGAGCTGCGTTGTCTTCACCGGTCCCATGCCGATGATCTGGACGACGGCTTCTTCGTCTTTCGCGCCGTCGTAGTGATGCGCGCCGGCGGGGTGCTTGACGATGCTGCCGGTCTTCATCGGTTTGGTCTTGGACGGATCGAACGTATCGGCTTCTGGACCGAGCGCCACCCACCACGTGCCCTTGATCACCGTCACGTATCGATCCTGATCGTGGAAGTGCGGTCGGCTGAAGTTGCCCGGCGCAAATCTGATGCGGATGACGTAGATCCCCGGCTTGGTGGGATCACCCGCGACCGTGACCTGGCTCTGCGCGCCGTCGGCGAACTTCACGTCCTCGGGCTGGACGACGACGAAGCCCAGCGCGTCGGGCTTGATGGCCTGATCGGCCGCGAGCGGCGCGGTAAGCAGAAGTGCGGCGGCGATGCCGGCGAAGCGGACTGCACTCGGACGCGTCATGCGATCTCCTTGTCAGCGCTTGCAGGGCGGCACGATGATCAGCCGCATCGAGAACTTGAGGTCCGGCGGCGGATGCAGCAACGTCATCCGCTGGTCGACGTTCGGATTCGCTGGGACGACCATGGCGCAGTCGACGGCCGTCGCCGGCGCATCGTGGTGCGTCCGCAGCGGCTGCGCCATCGACGTCGGGCGCGGGCGGGTCGCGCGGTGCGCTGTCTCGACCGTCCCCGCCGCCGAGGGCGGCATGAACGTCATGCGGAAGCCCTGCGCCGCAGCGGGCGCAGGGGTCAGCCCGATCGCCACGGTTGTCGCGACCAGGCACAGACTGAGGCGTCGCATCGGGATCTCCCAGACATCTTAGATCCGATGACACACCTGCGGCTCGAGCGGCGATGCGCCCCGCGTCGAGCGCGGATCCGCTAACGCCCAGCGGCCGGTACGACTCGTCGTCTGCGGCGGTAGAGGCTGGCGAGACCGAGCGCCACCAACGCGCTCGTCGCGGGCTCGGGCACGGCGGTCATGACGACCTGCCCGCTGCTGAAATCGTAGACACAGCCGACGGCGAGATCCCCGCAGTCGCTGGCGCCAAACCGGAAGCTCAAGTTGCCGCCGAACGCCGCGCCGCGATCACCGCGGTAGGCCGACGGCGTCACGAATCCGACGAACCTGACAGGATCGCCGAAGTTGAAGGCGCCGAGTGACCCGCCTGGCGATCCGCCGCAGCACGACCAGGTGATGACACCGGCCCCGACATAGGACCAAACGAAAGCCGTCGCGGGGTCCGTGAGGTCATCCGTGATCGCGCCCCCCAGGTCGAAGTTTGAGAGCCTGAAACCGAAGCCGCTCTCGCCGATGAGGCCGCCACCGATGTCAATCGTCTGACCGTGCCCGGTTCCCCCGATCGTCACGCTGGCCAGGTTGGCCAGCACGTCATAGATCTCCTGATCGGTCGCGAGCGGTCCGCCCGCTGAGCCGACGTGCCAGTTCCCGGCACCGAGATGGATCGAATAGGGCGGAGCCATGTCGGTGTCGAAGCCAAAACTGTAGTAGAGCGGCAGTGGTCCGGCGGCCGCAGGGCCGGCGACGGCCAGTGTCAGGACAAGGGTCGATCCGAGAAGAGCGCCGAAGCGGGAGCCTTTCATCGCGCACCACCTCTGAAGACCAGGGAGGCGACCGACACGCCTAATTCCGGGGCCGCCAGAGCCTGGCAGTACGAGGAATACGGATGAGCCGGCAAATCGGAAGAATGGCGTCGGGCAGGCCCAGTTACGTCCGCGTCGCCGGTTCTTTGTAAACTTCGAGCGAATCGGGGAGACTCAAACACATGATCGCGAAGAGGCCCGCTGTCTGGCTGCTGTCGGTGGTCGTCTCTCTCGGGAGCCTGGTCCACCTCTCTGGCGCGATCCAGGCGCGGCGCAACGTGATCATCTTCGTCTCGGACGCGATGCGCCACGGCTCGGTCAACGCCGAAGACACGCCTGCGCTTTGGAGAGTTCGCACGGAGGGCGTGCACTTCGAGAACAGCCACTCGCTCTTCCCGACGTTCACGACGGCCAATGCCTCGGCCATCGCGACGGGCCATGCGTTCGGCGACACGGGCGACTACAGCAACGTGTTCTGGCCGGGCTTCGCGACGTTCGATACCGGCAACTTCGATCTGACCCCGGGCACGCCCGTGCCGTTCGTCGAAAGCGATCGTGTGCTCGCGGATCTGGCGGCACACTTCAACGGCAACTACCTGGGCGAAGACACCCTGATGATGATGGCGCGTGCGCGCGGCTACAACACGGCCGCGATCGGCAAGCTCGGGCCCACGGGCATCCAGGACATCGAGACGCTCGCCCCCGTAAACGGCGGGTTTGCGCCCTTCCCTCCCGGCATCATCGTCGACGACGCGACCGGATCGAGCGCGGGACCGCCGTTGCCGGCGGCGCTCGTGCAGCGGCTGCGCCGCGAAGGCATTCCGCCGGAGTCGCCGTCGCGATCGAACGGCTACGGCGCGACGTCGTCGTACAACAACGGGTACGTCGGCGATCGCGCGCGAGCCGGCACGCTGCTCGCCAACACCGGGCAGCAGCAGTGGATGGTGGACGTCGCGACGAGAGCCCTCCTCCCGATATTCGCGGAGACGCCGGACAAGCCGTTCGTGCTGCTGTACTGGTCGCGCGACCCGGACGGAACACAGCACAACCACGGCGACAGCCTCGGCGTGCTCGCGCCGGGCGTGAACGGGCCGACGTCGAAGCGGGGCGTGCAGAACGCAGATCGCAACCTGCAGCAGATTCTCGCGTGGCTGGACGCCAATCCGGCGATCAAGGCCAACACCGATGTCTTCGTCACCTCCGACCACGGCGTCGCCACGATCAGCAAGCACGAGATCGACCGCACCGGGCGGGCCACCGAGAGCGAAGCGGCGAAGCACGACTACGTGGACGCCACCGGCAAGATCGACACCGTGAGGGGCATGCTGCCGGTCGGTTTCCTCGCAATCGATCTCGCGACGTCGCTCAAGACGAACCTTTTCGATCCTGACCAGCATGCCGAAGGCAGCCCGCTGTACAAGCGCATGTCGATCGATCCGGCCGCGGGCACGTGGGATCACCCGTCGATTGGCAACGGTCTCATCGGAACCGAGATCAAACGTCCAGACGGATCCGACGCGCGCGCGATCGTCGCCGCCAACGGCGGGTCAGATTTGATCTACGTCCCTGACCACAACGCCGCAACCGTTCAGCGCCTCGTCGAATTGCTGTTGACGTACGACTACGTCAGCGGCGTGTTCGTCGACGATGCCTTCGGCCAGCTGCCGGGGACGCTGCCGCTCAGCGCGATCAACCTCGTGGGCGCGAGCAAGCTCCCGCGGCCGACGATCGCCGTCGCGTTCAAGGTCTTCTATCTCAACCCGGACGACCTCCAGACGGCGATTCAAATCTCGGACACGACGCTGCAGGAAGGACAGGGCATGCACGGCGGGTTCGGCCGCGACAGCACGTTCAACAACATGGCGGCGATGGGCCCGGACTTCAAGACGCGCTACGCCGATCCGCTGCCCGCGAGCAACGTCGACATCACGCCGACGCTCGCGCAAATTCTCGGGCTGACGATGAAGCCCAACGGCAAGCTGACGGGTCGCGTGCTCGCGGAGGCGCTCAGCGGCGCGTCCGCGTCCCCGGCGGCCGGCCCGGTTCAATACTTGCGATCGACGACCGCCAACGGCAAACAGACGCTCCTCATCTACCAGGAGTACAACGGCAAGCGGTACCTGACGGCGGCGTGCTTCGTCGAAGCGAACGTGACGAGCAGTCCCACGGCTTGTCGGTGAGACACTCGGTCAGCCGACAACTTCGAACGAACGAAGGGGGTCGGGTCTGGCCTTCGCCATCAAGACCCGACCCCAACTCATCTCAGCGTCAATTGCTCTTCGGCAGCGGCACGACCTGGAACGACTGCGGCTTGCCGACCGCCGTCACCGTCTCGCCGCTGAGCTTGCCGAGCGTGGCCGTGTAGCGTCCGGGCGGCACCGCGCTGCCCCCGCCGCGTCCACCGCGGCCTCCGCCACCGCCACCGCCGCCACCGCCCGCGCCACGGCCGCCGCCGGCGCCGCCTGCCGCGGCCGCGCCCGTGCCTTCACGCAGCGACCACGCCACGCGATGCACGCCCGGGCCGTCCGGCACGTCGAGGCGATCGACCTGCACGCCGGCGTCGTTGGCAATCGTCAGCACGAAATTGCCGCTCGCGCTCGATCCGACCGAGTAGGTCAGCACCGCGCCGTACGGCGGATTCGGTGACGCCGTGTTACCCCACACCAGCCGCGAGTTCGTTTTCTCCTCGTACTGATACGTCGTCCGCAGCGGATACAGCTGAGCTTCCTGCTGCAACGCGTCGGCCGTCATCTCGCGGAACGCGCTGAAGTCGTCGAGGATGTAGAACCCGCGGCCGAACGTCGCCAGCACGAGGTCGTTCTCGCGCTTCTGGAACTTCAGCTCGCGCACCTGCGCGACCGGCATGCCCTTCAGCTGCGTCCAGTGCGTGCCGGCGTCGACCGTGAAGAACAGGCCGAACTCCGTGCCCGCGAAGAGCAGATCCGGATTCACCCAGTCCTGCAGCACGGACCACACGTCCTGGCCGTCCGGCAGGTCGCCCGAGATGGACTTGAACGTCTTGCCGCGATCGTCGCTTCGCACGACGTACGGCTTGAAATCGCCGCGCTGCCAGTTGTTGATCGACATGAACACGACGTTCGAATCGATCGGCGACGCGATGACGTGCGTGATGTAGTAGCCGTCGGGCACGTTCGCGAACTGCGTCGTCTTCCGCCACGTCTTCCCGCCGTCTTCCGTCGTCTGCAGGTTGCCGTCGTCGGTCCCGACGTAGATGAGCCCTTCCTTGAGCGGCGACTCATCGATCGCCACGATCGTGCTGAGCGTCGTCGTCGCGTTGTGGTAGGCGACGGTCGTCGCCGGATCCCACACCTTGCCCATGATCGGGATGACGCGGTCGTCGAGGTTGCGCGTCAGATCCGGGCTGATGCGGGTCCAGTGATCGCCGCGATCGTCGGAGCGATAGAGGTAGTTGCTGCCCCAGTAGAGCCGCGTGTGCAGGTGCGGGCTAATGATGTACGGGCAGTCCCAGTTCGTGCGATCGCCCGCCGCGGGCGTCTCCGCGCCCAGACCTCCACCCGCCGCGCCGCCACCGCCCGCGCCGCCGCCACCGCCGCGTCCGCCGCCGCCCTGCGATTGCGGCGGCCGGATGCCGCGCGACTGGCCCGTGCGAATGTCCATCCGCGTGATCGCGCCGTTCTGCGACGACGAGTACACGGTCGTCGGATCTTCCGGATCGATCTGGTTGAAGAACCCGTCGCCGCCGCCCGAGGTCACCCACTCGCTCGTCTTCACCCCCGCGCGCTCGATCGAACGCGATGGCCCGCACATCGAGCCGTTGTCCTGCGCGCCGCCGCAGACGTTGTAGAACGGCAGCGCGTTGTCCACGGCCACGCGGTAGAACTGCGTGATCGGCAGATTCGAGAAATGCCGCCACGTCTTGCCCTCGTCCCACGACTCGAAAGCGCCGCCGTCGCTACCGACGAGGATGTGCAACGCGTCCTTCGGATCCGCCCACACGACGTGGAAGTCCACGTGGACGCCGTTCATGTTCGGCACCGGATTGAACGTCTTGCCGCCGTCGCGGCTCCAGTCGAGGTTGGTGTTGACCGACCAGATCGTGTCTGGCCGGACCGGGTCGACGAAGATCTCGTAGTAGTAGCCGGGGTCGCCGCCGCCGTACACGCCGGCGACGCCACCACGCCGTCCGCCGCCACCACCGCCACCGGCTCGACCAGCGGCGCCAGCGGCGCCCGCCGCACCACCCTGTCGCGCGGCCGCGGCCGCCGCGGCTTGCTGCTGCTGTGCCTGCACATCCGGCGGCGCGGACGAGGGCTTGCCGAGCGGCGCGCCCATGCGCTCGAAGTTCGCGCCGGCGTCATCCGATCGATAGAAACCCGTCTCCTGCGGCCGCGCGTTGATGAGCGCGTAGACGCGCGTCGGCTTCGCCTTCGGATCGACGCCGAGCGAGATGCGGCCCATGTCGCCTTCCGGCAGGCCCTTCGTGAGCTTGGTCCACGTCTGGCCGGCGTTGGTCGACTTGAAGATCGCGCTCTCCGGACCGCCCCCGATCATCTGGCCGACGCCGCGGCGGCGCTGCCACGTCGAGGCGTACAGCACGTCCGGGTTGTTCGGATCGATGACGATGTCGTTGCCCCCGGTGTCGGCGCTGATGTTCAACACCGCTTTCCACGTCGTGCCGCCATCGGTCGTCTTGTAGATGCCGCGATCGCCGCCCGCGGACCAGAGCGGCCCCTGCGCGGCGACGTACACCGTGTTGCTGTTGCGCGGGTCGATCATGATCTTGGCGAGGTGCTCGGACTTGGCGAGCATCGGCGTGCTCCACGACTTGCCGCCGTCCGTGCTCTTGTAGAGCCCGGCGCCCACCATCGCGCTGCGCGGGTTCGAGTTCTCACCCGTGCCCAGCCACAGGACGTCCGAGTTCTTTGGGTCGACCACGACGCAGCAGAGGTTGTAGCTGCCGCCCTGATCGAAGATCGGCGTGAACGTGTTGCCGCGGTTCTCGCTTTTCCACAGCCCGCCCGCGGCGGACGCGACGTAGTAGACGTTCGGATGGTTCGGGTCGACGGCAATGTCCTGCACCCGCCCCGTCGTGTAGTTCGGTCCGAGATTGCGAATCTCGATGCCCTTGAAGGCCTCAGCCGTGAGACCGGTTCCCGTCCCCTGACCCGCGCCAACTGCCACGGCCAGAAGGATTAACGCCGCTGCGAATACCAGCTGAGCTCTTCTCATAGACACACCCACTCCAGGAGGGTAACGCCCCAATTACGACGGACGATAGCATGCCGTCTACATGCGTCTTCGGGTTCGGCAGGTTCAAGCCCGGAACACGAAGTAGACCGCGCCGACCAGGCACAGCCCCGCCCAGAGAAAGTCGAGCTTGATGGGCTGCTTCATGTAGAGGAGCGCGAACGGGACGAACACGGCCAGGGTGATGGCCTCCTGGAGGATCTTGAGCTGGGAGAGCGAGAGGCTCGCGAACCCGATGCGGTTGGCCGGCACCTGCAGCAGGTACTCGAAAAAGGCAATGGCCCAACTGGCCAGCACCGCGACGATGAGCGGCCGCGCGCGCAGGTTGCGCAAGTGCGCGTACCACGCGAACGTCATGAACACGTTGGAGCAAACGAGGAGCAGCGCGGTCTTGGCGAGTGTCATGGGAGCGTGTACTCGAAGTCGTAGAAGTGCGTGCCGTCGGTAATCCTGATCCCCATCGTGCCGGACAGTCCGGCCAGCTCGTCCGTCCCGGAATCGGGCACGACGACGATCGACAAGCTCGGCGCGCCGCGGTTCATCGGCGCGTGGTGTTGAAGCACGAACGACCCCCGGCGGCCGTCGAGAACGCCGGTGACCTGCTCGATTGCGACGTAGCCGGCCGACCCGCGCGTCGCCGTGCCGGCGCTGAGCATCATCCCCTGGCTCGTCGCGTCGAGCGCGCCCTGAAACTGCTTGTCGATCGACCGGCGGCCAAGCATCTCGCTGGGAACGCCGTCGAATGGAAGCGCAGTCAGTTTGACCGTGAACGTCCCGCTCGCTTTGGCCATGACCTCTCTCAGATGCTGCCAGGAACGGCTGCCGCCTGCGGCTCGGCCATGAAGAACTCCGCCGGCGCGAAGCCGAACAGTCCGGCCAGGAATACGCCGGGAATGCTCTGGACCTTGGTGTTGTACAGCTCGACCGCTCCGTTGTAGTAGTTGCGCGCGAACGCGATCTTGTTTTCGGTGTCGGCCAAATCTGATTGAAGCTGCGCGAAGCGCTCGTTGGCTTTGAGATCGGGGTACGCCTCCGCGACGGCGAAGAACGAGCGCAGTGCGCCGCTGAGGTCGTCGTTGGCGCGCGCGGCCTCGCGCGGATTCGTCGCGGCGCCGAGCGCCCCTCGCGCTTCGGTGACTTTCCTCAGCGTCTCGCGCTCGTACGTCGCGTAGCCTTTCACGCTCTCGACGAGATTGGGAATGAGCGACGCGCGGCGCTGGAGCTGGACGTCGATTGCGCTCCACGCCTCGCGCGTGCGCAGGCGCGTGCTGACCAGACCATTGTAGATCCAGCCGACGAGCGCCAGCGCGAACGCCCCGATCGCGAGAAGGCCCCACATCACCAGCCGCCTCCGCCGCCCCCGCCCCCGCCGCCGCCCGAGGAGCCTCCGCTGAAACCGCTGCCGCCGGATCCTCCCGGCGTCGAGGCCAGCGTGCTCGAGACCGACGAGGAGAAGCTGCCGAGCGAGGACGAAAACGTGCCGGCGTTGAATGGCGTCGTGCCGACGTACCAGCCGCCGGTCGCGGCCTGGACGTCGATGTCCTTGAACGCGCGCGCCCACTTGTCGACGCAACGGAAGACGATCGCGTAAGGCAGGTAGCTCGTGAAGATGTTGGCGCGCTCGGCGAACGCCTGCTGCGCGGTCTCCGCGGTCTTCATGTACTTCGCGAAGCCGAGCGACCGGCGCATCAGCTCGCGGCCGATGGCCGTGCGCCGCGGCATCGTGCCTGACAAGATCGCCAGGAGCAGCCCGCCGAGAATGATCGGCAACCCGAGCATCCCGGCGCCGAACCGCGCGCCGAGGCCAATCACCGTGAACACGCCGATGATGATCAGGAAGATGCCGAGAACGAGAGAGATCGCGCGGATCGAGCTCGGATTTCGCGGAAACCAGCTGCGGCCGACCGAGTCGGCGTAGAGCGCGCTCTTGGCCTTGTCGAGGTCTTTGTAGAACTTGTTCTTGAGCGCCGACAGCCGTTGCGTCGCCGCGCCGGAGAACAGACCGTCGAGCACGATGCGCTCGTAGTCGAGCAGCTGACCATCGGCTGGCTTCTTTCGCTCGATCTCCCAGTCCACGCTGCCGAACCAGCCCGTCTTCGGGATCTCGGTGATCGTCAGGTAGCCGCGCACGGCGAGATCGATGATCGTGGCGGTCACGTCGAGCGTGTCCGCCCGCTCGTCGAGCAGCAGTCCCATTTGTCCGGGCCGAATCTTCTCGGGGGGTTCGAACTCGACCGCCACCGGCTCGGAGGCGAAAAACGGCACGCGCTCGTCGGGATCGTGCGGCGACGAGTGGTGGATCGCGACGAACCGGCGATCGCGGCCCGTGCGCCACCACAGCGCGCCGATGCCCGCGACCATCGCGATCGTCGATGCCCCGGTCAAGGCCATCAGCGCCGGCGACTGATCGAACATGTGCGCGCCGTCGCGCGGCGGCGTCGAGAGCAGCGGCTTCGGCTCCGAGACCACGCCCTTGCGCAGGCCGGTCACGATCGTCATCTGCTCGCCGGGCTCGAGCGGGCGCGTGGCCCGGAACGTCGCGTTGCCAGGCGTGAACGTCGCGTCACAGTGTTCCGTCGAGCCTTGCCGCCCCTGGAAGCAGGCGACCTGCGTGACGCCGCCCGCCGGCGCCTCGACCACCACCGACGTGGACAGGATGCGCACGGGCCAGCTCTCGCCGGTCGCGTTCCAGTAGAGCTCGTCATGATCGGCAAACGCGTTCATCGCGCCGGCGACGTTGTACGCGAGGCGATACGTCGCCTTGCCCGAGATCGTCCGGTCGGGATCGCCGATGCGGAACCGGTAGGTCGATCCGATCGTCGACGTGTCGACGCGATACTTCCGGCCGTCGGCCGACGTCACGCCCACGAGCGCAATCCCGTAGCTGCGCACGCGCGTGCCGTCGTAGTTCATCTGATAGCGCAGTTCGCGGTAGATGCCGTGGTGCGGCTGGCCGCGAAAATCGACGTCGATCGCTTCGAGCGCCTTGAACTCGCCGGTCGGCTGCAGGCTGATCCGCGCGTTGAAGCGCTCGAGGACCCAGCCCTCGTCGGCGCCAAGCGGCACAGAGAGGGCCGCGACTCCACACAGGGCGACGAGTGCCGTCCTGTGCAGGACGGTCATCGTGTCACGGCCTCGGCACTCCCCTGACTCGCCAGCCGCATCAGCGTCTCGGGCGCGACGTTGCCGCCACTCAGAATGGCGACGACGCGCGGCGCTCGATCGGCGAGCAGGCGCCCGCGCCCGGCCATCACCGCGGCAACCGTCGCCGCGCCGCTCGGCTCGACGACCTGTTTCGCCTCGAAGAACAGCCAGAGCGCGGCGTTCGCGATCTCCTGGTCCGTGACGGTCACGACCTCATCCACGAACGCCTGCACGTGTTCGAACGTCAGATCGCCGGGACGCACGGGCATGAGCCCGTCCGCGATCGACGCCGTGCGATCGAGCGTGACCGGGTGGCCCGCCGCGAGCGACGCCGTCATTTTGGCCGCACCGGCCGGCTCGACGCCGACGATCTTCGCCTTCGACCCCGACTGCTTGACCGCCGCCGCCACGCCCGACACGAGCCCGCCGCCGCCCATGGGCACGACGATGATCTCGGCGTCCGCGACTTGCTCGAGAATCTCGAGACCGCAGGTGCCCTGTCCCTCGATGATCCACTCGTGATCGAACGGCGGGACCATCGTCAACCCCCGCGCGGCGGCCTCCTTCTCCGCGCGCGCGCGGCGATCGTTGGAGGTCGTGCCCTCGAAGATCGCCTCCCCGCCCCACCGCTTCACGCCGTCGACCTTGATCGCAGGCGTCGTCGTCGGCATGACGATGACAGCAGGCGCGCCAAGGCGGGACCCGGCGAGCGCCACCGCCTGACCGTGGTTGCCCGACGAGTACGTGATCACCCCGCGCCGCCGCTGGTCATCCGAGAGGCGCATGACCATGTTGGTCGCGCCGCGAATCTTGAACGCGCCACCCGGCTGCTGCGGCTCGCATTTGAGGAGCAGCGGTCGGCCGAGCAGATCAGACACGTCGATGACGGGAGTCCGGCGGGCGATCGCGCTGATTCTTCGCGCGGCCGCTCGAATGGCTTCCACACTGACCAAGGGCATGGGGAAATTCTAGGGTACGCTAACAGCGAATGCGAGTCGTCCTGGCCATCGCCCTCCTCGCGGCCGCCGTCTCCCCCGCTTACGCCCAACCCAAGGACCCGTTGCCGACCTTCGTCGTGGACGTGCGCGGATTGTTTGCGAAGCTGGGACAGGACACGACGACGGCGGCGGATCTCGGCGTCGCCGCGCAAGAGTTGCCGGGAACAGCCATCGGCGGCGCGGCGGCCGTGAATTTCTATCCGCTGAGAAAGGAGAAGATGTCGCTGGGATTCGGCGCCGAAGGCCTGCTCGCGCGCGCGACCGCCCAACAAGCCGCGAATGCCCAGACCGGCGCCCTCGAAGGCCCGCGCATCGAGCGCCGCCTCCAGGGCATCTCGGGCACCATCTCGCTCAACTTCGGCCACGGCCAAGGCTGGAGCTACGTCAGCGCCGGCATCGGCCCGCTGCGGTTTCAGACCTTTGCCGGCGATCTGCCCTCGGGTGCGGCGACGCCCTTCCAGATGACGCAGAACCTCGGCGCCGGCGCCCGCTGGTTCACGAACAACCACGTCGCCTTCTGCTTCGACCTGCGCTTCTACCTCACGAAGCCGGAGCAGACGACGATCGAGTACGCGGGACGGCTCAGGCAGCGGGTCTTGGTCATCTCAGCGGGAATTTCGATCAAGTAAGAAGTTCGAAGTTCAAAGTGAAGTTTCGGAGTGTCTGCGTGCGCTCCGAACTTCGTACTTCGAACTTCGAACTTCGAACTTGATCCGCTATTTCAAGTACTCTCTGTAGAACTTCAGCACGATCGGCCACGATTCCTGCGCGGCTTTGAGGTTGGCGCCGTTCGCGCCGGCTTGCGCGAACATGAAGCCGTGTCCCGCGCCCTCGAAGGTGTGCACTTCGTAGCTCTTGCCCAGCTTCTTCATGGCCTCTTGCGTCGCGGGCACGGTCGCGCCGATGCGCGCGTCGTTGCCGGCGTACATGCCGACGACCGGCGCCTTGAGGTTGGCCAGCTTCGCCTCGAGGGTGTTGTCCCCTGAGCCCGGCGCCTCGCCGTAGAACACAACGGCGGCGTTGAGATTCGTCTGGTGCGCGGCATAGGCAAAGCTGCGCGCGCCGCCCCAGCAGAATCCCACCACCCCGGTCTTGCCGTTCGATGCGGGCAGCTTCTTGCCGTACTCCATCGCCGCGTCGAGCTTCGCGTTCACGTCGTCATCGGTCAGCGTCCGGATGGTCGTGCCGACCTGGCTGCCGAGCGCGACGGATCCCTCGCCGTTTGGCGCCATGCCCCACAGAAAGTCCGGCACGATCGCGATGAAGCCGTCCTGCGCGAGCTGATCACCCAACGCGCGCGCGAGATCACGCATGCCGTTGATGTCGAAGATCACGAGGACGACGCCGGCCTTGTCCTTCCGCTCGGGGTAGACGACCCACGAGTTCATCGGTTTGCCGTCCTGCAGCTTGATGTCAACCCATTCGCCGTGGCGCGACGATTCTTTCAGCGCGCGCGTCGCGTGATCCGCGGTGCCGGGAGGAATCGCGTCATTCCAGGGCACGTCGATCGCCGGGGGCTGCTGCCCCGCGCCGCCCTGCCGCGCGGCGCCCTGGCCCTGCGCGGGCGGAGGCGTCTGCGCCGAAAGCGGCCACGACGCAAGAACCAGCGCGCCGGCAACAAGAAGTAGTCGCTTCATAGATCGTTGTCCTTTCGGGTTACTTGAGATGGTCAGCGAAGAACTTGACGACGAGCGGCCAGGACTCCACTGTTGCCTTGTAGTTGGCTTCCGTCGTCTGCTGGCGCACGAAGCCGTGCGCCGCGCCGTCGTACACGTGGAAGTCGAAGGGTTTGCCGAGCTTCTTCATCTCATCGGCGAGCGGCTGCGCGGTGGCCGTCGTCCGGTTGTCGCTGGCGCCGTAGAACGCCAGCACGGGCGCCTTGATGCTCGTCAGGCCGCTGTAGTCCGGCGTGGGCGAGCCGGCCGCGGTGGGCGGCGAGCCGTAGAACATCACCGCCGCGTTGAGTGCGGGTTGCGCGATCGCGTACCCGAGGCTGGCGCTGCCGCCCCAGCAGAATCCCACCGTGCCGGTCTTGCCGTTCGATCGCGCCAGCTTCTTGCCGTAATCCATCGCCGCGTTGAGCCGAGCGGCCCGGATGTCCGCGGTCAGGTTGCGGATGGCCTGCGTCGCGCCCTGTGTGCCGAGCTCCGCGCTGCCCGTGTTGTTGGGACCCATGCCCGACAGCAGATCCGGCGCGAGCGCGATGTAGCCGTCCTGGGCGACGTGGTCGGCGACGCCACGCACCCAGTCCGTCAGACCAAAAATCTCGTGAATCACGATGACGACACCGGCCTTGCCCGACCCTGAGGGCTCGACCATCCACGTCTTGATCGTGGTGCCGTCCGCCATCTTGATGTCGACCCAGCCGGCCTTGCGCGGCGACGCTTTGAGCGCCTCCTGCGGAATCGGGCCGTTGCCCTGGCCGGTGTCGTAGATCGGAATCGCGTCGTTCTTGGGCGGCGTGAAGGCCGGCGTTTGAGCCTGTTGAGCCAGAACCGTCCCGCCAAGGCCCAGCGCCAGTGCCAGGACTAGCACGTTCTTCATCATGTCCTCCAGACGCGTCTGTTTGTATCATTTTTGCCGGATGCGCCGCGACACCCTCCTCGACTTCTTCGAGGACTTCGCTTCGTCCAGGGATCTCTTCCTCATCCATGACGACGGTTATCGGGTGCGTCAGGCGACGTACGCGGAGGTGGCCGCCGCCGCGCGCGCGTTTGCGGCCCGCCTCGAAGCGGCCGGCATCGGCGCCGACGACAAGGTCGCGATCTGGTCCGAGAACCGGATCGAATGGGTCGTCGCGCTCTGGGGCTGTCTCCTGCGGCGCGTCGTCCTCGTGCCGGTCGACTTCCGCGCGTCGAGCGATCTGCTCGCCCGCATCGCCGCGATTGTCGAAGCGAAGGCTGTGCTCGTCGGCGTCGAAGTTGAAGCGCCGAGCGATCTGAAGCCGCCGGTCTGGAGACTGGCGGAGATGGAGCTCGCGCGAACCCCCGAACCATTAGGACCCTCGGGAAACCCCAAGGAACCCCAAGGAACCCCCATCGGAACCACCGGGTCCACTCTCGCGGAGATCATTTTCACCTCGGGCGCCACAGCCGATCCCAAAGGCGTCACGATCACGCACAAGAATCTGCTCGCGAACATCATCCCGATCGAGCGCGAGGTCGCGAAGTACCGCAAATACGAGCGGCCGTTCCATCCGGTCCGGTTTCTGAATCTGCTGCCGCTGAGCCACATGTTCGGCCAGTCGATGGCGACGTTCGTGCCGCCGATGCTCGAAGGCACGGTCGTCTTCTCCCATGGCTACAGCCCGACGGAGATCCTTCACCAGATCAAGTCGCGGCGGATTTCCGTGCTCGTATGCGTGCCCAAAGTGCTCGACGTCCTGCGCGATCACGTCGAGCGCGTGCTGCCGGTCGCGGCGGAAGCGGACGTGCTCGCGGGCAAGCACTTTCTCCGGCGCTGGTGGCGGTATCGCGCCGTCCATCGTCTGTTCGGCTGGAAGTTCTGGTGCATCGTCTGCGGCGCGGCGCCGCTCGAGCCGGAGCTCGAGGCGTTCTGGCGCAAGCTCGGCTTCCTGGTCGTGCAGGGCTACGGCCTGACCGAAACGGCGCCGATCGTGACGCTCAACCATCCGTTCAGCGCGTCGCGCGGGTCGGTCGGCAAACCGATCGAGGGCGTCGAAGTCCGCATCGCCGAAGACGGCGAGATTCTCGTGCGCGGCGACAACGTGACGTCGGGGTACTACCGGTCCGCCGACGGCGGCACGGAGGAGTCCTCGTCGTTCAAGGACGGCTGGTTCCACACCGGCGACATCGGCGAGCTGGACGCGAACGGCCGGCTCGCCATCAAGGGCCGGAAGAAGGAAATGATCGCGACGCCGCAGGGACTCAAGGTCTTTCCCGAGGACGTCGAGCGCGCGCTTCTCGCGCAGCCGGGCGTCAGGGACGCGGGCGTCATCGGACGCGTCGTCGGCGGCGAAGAGCGGATCCACGCGGTGCTCGTCGTCGATCCCGGCGCGGAGGTCGACGCGATCGTCCGCGGGGCCAACGCGACGCTCGAGGATCACCAGCGCGTGTGGAGCACATCGTTGTGGCCGGGGACGGCGCTGCCCCGCACCGAAGGCACGCAGAAGCTCAAGCGAAAGGAGCTGCAGCGGTGGGTGGCGGGCGAGGCCGCGGGCGCGCCGGTCGCGATCGGCCGCGGCACGACGGTCGAAGATGTCGTCGCGCGTTTCGTCGCTGGCCGGCAGCTCACGCCCGAGACCACGCTCGACGAGCTCGGCCTGAGCTCACTCGATCGCGTCGAGATGCTGATGGCGCTCGAAGAGGCGTTTCAGGTCACGCTGGACGAGTCGGCGCTTGGCGAGGCCAGGACTCTCGCGGATCTCGCGTCGCTGGTCCGTCCGGACGCGATGCCCGCGGGCGCCACGGCGGATCACGTTCGAAGTTCGAGGTCAGCAGTTCGAAGTTCCGGAGAGCCCATCGCGTTCCCGTCCTGGAACCGGTCACGCTTCGCGTGGTTCCTGCGTCGAATCAGCTTGCCCACATGGCTCCTGCCGCTCGCACGGGTATTCGTGAAGCTCGACGTCCGCGGACTCGAGCATCTGGCGAACATCAACGGACCCGTCATCTTTGCGGCCAACCATCAGAGCCATATGGATACGCCCGCGATCTTCCTCGCGCTGCCGCCGCGCTGGCGCTACAAGGTGGCGCCGGCGATGGCCAAAGAGTTCTTCCGCGCGCACTTCTATCCGAAAGAGTTCTCGCGGATGGCGTGGTTCACCAACAGCCTCAACTACTACCTGTCGAGCATGTTCTTCAACGCGTTCCCTCTACCGCAGCGCGAGGCCGGCACGCGGCAGACGCTGCGCTACATCGGTGAAATCACCGGGGGCGGTTACTCGATTCTGATCTTCCCCGAAGGCGCGCGGCACCCGACCGGCGCCATGGAGCGTTTCCGTCCGGGCGTGGCGATGATCGGCGCCCGGCTCGACGTCCCTGTCGTCCCAGTGCGGCTCGACGACGTGGACAAGATCCTCGACCCGCATTGGAAATGGCCGAAGCGCGGCACCGCGCGAGTGTCTTTCGGCGCCCCGCGGCGGGTCAGCGGGGACAACTACGAAGCGCTGGCGAAACAGATAGAAGACGCAGTCAGAGAGATGGATGTCAGGCCCTAGGCCCCAAGGCCCTAGGCCAAGGCTTCAGGCCCCAGCGCTCCTTCCCCGGGGGCTCTGCCTGTCGCCTGAGGCCTGAGGGCTTGGGCCTGTTCCCCTCCCCGGTCTGATATCCTTGTACCGTTGAAAGGACAGCAAATTTGAGCAAGGACGACCTCATTGATGTGCAGGGCATCGTCGTGGCGGTGCATAGTGGCGGCCTCTATCGCGTGCAGGTGGATTCCGGCCAGGAAGTGTTAGCCCAGTTGAGCGGCCGGATGCGGCGCTTTCGCATCAAAGTCGTGCCCGGAGATCGCGTGACCGTCGGCGTCTCGCCGTACGATCCCGTCCGCGGCATCATCACGTTCCGCGCTCGATAGCTCGAGCATTCTTGACGACAGAGCACAAGCCTCAATCCCACGCGCCACAGGGGCGGCGCCGCGGCCGGCGCGGTCCGCGCAAGCCTGGCGGTCCGCCCGTGCGAGCCGTGTCGCCGACGCCCGCGCGCGAGTCGGTGCCCTTCGATCCGGCGCCCGTCCCGTTTTCGGCCGTCGTCACCGAGCCGGCGCTCCTCGACGCGTTGAGTCAGCGCGGCTACGTGCTGACGACGCCGATTCAGAGCGCCGTGCTGCCGTACGCCATGGCGGGGCGCGACATCATCGGGTGCGCGGAAACCGGCACGGGCAAGACCGCGGCCTACGTGCTGCCGGTGCTCTCACGCCTGATTCGCGAGGATCGCGAGGCCGGGCCGCGCAAGTCGCACCACGCGACGCGCGCGCTCATCCTCGCGCCGACGCGAGAGCTTGCGACACAGATCGACGACGAGATCCAGGGCTTTGCCTATCACGCGCCCGTCGCCAGCGCGGCCGTCTACGGCGGCGTGCCGATGGGGCCGCAGGAGCGATCGCTTCAGGCCGGCGTCGACATCGTCGTCGCCACGCCCGGTCGGCTGCTCGATCACATGCGCAGCAGCATCGGCGATTTCTCGAAGCTCGAGGTGTTCGTCCTCGACGAAGCCGACCGCATGATGGACATGGGCTTCTGGCCCGACGTGCGCAAGATCGCGGAGACGATCTCCGTCTCGAGCAACCGTCAGACGATGCTCTTCTCGGCGACGATGCCCGAGGAAGTGATGCGCTTTGCCGACGCGCTCGCGCCCAACGCGGTGTTCGTGCAGGTGGGATCGCGCCGCGGTCCGGCGCAGACCATCTCGCACGAGGCGCACGTCGTGCCGTCACGCGAGAAGGTCTCGTTCCTCGCGAAATACCTCCGGCGTACGCTCGAGCCGACGATTGTCTTCGTGAACACGAAGATCGGCGCCGATCGACTCGCGCGCCAGCTGAGCGCGTCTGGCCTGCGCGCGGAGGCCATCCATGCCGACCGATCGCAGAAGGATCGCACCGAGGCGATGGAGAGCTTCCGCACGGGGCGGACCAAGATTCTGGTCGCGACCGATGTGGCGGCCCGCGGCATCGACATCGACGACGTCGGCCTGATCGTGAACTACGAAGTCCCGCGCGGGCTCGACTCCTACGTGCATCGCGTGGGCCGCACGGGCCGCTACGACGCCAAAGGCCACGCGCTCACCCTGGCCGACCCCTCCGAACGCCGCGACCTCGAAGCCCTCGAACAAGCCTTCGGTTTGAAATTCGGGTAGGGGGTCAGATCTGTTTTCCACAGATCCGGCGCATTCGGGGACACGTCTCGGGCGCCTCATCGGCGCGAACAAGGGCCCGGTGGGGTCCTACCGGCCGCAGCCTCCGATCTCCCGGTCCTGACCAATGAGTGTCGCCACGCATCTCGGCATCCGGCTTCGCGACTACGACGCGATGATCCGCACGTTCATCCCGAACTACGAGGAAATGCTGGACGAAGCCGCGTCGGCGCTGCACCTCATGAGGCGACGGTCGCCGGTGATCGTCGAGCTGGGCATCGGATCGGGCGCGCTGGCCGAGCGGTGCGTGGCTGTGTCACCGCGCGCGCGTGTGATCGGACTCGACGTCGATGCGGACATCCTCGCGCTGGCGCGACGCCGGCTGGGTCCGCGGCTGACCACGCATAGCGGCGACTTTCTCGCCGCGCCGCTGCCGGCGTGCGACGTCATCGCGTCGTCGTTCGCGCTTCATCACGTGCGCACACGAGCGCGCAAAGCCGGCATCTACCGGCGATGTTTCCGCGCGCTGCGACCGGGCGGACTCTTCGTGATTGCGGACTGCTGTCTCGCGACCGATCGGCGCCAACGCGATCGCGACCGCGAGGCATGGCGCGCGCACCTCGAGCGCACCTACCGCCCCGCGCGCGCCCAGGGCTTCCTGCGCGCGTGGGCGAAAGAGGACGTCTACTTTCCTCTTGCGGACGAAATCGATCTGCTCGAGCGGGCCGGCTTCAGCGTGGATGTGCGATGGCGGCGACGCTCGTTCGCCGTGATCGTGGGCAGAAGATGACGCCGGGAGTAGTTTTACGCAAAACGTAAGGCGGCAGCTTTTACGCTTTGCGTAAAACTACTCCCGGCGTCATTTCGCTAGTCCGAAAACTCCTTCGCCAGTTCCGCGAACTCCCCGTCAGGCGCGAGCTCTCGGTATTGCTTCCAGTGCGGCTTCGCCTCGACGGATCGTCCGAGCTTCTCGAGCGTCACGGCCAGATAGAAGTGCGCTTCCGGATAGCCGGGATTGATCACGAGCGCGTCGCGATAGGCGGTCACCGCCTCGTTGTAGCGCGCGAGATCGTGATGAATGTTGCCGAGGTTGAAGCACGCCTCGAAACACTCGGCGTCCACGCGCCCGGCCTTCTCGTAGAGCGCCTCGGCTTCGACCAGCTCGTCGCGCTCGTAGTGCACGTTGGCGAGATTGACGAGCGCGGGCACGAGGTGCGGATCGAACAATAGCGCCCGCCGATACGCGGCCGCCGCCGCCTCGAGGTTGCGTTCCTCGCCGTCGTCCAGCTCGGCGCCCTCGAGGAAGTACTTCGCGGCCAGCGCGTAGTTGGCCGACGCGATTTCCTGGGACCGCTCCGGGAACAACGGCGTCGCATCCGCCTTCGGTCCGGGCAGCGACACCACGCGAGCGGGCGCGCGCTCGGATCGCGGCGGCTGGAAGTCGAACGCCAGCTGCCCGCGGTCCGCCGACGCCAGGTCGCGGAGGATCGACCCCAGCGGGGCGCCGCGCTGCAGCTCGCCGGCGGCCTGCTTGACGACGTGCACGTGCGCGAACGAATACCGCCCTGCGACGGGGCGAATCAATCCGAGCTTCTCGAGATAGCGCAGGTGCTCGTCACGAATCACGGGATACATGCCGCGCAGATCGCGCGCCGAGTAGTAGTGCGCGCGCAGCGTCGCGAGGTCCGGCAGCCCGGCCGCACGGCACAGCTCGTCCTCCGACAACACGCGCTTCACGTGCGGCGGCAATTGGAGCATGTCGCCCGCGGTGACGACGACGGTCGTGCGCGGCGTGATGTCGGCAGAGAACGTGCCACCCAACCGCTCGACTATCGAGCGGGTGTCCCGCTTGGACAACAGGCTCAGCTTTCCGACGAGCGCCACCTGCTGTCCGGCGAGCGGGCGCTCTACCGGGAGAGGAAGAGACGAGGCCACAGAACGATTCGGCGTCACAAGATTCGACTGAGGGCGTACGGTTGTCAAGAGCGAAGAAGTCCGGGAGTGAAGAACCCTCGACGTCCGGACCTAAGCGCTCTTGAAGTCCCGGACCTCAAGCGCACTATCATCGTCCCATGTTTCTCGCCGCCGATGTCGGGGGCACGAAGACGCTGATGGGCCTGTACCGTCCGCACGCTGAGCGCCCGCAGGCGCAGGTCGTCCGCGAATACGCGACGCTCGACTTCGACAGCCTCGACGACATCGTCGGCGCATTTCTCGATGAGACAGGCGCGGGCGACATCGAGGCCGTGTGCGTCGGCGTCGCGGGCCCGGTCACCGGCATGGTCGCGCGGCTGACCAACGTCCCGTGGCTCGCCGACCTCTCGGTCGTCGCCGATCGCTTCGACGGGCGGCCGGCCCAGCTTCTGAACGACCTCGAGGCGATGGCGTACGCCGTACCCGTGCTCGAGCCCGACGAGATCGCGGTGCTGCAGGAAGGCATCGCCGTGCCGACGGGGAATGCGGCGCTCATCGCCGCGGGCACCGGGCTCGGCGAAGCGCTGCTCCACAACGTCAACGGCCGGTTTCTGCCGTCGGCATCGGAAGGCGGGCACGCCGACTTCGCCGCGCGGACGCCGCGCGAGCTCGCGCTCGTCGAGGAGCTCTCCAAGATCTACGGGCGAGTCGACAACGAGCGCGTGATTTCCGGACCCGGCCTCGTGAACCTGTTTCGCTTCACGCACCGCACGCCGCGTGGCGCGGCCGCGTGCCGGTCGGTCGACGCACGGATGGATCCGACGGAGCTGCCGGCCGCGATCAGCGCGAGCGCGCTCGAGGGCCGCTGCGCGCAGTGCGCGGAAGCGCTCGACATGTTCGTCGCGGCCTACGGATCGGAAGCCGGCAACCTGGCGCTGCGATCGGTCGCGACCGCCGGCGTCTACATCGGCGGAGGCATCGCGCCGAAGATTCTGCCGGCGCTCGAACACGGCCCCTTCCTCGAAGGGTTCTGCGACAAGGAGCCGATGGTCGATCTGCTGCGCACGCTGCCCGTGTCGATCATCCTCAATCCCGCGGCGGGCCTGGTCGGGGCGGCGGTGCGCGCGGCGTCGCTCTCTATTTCCGATTGATCGCGTCGAGAAACTGGCGGGCCTTGTCGTACTTCGGATCCAGCTCCAGCACGTGCTCCGCCTCACGGCGCGCCTCGTCTTTCCGGCCGACCGAATAGAGCGCCACGGCGTAGTTCATCCGAATCGAGGCAGAAGTCGGCGCGCGATGGACCGCTTCCTCGAGCGGCCCGACGGCGTCGGCTGCGCGGCCGAGCATCGCCCACGTCAGCCCGAGCCGCTCGTAGTCCTGCGGATCGCCGCTCGCCTCCGCAGCGCGGCGCCACGCGGTGATGCTGAGATCGAGCCGGCCAACCGAGGCCAGTCCCGCGGCAAACTCACGCGCCTGGTCGCCGTTCCATCGCGACGGATCGAGCGTCCGCACGAGCTGGTTCGCTTCGTCGGTCCGGTGTAGCCGCGAGAGCGACAGCACGAGAATGCGCGTCGCGGCGTCGGCCACCGGACCCGAGCGCGCGCGCACGAGCTCGCCCACCGCCTCGTCGTCCTGGCCTACGGCAAAGAGCGCGCGGCCGAGCGCGAAGTGCAACGGGACACTGTCGGGATCGAGCGCCAGGCCCGCGCGATACTGCGTCACGGCGTCCGCGGGACGATTCATCGTCTCGTAGAGCTGGCCGATGCGCAGGTGCACGGTGTCCGGATCGGCGTGCGTCGCGAGCGCGCGCGCCACCAACGCTTCGCCCTCGGCCTGGCGGCCGGTGCGGATGTCGTAGAGCGCGAGCCGCACCTGCGCTTCCGCCCGGCCGTCATCGAGTCCGGTCGGCCAGGCGACGAACACCGCGAGCGCCGCTGTCACGCCGGCGACCGGCGCGAGCCGGCCCCACGTGCGCGCACGGACGCGATCGACCATCCACGCGATCGTCGCGCCCGCCGGCGCGAGGAGCGCGATCTGCATCGGCAGCCGATACCGCGCGGTGACGAAGAACGCGACGACCGAGAGCAGTGACAGGGGCGCGTAGGCCGCCCACAGCCAGTAGCCGCGACGGTCGGCCGGCCGCGCGACCACCAACCCGACCAGGCCGAACGGCACGACGAGCGTCGGACCGACAATGAGCAGGGTGAGCGAGTTGAAGGTTTCGCGCGCGAAGAACGGATAGCTGTGACTGATCGAGATGAACGTCGCGCTCAACGTGTAGCGCGTCTTGCGCGCCAGCAGCCGGAGCTCCTGCCACGGATGCGCGGCGATCCAGTCGAGTGACTGGCGCAGGAAGTATCGCGACGTCTCGTTGGGCGAGGCTTCGTGGAGGAGCCCGCGGCTCGCCGCGGCCGGCGCGTCGAGCCACTGCCCTTGCACGCTGGGCTCGACATTCATCACACGCACGAACGTGCCGGTCGCCTCAGGGCCGTTGCCGATGAGCACGTTGAGACCCGCCGGCGAAGAAATGAGCACGAACTGGTGCGCCACGCGCCAGTTGCGCAGCGTGGCCGGCGCAATCGCGAGCAGGCCCGCCAGCACGAATGCCGCCGCGGTCGCGAGCGCGGCGACCGTCGACCGTGGGCGGTCGTCTCTCGGACGAAACACCCAGAAGAGCACTGCCACGGCCAACGCGCCGAAGACCAGCAGCACATTCGGCCGGTTGAGCGCGTGCAGCCCGAGCGCCGCGCCCGCGAGCGCCCAGCCGGACACCGAGTCGCGATCGATGGCCCGCGTGATCAGGAATAGATCCAGCGCGGTGAGGAACGGATCGAGCGACGCTGGAACGATCAGCAGCTCGAAGAACGTCGCGAGCCCGAAGAGGCACGCGAGCACGGTCGTCCACCAGGCGGCCCGCTCGCCGTACCAGCGCCGCGCGGTGCTCGTGAGCAGCCAGACGCCGACGGACCCGAGGGTGATCTGGACGAGGCGCGCGAACGCCAGCGACCCGCCGCTGACCTTGAGCGCCGCGGCGAGCACATAGACGTACAGGGGCGAGAGAAAGAACGGCGGCGCCGGGCGCCCCGCGAAGCTCGCTGGATCGGCCAGCCACACATCGCCATGCGCGACGCGATCCGCCAGCGCCGCATAGAACCCATCGTCCTGCTGGCCAACCGGGACGAGCAGGGCATGCCGCCCGAGGTCGAGGAACACCGCCAGCTTGATCACGAAGACCGCGAGAAACGGGATGAGGACGGCGAGCGCGCGGGAGCGCGCATTGTGTGGAGCGTCGGTCACGATGCGTCAGCAGCGAACAACTCGGCGCCAAGCCGGCGCTCGAGCGCTGCAAGCAGGCGTTCGAGCCCGGCCTCGGAGCACTGCCCCATCAAGCTGATCTGGAGCCAGTTGCGGTGCACGAGGTACTCGCTCTGGTATGCCACAAGCAGGCCCTGTTTGCGAAGCGCGTCGCCGATGAGCCGCGTCGGGAGCGAACGCGGGACCGGAATCGTCACCACGGCCGGCGACGCGTCCGGACCATCGACCAACACAGGAATTCCGAGGCTCCGGATCCGGCACCTGAACCACGACGACAGCTCTTCCAGTCGCGCGTAGGGCGACGGCTCATCGAACCGCGCGAGCGCGGCGTCGAGCGCGGCCACGAGATTTGACGAATGTGTAAACGGCACGCCGTCTTTCTGGGCGTAGTAGCCGAGGTCCAGATATCGCGGCAGACGCGCCGGCTCAGGCCGGACGTTCCCCGCGTAGAACACCATCGACAACCCCGGAAACGCGCACAGGGCCTTGCCGCTCGCGCCCGAGGCAAGCAGGACGCCGTCGAGATTGACGGGCACTGCGCCGATGGCGCTCACGCAATCCAGACAAAGCGAGATGCCATAGCGGCGCTTCAGCCGCGTGAGGAGCGCGACGTCGTTGAGCATGCCCGTGGACGTCTCGCTGGCGACCGCCCACAGCCATCGCGCGCCCGACCGCACGATCGCCTGCTCGACCCGCGCCGCGTCGAACGGCTCGCCCCAGTCGAAGACGAGCGTCTCGTGCGGAAGGTGCATGCGGCGGGCGTGATCGGCAAGCCGCTCACCGAACTCGCCATTGGTCACGACGAGCCCCGGGCCTGGATCGAGCGACAGCTGCGCGGCGATGACGTCGTTGGCGAGCGTGCCGGAGCCCACGAGAATCTGCACGTGCGGCGCGTTGGTGAGCCGCGCGAGCCGGCTCGACGTGCGATGCAGCTCGTCGGCGAATTGGCGATCGCGATGCGACACGGGCGGGCGCTCGAACGCCGCGCGGACTTCCGGCGCGGGCACGACCGGTCCGGGGAGGAAGCTCATGGGCTCGCTGACGTCTGCGATCGCCGGCACCGTCGTCTCGAAGTGTTCGATGGTGATGAACATCGGCTGGAACGCGGCCGCCGGCGTGCCGACGAGGGGCCCGAACGGCTCGAACCCGAGATGGCGGTACAGCTTCGCCTGTCGCAAGGTCCCGGAGATGATCGCGAGGTCATAGCCGCGCTCGCGCCCGACGCGCAGCAGCAGATCGACGAGGCCACGAAAGACGACGCCATGCCGGTGGGATTGGCGAACAGCCAGCAGGCGGAGCTCGCAGACGCGGCGGCCGGACGGCAGGTACGGATCGACGCTGCCGAGCTTCTCATCGAGCGAGAAGGGGCGCTGATCGCGCACGGCGATCATGCCGACGACCGTGCCGCCATCGACCGCGATGAGATAGGTGTTTTCCTCGTGAAAGCGATCGACATGGCGCCGATCGGGATTCGGCGGATGCTGCGGAATCTCCTCGACGAAGGTCTCGTAGGCGAGCTGGAAGATCTGCTCGAAGTCGGCCGGCTCGGCCGCGATGCGGAACCGAACGGACTGGGAAGCCACGATTGGGCGCGATTATGCCAGTACGGCGCGCCGATGTCCCACGGCCCATCGCGGCCGCCGTCGCGCGGCGCGGCGTATAATCCCGCCAGCATTTTTCCTCGGAGGAGGCCCACAAATGCGACATGGTGTGGCTCGACATTTGATGTTTCTTGCGGTCCTGGCGCTGTGCGCGGCTCCCGCGTACGCGCAGACCGGATCCATCGGCGGCAAGGTCACGGCGAGCGACGGATCCCCGCTGCCCGGCGTGACCGTTGAAGCCCGCTCGAACGTGCTGCCGACGCCGCGCGTGGTCACGACCGAATCGAACGGCGACTACCGGTTCCCCACGCTCCAGCCGGGCAAGTACACAGTCACGTTCACGCTCTCCGGGATGCAACCGGTGACGCGCGAAGCCGACGTGCAGCTCGGACGCGAGACGCCGATTGAAGTGAAGCTCGATCCCAAGACGGTCACCGAAACGGTGACGGTCACGGCGGAGTCGTCGATGGTCGACAGGACGTCGCCGACGCTGACCAACGGCCTCTCGGCCGACCAGATGAAGGGTCTGCCAGTCGGCCAGGACTACCGTGATCTCATCCGGTTCATCCCGGGCGTGCAGTACACGCCGGACACGACGCGCGGCCCGAGCGCCGGCGGGAGTGGCCAGGACAACGTGTACAAGTTCGACGGGGTGAACGTGACGCTCCCGCTCTTCGGCACCCTCTCGGCTGAGCCCGCCTCGCACGACGTCGCGCAGGTCACCATCGTTCGCGGCGGCGCGCAGGCCACGCAGTTCGATCGGTCAGGCGGCTTTCTGGTTGATTCGGTCAGCCGGTCAGGCACCAACCGCTTCGGCGGGCAGATCAGCTATCAGTTCCAGAGCGCCGGCACCGCAGCCCAGACCGTGAACAACAGTGTTTCGAAGTACGACGCAATGCATGGCTGGTTCGACATCAACGGCGGCGGTCCCGTCGTCAAGGACAAGGTGTTCTTCTACGCGTCCTACTACCGGCCGGAAATCAGCCGGGGCAACGGCTCGAATCTTTACGGGTCGCTTCCCGACTACACCAGCACACGCAATGAGGGCTACGGCAAAGTCACGGTTCAGCCGACTCACTCGGTCCTGGTCAATGGCAGCTACCGCGACTCGCACCGCCTCGACACGAGCCAGGGTTTCGCGGCCAACGCGAATGCGTCGACCGGCTCGGGCGCCGAATCCTGGCTGAACGTCGGCAGTGTGGACGCGTCATGGGTCATCAATGCCCTCAGTTTCGCGACGATGAACTGGACGCACTTCATCAACCGCACGCAAGGGCGACCGGACAACGTGTCCCCGGCGACGGTGTCCACGGCGATCGGCACCCACCTCGACATCGCGCATCTCGACACGCAGGGCCTGATCAACCCCGTGCCGACGCTCACGGCTGGCAACGCCGCGCAGAACGCGTTCGTGCAGCCGATCATCAATCAGTACGGTTACGTGCAGAACGGCGCGGCGGTGGGCGGTGGCCTCAACGGCGTTGGCACGACGTTCGACAAGGACGACTTTTTCCGCGACGGCATCCAGTTCGGCTACAACTACACGTGGCTGATGTCCAGCGCGACGCACACGTTGCACGCGGGCTACCAGTGGTATGTCGATTCAGAGGATTTGACTCGCAGATCGAACGGCTGGGGCTCGATCACGGTGCCCGCGGGAACGAGGAACTTCCCTAACAACGCCAGCGGCACGCCCATCTACTACCAGGCCGCCTTTCAGGAACAGACGACCGGCGCGGTCCCCACGATCCACTCCGAGTACCGCTCGCAGAGCTTCGAGTTCAACGACTCGATCGGGTGGCGCAACTGGAACTTCAACGCCGGCTTGCTCATGAGCAATGACACGCTCTACGGCCAGGGCCTGCGTGAGGACGCGAGCACGCTCTCCGGTTACGTCGGGTCGCCAGGCACCAAGTACAAGATGTACGAGGTTCCGTTCTCGAAGATGATGCAGCCCCGGCTGGGCGCGACGTGGGCCTACGACGGACGGAACACCGTGTTCGTGAGCTACGCGAAGTACAACCCGGCGGCCAGTTCACTGCCGCGCGCCGCCTCCTGGGACCGGAACATCGCGAACACGATTAACGCCTACTTCGACGCCAACGGCAACCTCTTCGCCACCGACCCCGTGAGGTCGTCCTCGGGCAAGCTGTTCGTGCCCGACATGACGCCGCGAACGATCAAGGAAGTGCTGTTCGGCACCGCACGGCAGTTCGGCGATCGTTGGACCGGTCGTGCGTATGGCCGGTACCGCAGTGGGAGTCACTTCTGGGAGGACACGAACAACAACGCGCGTGTGGTGTTCAACCCGCCGCCCGGAGTCCCGCAGGCTCTGTACATTCCGAACCTGGCCGACCAGATCGCGCAAATCAAGAGTGGATCGTCTTACGTCATCGCGGAGTTGGACGGGGCCTACACGAAGTACTACGAGGCCACGTTCGAGGCGGAGTACCACGGGAACAAGACGTTCTTCCGCGGGTCGTACACGTGGAGCCACTACTACGGCAACTTCGACCAGGACGGCTCGTCGTCGACCAACGATGCGAACATCTTCATCGGGTCGTCGAACATCGGTGACGGACCGGGCCGGCAGCTCTGGAACATGAAGGAAGGCGACCTCCACGGCGACCGGCCAAACGTATTCAAGGTCTACGGTAGCTACCAGCTCGGGTGGCACGCGAGCGCCGGCGCATTCGTCATCGCGGAGTCGGGCACGCCCTGGGAGGCCTGGAACTTTGAGCTATACAACAACCTGCCCGGAATTGATTCGAGCGACACGATCCGTAACGCCGAGCCGGCGGGATCGCGCCGCACCAACGGTCACTTCCAGCTGGACCTGAACTACACGCAGAACATCCCACTGAAGCAGCGGCTCAACGCGCAGATCGCGTTCGATCTGTTCAACCTGGGCAACAGCCAGACGGGATACAACATCCAGCAAAGCACCCACAACTCGCTGTTCGGACAGCCGCAGAACTACTGGGATCCGCGGCGCCTGCAGATCGCGTTCAGGTTGCAGTACTGAGCTGAGCCGGCGGGCCCGGCGTGATCGCCGGGCCCGCTCAGCTCAGCTCAGCTCAGTGTCCTCGGTCCATTTCGTCCGCGGTCCACGGTCTGTCCACGGTCCGAGGTCCGAGGTCCGTCCTAAGTCCTGGTCTAGCGCGGCCGATCGCGAACGAGCAACGCTCGGGAAAACCTCAGAAAACCATCAAGGATTCCGCCCGCGGTTGTCGTCACACTAGACGACGGCCTCTTCAGCCGCGCTCCCAGGCAGAAACGGCCGAAGGAGGTGCGCAATGCGCCTTCGAGCACTTCTTGCAGCACTCACAGTCAAATCTCTCAGCATGCCTGGCGTCGAGATCCCTGCGGGATTCAAATCGAGCCAGACGTTCGTTCTGAAGACAACGTTGGTACGCCGTTGACTGGGGCGATGCCATGCAAATTGCTCCATGTTGGTCGAGCGTCGTCATTTTTCTCCTGCTGTCCGAGGCGAGTTGGGCGCAAGAGCGAATGGAAGGGTCTGGCCCGCCGGTCGTCGAAACGCAGACGTCATCGAGTACTGAGCGGCCCGCCGGCAGGGTTGCCGACAAGAAGTTCTGGCTCACCGGCGGCGCGCTCAACATCGCGATGATTGCGGACACGAAGAGCACGTTTGACGTGATGCACCGCTGCGCGCGCTGCTACGAGGCGAATCCGTACGCAGCGCCGTTCATCGCGGGCGGACCGGTCGTGGCGTTCACGGCCGGCGAGGCATTTGACGTCGGCGTCATGGCCGTCGCGGCCAAGATGAAAGCCTCGGAGCGGCCTTTCTTCCGGCACACGTGGTGGTTCGTCCCCGTCGCGCTGACGGCCGGGCACGTCATGGCCACGCGACACAATTGCGGGGTGAGGTAGCGAAATCTGCGGCGCAACCTTCTACCGGACCGCTTGAAACAACCGCTCGCGCGCGATGAGGTCGCGCGTCGTGGCGTCCGCCTTCTGCCTGGCGAGCGCGATACGCGCGGCGGCGTCGGGCTCGTGGAGGAGCACGCTCACCTGCGCGCGCTTGAAGAGCGCCATCGGATAGCCGGGGCTCGTGGACGGCACGCGGTCGAGCGCGTCGCGCGCCTGCTCGAATTGCCGGTCCGCGAGATACAAGACGCCCAGCTCGAGGTCGTGCGTGAACGCGGGCCCCTGCTGCGCGCGTGCCCGCTCGAAGGCCTTGGTGGCGATCGGCGTCTGCCCGAGGTCCATCGCCATCGACCCGAGCTCGATGAGCTCGGCCGGCGCGGGATCCCGCTGTGCGTAGATCCGCTGCCGCAACGCGAAGGCGTCGTCGATCCGGCCTTGACGCACGCGGATCGCGGCCAGCGCTTCGAGCGCGGGCAGCCGATCGGGCGACTCGGCAACGATCTGCTCGAGCAGCGGCACGGCTCGCGGCCAGTCCTTGCCGCGGGCGTAGTGCAGCGCGAGGTACGTGCGCACGTCTGACGAGTTCGGCGAGATCTCCGCGGCCTTCTGAAACATCGCGACCGCGCGCCCGTCTTGCCCGAGCGATGAGTACGCCGTCGCCGCGCGCAGCGCGGCATCCAGGTTGTGCGGATCCTCGACGAGAATCTTCTCGAGCAGCGGCGCGGCCTCGGCATACTTGCCCGCCGCAAAGAGACCCGACGCCTGATCGAGCAGCGGGAAGATCCGCCGCATGTCGACGGGCCGCGGCGCGTCCTTTCGCACGACCGGCGCCGAGGTGGCGCCGATGTAACCGAGCGTCGCCAGCTTCTGTTTCGCCTCGTCGGTGAGCGCGGCCGGCGCGCGCGCGGCCCCAGGCGACGGAATCGGATAGCTCTCGAGCGCCGCGCGCACGGGCTGGGCGATCGCCGCGTCGTGACGAAGATCGCGCGTCTCGCCAGGATCGGCGGCGAGATCGTAGATCTCCATCGTGCCCGTCAAGATCGCCTTGTACTTCGCGTCGACGCTCATCACCTGCGGCTGCCACCCGTACTCGAGGAACGGCTTCATCGCTTCCGCCAGCACGATGTCCGCCGACGGCTTGAGCAGGCTGTTCGGCGCGTCGATGCCGGCCCAGTCGAGCACGGTGTCGTAGATGCGGCGCGTGCTCACCGGCGTGGCCTCGACGCCGGCGGTGACTCGCGGTCCGATCACCACGAGCGGCACGTGGATCGTCGGCTGATACAGCAGTGTCCCGTGCTGCGCTTCGCCGTGATCGCCGAGCCCTTCGCCGTGGTCGGCGACGACGACGATCGCCGACGGTCCGGTCACGACGCGATCGAACGCGTGGACCAACCGGCCGAGCTGTTCGTCCATCGCCGCCACTTCGCCGAGGTACGGCTTGCTCGCGTACTTCGTCCGATACGGCTCAGGCGGCGCGTACGGCGCGTGCGGATCGTAGTAGTGCACCCACAGGAAGAGCGGCTGCGCGGTCGGCGCGCCGAGCTCGCTGAGTGCCGCGTCAGTCGTGTCTTTCGAGGAGCGCTCGGCCTGGGCGGGTGGACTCTCGTCGTTGTACCGATCGAATCCACGCGCGAGGCCAAAACGCCTGTCGAGCGCGAACGACGACACGAATGCGGCAGTTCGATAGCCCGCATGTTGGAGCCGTTCAGCGAGCACGGGCCGATCGGCCGGCACGTAACGGGCGTTTTCATGGATCCCGTGACCGGCCGGATAGAGGCCCGTCATCATCGACGTGTGCGAGGGCAAGGTTTCGGGGACCGTCGCATACGCCTGCAGGTACCGGCGTCCGCGCGCGACGAGCTGGTTGAACGCGGGCGTCTCGACGCCGGAGGCGTCAGGGCCGATGGCGTCGAATCTCGTGGTGTCGAGCGTGACGAGCAGAATGGACGGGCGAGCGGCCGGGCGCGCTGGACTCGATCCGCCGCAGCGCAGAGCGAGGAGCGTGCCGGCAAGAACGACCGCCACGACCTGCACGCGCCGGCGACTTGCCACGGGCCGGTCATTATGACGTTCAGCATGAAGAAAGTGAAGGAAATGAAGCACATGAAGTTCGGAGACCGCCCGTCGATCGGACGGCGCGGCTTCGCCGCCACCCCGGCCGCCGCCGGCGGCCGGCAGATCGACGGGCGGTCCTTCATGTCCTTCATTGCCTTCATGATCTTCACGTCGTCCCCCCTGCGCGGCGGCGCTGCTTTTCCTGTAGGATCGCGCGCGGAGGAGACCTCGTCATGCCTCGGAAGCTCGTGTTGATTACCGTCCTCACTGCAGCGCTCGTCGTCTCGGGCCGCGCGCAACAGCCATCGTCGCTCGCGAATCTGAAGACCACCGCCGAGGCTTCCGACTTCAAATCGACGTCGACGTACGACGATGTCGTCAAGTTCATGAAAGCGGTGGACGACGCGTCGCCGCTCGTGTTCTACACGACGTACGGCACGACGTACGAGGGACGGCCGATGCCGATGGCCGTCGTCGGCACGGGGATCAAGGACGCGAGCCCGGCGTCCGTGAAAGGCAGCGGCAAGCTGCGTGTGCACATCCAGGCGAACATCCACGCGGGCGAGGTCGAGGGCAAGGAGTCCGCGCAGATTCTGCTGCGCCAGCTGGCCATGGGTCAGCACGCCGACTGGCTGCGATCGATGGTGCTGCTCGTGACGCCGATCTTCAACGCCGACGGCAACGAGAAGTTCGCGCTCAACAACCGCGGCCGGCAGAACGGCCCGATCAACGGCCAGGGTACGCGCGCGAACGGCCAGAACCTGAACATCAACCGCGACTTCATGAAGCTCGAGACGCCGGAGGGCCGTGCGTTCGCGAAGCTGTGGATCGACTACGACCCGCAGGTCGGCTTCGATCTGCACACCTCGGACGGATCGGCGGAAGGCTATTACCTGACGTACGCGCCGCCGCTCAATCCGGATACGAGCGACCAAATCATGAAGATCATGAAAGACGAATGGTTCCCGTTCGTCACGAAGAACATCAAGTCGAAGTACGGATGGGAGACGTTCTACTACGGCGGCCCGGGACGAGGCGGCGCGCCGGGCGCCGGGGGCGGCGGCCGAGGGCGTGGCAACGCGGGCGGCGGCGCCGCAGGCGCGGGCGGAGCTGGAGCCGACCGTGGCGCGGGAGCCGGCGGTGCAGTGACGGGCGCGGGCGCAGTGCCGACACCAGAAGTCGTCGGCGCGACCCCGCAGGCCGGCCAGATGCGCGCGTGGAACACGTTCGAACACGTGCCGCGGTACCACAACAACTACGTCGGCATGCGCAACCGGTTCGCGCTGCTCAGCGAAGCCTACGCCTACGCGACGTTCGAAGATCGCATCAAGGCCACCAACTACTTCGTCGAGGAAGCGCTGAACTTCGCGAACGCGAACGTGGATCGCCTCAAGAAGGCCGTCGAGGCCGCGGACAAGGAATCGATCATCGGCACGACGCAGGGCACGCGCGCGCAATTCAAGCGCGGCGGCGTGATCACCGTGCTCACGGGCGAGCTCGAGGACGAGAAGAACCCCGTCAACGGCGCGACGATGGCCCGCCGCAAGGATGTGGTCCACGAAGAGCAGATGATCGACATGCTCTGGTTCGAGCCGAGCAAGACCGAGGACGTGCCGCACGAGTACTACGTGCCGGCGACCGCGACGAAGGCGATCGCCGTGCTCGCGCTGCACGGCATCCAGATGCACCCGATCACCGCGCCGGTCAACGGCGTCGAGCAGTTCACGATCACGAGCAACACGCAGCGGCCAGCCACCAACTCGATCGACACCGGCGCGCACGGTCTGCGATCGGTCGACGGCTCGTGGGCGGCCGCCGCCGGCGTCACGGTGCCCGCCGGCGCCTGGGTCGTGCCGATGAACCAGCCGCTCGCCCGCCTCGCATTCTACCTGCTGGCGCCGACGTCAGACGACGGCATCACGGCGTGGAATTATCTGGACGACAGTTTAGGGACGGACGCGAAGACCTATCCGATCTTGAGGAAGAGGTAGGCCGGTTCGTTGGGTACCGACTATCGGAAGAGCCGCATTACGTCGTTATAGATCACGGTAACCATCAGCAGCACGATGAGCGCGGCTCCGGCCAGAAGGATGCGCTCCTTGACGCGCACGCTGAGGTCGCGGCGTGTGACGCCTTCGACCGCGAGAATCGCGATGTGGCCGCCGTCGAGAACCGGCACCGGCAGCAGATTCACAAGGCCGAGGTTGAGGCTGATCATCGACATGAACTGAAAGAGCGCCACGATTCCGAGGTGGGCCGCGCTGCCGGAGAGCTCGGCGATCGCGACCGGGCCCATGAGCTGCTTGACCGGCAGCTCCCGCTTGAGGAGGCCGCTCAACGTCCGGCCGATCGCTTTCGTGCTGTCCCAATTCTGCTGCGCGCTGAGCGCGAACGCCTGAAGCACCGTCGGATCGACGCGTCTCACTTCGTACGGGCTGAGCGTGACGCCGATGACGCCGCTCCTGTCGGGCACGACCGCGATGTCCTGCGCCTCGCCATTGCGCTCGATCGTAAAGGTGATTTGCGTGCCCACGCTCTTCTTGATCTTGTCGATCACCGCCGGCTGATCGATGCCGCGCTGCCCGTCGAGGGCGAGGATGACGTCGCCGCGGAGGAGGCCGGCGCGTTCCGCGGGCATCCCGGGCTGGATCTCGACGACCTGCGGCCGGATGACAGGCCGCACGCCGAGGTCGCCGAGCTCGTACTTGCTGAACGCGGCCGGCGTGATCTCGAGCGTCAACCGCTCGCCTCGCCGATCGATCGCGACCGCGAGCGACCGATTGGCCTTGGGCGTCACTTCGAGGTCCAGCGCGTCCCAATTCGGGATGTCGCGGCCGTCGATGCTCACGATGCGGTCACCGGGCTTGATCCCCGCGCGATCCGCCGGGCTCCCCGCTTCGACCGCGCCGACGACCGCCGACGCCGACTGGTAGAGCGGGACGTCGGCGCCCTTCATCAGGACGAACGCGAGCACAATGAACGCGAGCAGCAGGTTCATGATCGGCCCGGCCAGGTAGACCTGGAACCGCACCCACTTGCTCTTCGACAGAAATTCGTCCGGCGCCCCCGTGCGCTCATCGTCGACCGTCTCCCCGGCGAGCTTGACGAAGCCGCCGAGCGGGATGATGCCGATGCTGTACTCGGTGCCGCCGCGAGTGAACTTGAAGATCTTCGGATCGAAGCCGAGCGAGAACCGCAGGACCCGGACGCCGTGCGCGCGCGCCATCAGGAAATGCCCGAGTTCGTGCACGAAGACCAGCACGCCGAGGACGAACAGAAACGCGAGAAGTGTGACCACAAGCACCTGCTGGCAGCACAGCGCCGCCGATACTGACTAGGACGATGGTAGCGTACTGACAGTTCGGGCCGTATGCGTCCGGGCCCAGGCGTCCGCCTGGCGGACCTCGGCGAGCGAATGCGGCGAGGACGTCTCACGATCGGCGTCGGACAACGCGGCTTCAATCACGCGGGGAATATCCAGGAATCTGAGCCGCCCGGCCAGAAACGCGTCGACGGCGACCTCATTGGCCGCGTTCAGCACGATCGGCCAGCCGCGGCCATGCTTGAGCGCCTCGAACGCCAGCCGGAGGCACGGGAACCGCACGAGATCGGGCGCGCCGAACTCCAGCACGCCGAGCCGCGCGACGTCGAGCGGCGCAAGCGTCATGCCCCACCGATCCGGATACGAAAACGCGTACTGGATCGGCAGCCGCATGTCGGTCACGCCGAGCTGCGCGATGATCGACCCGTCCGAGAACTCCACCATCGAGTGCACGATCGACTGCGGATGGATGACGACGTCGATCGCGTCCGCGGCGGCGCCAAAGAGCCAGTGCGCCTCGATCACCTCGAGACCCTTGTTCATCAGCGTGGCCGAATCGATCGTGATCTTCCGGCCCATCTGCCAGGTGGGATGCCGGAGCGCGTCCTCCGGGGTCACGCGCGCCAGCGCGGCCGCGTCCAGCGACCGAAACGGCCCGCCCGAGGCCGTGAGAATCAGGCGACGGACCTGGTCGAGCGACCGGCCGTGCAGGCACTGGTGAATCGCGTTGTGCTCGCTGTCGACGGGCAGAATGGTCACGCGGCGTCGCTGCGCGGCCTCGACCATCAGCGCCCCGGCCATCACGAGGACTTCCTTGTTCGCGAGCGCGAGCGTCTTGCCGGCATCGATCGCCGCAAGCGCCGCCTCGAGGCCGGCGGTGCCCGACGAGGCGCAGAGCACCAGATCCGCGTGCTCGTGCGTCGCCGCCGCGAGCAGGCCCGCGGGCCCGACCGCGACGAGCAACGGCCGCCGCCCGGAGCCGAGCCGTCGCTCGAGCTCCTCGCGCGCCAAATCGGTCGCGACGCCCACGATCGCCGGCCGGTACCTCTCCACCTGCTCGGCGAGCAGCGCGGCGTTTTCGCCGGCCGCGAGTGCCGTCACCTGCAGGCGATCGGCGTGCGCGTCAACGACCGCCAGCGCGCTGCGTCCGATCGATCCCGTCGACCCGAGAATCGCGATGCGCTTCACACCAGCCACCGGAGCACGACGTAGTAGCACGGCGCGGCGAACAGATAGCTGTCGATGCGATCGAGCACGCCGCCGTGGCCGGGGATGAGCGCCGAGCTGTCCTTCACGCCGGCGCTGCGCTTGAGGAGCGACTCGAAGAGATCACCGAGCATGCCGAACAACGCGACGAGCATGCCGACGACGGCGCCCGTCACGGCGTCGAACCGCACGAGGTGCAGCAGGCTCGAGCCGGAGACGGCCCCGGCGATCGTTGCGGCAACGAGCCCGCCGATCGCGCCTTCGACGGTCTTGGCCGGGCTGACAGCCGGCGCCAGCTTCCGCCGCCCGAACGCGCGGCCGGTGTAGTACTGCGCAGAGTCGCTGACCGCGACGATCAGCAGCAGCGCGAAGACCGCCGACGGACCGGCCGTGACGCGCATCGACGCGATCGCGCCGAGCGGCAGACCGACGTAGATCGGCGCCATGAACGCGACCGCTGCGCGCGTCATCGCCACGGGACTCGGCGGGCCGGCGGCGAGCGCCATCGTGCCTGACGCGACGATGCTCGCGAGCAGCACGCCGCCGAGCAGATCGTCGCCAGTGACCACGTCGAACGATCGCCACGCAAACGCCGCGCAGACCGCCGCGGCGGCCGATCCCAGATACATGGGCGAGATGCCAGCGCCGAGCGCGCGCGCGAGGCCCGCCACTTCACCGGCCGCGATCGCGGCGGCCGCCACGGCCAGCGCGACGGTCGCCCACGCGGGCGCCAGCCACAGCGTCGCGACGATCAAGGCGATGAGGACGGCCGCGCTGGCGACGCGGGTCATGCCAACCGCGCCGAAGCCGCTGGGCGAAGGCGGGCCGGCGTCATGGCCGCATGACTCGCTCGGTTTCGGCGTCCGCCTCGGGCGATCCGATCGCGCCGTAGCGACGATCACGCTTCTGGTAGGCGGTGATGGCGTGCAGGAGGTGCTTCATCCGGAAGTCCGGCCACAGGGCGTCGGTGACCCAGATTTCCGCGTAAGCGATTTGCCAGAGCAGGAAGTTGCTCACGCGCATCTCGCCGCTCGTTCGGATCAGCAGGTCCGGATCGGGCTGGCCGGCGGTGTACAGATACGAGGCGAACTTCCGCTCGTCGAGCTCGTCCGGGCGAACGCCGTCACGAATCGCGCACCGCGCGGCGTCGACGATCTCGGCGCGGCCGCCGTAGCTCAGCGCGATGTTGAACTGCATGCCGGTGTTCGCCCGCGTGCGCTCCTCGGCAGCGTCGAGCTCGCGGCGGATGTCGGCCTGCAGCCGATCCGGCTGGCCGATGACATGAAATCGAATGTTGTTCTTGAGCAGCGTCTTGAGCTCGGCGCGGAGGTAGTGCTTGAGCAGCCCCATGAGCGCCG
>Ga0163163_10000416_pt1 | contig 39634 bp, 30 predicted proteins | sample S65metaG_FD_119766 | JGI IMG/M metagenome (GOLD analysis project Ga0163163, IMG submission 119766) | Switchgrass rhizosphere microbial communities from Kellogg Biological Station, Michigan, USA - S6-5 metaG | ecosystem: Host-associated > Plants > Roots > Rhizosphere > Soil | place: USA... | reverse complement strand
TCCACCGAAGAACTCGAACCCATCGTCGGCAGCACAATAGGACTCGACAAACTCGACGGTGGTTCCGCGGCCTACGGCCCCGAGAGACAAGCCGTTGATTTCCTTGTTGGGAAAAAGAGCCCGACCGCCGTGACGAATTGAAACATAGCGAAGGATGCCTGAGTTATCGTCATCATCGGTCCCGCCGAATCGGAGCAGGGCCTCACCTCCAGCGACAACATCAGGCAATCCTTCATAAACTTCATACTTCGGGCTGGCCGCATTACCGGCCGCATTGGCCGCGCTGTTAATGGTGGTTTGCCCGAGAATGACTACGCCACCCCAAAGCCCACGAGCGGTAGGGCCCCAAAGTGGGAGATCATCCGGTAAGGTCGTATCATCAATTTCAGCAGTGAAAATGATCGGATGATGAGGAGTGCCTTCCGCGTAGATTTTAGCGCCACGACAAATGACGAGGGAGGAGACGTTGGTACTGTCGCCAGGTGGAATATCATGACCCTTGATGATTGTTCCAGCCTCGATATTCAAAACCGCGTTACTGCGAACAAAGACCATGCCGTTAAGCATGTAGGTGTTTGTCCGGTACCAGTTATTTGTGCCACTCAGAATTCCAGTGATCTGATTGGTGGGATATTCTGCTTTGGCTGTAAGGGCAAGAATGAGCCCAAGCAGCGCACCACAAAAAGCTTTGATAATATAGGGTCCTCTATTCATATCTCTTTTAGTCGATTTTCATTAAGATTGATTTTCGCGCGCACACCTTAAATGGGGCATATGACAAACGTGATTCGGGCAAGTGACAAAACTGTGACTTTTTAAAAATCCGCGGTCAGGCCGAAGCTGAACGTTCGCCCTCGCTTATAGGCCTGAAATACATTGCCATTTGCGCTCGCTCCGTAAGTCTGAAGAAATTCAGAATCGAGGAGGTTTCGCACACCGAAGCGGAAGGTGAAGCGTTTCCAAAATCTTTGGGTGATGGCAGCGTCCAGGCTGATCGGGGGATGCTCATAGACATCCGGACCGAAGGATTTGACCAGGACAATGCGCTCTCCCGTCAGATTAGCTCCAATCGAGCAGGAAGTGCCGAAGGTGGGATGGGTGTAATTCAAATCCAAGTTGATGATATAAGGGGATTGATCGTAAAGAGGCCGGCTTTCTGAGACATGGCCCTCGATATTGTTCGTTTTATTAAATAATTCGTTGCCGGTCAGATCGGTTGACGACTTTATCAAAGTGATGTTGGCCCCCAAACTCAGACCTTTGAGTTCCGGCTTGATAAATTCCAAAGATTTGCGCAGCTCAAACTCGGCTCCAAGAACCGTGGCGCCGGTAACACGATTGGTCCAACTGATTTCACTGTCGCCGAGGGACAAAGAAGTCAACTCGACGGGGCCGGAGAGGTCCTTGAAAAAGAGTCCGGCACTGAGGACGTCTCCAGGAATGGGAAACCACTCGAGCCTCGCGTCATAACTTTTGATGGCCGACATTTCCAAAGCAGGGTTGCCGAAAGCAATGATGCCAAGGTCCGGCAAGAAGTTGGCAATGTTGGCTTTTTCGCGAAAACTTGGCCGAGAGACTGTTTCTCCGTAACTCAGGCGAAGATCAAAATTGGTAAGGAAACCGACAATGAGACTGCCGGCGGGCAGAATATCGACCTGGTCAATTTTGGAAGAGCCGGATTGGGCGTCAATTTGCATCAGGGTGTGCTCGATGCGAGCTCCCCCTAACAATCTCAACCATGGCAGCAAGCCAAAATCGCCCATGATATAACCCGCCATGACTTCCTGGGATGCGGTGTACGGGTGAGCGAAAGTGTTGTCGATGAATCGACTGAAAGTGAAATTGGTGCGAATGCCTCCCAGGTAGGTGGTGGTGTAGTTGAGATAGGCAGGGTCATTCAGATAGGAATTGGGGTTATTCAGTTGGAAACCTTCGGAAAGGTTGTAGAGGAAGTATTGCTCCCGAAAATCACGGTCGGTGCTGCTGCTAAAGAACCCGGTTTTAATTTTGCTCTCCTCTTGGAGGAACGAGAGCGGAGTGCTCCAATCTAGTCTGGAATTGAGGCTTTGTTCTTCGATTTCACGAAAGTACCTTGCGGGAAACTGAGGCGTGGGCAAAGCGTCGATACCGAAAGAAGGGCGGCCCGAGGGATCCACGAAGAAATTCATGAAGCGATTGTCCGGTTCGTCCTGGCTGGTGTTGGCCAGACTCACGACCCAATCCAGTTTTGAGTCTCCAACCATGGGCAATTGATGGTGACCGCTGAATTGATAGTTCTGGATTTCGCGTTCGGTGTAATGAATCTGCCACGTTTCCAGCGCTTCCTCGCGCGCCTCAAAAAAAGGATAGGAGCCATGGCGCACTTCATCATCCACGCTGTGGGCGAGCATGAAGTTGAACCCTAGCTGAGCGTACGGGGACAGATCATAGCCGAGATTAACTGAGGCACCGTAATCCGTATCAATATTACCACGGGTTTCGCTACCTAACAGATGCGGAGAACCATTGAAATTGTAACGATTGACCGTTGCGTCTTCGAGCAGCAGAAAAACCCGACGATAATTCATAGCACCGAACACACCGAGGTTGTGCTCCAGGAAAGGGACCGTGGAACCTGCCGCAGCATCGAAAGATGTATTCATTGGGGACTCTTTCTCAACGCCCGCGAAATTGGCCAGGCCCAAATCCTGGAGCAGGGCGGCCGTCGCATCGGCCTGCTGACGCCGGCTTTCAGCGCGGGCCTGGGTTTCTCGGCTGCTTGAGGGCCCGGGCGGATCGGGGGCCGCTTCCAACCCAAATAACGAAGGGTTCAGACTTTTCGGTCCGGAAGGGAGATCGAAGATTCCTGTCGAGCTGTCCGGATCCGCTAGAAAGTTTTTCTTCAAGTTTGAGTTCGGGTTGTAAGAGGTTTTGAAATTGGCTTGCACAAAGCTCCTTTCGGGAAACGATTTAGTCGTGATATCAATCGTACCTCCGCCAGTGCCGCCCGGCTGGTCAGGGGTAAAAGTCTTGCTGACGGAGATACGGTCGATCATCGATGATGGAAATAAATCCAACTGAGGTGACATCCGGTAGGGGTCGGCACTGGGCACTTCTACGCCGTTCAAAAGAGTCCGGCTGTAACGATCGGACAACCCGCGAACGACTGCGTATTTGCCTCCGATGAGCGAAACCCCGGTGACGCGGGAAACGATCTGGCCGGCATCCCCAGCCCCCAGTTTCGAAAACTGTTCTGAACCGATAGCGTCCAGCAACGAGCTTGATTGCTGCCTTTCAAAGAGAATCTTCTCGGTTTGTTCGGTAAATTCTTCGGCAGTGACTTCATACTCTTCCATTTCATAAAACTCCGGCCGTAGATTTCCATTGACCGTCGTAGCCTGCCCGGCCGCAATGTGGACATCGGTCACGACAGTGGCAGCAAACCCGGCCTTGGAGAAACGAAGCACATGATCGCCAGGGGGAATATTCTTTAATTCAAAACGGCCATTTGTATCCGTTTGCGTGGCGAGGGTCGTGCCCCGCAAAGTGACGGCTACTCCTGTTAAGGTTGCCCCATCCCATGAATTAACGATCACGCCCTTTGCGGTCCCGGTTTCCTGAGCATTTGACAATGCCTGAAACCCGAACAACAACCAGACACCAATAAGAAGCTGGCGAAAAGACACGCCCACGGCAGGATTCACGCGAGCTGGCTCTAGGAATGCGCAGTTCTTGCGAGCTGTTCTACCTTCTCCAAATAACGCTGCACGTTATCCCTGGGTTTAGCTTTCTGGGCTTTGCGGAGTAACTCGACCGCTTGGGCATACTTTTGAGTCTGCACCAGCAGTTGCGCGTGTTTGACAAAGGCGTCTGCTTCAAAACCAGGCAGGCTTGCCGCGTTTTGGTATCGAAACTCGGCCTTTTCGCGCTGACCGTTCTTGCTATAGAAATCACCCGCCAGCAATAACGCCTCCCCATCCAAAGGGTCCTTCTGGCTGATCTGTTCCAGTGTTTGGATTGCTTTGTCGCCTTCGCCGGAGGCCATGGCGACCTTGGACTCCAGCTTTAGAAGCTTCAATTCCTCGCCCCCCCCCAATTTCTCCGCTGTCCGGATTTTCGAGAACAGTCTTTTGGCATCATCCCATGCGCCTCGGCTGACTAGAATTTGCGCGGCCCGCAAAGCCTTCGCGGTGTTCTGTCCCCCATCCTTTTCAATGGCCTGGAGATAGGCTGACAAAGCCAGGTCGCGCGCGTCCTGGGTCATGTAAAGATCTCCCAGCAGGAAAAGATTTTGGGAAGTGGCTTTGCCGAGGCGTCTAAGGATTTCAAGACTGATGGCAGCTTTGGCGGGTTGCTCTTTCTGGATGAAGATGTTTGCCTGGAGGGTCCAAAGATTATCGCGCTCGGGCAATTTCTGCAGTAGCTCATCGAGTAAAGCGAGCGCGTAATCATAATTGGCGGTAGCAACTGCGCATTTGACGAGCCCGACTTTGAAATCAATATTTTCCGGTTCAAAAACCAGTGCTTGCCGGTAGGTGCCTTCGGCCGAGACATGCTTGCCCTGGCTGACGTAAGCAAATCCGAGCAACCCGAAGATTTTGGCGTCACCTACGCCCAAAGCAATCGCACGCGTGAGCGGCTGAATCGCTTCCTTATATTTGCCGTCCCGCATCAAAGCGAACGCAAGGTTCTTTTGAGCGCGACGGTAATCGGGAAATTTAGCGAGCGCGGCCTCGAAATATTTGATTGCGTTCGTGAGGTCTTCGTTTTGGAAAGCGACATTCCCAAGAATGAAATCAAAGACTGCGCTTGCTGAAGGTTTAACCAAACCTTCCAGCGCGGGAATGGCTTTTTTAGGATCGTCACGTAAGAGTGGAACGATCTTGTCCCGATAAATGGCTTGTTCCTCGGGGGTCATCCTTGGTTCCGCCTCGGATGCAAATCCGTAGCTGCCGATTAATCGACGCGTGAATTCCGGGTCGTTCCAGATCGAAGCGAGTTCATGTTCGCGAGGCAACGGAGCGAATGATGTCGGAGCGTTGCTTGGAGTGGCGGTTTCCTTTTTAGCAGCGCGCGTGCTCATGGCCACTGACAGCACCAGCGCCGCCACGATCGTGTGCATTGATAAACTGCCACAGATGGGCAGGCTTTTAACTAATTTCATAGGTGTAGGTTTCAGGACGGAATTGCAAATTATCCGGATGCGATTCGGAACCGTATAGGAATCCGAATATAAGTACGGACGGGTTGGCCGTCCTTGAGGCCCGGTTTGAATCGCCATTTTCGGATGGCCTCCAACGCGGGTTTCTCGAATTCAGGACGGGAAGCGTTTTCGACGCGCGGTTCTTCAACGCGGCCTTCTTCGCTCAGGACAAAAGCCAGGGTGACCGAGCCATCGATCTTGGCTTTTCGCAGTTCCGCAGGATAGGCTGGCGCGACCTGAGAGACTGCTTCGGGTTTTTTTTCCAGTTCGGAAACATCAAAAGCGTCCTGCTGGAAGCTTTCACCAGCAGTCAGTGCGCGAATTTCTCCTAACCCTATCATTGCTCCTCCGCTTCCCAATGCCACTTCCAGGTCGGCATTCAAGGGGATTTGCTGGGGTGTATCAGCGAGCTGAGGTTCGGCAGGAGCTTCAGGAGGTTTTTCCTTTTCCTGGGGTGGGGGAGGAGCTGATTGCTCAGCCGGAGGTGGCAAATCGGCTGCACTGGTCTTCCTGAGCTCAAGAGTTCGAGTGGGTTTATTGACGAGATGAGAAAAGGGCAGGACGCAAAATAAGACTGCGGTCATGCCTGCGGCAATGGCCAACGCAGCCGCAAAGCCCAAGTTATTATTCCCTGGTTGATAGACTTTGCGCATCTCCAGGTGCTTGAGACTAACCCTTCTGAGTCGCCAGACTCACATCCTTTGCTCCTCCCAGCTTGGCCTCGTCTATGACTCGGATCACCATTCCCGAACGCGAATTCTCGTCGGCCTGAATCACCACCGGCAAAGGTTCCTTAGCGCACAGGCGCTTTACCGTCGGTCTGACCCCCCCCAAGCCGATTTCTTTCCCACCGTAAGCAACTTTCCCATCCGGGGTAACCGCGAAGATGATGCTGTTTTTTTCCAGTTGCCGCGCGCTGGCAGCCTGAGGCTTGTCCACGGTGACTCCCGGTTCCTCGATAAAGCTTGTTGTTGAGATGAAAAAGATCAGGAGAAACATGATGATATCAATCAGAGGAATCAGGTTCAGCTCGACCGGCTCCTCAGGCTCTCCGAGTGTGCGTCGAAATCTCATACCCCTACCGGTTCAGGATTCTTGACCGGTGCAGCAGAAGGTTTTGGATCGTTAACTTTGGTTCTTGGCTTAAAGATAAATCCGGTCATACCACGGAACTGTGGACGAAAATGACGCAGAGTGATCCCCTCGAGCCGTGTCAAAAAGGCGACGTATTCATGTCGCTTTCGTTTGATGATATGGGCCAGGAGCAACCCGGGAATGGCGACCATCATTCCTGTCTGGGTCGCCACAAGGGCTTCGCTGATGCCTTTGGCAATGATTTCCGAGGTCGAGCTGCCACCGATGCCTATGGCTTTGAAGGTCAGCAGCATTCCCAGCACTGTTCCGAGCAGTCCAAACAGCGGCGCCGATACGACCATGATGTTCAGGAAGACCAATCTTCGGTCGACCTCAGGCACTTTCGCGGCCTCCACTTCCCGGAAGCGCCCTTCGATGTCAGATAATGAATGCACCTCGTCCTGGGTATAACGGATCAATTCTCTAAAAGTCTTGGGTGCTTCGAGTGGATCCGCGACCCAATCCCCGATGTGCGCATCTGTTGCTTTGGTCAAACCACGATGATGAATGAACATCAAAAGATGGAAGGCGGTGGCATAAGTAATCAGGGCCACCATCGCCAGGGCAGCCATGACCCAGCCGCCATTGGACCAAGTATGCAACATTTGGTTAAGAATTTGGTTCATCAGAACAGTTTTATAGATTAGCTGAAGACACCCCTCGCCTCGCTTGGAACGCCATTGATAAAGCCCACGGCAGTTTGTTCCATGCGGCCAATGATCCCTTTCGCCTTGCGGCTGAGGAAGGCATGCAGAAGCAATGAAGGAATGGCGACGGCCATTCCGGTTGCCGTGCAGATGAGGGCTTCGGAAATTCCTGCTGCCAGCGCTTTGGGATCGCCGCTACCGAAACTGGAGATCAGCTTGAAGGTTGCGATCATGCCCATCACCGTTCCAAGAAGGCCCATCAGTGGCCCCGTTGTGGCAGCCAGAGCAAGGAAAGCAATGCCTCGCTCCAATTTAATCCGGGCGCCAAGCATTTTTTCGTAGAGGATTTCCTCGAGATACTCCTTCTTCTCGTCAGCATGCTGGGCCGCTATGGCAAGAAGATTTCCAGCGATCCCGGGAATCCTTTTCGCATGAGTCAAGGCCATCTCCTGTTCACCATTGGTTATATGCCTCAGGACTATTTGCAGATCTTTTTCGGTGGTAAGACGAACCCGAGACAATTGCATCCATTTAACCAGGCCAATCAAAAGTGCTGCGACTCCCAGCGAGAGAAGCGGGATCATAATTAGACCGCCCTTAGCCAGGCGTTCGAAGAGACTTTCTTTCAAAGCAGAAAGCTTGAATGCATTTCCCATGGTTGGATCGAGCACCAGTTCTCCTTTGCCGGTCGTGACCAGTACCCGCGCGGCATCATCCAAAGCGCGGCCCAATTCTATTACCGTTGGATCGGGTTTGTTCAATTCCTGCTGAAGAACGCCCGAACTACCTGCTGAGGAACTCGCGAACACCGCGACTGGGCCGACCAGGACGACCTTGCCTTGCTGAACTCGACCTTGTTTGTCCAGCGCTTTGCCTTCGAAACTTTCGCCTCCCAGTGCGGCCTCGCTTCGCTTGAGTGCAACAGCCAGAAAGCTGGAACGTTGGGTGAATTTTTCGGCGGGGGACAAGTCGGCTGAGCCAGCCGTCTTCTCCAAAGACTGGAACAGAGCAGCATAGCGAGGTTCTTCGATAAAATTGAGGCGCGAACGAAACGCCCTGGCATATTCGCTCAACAATGAATCAATATACTTCACTTCTTCCGACTGCCGTTTGGCGTCGGCCTTAAGGGCATTCATTTCAACAAGCTGGTTTTCCTGGAGGCGTTGTGCCTTGGCTAAGTCGCTCTTGCGGTCTACAACTTTTTGTTCCAGGTCTGTGAGCTGCCGGGCCAGTGGCAGACGCTCTTTTTCGATTTCACTTCGCGCGGTTGACAATTCCGTAAGAGCCTTTTGCAAATCTTCGTTTGAGCGGGAGGCGATGGCCTCGAGGTCCTGCGCCGGGAGTTGAGCGGACAAAAGTATGATTAGAATTGATAGCTGAAACTTCATGTTCGTCTGAATGGCGAAGGAGAGGAGCTCATCGGATTACGGCCGGCAGAGACACAAACCTTGCAGGGCGTTCGTTCCTATAGATTTGAATGACTTCTCTCACAGATGCAGCCAATTGCGTTTGAGTGGACCACTCCCAACCGGTTGGCCCGGGTGTTCCCGTGCCGGCGAAATCGCCTGAGGCATTTACGAAGTAAGCCGCTCCGAGACCGACATAGACAGTTTCCACGGCGACCTCCTGGCCCTGCTGGTCCTTCCTTTTCTCGCTGAAAATGGATACTCCGCTGTTGAACTTATCCAATTCGTTCAACATCCCAACGATGATCTGCACGCGCTCCGCGGCGGTCATGCGGCTGTTCGGATCGGTAGGTAATCGGTTGAGTAAGGGCTTGAGGATTTCCTGCAAAGGTTGAGGTAGTTGAGGAATCAGCTTCTTCAACTGAGCTTCCATCTCAGAAGAAAACTTTCGGGCACGTTCCAGGCTTTCGGTGGAAGATGTTTTTAAAGTTTCCGCTTCTGTCCGCTCTTTTTCGACTTGAGCGTTATTTGTTCCCAGCTTCGTCATCTGTTCCTCAACCGCATGCAGTTCGCGTTCGAAAAGCGTTCTGGTCTGCTCAATCAGATCTTTGTCGCTCTGCCAGTCTGCTTTGGTCTTCGAAACCAATTGCCGGGCTTCCACCCACTTCTCCAGCGCAGAACGGGTTTCATTCAAAGGGTTTTGCGCGACAGCATAAATCGCCCCTGCGAGGACAACACACAACGCTAATCGGAGAACTGAGAACATGAACGGAAGGTGCAGATCCGGAGTTACAAAGTTAGGTCGATTTTGTTACAATTGTGTGACATCCCTTACGACCAGAGGAACAATCGAATTAATCCGGACTTTGAGCCAGGCGTGAACGAATTATCGCCAGCCGTTGATTACAGACTGACAAAACACATTCCTTTAGCAGGTTAAGATCAAGAGGCTTTGTAAAATAAGCAGCAAATTTCGCCCTGCTCCTTCTGGTTTTGACCCAGGACTGATCCAGGGCACTAACAATAAATACTGGGATGTCGCGGGTGGAAGGTTGTGTTTGCAGGATTTCGCAGACCGACAAGCCTTCGAGGTCTGGGAGCATCAGGTCGAGCAGAATCAGGTCCGGGAGTTCCGTTCGGGCCAATCGCAAGCCTTCAATTCCATCATGTGCGATCACAATCTCGCAACCCTGGCGCTCGAGATTGAATTGGAGTAATTGAGTCAACTCGGCATCATCGTCCACTACAAGGATTCTTGGTTTCATGAACCAAAGAGTAGGCTCCTATAGTGGCAATTTTGTGGCGAGCTCGTGAAAAGTTTGTGTCGATTTACGTCGATTTGATGATACCGCGGAGCAAGTCTTGAGCTAAGCCTGAGATCACTGCCGAGTTATTTGCCTGCTGCGTGAACGCCTTTTGGGAAAAGCGCCACCCGAACGAACGAACGCTTCCGTTCCGAGAGATCTCCGTTGGGCATGCAGTCCAGGCCAAATCTCCAAATTGCCCGAAGGTGCCGTTCGTGATCCGAAACGAAAAGGTAACAGCCCGCGCGCGGTGCAAATGAGCGTCTTCGTGGTGCGCGCCTTCGTTAAGATGCGCTCCGCCTTCGGTGACAGCCGCGAACTCAGCCGGAAGCTTGCACTGCTCGAGAACGAACTCAAAATCCGGTGGACATTCACGAGGCCGCTATCGTGGACGTCCTCCAGCGCATCATGAAGATCCTTGACCCGCGCCCGGGCCCTCCCGAACCGCCGTCACCGGAAATTGGCTTCCATGACTAGGAGAGGGGTTTGGGTGAGGGCGAGCTTCATTTTTAACTGGATTATTACGGCTAAGCTAGTCCCCAAGAGAGGTGCCGACGAGCCTGGCGCTATGGATCCAGGGATGGTCCCGTGGGACGGTCTTCCTTTTGCCTGCTACTTTTTCCAGAGGAACTGCTTCTGTACTATCGCCTCGAGCGGCAACCATTACGCCGAACTTGTTCTCATGGATCAGTTCGGTACAGGCTGTGCCCAGGCGTGTTGCCAGCAGCCGATCCACTGCCGAAGGAGCGCCTCCACGCTGAATATAGCCCAGGATAGTAAGCCGGGATTCAAGTTTGGTTAGCGTTTCCAGTTCTTTCGCCAGACGGAGTGTACTGCCCGCATGGTGCGCTTCCCAATCTGCCAACGCGGCTTTGGCTCTTTTCTTCTCATCTTTGCTTTTAGCTTTCTCCTTCTTCCACTCGGCTGATTGGTAGGCCGCCGCCTCTTCCTTCGAGCCCGCGCCTTCAGCCACCGCCACGATGCTGAAGCGTCGGCCACTGCGACTACGATCACGGATGGCTTTAGCGATCTTTTCTGTGTCGTATGGAATTTCCGGAATTAGTATTACATCGGCGCCTCCCGCGATTCCGGCGCCAAGGGCAAGCCAACCCGCCCAGTGGCCCATGATTTCCACCACCACAATCCGATGATGACTGTGAGCGGTGCTATGCAACCGGTCCACCGCTTCCGTTGCGATGCCCAAGGCGGTATCAAATCCAAACGTCACGTCGGTCATCGCTACGTCGTTGTCAATAGTCTTGGGCAAGGTAATGACATTGAGCCCTTTTTCTTTCAGATAAAGCGCATTTTTCTGCGTGCCGCCTCCACCCATACAAACCAGCACATCCAGGTGGTGTTTCTCGTAATTGGCTACAATTGCGTCAGTCACATCCATTTCCTTGCCGCCGATCTGCATTCGGTAGGGCTTATCCCGGCTAGTGCCGAGGATCGTTCCGCCAATCGTGAGGATGCCCGAGAGTGCCTCCCGATCCAGGGCCATGGTTCGATTCTCCATCAGCCCCCGAAAACCGTCCCTGAAGCCCTGTACTTGCATCCCATACGCACCACCAGCGGATTTGCCCACAGCACGGATAGCTGCATTTAATCCGGGGCAATCACCTCCCGAAGTAAGAATTCCGATGTTTTTCGTCATAGGTTACTCAGCTCACAGATAACACTCGTTTAGGGCTCGTCATTTCTCGTTGGCATCTTTTTGCAAGAGTATGAACTGGTCAAGTGAAACGAGAGTTCATCGAGATGGAAGCAGGCTCGTCTCAGCAAGAGCAGAGCTGTCGGAGTGCGCTTGCGCACTCCGGTTTGAATGCGAGATGCGCCGATCGAAGCCGCAAAGTTATTCACAAATTCAGAAAACGCTGTGAATAACTCCCCTTTGCTCGGGAGCGGTCTTGCTGCTAGGTAGGAGATGGAAGCTAAAGCTCGCTCGCTATGATTGATATAACTGACGCCCACGCATCGAATGTTGCCAGCATTCCACCGCCCACTAAATCGGGTGAGTTGAAACTCAGAAATCCTCTCTTTCCGGGTTCAGTCAGTCGTCCAGGAGGTGGCACCAAAAGCAGTGTGAAGAATAGCTATTCGCAAGTTTCGTTTTCTATCGGTTGGCATGTTCCCTCGAATCCAGCTATTTGTCTGACTAATTCCCTAAAGAACCAGTGGAAATCGTATCGTAAGCAGCTCCGGGAATGTCAAAAAGACTTTTCTGAAACCTCGGTTCATCAACTCCGTGTCGCCACTCGTCGTTTAATGACTTATTATGCCCTGGTGGGTTCCGTAGCTTCTGGGGATAAAGTCAGCAAGGCACGTAAGAAATTAAAACGTCATTTGAAGAGCCTCGGTAGGTTGCGAGACGCACAAGTGCAGCGCCTCTTTATCGAAGAGCAAATGGGAAGATTTCCGTTCCTGGTGCTTGTTCGTGATTTCCTAGCAGAACGCGAGCAGCACCTGGTCAAGGATATTGCCAGGAAGGTCGAGCGTTTCAAAAGCCGGAAGCTGGAGCAGTGGACGTTAAATTTATGCCAGGAACTTAGCGAGTCACCAGTTCAATGGGGAAAACGAGCTGTATTTGCTACGGATCTGTTCAGAGCAATGGCAGATGCCTTTAGACAAACCGCGTATTGCCGCCAAACTATAGACCCTGCGGATGTTCAAACAATCCATCGCACTCGCGTGGCATTCAAGAAATTCCGTTACATGGTTGAGGCATTGTCTCCTGATTTTACCGGCTTGGGTAAACGGGGCCTGCGGCGGCTCGGAAATTACCAGCGCCGAATGGGGCATCTGCAGGATTTGGAAATATTGCAGAATTGTCTCGCGCAATTCCTTCAAGAACACCCGGGCAACGAAGAGGTGTTTGCGCCTTTCTGCCACTATATTCACCTCCGGCGAAACCGCGGTTTGCGATCATGTTTGACACACGCCAACGATTTATTTGAATTTTGGGATTCGGCCAGGCTCGGGCAAACCTACCCTGATGCTTTGTCCCGCACTGCTGCTTGAGACCGGTTGGTTGGAACTTCTTAAGGTTTCTTTTCGTCCCCGTGGCCGGGTGGTTGCACTTTGATTGCGGGAGGACCGTCAGGAATAACACGGGCCTCCGTGGAAAGCTTGTAATTTTGCCCTTTGGCCGTGGTCATCTCCGCTTCCACTAAATAAGCGCGAAATCCTGTTTTGGGCATTTCAACTTTTGCGAACACCTGGTTTGGGTTGGTGGATGGCAACTCTGAACTGGTCCATTTATCATTCCGAAAGTCACGATCGGAGGAGTCTGCGGTCCAAAGACGAAATCGTTTCGCGGCGGGATTAACGGTGACACTGATCTCTGCCGATTGGGGCGAGTTGGTTTGAAACGACCATTTCATTTCCGGTAATTTCTGGCGATCCGTCACCATTTGAAAAAATGCTGACAGCGTCGGAATGGCCTCACGGCCGCCTGCAAGATCATGGCCCGCATTGGGAGTTTGGAAAAGGAGTTTGGGTTCCGGCAATTCATTCCAATAGTGTCGGAGTGAATCGACTACCCAATAAGGATCATTAGTTCCCAGCAGCAACAGTTTGGGGAAAAGGTAACGGTCACGGTAACTATAAGGATCGATCCAACTTCGAAGCTCGCTTGTCCGCTGATCATCCTGGCGTTCGGTCAAATGAAGTTCGACGTAATCCTTTATCTCTTCGCTTTGCCGGCCGTACATTTGCTCAGCCCATCGGGTCTGTACTTTCATATTTAAGGTATCAATCACCATGGGAGCAATTCCCTTTACGCGGGGATCAACCGCCCCTGCAAGCCAGGTAGTCCAACCGCGTTTGGAGGCGCCACTTACTACAAAACGATCGATCTTTTGCCCAAATTGTTTCTGGGCAAACGCTTCCATGGTGTCCATTCCCCGGACCGCCGACTTTACCATTGGAAAAAGAAGCGGCCAGCTTTTGTCACCGGTTTTAAGATACTGATCGAGCGTATAAGCAATCAGCGCATCCTCTTTTCTTCCGTCATAGAAGGGTTGGTTGGGAATATGGTTGATCACTGCCGCCAGCGCTCCTCCTTGCGCAGCCAGAATGCTCAGCGTTGGCAAATGCGACATGACGTCATCGTCCCCTGTGACAAATAAAAAGGCTGTATCTTGATTACGGGTTTCTTTAGGGCGCACCACCAACATTTCATGCTGCCAGACATTTCCACGCCACGTTTGTGAAGTAATCTCAAGCCGGAAGGCCGTGTCGGTTTTGCGAGCGGCAGGTCCGGCCTCTTTCCACGCAAAAGAATTGTCCCCTGCAGTGACGTAATCTTCGAGAGCACCGCCGCGCGCGATGGTGATAGAGTGCATCCAAAAAAGGCCAGCAATCAATGGTGTCATCAGATAAATCCGGCCGGCCTGCCGGGGATAAGTCCGGGGTTGCATCACTGGCAAACTGCAGGCAGCTTGAAAATAGTCAAGCTGGCATTTGCGTTTCGGTCATTTTGACGTTAACACTAAGGAAGCATTACCGTGGGAACGGGTATTGTAGCTATGGAATTATATTATAAAGACTTGATTTCTGAAGATGCGTCCCTCGAGAAATTGGTGGATAATCTCATGCTCGTGGTGCAAGGCGCTGAGGAATTTGCCCAGGCGGCAGGGGCCAATCTGCCCAGTCAAAGCAGGCAGGAAATCACCAATCGCCTTGCCCGCCTCAAGGAAAGCTGCCGTCGGATCAAAAACCACACTGTTGCCACCGCTCAGGCGGCAGACAAAACATTGCGGGAATATCCATATTCATCTGTTGGTTTCGGTTTCGCCTTTGGCCTGTTACTGGGTGTTCTGCTTCTGAAAAAGCGTTGATTGTCTCGTTTCATGGCTAATTCGACCTGAGCCGGAAGAACTTCGCCCCGCCTGTGATCGCATTACTGTAAGGGCTCACCGCCCCAATAATATTAGTGTAAATCCCTCCCGCAGTTGGCGCCGATTGCAACACAAATCCTTGATTAGCCCAGCTTAGTATCACCTGGCCGGCTTTCCTCTGCATATTCAGCGGAATCGGATTGATTCCTGTTAGTACAACGTCGGAAAAATTCAGCCCCACTCGCAAATCGTCCACAAGCATCGTCGCGCCCAGACTGGCATCCTGCCGGAAACCATAAGAGGAAATCGTGACGGTACTGGGAAGATCGCTTGCGGTAACATTCGCATCCGATTCTGAGGCCGGATTCAGCCAGAGAGTCGTGGCAGCCGTATCCACCTCGTAACGTGTTACCACCAGGTAGGTCATGTTTGTAACCAGGTCCATGGGCATCATTGTGGTGTCATCGGAACCATTCGCGACAAACAGACGGAACGTACCTGGGGTGGAATTGGTGAGCCCGGCATACACACGTCCACGATTGGCGTTGCCGTTGCTGAAACGCGCAAAATAGCCAGGAGTGTTCTTGGGAAGGCTCAGCGCTCGAAATTTGAAACTGGCGTATAAAATTGTGCTATTGCTTCTTACAAAAGGAGCGCCCGCTAAGGTCGCGCTGACATCTTCCGTTTGAGACCCGCCCACTTGCAGTTGACCGCCCAGCACCTGGCATTCTCCGGGCGTCCCGGATCGCGTGGTCCAAAGAAATGCGGAATTAGAGACGACCGACCCGTTCGCGTACGCGAATGGGTCATAAAACAAAACGCCTGCCGAGGGCAGCACCATCAATGGAAAAACTGAGGTGGATGAAAGGACACCATCACTGACTGTAACAGTGATCGGCGTAACCCCCGACTGGCTGTTGGCGGGTGTGACTGTCACGGTCCGATTGCTGCCATTACCTCCAAAAACTATATTCCCGTTTGGTACAAGGAACGCATCTTCCGACGAACCAACCACGCTCAGATTTCCCGCTGGGGTCTCGAGGTCACCTACAGTAAAGTCGATCGATACGGAGGGTTGATTCATGAGAGTGTTGGCGGGTGAAATGGTCGAGATAACCGGTGCGGTATTGAGTGGTAACACTGTTACTGCGAAACTCGTGTTATTCGAACGGCCGCCCGTATCAATGACTGTCATGGTGACGACTGAACTGCCTGTCTGAGCGCCTGCATTCACGACAACCGTTCGGCTGGCCCCACTGCCGCCCAGGTGAATGTTTACATCCGGAATGACGTTCTGGTCTGACGACTGCTTTGTTACGATCAGGTTTGCTGCCGGGTCTTCCAAGTCACCTACTGTAAAAAGCAAGGAGGAAGTTGATTGATTGACTCGCAAGGTCTGATTGCTGACCGAAGAAATGCTTGGAGCAGTGTTGGCCCCGGGAATGGGTGTTCCCAAAACGGTGACCAGATCGAATCGTATCGTGCCCGCAGTGGAGTAACTGCTTCCGGCCGTGGTTACATAACCGTCAATGCCACCCGCCGCCGTGCTTTCGAATTCGCTCACGATTCGAAATGCGAAATTCGGGTTGTTATCGACGCCGGAAAACCCCGCCAGACTGTTGGTTTGTGCTTCAAAATAGGAACCGGTTGCGGAAACGATTTGGGCCGCAATAGGTGTCGGATAATCAACGAAAGAAAGGCCATCCGTCGAATACTGGAGACGGCAGTACTTGCTGGCACTTGCACTGACTTTGTGATCCCATCGTACAACGATGTTGGAGAGCGCCAGGGTACTCACGTGGAATTCAGTCCCGGCTGTCTTATTGTCGCTGTCCTGCGCGGGATAACTCCTTGTATTCCAGCCGGTGTCATCGGCTGAAGGAGCGGGATCGTTGGTGCCGCCGGTAGCAAATGTTGCCGTTACGCCTCCAATCAAAAGGGCGGTGCCTGTTCCAATGGACGGCACGTTTGTGCCGGTACTGGTGGTGTTGTCTGGTGGGTTACTGTCAAAATCCCATTGTGTGATAATGTCACCATGGGCGTATATAGAGACAAGAATGCATAGCGTTGCCACGCGAATAGAAGTGCTCATGACCATTTCTCCTGGGTTTTTCCTTAAGCGTTGAAACATTAAAATGCTGCAAGGAGGAATTTGGCAAGAGCAAAAAAACAAAAAGTTTTGACCGCGAAGCGGTGAGTCTGGACTGCCTTACCACCTATTTAAATCAAGACTTCTTGTGACGAAATGGTGATTACCGAACCAACGGCTCGAGCTCAGCTTCTCTCTTTTTCGTTCCTTTACCTACATGGACACTACCACCGATTCCCATCGATGCTTGGCAGTGAGATGTCTCTGGGATTCATCTTCAATGACGAACCTTGGCCAACCGGCGGTTTTCCAGCTTTACTTTCTCAACCCGTTTAAGAACGGCTTTCCGATCAGGCTTAACCGCTGTTCCAGTTTCCGGGTACAATCGCAATTGCAGCAAGCCCATGGCTCCGCTCCATTCGCATCTCGGCAATTCTTGCGTGCGTGCGCATCCTTGATTTGCAGCAGCTCAAAGAATACCTCCCAGTAAGGCCGTTCTTCCTGCAGAGGAGTGGCACAGAAACAGACCTCAACCCAGGCGCAAACCCCGTTCTCATCGACACGAGCCTTTTGCATGTCGTCAAGGTATTCATCACCGGCCACCGATCCTTGCCCGAGACTCCCAGTCTCAATTGCTTGAAAGAGCGCTTTCTCTTGTCCGGGTTTTACTTTTGCTTTTACCAGGTAACGCATGCCCTCTGAAATCTAGCGCACGATTTCGTGACGCGCACAAAAAACCTGCACTCGAATCAAGAAACATGAAACACAACCAATGGAACCGGGGTTTGGCCCAACGGAGCGGTTGCTGTGCTATGGCTTCTTGATCGAAATGGCCATGGCCACGGTGACGCGAAATTTCACTTTTTCTCCAACCTTCCGCTCTCTCAAATCGACGTCCTTGCGAGCAGTGAAGGTGCGCACACTGTCGTCCGGGAAGCGAAGAGTGGCCTGGTGCCGCTTGAGGTTAATACCTGTGATGGTGGCAGTGTACTCCTGGGTTTCGGCCATCAGACCGCCATTCTTTACGCCCTTGGGAGCCAATAGAACCACTGTGGCAGCGCTGTCGATCGGTGGGGCAGCGGCGTCCGCCATCGCCACTGTGAGTTGGGATGTCACCATAGCTTTGACTATATCCCCGACGCGGATTTGATCGAAGTTAACAACTTCCGGGCCGCACTTCACCGTGGTTTTTTCGCCCTCCTTTGTGACAAGCGTGACCTTTCGCGCAAGAGCATCGATGGCAGTTATGGTAGCGGTCAGTTCATACGTTTCAACTATTGTTCCTCCTGGCACGCCCTTATCAAACGTGGCGTTATGGGCTTTGTCGTCTATCGGCCCGTAGGTGGTGGTCGAGCAGGAGCTAAGCGTTAGCATGCCCGCCGCAAGAGGGATTAAAAGCCAGGGATTTTTCATTGTTTGTGGCGAAATCTTGCTGCTGAAGGGTAGAGATGGCAAACGGCGTTTGCAGCAAAAAAACTCACAAGCACTAAATGGGTGACGGTTTGCGGAGTGGTGGTATCAACCTGACGTTGGGATTGGTGAGATTCGCGTTCCCTGTTTCACCATCATCATTCCTGCTAAAGTCAATAGCAAGCCTAAGGCCGAAAAGCCAGCGCCACGATACCGGTTGGCGGACATTGGCCGACTGGGAACAGTCGCTTCAGCAATAATTTCGATCATGCTACGCTTTGGCAGATCCCTGTCTATGTTTTCAGCGGCGATCTTGAGCGAAAGCATCTGGCTGAAGCGTTTCAATTGATCCAGTTTGTTTTTCGCTTCATAGTACGGCTGAAGTTCTTGAGCTTTGGCTATGTCATAGGTTCGGGCCGCATTGACTTCAGTCTCAAGTGCTTTGAAGCTTTCCTTCAAAGAATCCAGCTTGGCGGCTAAGGAGAACATGATTCCATCAACACGTTTCTGGATTTTCATATCTAAATCAGAGATTTGACTTTTAAGCTTCAGGATTTCCGCATTCTCGGGTCCAAAGAGATGCTGGTTGGCCACAAGGCTTTGCTCGGCCACAGTACGTGTCTCCAAAAGGGAGACAATCTGCGTGTCAGGCACAACCGTGGGGATCGCCTGAACCAATTCCTTTTGGGACAGTTTCTTAAGAGACTCGAGAAGAGTTTGTTGCTTAACCAATTCCGCCTTAGCTTCAATCCGCTGACTTTCAAGTTTTCGAAGCGTCTCTGCTGTCATGAGAATAGGACTGTCCATGCTCGTCATGGCATCCGGAATTTGCAGCTTATCTCGCAACTCGTTGACTTTCCTTTGGGCAGCTTCGATTTCAATTTCATGTTTTTTGAAGCGTTCTTCCAGGGATAAAATACTCCCAGGACTTGTTTGCAGCCGCTGATTCTGACGAATCTCTTTGTAGGCATTGGCCACACCATTGGCAATTCGTGCGGCTTCATCAGGTTTGTCGCCCGAGACGCGGATATCAATTAAACCTGTGGAACGAATGGGCTCTAATTCCAGTTTTGCTCTGAGCAATGCGAGGAGCTTCTGGAGACTTAATTTCTGACCCCCGCCGAAACGCCTGCTCCACTGTTCATCGAGTTTCAATCCGATAAGAACTTGAGTTAAAACTGCATCCGATAAAATCACTGCATGCTCCGTTTGAACAAAGTAAGGATCATAAAGATTAAAAGAAACTTTGCCATCGTTTGTGACCAATTCCGCTGGGGCTATCGGCTCTAATTTCAGCCGAGCGACCGCCTGATAGGGAGGAGTTATGACAAGCAGACTAAAGCCCGCTATGACGAGGATGAGGCCCACAGAGATCAGCGTCATCCCGCCAACTTCCTTGAAACTCAGAGGCCGATCCTCGTTTGAGACTCCCACTAATCTGCGAATTCGTTTTAACAAGGGACCACCGTTAGCCGCGAAAGCAAGTTGTGGCGTGACAGAACGCATTTCCTCCAATCTCGTCAAGGCCTGTGCATAGACGAGCCGATCCTCGCAAACCTTCATCACCAAGTCATCACAGCAATTCTCCCGCTCCTCCCGGATACAACGGGAAATCCACCAGACTCCCGGGTGGTAGAACATTAAGGTCTCAATCAAGACCTGAAACACATTGAGTAAGTAGTCATGGCGCCGAATGTGCGCCAGTTCGTGAGCGAGAATTGCTTCCAGTTGCGAGGGTGTCAGTCCCAAAAGACTGCTCGCAGGCAGGAGAATCACTGGGCTTAGCCAGCCGATGACCATGGGTACTTCCACCAAACTGGATTTCAACAATCGAACCGGGCGGCTGATATTTAGCCTGCACTTCAAATCCTGGAGCGTCTCAAACCAGGCCTGATCCAACGAGCCATTCGCCCGCTTGCGCAAAATTTCGACCCGCCAATACCCTTGAGCTAACCGAAACAAAGATATCAAAACTCCCGCTGACCAGAAGGCCACTAACCAGGGAGCAAGGGCTTCTATCGGTTTTAGAATTTGGCTGTCGAAACCGCTCGCTTCGGGGTCCGCTGTTCCAGATCCAAACGTGTCCCCTGGTGCAGATTGGAAGGATGATGCATGACCGAACCATTCAAAACTGCCTACAGGAAGATAATAAAACGTAAACACGGGGGCTGCGGCCGTGAACAAAAGTACGCCGCACCCTATCAGGTAACGGCTGTTAGCCGAACTTTCACGCATGAAAACGCGCACTAATTTCAGAAACACGGCGGCTAAAGCGCCCTGCCATAATGAATGTATCAATACCCAGCCTATTTGGTGCGCCAGCGAATCATGCAGAAGATCCAATACCGTATTCATCCCTATCCTCCTTCCAATTCGTCCAATAACTTCCGGATCTGAGCCAATTCATCAGGAGTTGCTTTCTTCACCGCCAAAGCTTGCATGACAAGCTTGGGAGCCGAACCGAAGAAAACGCGTTCGAGCAAATGGCCCACCACTTGCCTTTGCGTTTGCTCCTCGGTCAGCCTGGCCCAATAGACATGTGAACGCTGGGCTTCGTCGCGCTCCAACAATCCCTTCTCATGCATAATTTGCATGATTTTAAGAATTGTCGTGTACCCAGTCTTTTGCTCAGGATTTATCTGTGCCCAAATTTCTCGCACGGTGCTCGGCCCTCGCTGCCAGAGGACGCGAAGGATGCCGAGTTCGGCTTCCGTAGGCTTGGGATACTTGGTTTTCTTCATGGTGACGGCTATCATACGAATCTATTCGTAGTTGTCAACGAAATATTTCGTAGATCATGCGCGAGCGTCTGGAGGTTCCTTCACCTGCGGATTATTCATCCCGAAGATCAAAGGAAGCGAACCGCGAGACCATGCACAAGCGGCTTAGGCGAAACAGGTAGGCCTGCTAAGTTGAAGGCATCAACGCGATGTTACGCGAAGCTGATCTAAACGCTGGGCAGCCTCAATGCAGCTCAGCTCATGCGCCGGGCAGTTCTGGACCAACCCGGCCTGAAATCGGACATGGCTCGAGGCAATTATCAAAGCCTTTTATCATGGCTAGGGGAGAATCTGCACTGGCAGGGGCAGAGATATAAGCCGCGGGAAATTAATGGCGTAGGTGACGGGGAAGTCAACTAAAAGCGCCTATCACCTGGAGTACTTACGGGAAAAATTTGTTGGCTAGCTAACTAGCTTTTCGCGAGTTTAACCTGCTTTGCCCAAGGCGCGCACCAGCAATACAGGGATGGATGTTTTATGTCTCACTTCGTTGATGGTGCTGCCAAAGAGCAAATCCCCGATCAAGCGATGACCATGACTGGTCATCGCAATCAAATCGCAATTCTCTTTCTCAGCCGTTCTTAATATCTCAGTCGGCGGATCGCCCAGTGCCAAATGACTCATGACCGATATTCCTTGGGATTTGAGGTTTTCCATCGTCTCCGCCAAATAAGCACGATCCGCTTTCATCTCCTCGGATTCAGCAAGCTTGAGTTGTTGGAAATTACGAGCGGCCCAACCATCGGCCACATGCACCAGCAACAACTGGGAGTGAAGCCGACGAGCCAGTTCAGTCACATGCGGCAAGAGCGCTTGGTCCGCCGCGCTATTCTCAAGGGCAACAAGTATTCTTTTGTACATTCTTTTAGTGAATGAGCCGCATGAACCACTCGGTAATGCCACAGAAATCCAACAAATATTTCACGTTCAGCGTAACGATGATGGAAGCGGTGATCCACGCCAGAATTTTCATCCAGGCCGGGCTGACAAACCGACCCATTTTCCCTCGATCGCTTGTAAATAAGACCAGGGGAATGACCGCAAATGACAATTGCAGGCTCAAAACCACCTGACTAAAGATTAAAAGTTTTCCAACCGCGTCCACCTCTTTGGCAGGATCATGGGCATAAATAGCCGTGCATATCACTGCTGGAACAATGGCAATCAGGCGTGTGATCAGCCGTCGAAGCCAGGGTCGAAGGCGGATATTAAGGAAGCCTTCCATGACGATCTGACCGGCCAGGGTGCCTGTCAGTGTCGAATTCTGTCCGGAAGCAAGCAATGCCAGAGCGAAAACTGTTCCTGCGATGGGCACTCCCAGCATCGGGCTGAGGAGCTTATACGCTTCCTGGATCTGCGCCACTTCGTGTTGGCCTTTGGAATGAAATGTCGCCGCGGCTACGATCAATATCGCGGCATTGATGAACAACGCAAAGCTGAGTGCCACCGTTGAGTCCAACGTAGCAAACTTGATCGCCTCCGCTTTTCCTTCCGCATTCTGTTCATACTTGCGCGTTTGAACAATTGACGAGTGTAAATAAAGGTTGTGTGGCATCACCGTGGCGCCCAGGATGCCGATCGCAATATAAAGCATTTGGGAGTTCTGCAAGATGTTTGCACTGGGAACAAAACCACCGAGCACCTCCCCAAAATTCGGGCGTGAAAAGATGATTTCGGCCAGGAAACAGCCTCCGATCATGAGAATCAATGTCAGCACCAGAGCTTCTATGTAGCGAAATCCTTTGTTTTGCAGATACATCACTGCAAAGACATCGAGGGCAGTAATGCAGACACCCCACACCAGGGGAATTTTGAACAACAGATTGAGCGCAATGGCAGAGCCAAGCACCTCGGCCAGGTCGCAGGCGCAAATCGCGACCTCGCATAATACCCAAAGCACAATCGTCACCGGCTTGGAATAGTGGTCTCGGCACGCTTGTGCGAGATCGCGGCCGGTAACAATGCCCAACCGAGCGCAAAGCGCTTGGAGAAGAATGGCCATGAGATTTGACAGGAGAATAACGCACAGGAGCGAATAACCAAACGCTGAGCCGCCCGCCAGATCGGTTGCCCAATTGCCGGGGTCCATGTAGCCAACCGCAACCAGATACCCTGGGCCGGAAAAGGCCAACATCTTGCGCCAGAACCCTAAGGTTTTTGGGACGGAAACGCTGCGATGCACTTCTCGCAAGCTGGGCGCCTCCGGGGCAAGGCGCCAACTCTTTTGGGTAACTGGACGAAGCGGTTGGTCGCTCATATCATTGGCGGGCGGGAACGTTTCCGGTGGAGCAACCTCTTTCACCATCAGACATAGAAATCAAGTTCACGCAGGTAGTGTAGCTAATCTCTTATTTGAGTCAATAAAAAATGTTAGACGCATCTATCTTTTGGATCTGCCTGATAAAGAATCTGATACAGAGATCAAGCGTTGAGTGCTTTTACAATATTCTGCTTTATGTTAGTGATGGAAGCGTTAGATGAAACCCGTGGATATTCAACAGATTGGAGAAGAACTGGCGATCCGTTGGGAAGATGGCACCGAGCAATTTGTGCGCTTGGAACAACTCAGGCGCCATTGTCCGTGCGCTGGGTGCAAGGGGGAAGTTGATATTATGGGAAACGTTTACAAAAATCCCAAACGCCCATTAGCCCCAAATGCGTTTCAGCTCCGCGGACTCGCTCGGATCGGTACTTATGCTGTTCAGCCCACTTGGGCTGATGGACATGCCAGTGGAATTTTTTCGTTCGACTACTTGAAAAATATCGGCAGGGGCGAAGCCTGCTAACGAGCGTTAGCAGGCTTCTTTTTACATTACTGCACCCGGACCCGGTAAAAACGAGAGTTGCCACCTGTGGCGGAATCCTGGAATTCCATGTCCGATCCACTCCCGCTATTTGTAGCAATAGGCAGCCAGGAAGGTGGGAACATTGAAGCGGAACGTTCGATGATATAACTTTTGCCGGCTACGCTGGGCCAACGAATGACACACCCTTGCGACTGAGCGCTGCTGCGAGAAGATATAATCTTCAGGTTTGAACTGTTATCGGTAGGATCGGTACCGGCTACGAACTCCGCCATATTATTGGCGCCATCGCCGTCAGCATCCGCATTCGCTTGTGAAAGGAGATTGTTTACGCTGCCAAAGTAGCGTAGACGCCAGGAATCAGGAATTCCGTCATTATAGGAGGAGTTGGACCGATCCGTTAAAGTGATCAAACCGGTTGTTGTCTTCTTGGGAAAGGAAGCCAGACCATTTGGCGAAGCCGATACGTGATTGAAATGAATGGCGTAGGCAGCACCGGCCGGAACGCTGGCTGGAAGGGTTATTTGCAGCATACCTAACACGGCCGGGTCACCGGAAACGCCTGCCACAGCGCTGTCCAGCCAGGTCGCCACATAGTTAGCCGGGGTCTTGGAAGCGGTTAACGTTGGCTGCCCCAAACCGGATGCCGGGGAGAATTGTATAGGCTGCGAGATTGCCGGCGAGCCATCCAATGGCTGAACAGTGAGATTGAGTGCAAGCACGCGGATAGGTTGCGTGCCAGTCATTCGGGCGGAAATCGGAATCTGGAGCGTCTGTCCCGGGCTTCCAATTGCATCGCCGGCAGAAAAGGTCACAGAATTCAGTCGGCCCACTGGACCTGTTCCATTGCCACCACCCTGACCCTGACCACCTCCACCTGGACTGTTAGTTTGGCAAGCCACGTTGGGCGTTGTAACCGCAGCCAATCCAGAGGTGGTCCAAATTCGGCGCCACCAGGTTAAACTGGGATCGAGCGAGCGCCGATAAGTCACGTAAACGTCTGTGCAATCCAGCACGCCATCTCCAAAAGGATAATCATTGATGGTAAGATCATTGCCCCCAAAAATGTCGAAGTTATTCACCGTGGAACCGCCGTTTTGATAATACATGGTTACGCCATTACTTACAATCGATGAGCCTGGCGTCCCACAGCAGGTATCGAGTGCCGCATTATAATCGCTAAGCGGTGGCGGTGGATCCATACCATAAATGGCGGTCTGAAATACCTGCATTACATCGGCATTATTCAAGCAGCCTTTGCCGAAATCCCCGGCATTAAACCATCGGAACGGATAGACATCTCCAGCGATGTAGGATCTGGGATTTACGGTCACTAACTTCACAGAATTGATTATTCCGTTGCTGAGTGAGCCGTTCCTCGGGGCCGAAATATAGACGTCGGAACCTGGGGCCCCCACGCCATCAGATGTCGCGGATACACGATCAACCTGTATTTGATACTGGTCACCAACGACAGCATTGGTAGGCACTTTGAATGTGTAAGCACCCACGACAACTCGTCCACTTTCCTTGGTAAACAGTGTGTCGTGCGCTATCGAGAAGTTGATCAGGTCATGGAGCGGCGTAGGGTAGAGAAATGCGAAACCCCAGCGTTCCAACCAACCAACACCTAGCAGATTAATAGCGCTGTTTGTGAACATCAAATTGGCAAAAACATTGCTGCCCAGATCGTTGGTGCCAATAAACTTCCAGGGAGGAATTGTGTCATACCATTGAATGGATCCAGGAGGCAAATGGTCTCCAGCGCCCGGAACGACCTGTTCCATCAACGTGGAGGTGAATGTAAACGCCCCAGGTTCGACCTGGTGCGTTGTTTGAAGCGTGTTCGTGACAGTCACCTCAAACTGCAAGCTATACATCGAAACGTTGGGTAAGACCGTCAGCGTCACCGGCGCATAAAAGAACTGCCCGGGAGCGGCATTGAAGTCACTTGAAGCCTCCCCTGCCTCAAATCCGAAGGTGATCTTATTCGCATTGAAATTTGTAGCGGAAAAGTTCTGTGAAACAATTTCGCTGGGCTGGTAGTTGTTTCTGAATGCACGGATCTTGAAAACAAAATCGGTCGGTATATTCGTAGATAGAATGGTTCCGGTTGTGATTGGTCCAATGCTAGGTAGACGATTGGTTGGGTCACTGCCATCGACAGTGTACCACATCTGAGCCCCGACTGTTTCATCGACTACCTTAAAGGATGCAGCGTTATCGCCCTGAATGCTAGGTCCGGCCGTTCTGAATTGAACGCGTGTTGAAACGATTGAACTGCTTTTTCGTCCAGCCTGAAATCCAATCGCTTTGATGGTCACATCTGGTTGAGGCAGCACGATAGAAGGGGGGACCTGATCCGGGAACATCCCGTCGAAGTAATTCGGTGGAGTACTGCCCGTCTTGGAACTAGGGTTGGGAACCGTATCGTTGAAGGGGTTGTTTGGTGTTGTTCCAGAGGTGTAATGAGTTTCGGTACCGTCGGTATCCAGAATTGCAATAACAACATCATTGTTAAAAACGAATGATGGACCTGGTCTCAGAATGGACACGACGATAGAGGGAGGCACAGTAAAATCCACCCATCCTATGAGCGGAGCAGGTACGGGCGGCAAAGGTGGTCCGGTTTGGATTCGACGAATGGCATTGTTCTTTAAATCGGCGACCACAAAGCCGTTATTCCCTATGTCGACGGCTAGTCCGACCGGTGAATTGAGCTTGGCGGAGAGTGCGCTTCCATCCACTAAACCCGCTTGCCCGGGCGTTCCTGCGAATGTTATGACTTTGTAATTATTCGCACCAAAGGGCGTATAATTTGTGGCCAGTCGAACCGAATTGTTGAGGGTATCACTAATCAACAAGCCCGCGCCTGGAACCCATAACAATCCACTCGGTCCGTTAAAACGAGCATCCGGGCCAAAAGAAGAATCAGCTGTACCGACAGTCCGATAAGCTCCCAATGTACTGGTTAGAGTGGCAGTCGTAGGGGTCGTCAAAGTGAAAAGTTTCACCATTTGGTTTCCTGTATCCGCTACCCAGAACTGGTTTGAGTTGACGACGGCGATTGCACTTGGACGAAACAGAGTCGTGCCAGTGATAACGATATTAGTCACCCCCAAAGTTGGATCGTTTAGATTCATCACCCGGATCGCATTATTCCCGAAGTCGGCAATATAGACGTTTCCATTAGTGTCCTGACTGAAGGCGACCGGGTAACGAAAGGTCGCTCCTGTTCCCGCTGCATTGACGGCTGGACCACCACTGACTTGGCCCGCCAGAGTTGTCACAAAGCCATCACTGAGCCGGACAAAACGGATCAGATTATTCCCGTAATCGGCAACCAATAATCCGTCCACCCCATTGTAGTTCACCAATAGGATACCCTGGGGATTATTGAAATGAGCCAGGTAAGCAAACCCGTCATCGCTTCCGGGGGCATCCTCAGGAATTCCTGCTAAGGTGCTTAACCCCTGGGTAGCAGCATCAATCTTTACAATGCGGTTATTGGCACCGTCGGAAATGTACAAGTGACTGTCAGCGTCGAACACAACGCCGAATGGTTCGGCCAGGCCATTGCTGGCAACAGTCGAGACAGTGATTTGTGCGTGGGCACGAAATGTCAACAGGCTGGTGAGCGCCAGAGCAGTCAATAAGATCTTCGTTTTCATTTTGGTGTGAGTAGTATCGAATCTCATTTACACTTTGTTTTGATTGCTATGGCAAAAGGCGGAGCCGATAATAACGGGACGATCCCGTGCCTGAATCCGTGTAAACGGTCTCAGTGCCATTCCCTGGCACCGTGCCCAAAACGTTCCAAACACCGCTGCCCGGAGTGGCGGACCACTGAACCTCATAGGCTTTACCTGGAGCGGTCAGCCAGTATAGAGATGTTTGGCTTTGGTTATTCACCACGCGTCTCTCGGTGGCTGTAAAACGGAGTTTCGAGGAGCCATCTATTGGGCTAGTGCCTGCAAGGAACTCCATCCAATTGGGAACACCGTCCGCATCAGGATCGGCAGAATCTCCTGCATTGACGTCGGTAAGGCTCCCGAAGAACTGCATCTTCCATTCGTCGGAACAAATCGATTGTGGCAGCGCGGAGACATTGACTCCCACAAAAGCGCTTCTAGTTTCGAATTCGTATTGCGTGGTTAGATTCGGCGCTCCATCTGCGTTTGCGAAGGAAACTTTATACTGTTGGCCAGAGGTCGCCCCGTTGGGGATGTTGAAGCTAAGCCAGCCGAGGAAATTGCTACTGCGCGACTGGAAGTTGAAAGAGCCTAGTGACCATCCAAAGGCAGTGGAGTTGATTTGAGAACTCTGTTGCATGGAAGGCGTAGCCACTCCTGGGGCAAGGATTAATTGAGGATTTGCAGTAATAGCTGGAGCGCCAGCCGGAGCGTCAACCACCGCACGAAATTGCAACCCGGATAGCGTCGACCCATTACCTAGTTTCAGATAAACGGGTATGTTGACCGGGTTTCCCGGTGTAATGTCTCCTACGGAGGTTCCTCCAATCAACACCTGTTTATACCAGGTTGGCGATGCTGCAACTCCTGCGCCCCCTCCGGTCCCCAACCCCAAGGTCGTAGAATTGTTAATCAGGTTTCCACCTGGAGACCATTCTCGAGTCCAATTGGTGGGATCCAGCCGCAAGGATCGCAAAAGGATGACTTGCCAATCCAAAAACCGAATTGCTCCGTCACCCCCTACAAAACCGTTCGCATCTGGTGGGTAGGCATCCATTGCATTATAAACATCCGAAAAGGCATAGGGCACGCGCAGTCCGAGTGCGGCATAGAATGCGTTATTAACGTCGGCATTCTCCAGGTCTCCGTCTCCAAATGTGCCGGCATTGTACCAGGCTCCAGACCGCGATGCGGTGTCACCTACCGTATAGGCAACATTTGTAACCAGGATTGTGGCTGCACCCATAGGAGTTAGTGCAACCGGAGAGTTGATTCCGTCGGAGGTGGCACTTGGATAACTTACCACTACGGAGTAAGTATCTCCCTCGTTTGCGTCAGTAGGGATAGGCACCTTCAAAAGGGCTACAACCGCAAAATCCTTGAAGGATATATTGCCGCTGTTTCCTATTGCAGTAATTTGTAACCCGACTGTTGTGCCGATATTGTAGGAGACCACACTAATCTTTCCTGTAGTTCCTGTCTGGCCCTGAACGGCAGTGACCAGTTGGACGAAATCGTTGGTCGTAATATCCAGCGCGGTAAACCCGGCTGGAATGATAGGTGCGCTGCCGTTAGGCGTCACTTCCACCCTGAATTGGTAAGACTTAATCTGATCGTTTGTGCGAAGATTCGCCACCACAGGGATTACGATCGTTGAACCGATTCCGGCCCAAAGCGAGCCGTCAGCAGACGGGCCGGCCGGCGTACCGATGTTATTGGTTGTTGCCGGTCTTCCGCTGACTGTTTCGCTCGCGTTGGTTCCGACAAATGCTTTTACCTTGAGTCCCTTCAAATCGTTGGTGGAATTAAACCAATGGATAAACCCAACATTGCCACTCATCGCTACCGCCGGGCTGGCTGGGTTAGGCTCGCTGCCGTCGGTGGTATAACGAACATTTGGATTAGGGCTGGAGACAGTAATAAGCCGGCCCATGGGAAAGTAACCGGTATCTGGGTTAATAATCGGCGCGGCAACTACAAAATTCGTTCCAGTTACCCCTCCGGGACTTGGGAGGCCTGTAGAGGTAGTGTGCCGGAGAAGATGGTAATAATCTTCGGAGGAATACACACTGCCATCCGAAGCCACAATGACACCAACGGGTAAACGTGCTTCAGGGCAACCAAAGTTATCGGGGATGCAGACTGTGCCGTCCCACCAACCAGGAAAAATGCCTTGGCTCGCACTTCCTAGCACCCAAAAATTTGAACTGACACCGTAGAGATTCGTAACGGTGCCGAACGGATCAACCACCTTGACCCGATGATTGCCTGAGTCAGCTACAACCAGGACCCCTCCGGCCGCTTCGGAAATGCCGTAGGGAGCGTTAAATTTAGCCGTAGACTTGGTACCAAAATGGTCACCTGCACCATTAAAACCTGTTAAAATGCTAACAGCATGTGTAACTGGGTTGATCAAATAAATGCCATGGTTACCAGCATCCGTAACTGCAAGATTTCCACTGGCCAGAACCGCTATACCCTGCAAAACTGTTCCTGGAGTATCAACAGTAGCCAATGTGGTAATAACGCCGGCGGGCGAAATCATCATTACAGTGTCATTATTAAAGGTAACGTAGGCATTGTCCCCACCGTCCAGCGCAATACCCGCCGCATTGTTCAAGCCGCTTGCGATGGTGGCAACGTAATCTCCGAAGTTATCAAAAACTACTACGGAACCATCGCTTCCATTACCGCTGTTAACGACAAGAACGAAGTTAAAGGCATCAACCGCCACACCCACAGGTCTATCTAACAGGTTAGTGTCGCTGATATCAAATGTGGATGTCTGGTTCCCCGCGATATCCACGAGGCGTATCGCATTATTATCCCGGTCAGCAACCAATAGAGTGGTTCTACCAGCATCGAATGCCAAACCAATGGGAGTGTGGAACTGAGCAACAGCTTTGGTATCACCATCCGCATAGCCAAAAAACTTTTTATTGGCTTGAGAAGGCCCACCGGTAACGGTGGTAACAGTCGCCGCTGCCATCCCGGAGGAGGTGAGGAGAACCGTTAGGAAGATCCCTAGCAGACAGGGAACCGGGGCAGCAAGCCGCCAGAGATGCTTAAAGAAGATCGTTTTCATAGCAATAGCAAGAATCTCAAAGTCAAACCTCAAACGCAAGCATTGAGTTGTTCAAGCTTGAGGTTATCAAGTTATTCAATGAACTCTCCGCTTTTATGCTTAGGCTCCCCAGACGGGAAAGCAGGTTTGGTCCAATCCACAGGCTTGGCTGTATCAAAGGCGGACCAATCCGGGGCGGCATAGTCGCCGATAGGCATAGGAGTCTTTAGGAAATCCGATTTGGTAGGCGTAAAGTCCTCGTCTTGGACAATAGTCGGCGTGATAAAGATAAGCAAATTGCCTTTCTGGCGGGACTTGCCTTCACTGCGGAAGGCATAGCCGAGGAAAGGAATATCCCCCAAAATCGGAACCTTGGTATTCTGGTTGCGGACATCATCCTGGATCAATCCGCCGAGGACCAGAGTATTCCCGCTCGGGATCATCACATGAGTCTCCAGCTTGCGAATATCATACACATCCACGTCAAAAGTCTGAGGTGTACCGTTGGCAGCAGCACCAACTGTTCGATGTTGCGTCTCAAATACTCGCGACACTTCAGGAATAATTTTGAGGTTAACATAGTTATTGGCTGAGATTCGTGGGGTGACTTTGAGAATGACACCCAAGTTTGTATATTGGATTTGCGAGCCGCCGCTGGTATTGGCTGTGCCGGCGGCCACATTGATGATAGGATTAGCCCGAGTCACTTCGATCTTTGCCTCTTCGTTATCCAAGGTGACGGTGCGCGGCGTGGAAATAGTTTTCGCATCAGCTTCCTTGTTAATAAAGGACAGGACCGCTTTTACTCCGTCTGCATTGAGAAAGCCGATCGCTGGCGATAACCCGCTGAGTGTATTAAAGCCCAGACCGCCAGAACCACCGCCAATCACCGAGTCCAAAACTGTGGCTGTGGACGAGTCTGCTGAGCTGGTAACCACCCGACCGCCCGGCAAAGTGGTGCTTGTAGATTGGCCGGGAATTGTCGTTGTGCTCCGGCCGGACATCACTCCGTTGCCCCAGCTAAAATGTTGAGCCTCAAGTGTGCCGGACCAGTCAATGCCTTTGGACGTCGTAGGATTCATGGTCATTTCCAACAGCCGCGCCTCGATGAGCACCTGCTTGGTAATTGTATCCAAGCGTTCAATAAGCAGGTCCACATCCGCTTGTTCGACTTCAGTTGCAAGAATGACTAATTGGCTGGTACGCACATCAGCAACCACTTTGCTGCGCTTGTCGGTGAGAGTATTCTGCACCGCGCTCATGATGTTGGTTGGGCTGGCGTATTTGAGTTGAATCACTTTGGTGGTTAAGGGCGGCGGAGCTAACGGATCTTTGTTGGTGATTCGAACAATACGGCTTTTGGGATCTTCCACTGACTGTAACTGATAATTATTCAATAGAGCCTGCAACGCCTGTTCGGCCGTTACATTTTCCCAGCGGATAGAAACGGTCGGTTCCGGCTTCACCTTGCCATCAGGGCCGATCTGGTTGAACCCAGTGGCAGGATCGAGCAGATAGTTCATGCCTGCCATCCGCGCCAGGTTGCGGATGGCGTCGGTGAGTTTTGCTTCGTCCATCACAATAATCGGGATGATGGCGCCAGGTTGGGATGAGCCTGCTGGAGTAGATACCCCCGGAGCAGCGACTTCAGCCGGTGGTGTAGCAGGTGTAACGACTACGGGAGCGCCAGCGGCTGGCTCAGCAGCAGCAGCAGGCTTGTCTTGAGCATGACTCGCGAAACTGGAAGCGAGCAGCCCTATGAGTAGCATATTGATGTGTTTAGAGTTCATGGGTAGTGTAATTCGGGTCCAACATTATCTGTAACGTGACAAGCCTAGGCATATCAATCCAGCACTTTTTAGCAGTCGCGGTGCCAACATTTACTGAACGGGCGTTCCGGGAGGCTACGGTGTTATATGACCGAGCCAACCCACGATTACTTGTCTATCTTTAAGACAGAACTGACAATGGATTCCATGAATCCATCTACTGTCATGCGTAGCGCATGATCAATTTGCGCCAAAGCGCAATTTCAGTTCGCGGCGCTCGCCTTCGGGCAGAAGCTCGACGATCGCACTTTCAGTTTTAACCTTGAGACAACGAATTTTTTTGCGAACACCGTTCGCAACAACTTCGCCTTCCTCTCCCTCCTCAAAGGTGCGACCATTTACCATCGCTAGCTTCGGGGGGATTATTCCGGTTAATGTAAGAGGGATTTCAATCACAGGCGCCTTCTGACCTTTCGGCACTACTGGCTGCTGTGAAGCGAAAATGCGCATTGAGGTGGGGAAAAAAGGATCTTTGCCCTCTTTCGGATTTGCAGGGAGCACGAAAACCGAAGTGGGAATGACAGGCTCCTGAGAAGCTGATGCCTGTTTGGAATCAGCCGGCTTTTTCGGTGTCTTTTCAGCAGGAGGAGCCGATTGCACGGCCAGCGAAAGGAGTGTTGTCCAAGCACCAACCCAAACGAAGGTAAAACCACAATAGCTTTTCATAATCGCAATTTTCATATACGACCTAGACGCTAGGTTTGACCAAAGGAATAATTTCCATTTTAAAAGTAAGCTTTTCTTTATCTTTTTCTTTATCCGCGTCCGCCTGGAGAAGTGATGGCTGCAAATCCAGGTTCACGATGCGAAACAAGGGGAAATGATTTTCGAAATCGGCTATAAACCTTCCAAGATCGTGATAGAACGCGGTGCCTCCCACGGTAAATTTGGCTTGTTTGTAGGGGAACTTAGGCAAAAGGCTCACAGGTTCGCCCTTTTGATCCCCGGACAATACCAGTTGCGGCATATCGATTTTGTAGGGCAACTTGAATTCCTTCATCTTGCTGTACATCCAGGCGTAAGGATCGCCTGACACCATATCTTCCTCCAGTTGAGCCAGCCGCTTGGTAGCTATTAACGTTTCAGATTCTACAAAGTCTGCGTTTTTCACCACTTGCTGCACCTTATCCATTTTAGTTTGAATGGCAGATTTGCGCTCGGCCAACTCCGCCAGATGCTTTTGTTGATAACTAATCAATCCAAACCAAAGTCCGGCGAGCACCATGACCGTGATCACGATCACCAAAATCAGTTTGTTACGTTTATCTTTTGGTAGATGTCTCATCTTGTTTTCTCAGGAAAAGTGCATTCCAACGCAAAATGGGCGTATGCTTTTCCAGTCTGGTCGATCTGTCGCTGCAAAGCGCTTGGGACACGGACGTCATGCTTTTTGCCCAAAACAGTTTGAAAGTACGAGCAATCGGCAATCGCTGCTTTAAATTTTACCCACTGATCGCCATCACTGGCGTCTCTTGCTTCCAGGGTCAGGGTGATCTTTTCCATCACAGTTGCAGGTTTGCCTTTAGACAGCACCACCCCATCCGAATTGGTCTTCACTTTAACCTCATCGGTAAAAGTGTAATTGTGGTCCGTTTTGAGGTGCACTAATTGCACGTCATCGATAGTCACGCGCTGTAGCGCATCCAGTACACCTGCGGTCAGAAAACGGTTGGTGGTTAATTGTTGAAGTTTGGCCAGTTTCAGGGTGGCGTCATCCAGTTTCTTTTTGTAGGCTAAAACTTGCTGATATTCGTTGGTATTGGAGCGGAGTTTCGACTCCATCTGGTCGAGCTGCCGGGCGGCCACCATGGTCCTGCTCTGCAAGTACCCACTCCAAGCCAGAACCAGCGCGACTAACGCAGCCCCGACGGCGATGGCCCGCTTCACAGGATCGCGTCGGCGCAACTCTTCTAAAGCCTGAGCTTCGGCAAGTAAATTAAGGCTTAATGGCATATAACACTAAAAAGCGGCTAACGCGGCACCCAGTGCGACTGAGAGTTGCGGGGCAACGTGCTCGATCTCGCCAGTCTGCTGCGGAGGCAGCGCTACTTGCATAGTATTCAACGGATTCCATGTCTTGCACTCCACCATGAGTTCGGTCTGCAGTGTTTGGACAATAAACTCAGAAGCGGCGGAGGCGCCGCTGATATAAACATGGCCCACTGTCTTGTCTTGCTGATGTTCGAAAAAGTCAATCGAGGCGCGTAATTCGCGGCCGAGCGGCAAAACGAGAGCCTCCAGTTGCGCTTGGACTTCCGAAGGCATCCCTACTTTGATACCTTCAGCTTCTGCGTAGCTGATGCCAAGCGTCTCTGCCAAACCCGTGGTTAACCTATCACCGCCAATTGCAACGACACGGCTGAGGATCAGTTCCCCCTCTTGTAGCAGACAGATGCTGGTGTTCTTGAATCCAATGTCGACCAGTGCAATAACTTCATTATTGAAGACGTCGGGCATTGCGGATTCAAACGCATTCACAGGACCAATCAAGCCCGGCACGATATGATCCGGCATCATACCTGTGTTCTTGACCGCGGTCTGCATGTCGTCAACCAATTGCTTTCGCGCTCCAGCTACCAGCACTCGATGCTTTTGCGGAATCCCAGCACCTTTGCCCTTTTCTGGTATTTTTGCGACGGCCCGAGGAAGAATAATGGAACAATCGAAAAGATATCCGGCTAAATCCTGCTGCAAATAATTTTTGGTGTTATTTTTCAGCACCTGGCGCATGTCACCGACTGGCATCAATGGCAAATCCGCATGGCGCACGATCGAGTCCTGAACACCAATAGCTAGAGTCACCAGTTTGGTCTTTGAATCCAGGTTCTGACAAACTGTTTTGAGGTGTTCCGCCAGCAAATCCGCTGAGAGGTTTTTTTCGTAAATGGGTGCATCAAGTAACACATATCGAGACAGCACAAATTGGTCTCCTTTGCGCTGCAGGTGCACAGCCTTAGTAGTGCGCCCGCCCAAATCAATGGAGAGCATTTGGTCCCGCTTTTTCGCCGTATAATTTAAAAATGGCACCGGCATGGTCGCTTTTTAACGAGTTCCTAAGTCGATTGCAAGTAACAATCTGGTGAACGGACAGATGACCCACAGCAGTCGCCGGGCCATCGATTGACTAATTCAACAAATTCCAAACTCCCATCGATTAGGGACTGGTATGGTCATTAAAGGCAACATATCTGATACTTTTGCTTCTAAATTCTTTATTTTCATAGGATCAAGCAGTTCGCCCGGATGACGATTGTCTTAAATCAGGGCACCGTGTCCAACCAGGCAATTTTGAAAAATCTCAGATCCGGCTACAATTCACCACCCCACCTAATATAAAATAGGAATAAGACTAGAAAATCTGAAGAGAAATGAGCCTGATCAGCTCTTTGCCAGCCTCTTTGCTCGCAACTGCATCTCCTCCAGAAAAGTTTGCTGCAAAGCTGAGGTTTTCCCATGCCAGAGAGCCCCCAGGACGACCGGCGAGAAATCGTTCAGGGCGATGGCCCGCACTTTGGCAGACATAGTCGCTCCCGGCACAGACACTGATACTCCCATACCGAACCCGTTCCCCACGTACGTTTCGATCAAATCTACTGAACTGACCTCAATACTTGGAAACCAATCCACTCCTAGTTTGACGAGGCCAGCCTGAAAATTTTTGCAGATCGCCTCGGCGCTGGGCAAACAGATAAGCGGATCCTCGATCTTATCGCGCTTCCAGAGTTGCTCGGCGGTTGTGACTTTGCTGTTCTTTTCCACCAGCAAGACCAGTGGCAATTCCAATAGTGCCAGCGAGTGAATCCCAGGCGCGGCCTTTTTCTCAATAAGCGTCACCGCCATATCGAGCTCTTCCTTTTGCAGCAAAGTTTCCAATTCCGGATGGTACGCTTCGCGCAAGGCAATTTTGAGATTGGGATATTTTTTACGCACGTTTTGAACCAGCTCGGGCAAATGGTCCCGTAACACAACCGTCGAGGCGCCGATGCGGATTTGCCGGGCCTTGCCACCTTGCAATTCACTCGCGATTGCATCCAAATTGGAAAAAAACGGTTGGATGAATTTATACAGCTTTTCACCCCCCGGTGTGAGAGCAAACGGCCGCCGCTGGAAAAGTGTCAATCCCAGGAATTCTTCGAGCTGTGCTATCTGGCCACTCACCGCTGGCTGCTGGATTCCATAAGGAATATTGCGCACCGCTTCCATGATTCCACCGTAGCGGGCCACATAATAAAACAATTCCAGGTGATGAACGTTCATCGGATGGCAATGACCTTAGTCTGTTTGCTCGATTTCCTCCATCTGAGGCTGTCCAACATCCACGCAAACACTGCGTTTGGCGCTGGAGAGGAAGTCAAGCATCATTTGCGCGCGCGGGCTGGAGAATCGTTTTTGCGCCTCGGCAAGCGCAGTTCGCAAATTGAGTTCGTTGCGGAATAAGGCATGGTAAAGCTGCTTGAGCTCAAGCCGTTCGGCGGAGGACAAACCTGCGCGGCGCAAACCTACTGTGTTGAGCCCACAGATTGCATTGTAACCCCTAGCCATTGTATAAGGAGGCAGGTCCTTGCTAATGGCCGAGCCCCCTTGCATCAACGCCAGGGTCCCTACTCGCACGAATTGGTGAACGAGGCAATTCCCCGAGATGAACGCCCGCTCCGCGATATGGGCATGCCCTGCCAGTAATGCGCCTCCGGCTAAAATGACGTGATCTCCAATAACGACGTTATGAGCCACATGGCTATGTTGCATTAAGAAATTATTCGACCCAATCCGGGTTTCCTCCCCCATTTTGCTCGAACGGTGCACCGTAACATGTTCCCGAAACACGTTGCTGTCCCCAATGCGCAAACCGGTGGGCTCGTTCTTGTAGTTCAAGTCTTGCGGAGCCTCTCCTATGACACACCCGGAAAAGAACTGATTGCGGCAACCTATCGCTGTCCTGCCAGTGATATACACGTGCGAACCAACCGCGCAATCGCCGCCAATTTCAACATGTTCGTCAATCACCGCATAAGGTCCGACACGCACACTCGCGTCCAGTTTAGCGTCCGGATGGATGATCGCCGTGGGATGAATCACAGATTAAAAGTGGGAAAAGAAGAGGGTTTGCCAAGACAAAATTGGTGACGATTGCCTCCAAACGGATCATCCAGGCGCGAACAGACCAACGCAAAGGCCGGAGGCGCCAAGACATTAGCAGAAAGAGTGAAAAGAAAAGAGGGTCCCCAGGTCACAATTCTTTTTGCGTTGTGGCTGCAATTGTCGAAGGATTATGCATTTTTCTGCAAAATTTTCTTGGCTGAAACCGGTTCGTGTTCTCAGGGATCTTTCTCAGCGCCGCGAAGAGATCAACGCGAAGACGCGGAGACTTACCGCGGCAAAGCCGCAACCAAAAACTGGGACCAGACAAACCGCAGAGACACGAAGAACGCTGAGAAGACAAACTTTTTCAGCAGAAAAATTTGCTAACAATGCGTGATCCTTAGCCATTGCAGTGCGCTGAGCGCAGAGAAGAGATTAGGAGTAACTCTTGGTATCCTTCGCAGTCCAATGTTTTCAGCACTTTCGGAGTCGCTAAATTCTCTTGGCGGCTTTGCGTTGAATCTTGCCCTCCGGGTGTGTTCATGCATTCAAACGGCCGCCTTCTACCGTGTCAAAACGCCTCCGTGAAAGTCTTTTGCGGGTTGGCGTTGCAATGCGTCCGCTTTTTAAACACCTTGTCTGCAGGTGATACGGATTTTGGAACGACCCGCCTTTTTTTTCGTTTTGGTCCTGGTTTGGAAAATTGCGCTGCTCCTTTTTTCTGCGCAACCAGTCCCATCCAACGACGCATTCTTCTATGATGGGCCGGTGGTGAATCTTCTGGTGCATGGGAAGTACGCCAATCCTTCACTGGTTCTGGCACTACCCATCTCGGGGGCTGAGGTGTTTTGCGCTTACCCGCCTTTATACCAGCTCGTATTGCTGGGATGGCTCTCGATATTTGGAGTTTCTGCAATGGCAGCCATGTTTTTCCATCTGTTGCTCTTTTCTACCTATTTATGGGTGCTGTGGAAGATTTTCCGGCAATTGAGTCTAACAGGATGGCCCGCGTCGATTGCCGCCGCCTTCCTACTGGTCATCACTTTTCATGACCGACCCGATAGTCTTGCCCATATTTTTGGCATGCTGGCAGTCTATTGCTGGATTCGTTCTCGAATCTCACTGGTCATCGGGCATGCAGGAATCGTTGAAAGCGCAGTTTCCAGCCAAACAAGTTCCACCCGATTCGGATTGCCGATGGCCTGGCAAAGTGGACGCGCCTTCCCCGCCTGGGGTGCGGTCGTATTTGTAATTCTTAGCCTGGCAACCGGGCTACAAATTGGAGCGCTCTATTGCCTGCTCATTTGGATTGGAATGCTGGTCACAGCTCAGACAGCAAAAGAACCGTTCCCAATTGCTCCTATGGCGGCTCTAGCGCTTGTTCCCTTGGGGTTGCTGACCATGGTCGTCTTCCGCTTTCCGCATTTATGGACTGGATTCCTGGAGCACGCGCGCCAAACACCTTCTTTGACCGGCTTGCGTGTGCCGCACCTCGCTGAAATTTTGAAAACTGTCAGGACTGTCCCGGGAATTTTGGCCGTGGTTGCGCTCGCACCGTGGTGGCTCAGGAAACGAGCGCGCACTCAAGTTGCCGGCAAACAAGGACTTTGTCTGGTTGTTATCACCTGCACACTCGCGGCATTGATAGTGATTATTGCTTCGTTATGCGTGCTTACTCCAAATTCTGTGTTCTTTGTCAGTTATCTGCAGCCGCTGATCGTTGGATGTTTTCTGGGAATGACGCCCTACCTGTCTAGAGAACGATCGATGGCGAGTCGCCCGAGCCTGATGGTTCCGGCTTTCCTGGCTTTGGCTGGTATTGGTTCGATACGCGCGGTCGGCATGAGCACGTGGGGAGCTGTTTGTGCTGCTGATTTTGGTTACCAGAAAACCATCCACCGTGTGGGCATGGAACTACACGATTGTGCGCGTGGAAACACGGTCGTGCTTTCCTCGGCCTATCTTTACGAGGCAGCGCATCACGACAATATTCGTTGGATTCATTCCGACTGGATGGCGCCGGCGCGCCGAGGTGGCTCGAGCACTGATCTGGAAGCGCTCATCGCGATCAAACCTTGCAAAATCATTGTGACCCAATTCGATTACTTTCGCCGGTTCGAAACTGTGCTGGCCCAACTAAAATCGCGTCCGGAACTTGCTCACCTCGAGATTGTAAACGCAGCAAAAATCCCGGCGCCCGATTCCTTTCGGTCCCTGCAAAAAATAGTCCAGCACGTTTCCTGGGCGCCTGTAGCCATAACCCTGAAGTGGCAATGACCGGATTCCGGGCTAAGGGAAGTGGTGCATCGGCAAGAAAAAATCTTGCTTGGAAGTGCTGGATAACCAGATCACAAGGGACTATGCCAAAATCAACTC
>Ga0163163_10000415_pt1 | contig 39754 bp, 37 predicted proteins | sample S65metaG_FD_119766 | JGI IMG/M metagenome (GOLD analysis project Ga0163163, IMG submission 119766) | Switchgrass rhizosphere microbial communities from Kellogg Biological Station, Michigan, USA - S6-5 metaG | ecosystem: Host-associated > Plants > Roots > Rhizosphere > Soil | place: USA... | reverse complement strand
CCAATGGCGTGACTTTCACGGTCGTGCCAAAAATTACGAGCGTGACCCCCCCCAGCGGACCGGTGGGAACAGTGGTGACGATCAGCGGTACGACGTTCAACGCGACGCCGGCGAACAACACGGTGAAGTTCAACAGCGTGCAGGCGACGGTGACTTCCGGAACTACCGGATCGCTGAACGTGACGGTGCCCACAGGCGCCACGACCGGCCTAGTGACGGTGACGACGGCGGACGGAACGTCCAACGGCGTGACTTTCACGGTTGAGCCAAAAATCTTGAGCTTGAGCCCTACGAGCGGTGATGTTGGCACGCCGGTCACAATTACGGGCACGACGTTTGCCGCAACGCCTTCCAGCAATACGGTGAAATTCGGCGGCAACGTGCAAGCGACTGTCGGCGCATCGAGTACGACGTCGAATCTGTATGTAACCGTGCCAGTGAACGCGCAGAGCGGCCCGGTCACCGTAAGCACATCGGATGGCTCGAGTACCAGCCCGCAGACCTTCACCGTACTGCCGCCGCCGAATGCGCCGACGGGAGTATCTGTGCCACCGAGCAGCAACGGTACGTCGGTGACGGTGACCTGGTCGCCAAGCGGCGCCGGTTCACCCGCCAGGTATTACCAGGTCCAGCGCGGCACATCGAACACAGGTCCGTGGTCGATCGTTGCCACGAACGTTGCGGATCCGGCTTCCAGTTTCACCGATACCAACGTGCCAGGCGGTATCTATTACTACGGCGTGGATGCCTGCAATGGCACGGGTTGTAGCTTGTACACCGTCACGACCGGAGCGGTGACGGTGTCTGCACCACAGGTGACTCTGCCGCCAATGCCGGCACCAATTGCGGACACGGTGCCGACGCACGATGCCAAGGTCGGAACGATGGCGGGTCAGGCCGGCACGGATGGTGGTGCCGCAACGTACACCCTTCCGATCGTAGTACCTCCGGGTCGCGCGGGCATGCAGCCTTCCTTGTCGATCAATTACAACAGCCGCAGCGGCAATGGCGTCATGGGAGTGGGTTGGAGTATGGGCGGGCTGAGCTCGATCCACCGCTGCCCGCGGACACAGGAACAGGACGGCCAAACGCTCGGCGTTTCTTACACCGCGCCCGGCAATATCACAAATGACCGTCTGTGCCTTGACGGTCAGCGTCTTGTCCCGGTATCGGGAACTTACGGAGCCGCAGGCACCGTATATAAGACAGAGATTGACAGCTATGCACGTATCACCCAGGTTGCCGGCAGTGGCCTGACCGATGACACAGCATGCTTCCGGGTCGAGCAAAAGGACGGCCGTGTTCTGCACTACGGCGGCGTGACCTCCGGCACCTCGTGCGCGATCACGCTTGCGAACAACACGCGAGTCAAACCCAAGTCAAGCACGCCGCTCAGTTGGTTGGTCGAGAAGATTGAAGATCGCGTCGGCAACAACCAAAGCTATACATACACAGCTGGCAGCAATGGCGAGAACCTGATCCAGCGCATCGAGTACACCGGGTTCAACGGTACTGCCAACGACCAAAACACGATCCGCTCAGTGAATTTCGCCTATCAGGCGCGCACATCCACGCCGAGCGGATGCTCGGGCAATACTTGCGCCAATGATGTGTCGTCCTCCTACCTGGCAGGCGGCCTGACGATGCAGACACAAGCGCTGCAATCGATCACAACCATGGTGGGCGCATCGACTGTGCGCACCTACACGCCAACCTATAGCGCTTCGCAATACAGTGGCCGACTGTTCATGACGGCCCTCCAGGAATGCGCCACCAGCAATGGCACGACGGCTTGTCACCCCAAGACGCGGTTTGCATTCAACGATGACCCGATCAATACAAGCGCGAATTTCCCGATCGTGTCCTTGCAGGATGGTTTCGGGTTCACTCCTTCAACGACATACGCGGACGTTCCTTTCAGCTTCGGAATAATCGGCGATCTCGATGGCGACGGCACGAAAGAAGTCGGGGTGACTGTTCACCAGTTTGATGGTCAGTTAGAAGTTCAGAAATCCTATTTGGCGCAAATGACCGGTGATCGTCAGATCCATACCGGAGTCGAGATCTCGAGCACCGGATTTGGCACATTGCCGGGCTTGTCAGGTGACATCGACGGAAGCGGTCGCACGGCGATGGTGAAGTTGCCGGCAGGAACGTCGATGATCCAGTTCGGCATCTGGAATTTGAACCGCGGCGACATTGCCACTGGCACGACGAATTTGTTTACCACCATCAATTCCAATGTCAGTTTTAACGGCGGCCTGACTCTTTATGGACAAAACCAACCCATTCAAGCTGCCGATCTGGACGGCGATGGCGCGACGGATTTGTTGATCGTGGAGCCCGACCCCACCTGCGGCAGCGACTACTTTGGCGCGCAACTAGCGTTGTTTTTTTATAAGAATCCCGGTGCCGGCCAGTTGGGAGCCGGCAATACCAACATTAACTTCACCAAGCAGACCCAACATCTGTTCTGCCTGAATCGTGTGGGTGCAGGCAGTTCTGCCGTTTCCTACTATGCACCGACCATCGAACACATCGCCGACTTTGATGGCGATGGCCTTCCCGATCTGTATCTGGTCAACGGCGGTAACAGTAAGACGATGTCCGGTGCCTTTGCCGGAATCCTGCACCTCTCGCAAGCCAGCGGCGTGGTAACGGCAAACCTGTGGGCGCCTTCAGTAGTGCTCAACTGCGACAACGCCTCCGTTACCAGCCCGACTGACGAGTGCAACTGGCAGAACGGCTACTTCGCGCACTGGATCGATGTGAACGGCGACGGGCTGGAGGACTTCGTCATTGCCCGGCCCTATCAGAAGCAATGGCAGATTCGGTTGAATCAGGGCGGCGGCTCTCCCTCTACTTCCCCCCTGGCGCAAGCGGTGACCGCGACAGCGCCCAGTTATGCGGGGCTCGACGCCTATCCTACGCAGACTGCTTCGAGTCCCCTCCAGGGCTCCGGCTACAAGTTCCGTTACTTGAATCGTCTGCCCGAGATGGATGTGGATGGCGACGGCAAACACGAAATCCTCGTTCCGCAGTCCACGACCAATAACACTGCAACCGATGTGCATGGTTTTGCGCTGAAGATGTGCATTGCGGAGAAGAGAACCCTCACACCCCAATCGGGTGAATGTCCCCAGGGCTTCCCTACCGGAGCGCCTTCGACGACGGGCGGGCCAGCCATAACGACGCTGCAATGTGCGATTTATATCTGTCCTGAGGATCCAGGAGGCGGTCTGAACCTGCCAGATAATGCGGATTACGTGGCCGGATCGGATGCGGCGCCGAAGAAGGAGTGGAACGGCTTGCCGGCGTATGGCGCCTACGGGTTTGGTCCGGGAGACTCTGGACCGGATGAGGGCGACAATAGTATTTATCATCTGGCGGCGCTGAAGTTCGCTCAGAGTGCAACCGGCGCGTTCTCGGTGTCTGTCGTCAACACGCCGATGGTGTCGCGCTTGAGCGACGGCTATGGACGTGCCGAGGATCTGTTCGGCGATGGATTGACTGACCTCACTACGGCCGTGGGCTGTCAGAACGTCCCGGTAACGGATGGCAATTGGAGTTATCCGTTGTGTTCGGTCATCAGTACTTCCGACACGATAAATTACGGGCCGACGACCTTCCCGGATACACAAGGCACGCCGACATCGCATTTTGCCAACACCTGGGTGCTCTACGGGAACATCAACCAGGGCGCCGCTGCCTTCAACGGCTCGCTAAGCGCGCCGCTACCCGGTGGGGCCAGGCCGCCGACGCTCACGATCGCGCAGACCACCAGTGCTACGCCGCTGGCAGATTTGCCGGTGCTGCCCGGGTTGATGTTTTCATCCACCAATGGCGTTGGCGATGCCGCGGCTTGGGGCTACGCGCCGCTATCCGTCCCCGCATATCAAGATGGTATTGATCCTATTGAGCTGTACGGTGTACCCCCGACAGGCGGTTACGTGGACTCCCGGCATTACTATTTCCAAAGTTCCATGCCCGTGGTCACCGGCATGGCGCAGAGCACGGGGATTGGCACCTACTACGGCTCTCGCAGCATGATCTATGGCTACGAGGAAGCCATGTATAACCACAATGGCCGTGGTTTCCAGGGCTTCCACACCATAACTGCCGAATCCGGCGACGACGGCGCGAACCAGCGGAACACGCGCACGATCACGACGTTCAACCAAAAATTCCCCTTGACCGGCAAGGTGGATACGGTCAAGACCCAGGCGCGCAAAGTCGCGGCCTCGACCACAACCGACGTGACCGTACAGATTGAAACGGACAGCTACGTCTGCAATGCGAGCCGCAACGACACGTGTACCTCGGCGCCGGCAATCAATACTGTCTATGCGCCGGTGCTGGATACTCAGACCATTAACCGCTACGACCTGGGCACAGGCGCGCTGTACGCGCGGGCAAGTACAGTCAACGTCAACGGTTCCGCTTCCGGCTGGGATGCATACGGCAATCTCACCTACCAGACAGTGACGCACTCGGACCAAGGCAGCCCGCTATTCCTGAGCAGCGCCAACGGCCACGTCTCCACGACGAGCAACACATTCGATACGTCGAACACGAACACCACGAACTGGTGGGTGAACAAACTCACCCAGAGCAGCGTCACGACAAGCATCGCCTACGATCCTAACAATCACGCACTGCCTAGTGTTGCCACGGCGCCGAGCCAGACCGTAACTACCGGCTACACCTGGAATGCGGATCGCACGCCATTGACCAAGACTGTGCAGTCAAACACGCAGAACCAGCAATCGACGACTGCGTACACGACTACGTACACGTATAACTATGGGTTGCCCATACAAGTGCAGGTCAATGCGCCCAATCTGGCTGCGGCGCTAAGTCCGACGCGTACGACGAAGTTCACCTATACCAAAGATGGCACCTCGCCCGCGAGCGACGGCTATTTCGTGCTGACTACTCAGCGCGATCCTAATAACACGTTCGCTGGAACGACACAGACGACCACAACGACGCACCAGGCCAGTGATGGCCAGGTGCTCACCGCGACTGGCCCGAACGGCGTCGAAATAGCCACGACGTACGACGTTTTTGGCCGCGCCACGTTGGTGCAGCATTTCGACAACACCACCGCGGCATCCGAACCCGACCTCAATATCTCCTACACGAGTTGCGCCAGCAGCAGCTGTGGCGGGGGCGTGGGCTACGGCGAAGACGCGCATGAGAGCTACGCCGCATACCGCATTACCTCGGTGCAGGCTGGCCATCCGACCAGGTCAAGCTGGTTCGACCTGCTGGGTCGCGAAGTGAAGAGTGCCGAACGCGGCTACGACGGCACGTACATCGAAACGCTGACCAATTATGACGCGCTCGGCACGATCAGCGAAAAATTCTCGCCGTTCTACAAGGGGTCGTCGCCGTCGTATTGGACTTCATTTCTGTACGACGCACTCAGTCGGCCTACGGTGAAGACGGTGCCAGCAGCCGAGATGTCGACCGACGGCGATTTCATTACGGCATACACGTATTCGGGCCGCACGACGACGATCTTCGCCCACGCGGCGAATCAGGTTACGACGTCGGGGACATGCAAGTCGGGCGCAGGCAATCTCTGCATCAGCATGACGCGAAGCCAGAACGCGCTTGGCCAGTACATGCAGACGCAAGACGCCAACGGCAAATACACGAATTTCTGGACCGAGCCGCTCGGTCATGTTGTCGCGATCAAGGACGCGGAGGGCAACATCACCACCGCCAGCTACAACGCACTCGGCCAGCGCACATCGAGCAACGATCCGGACCAGGGTTATTGGACCTTCACCTATGACGCGCTTGGCGAAATCCTCACCCAGACCGATGCGCGCTCGGTAACGACCACAATCAACCAGCGCGATGCGCTCGGCCGCACGCTGGAACAGCAGCAGAAGCCTGCCACGGCTTCCACGATCGGCTTCGCCAACGAAAGCGTGCTCGACGACTTCACCTACGACAACGGCATCAACGGTATCGGCCAGATGGCCAGCGCCACGCGTCGTCGGGGCAGCGGCACGACGGTTCCAGCGCAGACGGCCACGCCGACCTGGTCGGAGAGCTACATCTACGACTTTGCGGGTCGCAGCAAGACAATCACGACGACGATCAACGAAGGTTCAAACGTGAACCTCACGACGTCGATGACCTACGACAGCTTTGGCCGTCCGGACACGCGCACTTATCCGAGCGGACTGCAGGTGCAGACGCAGTACGGTGCGTACGGTCACTCCGGCGCAATCGCCAACGGCAGCACTCACCAGCTATGGTGGGAAGCCGCAGCGATGGACCCTTGGGGCAAGGTTACTACCGAGAAGTTTGTCGATGGCACGGTCGGCACGGTCGTCAACTATCAGAGCACTGGCCAGGAATCCACCGCGACGTGGGCTCTCGGTGGCAACACCGTCGACAGTCTCATCTACAAATACGACAGCTTCGGCAATCTGTAGAGCCAGAAGCGCACGGCTGGCAGCTCCATCAACACCGAGACGTACGGCTACGACGCGCTGCAACGCCTGACGTCGGCCACGCCAGCGGCGAATGCGAGCGCGGTGGGCTATTCCTATTCCGACAGCGGCAATCTGCTGAGCAAGAGCGATTTCGGCACGACGTACAACTATGCCGCGATAAACGGTCATGCCAATGGCTGCGGCCCGCATGCGCCATACAGCGTAGCGCTGGCGCCGAGCGGTACGGCGACGTACAACTGCGACGCAAACGGCAACGTCTACGGTGGGGCGCTCACCGCTACGTTCGATGCCGACAACCACCCGCGCAGCGTGACCAAGGCCGGCGGCAACGAAACCTGGGCCTACGATGCGCACGGCGCGCGCGATTACGAGTCCACCGCGGCCGGCACACGCTACTTCGGCCCGGGCGGCTACGAAAAGACGTCGAGCAGCCAGATTCACGAGCTCGGCCCGATCGTCGTGACCATGACCGGCTCGAACACGCTGATCACCACCACGCTGCGCGATCGCCTGGGTTCCACCATCGATGCGATCGACGGTGGTATTCCGAACAGCGCCAGTGGCCGCGTGTACGATGCCTTTGGCGCCGTGCGTAACGGTGATATGAGCCCGCGCAGCGGCGGCACGCTGAACGAGCCGGATACCATCCACGGCTTCACCCAGCACGAACATGCGGATGCGGTGCAGTTGATTCATATGGGTGGGCGGATTTATGACTATGCGCTGGGGCGCTTCCTGAGCGTGGACCCGGTTATTGGCAATCCGCTGCACTCACAGAGCCTGAATCCCTACTCGTACATTGGGAACAACCCGCTCAGCGGTACCGATCCGACCGGGTATGCATCTTGTGATGCGGGCAAAACCCTTGGGTCGGGGTGCTTGGAAATGGGGGAAAACACGATCACCAAGGACGGCAAAGCGATCGGCACTATTATCTTAGGTAATGCGCACGAGAATATCGCGATCACGGGGCACATGGACGTCAACAAGTTTGTTGAAAAGTCCGGGGGAAGGATGAACATCGCCTACAACCCAAGTAACGGCGCAGATAGCTGGGAGCCGCGAGGAAGCAAAAAATCTGCTGATGGAATAGGCTCCGTGCCCGATACTGCAAAAGGCTGTGGAAATATCGCTTGCTATGATGCTCACAGGAATAAAGGCGAAATCACTAGCTTTGAGCGAACGTTTGTCTCCGATTCCAAGTACAACGCGATTAACGGGATTACAAACGAGCTCGGCCGCGCACTGCAGTTGATGAGCGATCACGTATACACGCGTTTCAACGGGCAAAGCGATTTCATGCTTGTTCATGCGCCGACTTATGGTTTTTGGCACGATCTCTTTGACGTGTGGCGGAACAAGGAAGGGTTCACCACTGACACCGCCAAGGGCGTAACAGATCTTCTCGCGGCCAATGACCATCAGATGAATTGGGTAGTGCATAGTGGAGGCGGGCAAGTCTTTGCAGAAGCTGCGCGATTAGCTGTAAATGGCGGCGCGAGCTTAAGCAATACAACGGTGGCTTTCGATTCCGCTGCAAACAACCAGGGATCGACAAATACGATCTTGTCTCGCGGTGGCGCGCATTTATTTCAGGCCGGTCGGTTCAATGGCTACTTTGATCGAAAAAATGACGCCGTTCCTATGATCGCCGGTGGTCGTGGCTGACCTGCTGACGTCGCTCGATCAGTACTTGCGATTCCAAGCTTATTTGGACCAAATAGCCCCCATACGTATCCAGTGAGAAACGACGAATGAGGTGCATGTGAAACGAGTTGCATTTATCCTAGCGACAGCTTTAGTTGTATGCGGTGTAATGAACGTTTCCGCGAGTCATCCGTCTGCTAATACGGGAGAATGGAAAACATACAACATAGAAGTGGGAAACCAGATCGTAAGTTTTATGGCGCCGCTCGGGGAAAGCGCTGATTACCCGGAGTTTACGGTCCCCAAACATGTGGTGATAGATCGTCAGGGTGTTTTTAACAGTGTCAATTCGGGACCGGATCTGCTAATTCGGCATTGGGACTACCGCAAAAATCGATTTGAAACTATTTACGGAACGCTCTCCGCAAATATCCACTTGTATCGAAGCTCCATAGTCATCCGAAATACCGATGATTTGCTGGCGGCGGTGAAACAGAACGATAGACTCGACATCGAAAGACGTACAGTCGATTTGGGTCGGCCCGTCTTTGCTGATTCTATTGTTCGTGCAGATATTGTGAAGGTGGCCGATCGGAATGCTCTGCTCGTGGACTATAAGGTAACGAGAGGTATTTACTACGTTCCTTTGGACGCCGATCACTATTTATCCATATCCATTGACGCAAGTGGTGTCACGCAACCAGGCTGGCATGAGGATGCGCAAGCAGCCGCTGACGCAATGCTGAGGTCCATCAGGATTGAATTGAGACAGTGATTGGGTGAGAGCAAAAATAAGGGTCAGACTGGCATTTATTGATCTGGGCCGCTACGGTCGCAGCTGTTCCGCAGTTGGTATTCGGGCATATGCCTCGCCCGCCTCGTTACGAACTCGCCAGGGGAGGGCCGCCGCGGGAACCGGTTTTTGCCCCGCCAGGCGACCGGATCTGCGTATACCTTGCAAGCAAGCTTGGGGCGGAGCCGTGAATCCAGGCGCCGAATACAATGGCGCCCGCACGTTCATTCTGCCGGGTCTGCTCAAGATCACGGTCGCTTCGATTGTGGCAAAACCCAAGCGCAAGGGCATCAATCCGTTCACCAAGCAGGAACAGTGGTTCGCTGCGAAGCCCGCCACAGTACGCGTGAAGGTGCGTCCGCTGAAGAAGCTCAAGGACGCGGCGGCCGGCAAGTAATCCAGCCGCGTTTTAGTTTCAGCCTTCCCTCGCGCAAGGCGGGGGAAGGTGCTTCAGAAGTGCCGCCGGCAAGATTGCATTGCATCGCCGCGAGCAGCCCGAACTTGATGTTCCGGCAGAAATCCGGCTTATGTCGCCACGGCGCAGTGTTCTGGCCTTGATGTCTGCCAGGATCAATCCAGGTCACGCGGACATCGCCGCGTATATTTGTGGACAATGCGAAAGCGTAGAGGCGTGTTCAAAGCGGCGCTTTAGCCGCGCGCCCACGCCCATCTTGCCGTACGATATGGCCGCAACGAGCCGCTAGGGAAAGCAAATGCCACTGCCATCACCGTCGCCCGCCAACCACTCCGAGTCACCCTCGGTCGTTGCAATCACCGGTCTCAGCAAGACCTACGGCAGCGGCTTCCAGGCGCTCAAGAATATCGATCTGACGATCCGCCACGGCGAAATTTTCGCCTTGCTCGGTCCGAACGGCGCGGGCAAGACCACACTGATCAACATCGTTTGCGGGATCGTCCGCGCGACGGCGGGCAGCGTCACGGTCGACGGCCACGACATCGTCCGCGACTATCGCGCGACGCGTTCGCTCATCGGCCTGGTTCCGCAAGAGTTGCATACCGACGCGTTCGAAACCGTGTGGGCGACGACGAATTTCAGCCGCGGCCTGTTCGGCCGTGCGCCGGATCCGGCGCACATCGAAAAAGTGTTGCGCGAGCTGTCGCTGTGGGACAAGAAGGACAGCAAGATCATGACGCTGTCAGGCGGCATGAAGCGGCGCGTGCTGATCGCCAAGGCGCTGGCGCACGAACCGAAGGTCCTGTTCCTCGACGAGCCAACCGCCGGTGTCGACGTCGAGCTGCGCCACGACATGTGGCAGATGGTGCGCCGGCTGCGCGAAAACGGCGTCACCATCATCCTGACCACGCACTACATCGAGGAGGCCGAGCAGATGGCCGACCGCATCGGCGTGATCAACAAGGGCGAGTTGATCGTGGTCGAGGAGAAGGCGGTGTTGATGCGCAAGCTTGGCAAGAAACAGTTGACGCTGACGCTGCAGAATCCGCTCGCGCGCGTGCCCGACGATCTTGCCGCGCTGTCGCTGGAGCTTACCGGTAACGGCGGCACGCTGGTGTACACCTACGATGCACAGTCCGAGCAGACTGGCATCGCCGCGCTGCTGCGCACATTGGCCGAACACGAAATCGGCTACAAGGACCTGCATACCAGCGAGAGTTCGCTCGAAGACATCTTCGTCAGCTTGGTGAGGAAGCAGGCATGAACATCCATGCGATCCGCGCGATCTATCGTTTCGAGATGGCGCGCACATTCCGCACGCTGACGCAGAGCATCGCCTCGCCGGTGCTGTCGACGTCGCTGTACTTTGTCGTCTTCGGCGCGGCGATCGGCTCGCGCATGGGCCAGATCGACGGCGTCAGCTACGGCGCGTTCATCATTCCGGGCTTGATCATGTTGACGCTGCTCAACGAAAGCATCTCCAATGCCTCGTTCGGCATTTATCTGCCGAAGTGGTCGGGCACGATTTTCGAATTGCTGTCGGCGCCGGTGTCGTATCTCGAAGCGCTGATCGGTTACGTCGGCGCGGCGGCGACGAAATCGGTGATGCTCGGCTTGTTGATCCTGATCACCGCGCGCTTCTTCGTGCCGTACGAGATTGCGCATCCGGTGTGGATGTTCGGGTTCCTGATCCTGACCGCGGTGACGTTCAGCCAGTTCGGCTTCATCATCGGCCTGTGGGCGGACGATTTCCAGAAGCTGCAGGTCATCCCGCTGATGATCGTCACGCCGCTGACGTTCCTCGGCGGCGCGTTCTACTCGATCAGCATGCTGCCGCCGATCTGGCAGAAGATCACGCTGTTCAACCCGGTGGTTTACCTGATCAGCGGTTTTCGCTGGAGCTTTTACGGCGTCGCCGACGTCAACGTGGCTTTAAGTCTCGGCATGACGCTGGCATTCCTCGCGCTGTGCCTCGTGGCAGTGTGGTGGATCTTTCGCAGCGGCTACAAGCTGCGCCAATGATTGATCGCGCCGCCGGCGTGTGCAAAAATCCCCACATCATTCAAGGTGGCGCGCGGGCGACCGCGCACCGAGCGTGCGACATGTCAACTAGAACTCTCCACGAATAACGCCTGACACGCATCGCATCCGACAAAGGGCGCGTTGCGCCCTTTTTTTATGGATTAATTTTTGCTGTCGTCCATGACGGCAAGAGCAGATCAAGATCGGCCGTCCCTGGCCGGACTTTTCAAAAGAGCACATTCACATGGTCAACATTACGTTACCCGACGGCAGCCAACGCCAATACGACAATCCGCTGACGGTGCAGGAAGTCGCTGCATCGATCGGCGCGGGACTTGCGAAAGCCGCGCTCGCCGGCAAAGTCGACGGCAAGCTCGTCGATACCAGTTTCAAGATCGATCACGATGCGAATGTCGCGATCGTCACCGACAAGAGCCCCGAGGCGCTCGAGATCATCCGCCACTCGACGGCGCATCTGCTGGCGCAAGCGACGCAGCGCCTGTTTCCCGATACACAGGTGACGATAGGCCCGGTAGTCGAAAACGGTTTCTACTACGATTTCGCGCGCGCCACGCCGTTCACGCCCGACGATCTGGCGAAGATCGAAGGGGAGATGAAGAAGATCGCTGCCGAAGCGCTGCCGGTGCAGCGTAGCGTCATGGCGAAGGACGAGGCGATCGCGTTCTTCAAGAACAAGGGCGAAGTGTTCAAGGCGCAGATCATCGACGACATCATTCCGCCGGGCGAGGAGATTTCGCTGTACGGGCAGGGCGACTGGGTCGATCTGTGTCGCGGCCCGCACGTGCCGAACACGAGCAAGCTCGGCGCGTTCAAACTGATGAAGGTCGCCGGCGCCTACTGGCGTGGTGACGCGAACAACGAGATGCTGCAGCGCGTTTACGGCACCGCGTGGCTCAACGACAAGGACCTGAAGGCGTATCTGCATCAGCTTGAAGAAGCCGAGAAACGCGACCACCGCAAGATCGGCAAGGCGCTGGATCTGTTTCATATGCAGGAGGAAGCGCCAGGTCTGGTGTTCTGGCATCCGAAAGGCTGGTCGATCTGGCAGGTTGTCGAGCAGAAGATGCGTGGCGTCTATCGCGCCAGCGGGTATCAGGAAGTGCGCGCGCCGCAGGTGCTCGACGTGTCACTGTGGAAACGCTCGGGCCACTGGGATAACTACAAGGAGAACATGTTCTTCACCGAATCGGAGAAGCACACGTACGCCTTGAAACCCATGAACTGCCCCGGCCATGTGCAGATCTTCAACCACGGCCTGCGTAGTTATCGCGACCTGCCGATGCGCTACGGCGAGTTCGGCGGCTGCCATCGCAATGAACCGTCCGGCGCGCTGCACGGCATCTTGCGCGTGCGCGGCTTCACCCAGGACGACGGCCATATTTTCTGTACCGAAGATCAGATCGAATCCGAAGTCACAGCGTTCCATCAGCAAGCGATGCAGGTGTACGGCGAATTCGGCTTCACCGATGTGCAGCTGAAGATCGCTCTGCGGCCGGAGCCGCGGCTCGGCGACGACGCGACTTGGGACAAGGCCGAAGGTGCCTTGCGATCGGCGCTGCGTGCCGCTGGCGTCGAGTGGCAGGAACTGCCCGGCGAAGGCGCGTTCTACGGGCCGAAGATCGAGTACCACTTGCGTGACGCGATCGGCCGTACTTGGCAGCTCGGCACGATGCAGGTCGATTTCATGATGCCGCAGCGGCTCGGCGCCGAGTACGTCGACGAGCACAGCCACAAACGCCATCCGGTGATGCTGCATCGGGCCATCGTCGGTTCGATGGAGCGCTTCATCGGCATTCTGATCGAGCATCATGCCGGCGCATTTCCGGCATGGCTGGCGCCCATCCAGGCGGTCGTCATGAACATCACCGACGCGCAGGCGGATTATGTCGACAGTGTCGTGCGCGAGCTCGTGAATGAGGGATTGCGTGTGGAAGCGGACACGCGCAACGAGAAGGTCGGCTACAAGATCCGCGAACACACGCTGCAAAAAGTGCCGTACCTGCTGGTGGTCGGTGATCGCGAAAAAGAGCAGGGCCAGGTGGCCTTGCGCACCCGCGCCGGCGAGGACCTTGGCAGCATGACCGTGGCGGCGTTCGTCGAGCGATTGCGCGCGGAAAACTGATGCGCAAACCCTTGTAAAACAAGGAATCCGGTTGCGCAGTGCGGGGATTCTCTATAGAATTCGCACCCCCGTTTTCGTCGTACGGCGCCGCCTGAACGCCGTACGTAATCTATTGATTCAACAGGTTTATTGGAGGTTTCCCCTATCGCCACTGAAAAAACTAACCGCAAGAACACAGAGATTCGTGTTCCGCGGGTACGCGTCATCGGCGCCGACGGCGAGCAGGTCGGTGTACTGGAGCGCGACCAGGCGCTGAGCATGGCGCAGGACGCCGGTCTGGACCTCGTCGAGATCCAGCCCACGGCCGATCCGCCGGTCTGCCGCATCATGGACTTCGGCAAGTTCAAGTTCGAGATGCAGAAGAAGGCGCATGCTGCCAAGCGCAAGACCAAACAGGTCGAGATCAAGGAACTGAAGTTCCGACCGTCCACCGAGGAAGGCGACTACAACGTCAAGCTGCGCAACTTGCGGCGTTTCCTCGAAGAGGGCGACAAGGTCAAGATCGTGGTGCGTTTCAAGGGTCGCGAGATGGCGCACACCGAACTCGGTGAGGCGATGGTGAAAAAGATTCAGGCGGACGTCGTCAACGAAGCAACCATCGAAAGCTTTCCGCGTTTCGAAGGTCGGCAGATGGTGATGATGATCGCGCCGAAAAAGAAGTAGTAGTGGAACCCGCCCGCGTTCGCGTGGGCTTAAACAAGCAAGTTCGAGCACGGATGGAAAGTCCTCACGCAGGTGAGGCGCTTGAACAAGTAAGAAAACAAACCTAGGAGTTGGGTCATGCCCAAGATCAAGACAAATCGGGCCGCTGCCAAGCGGTTCCGCAAGACGGCGTCCGGCAAATTCAAGGCCGGCCACGCGTTCAAGAGCCACATCCTCACCAAGAAGAGCACCAAGCGCAAGCGCGGTCTTCGCGGTCCCAATATCGTGCGCAAAGAAGACTCCGGTCGCATTGCGCGCATGCTGCCCTACGCATAAGGAGACGACACCATGGCACGAGTAAAACGTGGCGTCACCGCACGCGCCCGGCACAAGAAACTCCTCTCGCGCGCGAAGGGCTATTACAACGCCCGCCGCAAGGTCTACCGCGTCGCCAAGCAGGCGGTCATCAAGGCGGGGCAGTACGCCTACATCGGCCGCAAGCAGAAGAAGCGCCAGTTCCGCGCCCTGTGGATCGTGCGCATCAACGCCGGCGCGCGCCTGTTCGGCCTGTCCTACAGCCGCCTGATGAACGGTCTGAAAAAGTCCGAGATCACGGTCGACCGCAAGGTGCTCGCCGATCTCGCCGTGCATGACCTCAAGGCGTTTGGCGCGCTCGCCGAAAAAGCCAAGGGTGCGCTCGCCGCGTAAACCTTCGCTTCACTTGATGTGAATGCAAGGGGAGCGGGCTTGGCCTTGCTCCCCTTCGCATTTGTGCGGGAAGAAACTTGTGGAATTGTGGAATTTCTCGTGAGCGAACTCGACCAACAGATCGACCAGGCCCTAGTCCAGATCGGCTCGGCGCCGACCCTGGAAGCGCTCGACGCGTTGCGTGTGGCGCTGCTCGGCAAGTCCGGCGTGGTGACTGAGCAGCTCAAGGCGCTGGGCAAGCTGCCGCCTGAGCAACGCAAGGCGCAAGGCGAGCAAATCAATCGCGCCAAGGAACGCCTGCAACAGGCGATTGCGCAGCGCAAAGACGCGCTGGAAAACGCCGCGTTCGACAAGCGCCTGGCTGAGGAACGCATCGATATCACGCTGCCTGGCCGACGTCCCGAAGTCGGCAGCATCCATCCGGTGACGCGGGCGCTGGAGCGCATCGTCGAGATTTTCTCCGCACTCGGCTATGCGCAGGCGCAGGGTCCGGAGATCGAAGACGATTACCACAACTTCGAAGCACTGAATTTTCCGCCGCATCATCCGGCGCGCGCGATGCATGACACGTTCTATTTTCCGGATGGAAAGCTGCTGCGCACGCATACCTCGCCGGTGCAGATCCGCGCGATGCAGGGCAAGACGCCGCCGATCCGCGTGATTGCCGCCGGCAAGGTCTATCGCAGCGATTCGGACCAGACGCACACGCCGATGTTCCATCAGGTCGAAGGTCTGCTCGTGGACGAGACCTCGAGCTTCGCCGATCTGAAGGGCACGCTGGCTGAATTCGTGCGCGCGTTTTTCGAGCGCGATTTCGAGATGCGCTTCCGGCCGAGCTACTTTCCGTTTACCGAGCCATCCGCGGAAGTCGATATCCGCTGGGACCGCGACGACGGCACCGAGCGCTGGCTCGAGGTGCTCGGCTGCGGCATGGTGCATCCGAACGTGCTGCGCAATTGCGGTATCGATGCGGAAAAGTATACAGGCTTCGCGTTCGGCCTCGGCGTCGAACGTTTCGCGATGCTGCGCTATGGCGTCGATGACCTACGCTTGTTTTTCGAGAATGACGTGCGGTTTCTGCAGCAGTTTGCATAAATAGAAAAAGCGGCGAATACACCCATGAAATTTCCCGAATCCTGGCTGCGCGAACTCGTCAATCCGCCTGTCGATCGCGATGAGTTGTGCCGGCGCCTGACCATGGCCGGACTCGAAGTCGAGGCCGTCGAGCCGCTCGGTGAGGGTCTGGATGGCGTGGTCGTCGGCGAGATCGTCGGCTGCGAGCCGCATCCGAATGCGGACAAGCTGCGTGTCTGCCAAGTGTCTACGGGCAAAGGTGCGCCGCTGCAGATCGTCTGCGGTGCGCCGAATGCAAGGACTGGATTGAAGGCGCCGCTCGCTATGATCGGCGCGAAGTTGCCGAACGGCATGGAAATTAAAAAAGCGGCATTGCGCGGCGTCGAATCGAACGGCATGTTGTGCTCGGCGAAGGAATTAAACCTTGATGCCGATGCTTCCGGCCTGCTGGAGCTGCCGGCCGATGCGCCGGCCGGCGCGTCGCTTGCCGAATACCTGCGCCTGCCCGATGCGCGCCTTGAACTGAAACTCACGCCGAACCGCCCGGATTGTCTCGGCCTGCGCGGCTTGGCCTACGACGTGGCGGCATTGTTCGCCGTCTCGATCACGGAATCCAACATCGAGCCGGTCGCGGCGACGAGCGCGGCGCAACGTGAAGTCCGCCTCGAGGCGGGCGCGGATTGTCCGCGTTTCTGCGGCCGCATGATCGAAGGCATCGATGCGCACGCGCCGACGCCGTTCTGGATGGCCGAACGCCTGCGTCGCTCCGGATTGCGGCCGATCAGCTTGCTCGTCGACGTGACGAACTACGTAATGCTCGAACTCGGTCAACCGATGCACGCGTTCGATGCGAACAAGCTGCGCGGCGTGATCGCCGTACGCCACGCGCGCACGGGTGAGCAACTGAAATTGCTCGACGAGCGCGACGTCGCGCTCGATGGCGAATTCCCCGTCGTCACTGACGACGGCAAACCGGTCGCGCTCGGCGGCGTCATGGGCGGACACGACACGCGCATCACGGTTGACACACGCGACGTGTTCCTCGAAGCGGCGCACTGGCGCCCGGCGGCGATCATGGGCCGCTCGCGCAAGCTCGGCCTGCACACTGATGCCGCGCATCGCTTCGAGCGCGGCGTCGACCCGGAATTGCCGCGCATCGCGATCGAGCGGGCGACGCGTTTGATTCTCGATGCAGCGGGCGGCAAGGCGGGTCCGCTGACCGAGGTTGTGCGCACAGGTGACTTGCCGCAGCGCAAAGCCGTGCAGCTGCGCCGCGAGCGCCTCGCCCGCGTGCTCGGCATGCGTGTGGCGGATGCGGAAGTCGCGAGAATTCTCGCTGCGTTGGGTATGCAGGTGGACGCGGCTGCCGACGGCTGGCAGGTCACGCCGCCGTCGCGGCGTTTCGATATCGAAATCGAGGAAGACCTGATCGAGGAAGTCGTGCGTGTGCATGGCTACGAGCGCGTGCCCACGCGCCCGCCGAGCGGCGAATTGCGGCTCAATCTGCGCGCCGAAGCCGAACTTGCGCCGGCACGACTACGCGCGCAGCTCGCAGCGCGCGACTATCGCGAAGCGATCTGTTACAGCTTCGTAGCGCGCGAACTGCTCGAACACTGGTCGTTGGCTGATGGCGCCGTCGCGCTGGCAAATCCGCTGAGTGCCGATCTGGGCGTCATGCGCACTTCGCTGCTGCCGGGTCTCGCGCAAGCACTCAAACATAATTTGCATCGCCAGCAGGAACGCGTGCGCCTGTTCGAAACCGGCTTGGTGTTCGGCAGCGTTGATGGCGATCTGCGGCAGCTGCCGCATGTGGCCGCGGTCGCCTGTGGGCGCGCGGCCGCGGAGTCCTGGGCGGTGGACAAACGCGAACTGGATTTCTACGACATCAAGGCCGATATCGAGAGCGTTTTGAAGCTGGCCGGTAGCAAGGGTAACGTCGAATTCCGGGCGGCGGTCGTGCCCTGGCTGCATCCTGGTCGCAGCGCCGAGATCCGCCTCGATGGTCAGTCCATTGGATGGGTCGGGGCGTTGCATCCGCGCCTGCTCAAATTGCTGGATTTGGCCCACGATGTATACGTATTCGAGGGCGATCTGCGCCTGATCAGCTCGAGTTGCGTGCCACGCGCCGCGCCGCTGTCGCAATTTCCGTCGTCCCGGCGCGATATCGCCGTGATCGTCCCGGAAGGGATTGCCTATTCCGACGTCGAGGCCAGCGCCCGCACCGCACTCGGGCAGGTTCTCAGGCAAATTTTCGTTTTCGATCAATATTGTGGCGGGAATCTCGGTTCTGGTGTAAAAAGTCTCGCTATAGGCTTGATTTTGCAGGACGATTACCGCACGCTTACGGACGCAGATGCGGATGAATGTGTAGCACGTGCGGTCGCCGCTTTGGAGCGCGACTGTCAGGCACGGCTAAGGGGGTAAGGAATGGCGTTGACCAAAGCGGAGATGGCCGAACGGTTGTTTACCGATGTCGGCCTGAACAAGCGTGAGGCCAAGGAGTTCGTCGATGCATTCTTCGACGCGATCCGCGACGCGCTCGAAAAAGGGGAGCAGGTGAAACTGTCCGGTTTCGGCAATTTCGATCTGCGCAAGAAAAACCAGCGCCCGGGACGCAACCCGAAGACCGGCGAGGAGATCCCGATCTCCGCCCGCCGTGTCGTCACGTTCCGTCCGGGGCAGAAGCTGAAGGTCCGAGTCGAATCCTATGCTGGATCAGGGCAGCAATAGCGATCTGCCGGTCATCCCGGCAAAGCGCTATTTCACCATTGGCGAGGTCAGCGAGCTGTGTGGCGTCAAGCCGCACGTGCTGCGCTATTGGGAGCAGGAATTCCCGAACCTCAAGCCGGTCAAGCGCCGCGGCAACCGCCGTTATTATCAGCGTCACGACGTGCTGATGATCCGCCAGATCCGCTCGCTGCTGTACGACCAGGGCTTCACGATCACCGGCGCCCGCCAGCGCCTGGATGGCCATCAGGCCAAGATGGAAGTAAGCATCTCCAACCAGATCGTGCGCCAGGTGCGCATGGAACTGGAAGAAGTCCTGCAGATCCTGCGCCGCTGACCAGGCGGCCCTCTGCTACAATTCACCTCGTTCGGCTTGTGTCGGGGCGTAGCGCAGCCTGGTAGCGCATCTGCCTGGGGGGCAGGGGGTCGTGGGTTCAAATCCCGCCGCCCCGACCAAAACAAAAAATGGGCCCTCGGGCCCGTTTTTGTTTTGATCGGGATGGTGCGGAGAGGGCGCCGGGGCTGGATTAGGTTTTCTTAATCCGGCGCCGCGACAATATCCGGTTCTTGAAACAGCGGGAAACGACGTGTCCGACTGGACGATACTCTGCGATTTCGACGGCACCGTAACTGTCGAAGACACCACCGACACTCTGCTCGAACGCTTTGGCCGGCTTGGCTGGGAAGCGCTCGAGGACGACTGGCGCGCCGGCCGCATCAACTCGCACGACTGCATGGCCGGGCAGGTTGCGCTGCTCGACATGACTCACGACGAATTCGACGCGCATCTGGCCGAGCGTGCGCTCGATCCGCAGTTCGCCGATTTTGTCGACGCGGCGAAAGCGCGCGACGTGCCGCTCGAGATCTTGAGCGATGGCCTCGACTACGTAATCCACAATATTTTGCGCCGCGCCGGACTGGATTCTTTGCCGGTCGTATCCAATCGCTTGCAGCAGGTCGCTGAGCGCGAATGGACTCTGCAGTTTCCGAACGCGAATACCACGTGCCGCGTCGCCAGCGGCACTTGCAAGTGCGCGCGCGCATCGCGCGCGCAGAACGCGCGCCGGCGCGTCCTGCTAATCGGCGACGGAGCATCGGACTTCTGCGTGGCCGAATCCGCAGATTTCGTGTTCGCGAAAGGCAAGTTGATCGCACATTGCATCGCGAAACGGATTCCGCATGCGGCGATCCACGGCTTTGCCGATGCGCTTACGTTGCTGCCGGCGTTGCTCGAAGGCAAGCTCGTTGCGGCCCCGCGCATGGTCTCGATGCTGGCGAGCGCGGCATCGGTCTGAGCCGTCCCACAACACATGCATATCGTTGCCGTGAAGGGCAGCCGCTGCAGCACAGATAACCAGACAAGGTACGCGTCATGACCATGATTGAAACTCCGTCGTTGTTGGCCGATGCCCGCACATCCGCCAGCGCCGATCTGTTCGCGGCCGCATGTCGCGTGATTCCGGGCGGTGTCAACAGCACGGCGCGCGCGACGTGGTCGGGTTGGACGCCGTATCCGCTGTTCGTGCAGAGCGGTCAGGGTTCGCGTCTGCGTGATGTCGACGGCAACGAATACATCGACTATCTGCTCGGTTTGGGGCCGATGATTTTTGGCCATCGGCCCGCGCGGGTGACGCAGGCCGTCGTTGATTTCATCCAGCAGCGCGGCACTGTGTTCGCGTTGCCCACCGCCGATGAAGCGCTGCTCGCGGAAAAAATCATCTCTGCCGTGCCGAGCGTAGATCAGTTGCGCCTGTGCAATACCGGTACCGAAGCCGTGCTGTACGCCACGCGCCTGGCGCGTGCGTACACCGGCAGGCGCAAGATCATCCGCTTCGAAGGCATGTACCACGGTTTTTCCGACGGCGTGTACTGGAGCAAGCACCCCAAAATCGACAAGGCCGGTCCGGACGATCGCCCGGTACCGGTCCCGCAAGGTCCCGGCATGCCGAAAGGCGTGGAAGAGAATCTGATCATTCTGCCGTGGAACGACCCGGATTTGCTCGCCAAGACGATCAAGCGGGAAGGCGACAACATCGCGGCCGTGCTGACCGAGCCGGTCATGTGCAACACCGGCTGCATTCTGCCGCAGCCGGGCTATCTGGAAGCGATGCGCGAACTGACGCACCAGCATGGCATCGTGCTGATCTTCGATGAAGTCATCACCGGTTTTCGCCTCGGCCTCGCCGGCGCGCAAGGGCGCCTGGGGATCAAACCGGACCTGTCGGTATTCGCCAAAGGCATCGGCGGCGGCTTCCCGGTCGCGGCGCTGGGTGGGCGCGCCGACATCATGGCACTGGTAGCGAACGGCACGGTGTCGATGGCCGGTACGTATACTGCGAACGGCATCGCGGTCGCTGCAGCAAACGCGGCGCTGGATGAACTCGCCACGCCCGGGCTGTACGAAGAACTCGATGCGGTTTCCGACGAATTGCGTCTGGGTCTCGCCAAAGTTCTGCACGATGCGCGCCTGCCGGCATATGTGGTCGGCGTGGGGCCACTGATGCAGGTGTGGTTCGCGAACAAGGAAATTCACAATTATCGCGACGCCGAGCGCCATGCCGACCAGAAAATCTTCAGGACCTGGTGGGAAGGCATGCTTGGCAAGGGTGTGTTGTTTCATCCGGGTGCGTATGAAAACCTGTTCGTATCCACGGCGCATACGCGTGAAGACGTGACGGCGACGCTTGATGCCGCCAGACAGGTCGCCGCTGAGCTCGCGCGCCGCGTGTAATGCTGCGCATCGCACTCGGCATTGCGCTCGCGTGCGTCCTCGTTGCATGCGCGACGCGTTCGACACATGAGGTTGCGGATTATCGGCTCGTCGGTTATGTCATTCGCGATGCCGATCCGGCGCATATCGCCGCGGAGAAACTCACCACGCTGAATTTCGCGTTCGCCAAGATTGACGAACGCGGGGAAGTTGCGCTGCAGAGCGCCGAAGATGCCAATTACCTCGCGCGCCTGCGTGCGCTGAAAACGCGCAATCCACGGCTGAAGATTCTGATCTCGGTCGGCGGTTGGGGAGCCGAAGGGTTTTCCGATGCGGCATTGTCAGACCAATCACGCGCAAAGTTTGCCGACAGCGCCGCGCGGCTACTCGCGGTGCACCAGTTCGACGGCATCGATATCGATTGGGAATATCCCGGTCTCGCCGATGGGGGCATCCGCAGCCGGGTTGAAGACAAACAGAATTTCACGGCGTTGTTGCTCGCTGTACGTAGCCGTTTCGGCCAACTCGCCGACGAGCTGCATCGCCGCAACGATCCCTACCTGATCACGGCGGCACTTGGCGATCGTGAGTTCGTCGCCAATATCGAACTCGCGCGCGTCGGCGCGCTGCTCGACTGGGTGAACCTCATGACGTACGACTTTCACGGCAGTCTGACTAGCACGACCGGGCATCACTCGGCGCTGCGGCGCTCGGCGACTTCGGCGCAGGACGAACGCAATGTCGAATCCGCAGTCGACCAGTTCGTCGCCGCGGGAGTGCCGGCGCGCAAACTCGTCGTCGGCGTGCCGTTCTACGGCAAGCAATTCCTCGAGGTGCAGCCGACGAATCGCGGGCTAGATCAGCCATTCACCGGCCGCGTGCCGGTGTATTCGTGGCCGCAACTCGTCGCCGACTTCATCGACCGCAACGGCTATGTGCGTTACTGGGACAACGTGGCGCAGGTGCCGTATCTGTGGAATGCACAGACACGCGCGTTCGTGAGCTACGACGATCCGCAGTCGCTCAAACTCAAAGCCGAATACGTGAAGGTCCACGGCTTTGGCGGCATGATGTACTGGGAACACAGCCTGGATCCGGACGGACAACTGTTCGATGTGCTGGCGCGCGAGCTGCGCTAGTCCGACCAGTCGATTCTGCCGTCGACGATCGTCTGCGTGCGTCCGCCGACCCAAACCGTAGCGTCCGCATCGATGCGCACGATCAGTTCGGCATCGTGTTCCATCTCGCGGCCCTGGCTGACGCGATAGCCGCGCGCGAGCTCGCCATGCGCTTCGCGTTGGGCGATGTAGGCGGCAATCAGACCGTTCGCGGCGCCGGAAGCGGGGTCCTCGACGATACCGGCACCGGCTGGAAACGCGCGCACAACGAGATCGTAGTCCGGTTTTTTGCAGCGCGCGAACACGCACAGGCCCAGGCATGCATGCTCGCGGGCGAGCGCCTTGATCGCGGTATGGTTCGGCTGCAGGGACCGCACAGTGTTTTCGTCAACCAGTTCCGCCAGCCACCAGCGGCGGCCGCCTTCGACGAACGCCGGCGGCAGGTTCCCAAGTTCGCTGAAACCGAGCGCAGCGCGCAGCGCCCCATCGTCGATACCTTCATGCAGGATGCGCGCGGGTGGCGCCTGCACGCTGATCGCGCGCGCGGCGCCTGCGCCGTCGACGCGGATCGGCAGCAGTCCTGCGCCGCATTGCTGGACCATGCGGCCCTCGCGAGCTGACGCGAAACCCGTTTCGAGTGCGGCGTGCGCGCTGCCGACGGTCGGGTGACCGGCGAACGGAATTTCCGCTGTCGGCGTAAAAATGCGCAAACGGTAATTTGCCGCAGCGTCATCCGCCGGCAGCACGAACGTGGTTTCGACCAGATTCGTCCAGCGTGCAATGCGCTGCATCGTCGCGACAGGCAAGCCGCGCGCGTCGACGACGACACCGAGCGGGTTACCGCCGCCGAGCGTGGCGGGAAAGACGTCGAGTTGCAGGTAGCGGAAGGAAGGCATGCCGAGTCAGAACAACAAGAAAAGAATGCGTCATTTCCGGCGCAAGCCGGACTCCAGCTCAGATGCGTTTTAGTGCAACTACGCAGTTCAATCCGCCGAACGCGAATGAATTGCTCAACGCCGCGCGTACCGGGTTCTCGCGCGGCGTGTTCGGCAAGTAGTCGAGATCGCACTCGGGATCCGGATCGATGAAGTTCGCGGTCGGCGGCATCACGCCTTCGCGCAATGCGCCGATCGCGGCAACGAGTTCGATCGCCCCGGCGGCGCCCAGCGCATGGCCGTGCATCGATTTCGTCGACGACACGGCGAGCTTGTCCGCATGCGTGCCGAACACCCGACGGATTGCCTTGGATTCGGTAGGATCGTTCGCCGGCGTGCCGGTGCCGTGCGCATTGATGTAGTCGATGTCATTTGGATTCATTCGTGCATCGGCAAGCGCGCCGGCCAGTGCTTTCGCTGCGCCGTCCTGCGAAGGCAGCACGATGTCGCCGGCATCGGCGGACATGCCGGCGCCGGCGAATTCGGCAAGGATTACTGCGCCCCGCTGCTGCGCGTGCGCGTACTCCTCGAGCACGAAAATACCGGCGCCTTCGCCGATTACCATGCCGCGGCGCTGCTTGCAGAACGGCCGACAGGTGTCGTCTGCGGTCACGCGCATCGCTTCCCAGGCCTTGATCGTCGGCACGGTCACGCAAGCTTCGCTGCCGCCGGTCACGGCAAAATCCACTTTTCCACTTCTTACCATCTCGAATGCCTGCGCCATCGCGTGATTGGCCGAAGCGCAGGCGCTGACCACGGCGAACGACGGGCCGGTCAGGCCGAATTCCATGCCGACATGGCAAGCCGGCGCATTCGCCATCACGCGCACGATCGCCAGCGGGTGCACGCGTGGATTCTTATCGCCGTAGAACCGCTGCGATTGCTCGTTATGCGAATTTTCGCCGCCGATACCGGTGCCGACGATGCATGCGGTGCGCTCGCCGAGGCCGCTGACGCGGAACTCCAGGCCGGATTGTGCGATCGCTTCGCGCGCGGCAACGAGCGCGAACTGGGTGACGCGGTCGTAAAACACGATCTTCTTCGCATCGAAGTGCGCAGCTGGATCGAACCGGCGCACTTCCGCGGCGATCTTGATGTTGAGCAGGTCGGTCGGGATGTTGGCGATCGGTCCGATGCCGGAGCGGCCTTCGCGCATTGCCGCCCACGCCAGCGGCGCGTCGTTGCCGAGCGCGCAAATCGCGCCCATGCCGGTAATGACTACGCGGCGCATGCGATTTTCACCAGGTGATCCCGAGTTTCAGCCTTGAGCCGCGGGCGGCGTTGCGGCCTGTTTCTCGGCGACGAGTTTGTCCACCGCTTCGATCAAACCCTTGACCGATTCGGTGTCGAAATTCGGATCGCGGTCGGGCAGCGTGATCTTGAAGTGATCTTCGATTTCGAAAATGATCTGCACCGCGTCGAGCGACTGGATCTGCAATTCTTTCAGCGTGGATTCGGGCGTAATCGTGGCGCGGTCGATGCCTGCTTCCTTGGCGATGATGTCGAAAATCGTGTCCTGCACGCTGCTCATGAAACTCTCCGGCGAGGCATAAGTAAGTAGATTAACCGGTGTGCGCAGTGGCGTCATCCGCACCGAGCAGCAGAATGCCGGTGACGATAACGGCCGCACCCAGCAACTGCATGGCGCCGACGTGTTCGCCGAACACCCACCAGGAAGCGAACATGACGGCGACGAACACGATCGCGCTCATGGCGAAGGCGGCGGACAGTGTGGATTTGCGCAGGATCGTCATCCAGGCGGCGAACGCACCGACATAGCAGCCGATACCAGCCCATAACGCCGGCGTGACGATCGCTTGCGCGAACGCGCCCGACGAGAAATCGAAACCTGCATTCGCGAGGCCCGCGTACTTGAGCGAGATCTGGCACGTGGTCTCGCAAGCAAGCAGCAAGCCCCAGGCGATCCAGGTACGGGTGCGTGCGCTCACTTGATGCCTTCCGACATGCCGGCGTCTCGATGGAATCGGCCACAGCCGTTTCCATCAGTCGGCGGCGGCCGGCACTGGCGCGGCCTGCGGCATCTCGACGAAACGCGCATGTGCGACTTCATTGAAGAAGCGCGTCGAGCGCTCGATGACCTGGTCGCGTTCCTGATCGACCGTGATCATGTGGTAGCTGTTCTCGAGCAAGACGGTTTCGACCGGACCGCTGACGCCGCGCACGACCATGCGCACATTTTTCAGGCTGGCGACGTCGTCGTCTTTCGCGTGGACAACCAAGCACGGCGTGCGCACGCTCTTGAGCTGCTGGCGCACGCGGAAACTCAGGCGATAGAACTCCGCGAGCGACGGCCAGGGATTGCCGGGCAGGCCGGCCGCGGCACTGTCGCCGCCCAACATGCTGCCGGCAATGCGCTGGCGGATGCGCTCGTCCTTGATGCCGTACGGAAAACATTCGTGGAATTTCATGCCGTGACCGAAACCGAGGCCGCACACGAGCGGCAGCATGAATGACAGTTTGCCGATCCAGGGAATCGTCCAGCCGTCGTAGACGAACGTGGTGCCGTACAGACCCAGCCCATCGACCTTGTCCGGGTGATCGGCGGCGAGCTTGAGCGCAAGCAGCGCGCCCATCGACAAGCCCGCCACGAACAGGTGATCGACTTGCGTATGCAGGCGCTCCGCGGCTTCGACGACGCTGGCGTACCAGTCGTGCCAGCCGGTGGCGAGCAGATCGGCTTCGTCGCCGCAATGGCCGGCGAGCTGCATGCCGTGCACGGTGAAACCGTTGCGGTTCAGGCCTTTGGCCACGAAGCGCATCTCGGTCGGCGTGCCGGTCAGGCCGTGGATCAGCAGCACACCGTTGCGGCCGCCGGGCAAGTGGTAATCGACTTTCTTGATCATTGGACCGTCACGAATTTGAGACCGCAATTATGCAAAACGAGAGTTTACGAATTTCTGAAATCGATTTAATGCCACTCCGGCCAGCAGACCAGCGCCACGCCAAACGCCACCGCGAAAGTAGCAAGCCAGCGCCGGGGCGGGACGCGTTCGCCGAGCACGAAACGGCTGGCGATCACGACGCCGCAATACGACAGCGCCATAAAGGGAAACGCCGTGCTGAGCTTGGTCATCGACAGCGCGGCGAACCACAACGTGAACTCGACGACGTAGATCAGCACGCCGGCGATGATCCACGGCGAACTGATCAGGCCGCCGAGGAACGCCGGCACGCCGTGCATCGGCATCGATTCGGTTTCGTGGCCAACGCCGAGCTTGAAGCACACCTGACCGCCGACGTCGCACAGCACGGTGCCGAACAGCAGCGCCAATGCAAACCACATTATCGACGCGCCGCCCGTTCGATCGCCATCAGCAGTTCCCTGTTCGTCGCCTCGTTGCGCGCCAACCGATCGGCCGCGGCAATGCGTTGCGGCTGATCCTTACGCGCTTCCCAGCGTTTGAGCTAATTGGTGTAGACGGGATAAAAAAACCGCCGCAGAGGTCGACGGCTGCGATGATCTGCACGACGGCCGCGAGTGGCATCTGCCCCTGGTCCCAGTTTGTCAGTGCTTGGCTTTCGGCCAACACATCCTTGTCGATGCTGAGCCAGATGCGTACGTTTCGATGCACAGAATTATAGCATCGAGCGCGACGTTTGCTTATCGAGTGCGCCGTCGACGTCGAGTATTCGCAAGTGCATCGTTGCGCACCGTTGCGGCGCGCAACCGACCTTTGACGGCCTTACAGCTGCCGCAGATTGAACGTCACCGGCACCAGCGCCCACGCGCTTTGTGTAGTGCCATTGCGCATGGCGGGTTGGAAACTCCAGCCTTTCACCGCGTCACGTGCGGCGCGGTCGAGCCGGTTGAAACCGCTGGTCTTTTCAATTTCCACCGCCAGCACGAGGCCTTCCGGGCTGACCAGCACTTTCAGGATTACGGTGCCTTGTTCGTGGTTGATCAGCGATTCGCGTGGATAAGGCACACGTGTCTGCTTGCCGTAGGCGATCGCGCTCGGTTCGGAGTCGGGCACGGCAGGTCGGTTGTCGTTCGCGGGCGGCACGTCATTGTTCGGCGCAACATACGCCATGTCCGAATGCTCATTAACGATCGACGGAGTCGCGATTGGCGGCGTGACGATGTGCTTGACCGGAACGACGACCTGCTGCTTGCGCACCGGCATCGGCATCTCGGGTTCGGGTTTGACGATTTCCGGTTCGATGAAGCGCAGCGTCACCGGGTGATCGATCTGTCTTGCCATTTGCAGCGCCACTGGCGGTATCAGCAGTACCGCCAGAAGGAGCAAATGCAGCGATATCGATCCGGACCACGCACCAATGCGCGGCCAGCTCAAGTGCGGAAGATGTGCAGCGTGCGAAGCGTGGACAGCCAGTGCAGTCATGACGTCTCTCCCCTGTCGAGTGAGCCACCGAAACACCGTGGCATCATTCATAACGCGTGGGGAGTAAAGCGGGGGTTAAGACGCTTGCCGCGCGTCGGCAGATTTTGGCCGATCGGGTGTGTTGCTGGATTGCTGCAGGAAGCGGATCAAGGTGTCGCGTTGGGTCGGGTTCATTAGCCGCAGCAGCGGCAGCAGGCGCCGCAGTATCAGCGGCATGCCGGCAATCGCTGCCTGCGGATTGCCGCGATCGATCTGCTCGAGCATCGCGTCGATGCGCAGCGGGGTAGGCGGAACAGGCGGTGCAGTTACAGCTGGCGCAGGTGGCGACGCCACGATTGCCGGAGTCACGTCGGCATCGGCGGCGACCGGAACGAGTTTCGCGTGGCACTGATCGAGCGCGTCCTGTGCAGTCAGTCCGGTTTCCACTGGCGGCTTGAACACCGCGGCGCTGAGTTTCACCGGGAATGTCGCGCCGACGATGGCTGTCCATTGTGCGGCGACGTCAGCGCGTACGCGGCTCACCATGCGCGCCACGCCGCTCGGGTCGCCGGCAGGCAGGGACAGCGCGAAGCCGCCGAGACTCACGCGCCCGGCGGTATCTTCCTTGCGGATCGTTGCGCGCAGCAGCTTGGCGACATGCACGAGCAGGCGCTCGCCAACGTCCTTGCCGCGCTGCAAGAAAATCGGGCGGAAGTCGTCCAGTTCGATGCGTACCAGCGTCAATTCCTGATGGTGACGCCGCGCATACGCCATGTCTTGTTGCAGGCGGTCGAGGAATCCCGCCCGGTTGGCGAGACCGGTCAGCGCATCGCGCGTGGTCTGCGCGCGCAGTTCGCTGGTCTCGCGCTGATGGCTCGCATGCGCCCGCGCTCGCGCGAGCAGGTCGATGGTCGTGAACGGCTTGGTGATGAAATCGGTCGCGCCGAGTTCGAGAGCGCGCACGCGCGCGACTTCGTCGTCTTCGATGCCGGTGACGACAATCACCGGCAAAGCGCGGGTGCGCGCATCGGCTGCAGTGCGGATGTCGCGCAGCAATTCATAGCCGTTCATGCCGGGCATGACGAGGTCGGTGAACACGACCTGGATCGTTGCGTCGCGCTGGATCTGCGCCCAACCGTCCTCGCCGTCTTCTGCTGTGACCACGTCAAACTCCACGCCGAGCATCTTGCGCGCCGCATTGCGGATCACTTTGGAGTCGTCGATGACGATGACGCGGGTCATGTCGGTGCAGCCGTGCGCATGCTTCGTGGTCCCGGCTCGAACGGGTTGGGGTGAATGTATCCTGCAACGGGCGGCTCGGGAAGCTATGCAGCAAAAGAGTGCATCGTCTGAACGATATTTGCGCTTGGCGTCCCGGTATGCGTTTTCGGTACTGCGTCACGGATGCGCGACCGCGCCAGACACATACTTCGCGCTGCCGCGAACTGGATGCGCGCGCACCAGCAGATTGTTCCTGGAGAATACGTAGATGAAGTTTCAACAGCACGCCGAGATGCCAACGGAACCGCAGCCGCCCGCCGCAGTCACCAGCCCGCAGGCAGAAATCGTGCGCCGCCTGCTCAAGACCCGCGCCATGCTGCAGGAATCGCGTAACCGCTCAGCCGAACTGCAGAACGCGCTCGAGCGCTTCAAATACGAGCAATCGAAAATCGCTGGGCGTTGACGCGCCAATTCGCAGCACTCGAATTATCGAACCGCCGACACGGGAATTTGTAGCGATCCCTACTTGGTGCTGGGGGCTGTCGCCCAAGCGGCTTGCAATATTGGTAGGATCTCGGAGCAGCTTACCGGTTGGTTCTTGCAGAACGTCTTGAGGTCCATTCTATGGACCTTCGGGTTCGGATCTGCACCGCGACGCAACAGTTCCTTGAGAATCAATATTCGCTTGTCCGCTTGATCACCGCGCGTGGCGATCATGCCAAGCGGCGTCATCTCCGTCGCCGGACACATCTGGTTCGGGTCGGCAACGTTTTCCAGCAACTCGTTCACGTATCCGACATCGAGGTTGATCGCCATCACGCTCATGCACAGGCCCGTTTCGCCGTTGTAGTCCGGCGTGTCGACATTCTCGACAGCTCGAAAAAAACCCTTCAGCTCCGTCAGGTATGGGTCGAGCGCCGAGGCTTCCACGATAGGCCCGAGATCGCCGTCGAGCTCCTTCTTCGCCTTCTCGACCAAGGCGAAATTCCGCGGCGTTTGCACCGGGTCTATTTTCAAGGCATCGAAGAGATAAGACTCGGCGAGCAGCGTTTTCCGCCGCCGCTCGATGCCTTCGTCGTCGATCTTCGCGGAACGCAATACGCGACGCCCGTCTGCGGTACGATCCTGGCGTTCGATCAACCAGGCCGCGTACGTCGTCTGCTTCTCGTCCAATGGCTTGCTCGATTCGAAACTGATTTGAGTCCGGTAGATCTCGTCCATTTCTTGCGGATCAACTTTGTCTCCGAGCAATTCGACTTCCTGCGCCGCAGACTGGCGGACGTTGCCCGGAAATCGCGAATCCTTCGCCACCTTGATCAGTCGCTGCGCCACGTCCCGACTCGGTGCGGCGCGCGCTTCCAGCACAAGCCTGTCGATGAACAGCCACAGGCTCGACGGCGACCGCTTTTCGGCAGCATCGAGCATCTTGCTTGCGGTCGCATTGTCCCTGTCCTGCATCAGCGCCATCGATCCGAGCAACACGTAACCTGAAGCGAAGTCCGGATTCTTCTCGATACTGGCGCGGAGCAGCGCTTTGGCGTCGTCCGGCCGCGAATGAATCCACAGTATGCGTGCACGAACGAAAGCCGTGCGGAATTCCGCCGGGTGTTCTGCTTCGAAGAGATCGAGCGCCGCATTGGCGGCGGCGAAACAGTTCTCGTTGACCAACGCGTTGATCTGACGCAGTTTCGGATCGACGATGTCCGGGGCATCGCGCAGCGTCCGCCCGTCAACGTTCACGTCGGGTGCGGGAAGCACGTTGCGACAATCACCGTCGATATCGTCTCTCGATCGATCCGCAACACAAATCGTCGGCGACAAGAGGAGGACGAGGACAGTAGCCCAAATTCTCGGCACGCACATGCTCCCATTTTAGGTAAGGCCCACCGCCATCGGAATTAGGCGGCGACGACCGCGAGTCGAAGCGCCTGAACGAGCGCTCGAGCCTTCATGAATTAGCTTAGCGAATGCGCAACGTTGTCGATAGGGTCGACGACACAAATTTGACACAACGGCCAAATTTGCGTCTGGTGCCCAGTCGCTGAGTGTTTGATTTGGGATGGTGGCCGGGGACGGACTGCATTCGCCGGGAGCGAATGCGAACAGCGCAGCTGGCCCGAAGGGCGAGCGCCATGGATGGCGCGAGTCATCGAACCGCTGCTCTTGCGGTTCGATTCCTCTATTGATCGCGAACGATTGTGGTGGCCGGGGACGGACTGCGTTCGCCGGGAGCGAATGCGAACAGCGCAGCTGGCCCGAAGGGCGAGCGCCGTGGATGGCGCGAGTCATCGAACCGCTGCTCTTGCGGTTCGATTCCTCTATTGATCGTGAACGATTGTGGTGGCCGGGGACGGAATCGAACCGCCGACACGGGGATTTTCAATCCCCTGCTCTACCAACTGAGCTACCCGGCCGTGGGCTGCGACAGGACGCCGCGAAAGGCCGCGTATTACAACGGCTCGCCGGCGCGGAGTCAAGGGAACGGAGTGAGTTTGCAACGAAATCTTTCGTCGTTGCGTCTATAAATATCGCACCCGTTCATCTGGAGTCGTCATGCTTCGCGTTGTGCTGTTTGCCGCCCTTTGCATTCTGCCTGCCGTCTGCGCGCAGGCCGATACGCGCGCCACTGAGCAGAAGAATCTTGCGCGTTTCGAACAATTCGCCGGGCCACCGGTGGAGAGTTTCGACATGTGGAGTTTGTACCAGTGGCAGAGTCTGGGGCCGGATCGGCTCGCCGTTTGGTCGGCCGTCAACCAGGTGTGGCTGCTGAAGGTTTCACAGCCGTGCATTCGCCTGGAGGACACCAGCGCGATCAAGATTACCTCGCAAATGTCGCACAAGGTCACTGCGCGCTTCGATTATGTCGACTTCGCCGCGCAGCACTGCCAGATCCAGGAAATCCGGCCTGTGGATTATCTGGCCATGCGTAAGGCCGGCGAGAGAGCGAACGCCAAGAGTTAACCGTTCCGCGCGCTCAGGATTCGGGCGCAATATAGCCGGCCGGCGCGGCCGAACCTTCACCGAAGAAAAATTTCCCCATCTCGCCTTCGAGGAACTTGCGCGCGGCAGGATCCAGCGGCGACAGACGGTTCTCGTTGATCAGCATCGTCTGGTGCGCCAGCCACTGGCGCCAGGCTTCTTTCGAAACTTGATCGAATACGCGTTTGCCGAGCGCGCCCGGGTACGGCGCGAAATCCAGACCTTCGGCTTCGCGCTGCAGTTTCACGCAGAACACGGTACGCGGCATCAGCTTTCCTCCATGAGTTCGAGAAGTTTGCGCACCGGCGCCGGCAGCCCGAGCGCGGCCGCTTCGCGCAGATGGACCCAGCGCCGATCCGGCGCATCGGCGATGCGGTGCGAGCAGTCGATTTTGCCTGCGAGCGGCGTGACGTTGAGCTTGTAATGACTGAACGTGTGCACGAATGTCTTCAGCTCGCGCAGTTCGGGCTCCTGTCCGCGCGCCTGCTCGCGCCGCACGCGGATCCGCGCGGCCGCCAGATCCTGCGCTTCTGGCAGACTCCATAATTGTGCCCAGACACCATTGGGTGGACGCCGTTCGAGCAGGATGCGGCCGTGCCGGTCGCGCAACAGCAGCATCAGCGTTGCGCGCGTGGGTACGCGACGTGATGGCTTGCGCGCGGGCAGGGCAGAAGTGATGCCGTCACGATGTGCCACGCAGTCGCGCACGAGCGGGCACGCATCGCAGCGCGGGCGCGTGCGGGTGCACACGGTTGCGCCAAGATCCATGATCGCCTGCGTGTAATCCGCAATGCGCTTTCGCGGCGTGCGCATCTGCGCGAATTTCCACAATTGTGTCGACACCGCGGTGATGCCGGGCCAGCCGTGTACGCCGTAATGACGCGCCAGCACGCGCTTGACGTTGCCGTCGAGAATCGGGAACCGCAATCCGTGCGCTTGTGCGAGGATCGCGCCGGCAGTTGAGCGGCCGATGCCGGGCAGCGCCGCGAGCGCGTCAAAATCGCTCGGTAGCGCGCCGCGGTGACGTTCGACGCAGATCTGCGCAGCGCGGTGCAGGTTGCGCGCGCGGCTGTAGTAACCCAGTCCCGACCACAGCGCGAGCACGTCGTCGAGTTGTGCGGTGGCGAGGTCGGGCAGCGCTGCGAATTTTTCCACAAAGCGCAAAAAGTACGGAATGACGGTCGCGACTTGCGTCTGCTGCAGCATGACTTCCGAAAGCCAAACGCGATACGCAGAGCGCGGCCGCTGCCACGGCAGGTCTTTGCGGCCGTGCCCGTCGTACCAGCGTAGCAGGCGAGCCGCGAACGCTTCAGCCATCGCCGAAGCTGGCCGGCAACAACGCGTCGACGAATGTGGCCGGCTCGAACTCGTGCAAATCCTCGATCGATTCGCCTAAACCCACGAACCGGATCGGCAAACCGAACTCCTTGGCAAGTGCGAACACCACGCCGCCTTTCGCGGTGCCGTCGAGCTTGGTCACGACGAGCCCGGAGACGCCGATCGCCTGTCGGAACTGGCGCACCTGGCTGATCGCGTTCTGGCCCGTCGTGCCGTCGATCACGAGCAGAGCTTCGTGCGGCGCGCCGGGATCGAGCTTGCCGAGGACGCGGCGGATCTTGGACAGTTCGTCCATCAGTCCGCCTTGCGTGTGCAGGCGCCCAGCGGTGTCAGCGATCAGCACGTCGATGCCGCGCGAACGCGCCGATTGCATTGCATCGAAGATCACGCTCGCGGAGTCGGCGCCGGGTCCTTGCGCGAGCACCGCGACGTCGTTGCGCTCGCCCCAGCTCTTGAGCTGCTCGACCGCCGCGGCACGGAACGTGTCACCGGCAGCGAGCATCACGGTGTGGCCGTCGGCCTGCTGCCGGCGCGCGAGTTTGCCGATCGTCGTCGTCTTGCCGACGCCATTGACGCCGACCATCAAGATCACGAAGGGTTTTTGCGTGGCGTCGATGCGCAACGGCTGCGCGACGGGTGTGAGCAGTGCGATCAACTCGCCACGCAGCGCGGCAAGCAGCGCTGCGGCGTCGGCGAATTCGCGCTTGTCCAGGCGCTGGCGCAGGGATTCGATCAGCGCGCTGCTCGCGGCGACGCCGACGTCGGCGCTAATCAGCACGGTTTCCAGTTCATCGAGCAGCGCGTCGTCGAGTTGCGGGTGGCGCTTGAACAGATCGCGTACGTCGCGATTGAATACGCTGCGCGCGAGACGTTCGCGCCACGTGCGTTTGCTGCTGACCTCTTGCAGATTCGCAGCAGCTCGCGCATTTTCCGCAGCAGGAAGCGCCGGCGCCGTTTCGTCCGCGCCCCTCTTTTTCCAGAATTTGAGCATTGCACAGGCAGTTCAACGACAATGCGCGCATGCTACCACTTGCCCGCCCAGGGATTCGTGATGACGGCGCGCGCTGAAGCGTCTGGGCGCGTGCGCATCATCGGCGGCACGCTGCGCGGCTCCAGGCTCGAAGTGCCGGATGCGCCGGGGTTGCGGCCAACGCCGGACCGCGTGCGCGAAACGCTGTTCAACTGGCTGATGCCGGTAATGAGCGGCGCGCGCTGTCTGGACCTGTTCGCCGGCACCGGCGCACTCGGTATTGAAGCCCTGTCGCGCGGCGCTGCAACGGTGGATTTTGTGGAAACCGACGCGCGCCTTGCCGATTTGTTGCGCGTGAATCTGGCCCGTCTCAAGCAGACCGCGCGCGTCGTGCGCAGCGATGCGCTGCGCTTCCTCGCCGAGACGAATGACGTCTACGACGTGGCGTTTCTCGACCCGCCGTTCGGCGCGGACCTGTGGACGCCGGCGGCGCAGGCACTGGAGGCGCATGGCCGACTGCAAGCGAATGCCTGGATCTACGTCGAGTCGCCGCTGGACGCGGCACCGGCGCTGCCAGCGCACTGGGCGCCGCATCGGGAAAGCCACGCCGGTGCGGTGCGCTATGCGCTCTATCGGCGTTCGGATAAGCTTTAGCGCATGTCAGCCAAAGCCTCCATTCCCGGCAATGCGCGCATTGCCGTGTACCCGGGCACCTTCGATCCGATCACGAACGGCCACGCCGATCTGGTCAGCCGCGCCGCCCCGCTATTCGATAGCCTGGTCGTCGGCATCGCCGAGAGCGCTGCCAAGGGCACGAGCTTCAGCCTCGACGACCGCATCGCGCTCGCGCAGTTGGCGTTGGCCGGCATTGCCAATGTCGAAGTGCGCGGGTTCGCCTCGCTGCTCGCCGATTTCGTGCGCGAAACCGGTGCCGGGGTGATTCTGCGTGGCCTGCGCGCGGTGTCGGATTTCGAATACGAGTTCCAGCTCGCGAGCATGAACCGGCACCTGATCCCCTCGGCGGAAACGCTGTTCCTGACGCCGGCCGAGCAGTACAGTTTCATTTCCTCGTCGCTGGTGCGTGAGATCGCACGCCTGGGCGGCGACGTATCCGATTTCGTCCATCCGGCGGTGCAAAGATCGCTGCGTTCACGCTGGAAGAATTCCTGAAAACACAAGGTGAATTTATGAAAAATTATCTTCGTATACTTTTCCTCGCACTGACCGGCGTGCTGCTGTTGTCGGCCTGCGGTCCGAGCGAAGAGGACAAACGGAAAGCCGCCGCAGCCGCTGCAGAAGCCGAGCGCCTGCGCCCGGTCCCGATGCCGACCGACGCCACCGACAAGAAAGCCTGGCAGACCTACCTCGGCAAGGTCGTCATGAACAACATGACGGGCGTGAAGACGAACCAGCCATACATGTATTTCGTGCCGTCCGGCGACGCGCCGGAAACCCAGGACGCGCGCAAGAGCCAGCTGGAAAACGTCTCCGGCACGGTGTCGCGTGGTGTGCTGCCCGGCAACATGCTCGCGTTCGGCGGCCCGGATTCCAAACTCACCGGTGATCTCGTAGTCGAAGCGTTCAAGAGCGCGTCGGACGGATCGTTCAAGGGCGTGGTCGTACTCTTCGTCGGTGCGGCTGCGGATCAGGATCGCGTGAAGGAAGCACTGGCCAAGAGTGGTGCGGATTTTCGGTTTGTCGAGATGAAATAATGCTCTCGTGCCGCAGGCGCGGGTGAGGGTGGAACTGGACGCCTTCGCACGCGGTTGCGCCACCCTCATCCGCCTTCGGCACCTTCTCCCGCCAGCGGGAGAAGGGAAGAACTGTGATGGCCCTGAAAATACTCGACACCTGCGTCAACTGCGATGTCTGTGAGCCGGTCTGTCCGAACCAGGCGATCGCGCTCGGCGCAGTGATTTATGAAATCGCGCCGGCGCGTTGCACCGAGTGCGTCGGCCATTACGACACGCCGCAATGCGTGGACGTGTGTCCGGTCGAATGCATCATCGTCGATGCGGATGTCGTGGAATCGCACGAACAGCTGCTGGCGAAATACGAACGCATCAGTGCCGAAGGAACGCCGTGAAAAAAGTATACATGTTTATACTGTTGCTCGCCCTGCCGCTGTTTGCCGGAGCGGCGGAAGCACCGCGCCCGGGCCATGCGGCGATCGCCAGCGCGCACAAGCTGGCGACCGCGGCCGGGTTCGAGGTGCTCGATCAGGGCGGCAACGCGTTCGACGCCGCAGTAGCCGTGGCGGCCACGCTTTCGGTGGTCGAGCCGCAGAGCTCGGGAATCGGTGGCGGGGGGCTGTTCCTGCTGCATCGCGCGAGCGATGGCAAGAACGTGATGATCGACGCGCGCGAAACAGCGCCGGCATCGACGGACGCAAAGCAGTACCTCGACGCGCACGGCAACCTGGATCAGGACAAATCGTGGAACGGGCCACTCGCCGCGGCGATTCCGGGCGAGCCCGCCGGCATCGTCTGGCTGGCCGAGCACTATGGCAAGCTGCCGCTGACAAAATCGCTGGCGCCGGCAATCCGCGTCGCTCGTGAAGGCTTTCAGCCGGATGCGCGTCTGCTCGATGCGATCGGCGAGCGCATCGAGGTGATCAAGCGCTTTCCGGCCGCAGCCGCGTTGTATCTGCAGAATGGCGCAGCGCCGCCCGCAGGCTGGACGTTCAAGAATCCAGATATCGCCCACACGCTGGAACTGCTCGCGGCGAAGGGCGATGACGGCTTTTATCACGGCGAGTTCGCGCAGCGCCTCGTTGATGGCATCAATGCCGCGGGCGGTCACTGGACATTGCAGGACCTCGCGGGCTATCGCGCCAAGGAACGCGAGCCGCTCGCGTTTGATTATCGCGGCTGGCGCATCGTCACGGCGCCGCCACCGTCCTCCGGCGGCATCGTGCTCGAGGAAATGCTCAACATCCTCGCCGGCTACGATTTGCAAAAGCTCGACCGTGGGCACCGCGTGCACACGATCGTCGAGGCCATGCGCCGCGCGTATCGCGACCGCGCCGCGTATCTCGGCGATCCGGATTTCGTGAAGATGCCGCTGGACGAACTCGGCAGCCCGCTGTACGCTGCCGGCCTGCGCGCCTCGATTCATCCAGACAAGGCCACGCCGAGCGACATGTTGCCGGGCTACCTGCCGAAATCCGAGCGCGATCACACCTCGCATTTCTCGATTATCGATGCCGATGGCAACCTGGTTTCGGCGACGCAGACGGTGAACCTCTCGCTCGGCGACGCGCTGGTCGTCCCCGGCACCGGTTTCGTGATGAACAACGAGATGGACGACTTCGCGCTCAAGGCCGGCGCGCCGAATGCGTTTGGCCTCGTCGGCAATGAGGCTAACGAGCCGAAACCCGGGCATCGGCCGCTGTCGTCGATGACGCCGAGCTTCATCATCGGCGCCGAGCGCATCGGCGTGATCGGCACGCCCGGTGGCAGCACGATCATCACGCAGGTGCTCGAAGGGGTGCTTGCATTCATCGATGGCGAACTGCCGGCGCAGATCGTCGCCAATCCGCGCTATCACCACCAGTACCTGCCCGACGTGATCACGGCCGAGCATGGCGCGTTCAGCGCCGACGAAGTGAAAGCGCTCGAAGCAATGGGGCACAAGGTCGCTGAACGCAGCCATCCGTGGGGCTTCATGAACGTGGTGAGCTGGGATAGAAAAAGTGGAAAACTATACGCTGGCTCAGACTCGCGGCGCGCGAGCGGCAGCGGGGTGGTGAAGTAAGTGAAATTCTGGGCGAGCAGGAGCGCTTGCGCGATGCGTTGAAGCGCATCGCGCGCGCCTGCGAGCGACTCGACAGGGACGTCGAGCCTGGCACCAAGCGCCAAGGATGGTTTCCGCGGAAATGACTATGAAACTTTGGTCAATCTTGGGCAATTCACAAAAGCTGGACGGCGGCGCCATGTTCGGCAACGCGCCGAAAGCGCTATGGTCGAAGTGGCTGGAACCCGATGCCGACAATCGCGTACCGCTCGCCTGCCGCGCGCTGCTCGTCGATGATCTGGATGGCGCCGGGCAGGAGCCCAAGTGCCGCGGAGGCCATGGAAGGCCGAGAGCGGCCAAGACCGTGCTGTTCGAAACCGGTATAGGCGCGTTCTTTTCCCCCACGCTGCGCGAACGCTACGGCGTGGTAGAGGATCGCCACGTGTTGCTCGATTCGCTGCGCGCCGCCGGTTTTGATCACACGGACATCGATGCCGTCGTGTTGTCGCATCTGCATTTCGATCACGCCGGCGGATTGCTCGCGCCGTGGGAGCAGGGGCGGGCGTCTGAGCTGCTGTTCCCGAACGCGCGATATATAGTCGGCCGACGCGCCTGGGAACGTGCTTGCGATCCGCATCCACGCGACCGCGCCTCGTTCATTGCGGAGTTGCAGCCGCTGCTCGCGCAGTCGGGGCGGTTGGAAATTGTGGAAAATGCGCGTTCTTCCACTCTGGGCGATCACGTACGATTCACGTTCAGCGATGGCCATACGCCGGGCCTGATGCTGGCGGAGGTTGAAGCTGCAGAAGGTGGCGTCGTTTTCTGCGCCGATCTCATTCCTGGCCGGCCGTGGGTGCATCTGCCGGTGACGATGGGCTATGACCGCGCGCCGGAGCTGCTGATCGACGAGAAACGGGCATTCCTCGAGGACAAATTGGCGCGCGATGTGCGCCTGTTCTTCACGCATGACCCGGGATGCGCGCTCGCGCGCGTTACGCGCGACGAGAAGGGGCGTTACGGCACGATCAACGAGGTACCGGAACTGATCGGGATGGCGGCTTAGCGATGGCCAGGCGCAAGCGCAAGTCGCGGCTTAGCCACGCGCGGATCGCGATGTTTGCAATCGTCATTGCGCTGATCGCGGTGGCGGGCTGGTTTGGCTACGCCCACCTCAGTGGCCAGTTGCAGCAGTCCATTGGCGGTACGATCGCGCCGCGCCGAATTGAAGGCGTGCTCGCCGCAACCGGGCCGGTACGCGACGGCCAGCTTGGCGTGAGCGCGAATGCCGGCGTGCTGTTCCGCCACGTCGAGATGTATCAGTGGCAGGAGCATTGCGACGGCGCCTGCCGCTATGACCAGTCATGGTCGGCGCCGGTCGACTCGCGCCGATTTCGCGAACCGAAAGGTCACGAGAATCCACAAACACCGTTCAACGATTCCGTGTTCTTCGCGCCGGGCCTCCAACTTGCCGGCTATGCGGTCGATCCGGATTTGCTGGTCGCGCAGCTGCGCGCGTCTGCTTATCCTGCGCACGGCGCCAATTTGCCGCCGAATCTCGCTGCGAGTTTTACCGAACGCGACGGCGTGCTTTACGCCGGCGGCGACCCCGCCCACCCGGCAATCGGCGAGGTGCGCGTGAGCTTCCGCGTCATTGCCACGGGTCCTGCCACCTTGAATGGTGTATTACGCGGGGGCAAACTCGTCAGTCATTGACTCCGCTGGAGAACATATGCGCATCACTGGCTTGTATGTCGCGTT
>Ga0163163_10000414_pt1 | contig 39905 bp, 24 predicted proteins | sample S65metaG_FD_119766 | JGI IMG/M metagenome (GOLD analysis project Ga0163163, IMG submission 119766) | Switchgrass rhizosphere microbial communities from Kellogg Biological Station, Michigan, USA - S6-5 metaG | ecosystem: Host-associated > Plants > Roots > Rhizosphere > Soil | place: USA... | reverse complement strand
GTGCGCGCTGGTTGCCGGCAATGGTGGTCCGTCCGCGGACGAGCTCGCCAGCCGCGCCAAATATCGTGCGGCTTACACCGCCAAAGACGCGCCAACGTCTCTTGGCCCGCCTGCACCGCCACCGCCCGACGTGGCAGCGCTGCCGCCATTGGTCGGCCGCGTCATGCGTGCAATCTCTGTCACTCTGGGCCAGGTCTTCGGAAGTTCCCAGGCGCAGAATGAAGAAAAAGTCCTGTACGGCTTGGCTGCGAGCAAAGGTGTTTATCAAGGGCCCGCACGCCGCGTCTCCGGCCCCTCCGAATTCGGTCGGATCACCAAGGGTGACGTGCTCATCACCGAGTCCACAACTGAAGCCTTCAACATCCTCCTGCCGCTCTTGGGCGGGATCGTCACCGACAACGGAGGCCTCCTTTCGCATGCGGCGATCGTCTCGCGCGAATACGGCATCCCGGGCGTCGTCGGGACCCGCGAAGCAACCGAACGAATCGCCGATGGCGTCCTTGTCCGCGTCGATGGGGATGCCGGCGAAGTCACATTGCTGGGGTGAAAGTGAAAAAAGTCGTCCCTTTCACCAAGGCGCGCGAGACGTCGCTCTATGGGTCAAAGGCCGTGGGGCTTGGCGACGCTGCGCGTCAGGGCCTGCCGGTCCCCCCCGGCGTGGCGCTCTCTGGCGATCTGGTCGAAGCTGTCGCCTCGGGGGAGGAGAAAGCCATCGAAAAAGTGGCGAAGGCCGTTGCCCCCTTGACGCCCCCATTTGCTGTCCGGTCTTCCGCCGTTGATGAAGACGGAGCGTCGGCGAGCTTCGCCGGCCAACACCTCACCCTGCTCAACGTCCATTCGGCTGCCGATGTCCCCGGCGCCGTCCGAGAAGTCTGGTGGTCTGCCAATTCGGACTCGGCCATCACCTACCGCCAAAAGGTCGGCATGTTCACCCGGCCCAGCGTCGGGGTCGTTGTCCAGACGCTCCTCAACCCCACCATGGCCGGGGTCATGTTTACTGAGAATCCGGTTACTGGGGCCGATGAGCGTCTGATCGAAGCGAGTTGGGGACTCGGTGAAGCGGTGGTAGCCGGCCTCGTCATCCCTGACCACTTCCGCCTCGATCGCTCCGGCCAGGTCCTGGAGCGCAAGGCCGGGCGCAAGCGCATCGCGATCCGTTCGCTTCCCAACGGAGGCACCTTCGAAGAGCAAGTGCCACCGGCGCAGGTGAATCAGCTCTGCCTCGACGACTCCCAACTCGCTGCCTTGGGAGAGCTCGCCTTGCTGTGCGAGAAGGTCTATGGCCCGCGGCGCGACATCGAATGGGCGATCCAGGATGGAAAGCTCCACCTCCTCCAGTGCCGCGCTGTAACCACCGGGAAGGAGCGCAGCCAGGCGCGACCACCGGGCCCACCCCCACGCGATCCCGTGGCCGCGCTGCAGCGCGTTCAGTTCTTCGCCGATATGGACCGAAGGCAGGCTGAGCAAATCGCCCGCCTGCTCAAGGAGCGTCCGTTTAAGAAAGGCGAGACGGTTATCATGGAGGGCTCGGGAGGCGCCGCCTTTTTCCTGATCGATACCGGCGAGGCAACGGTCACGTGCAAAGGCGTCCACCTTGCCACCCTCGGACCGGGGGATTACTTCGGCGAACTCGCCCTGATCGACGGCGGCGTCCGTTCAGCCACAGTGACCGCTGCGACCGACCTGGTCTGCTACGGGCTCACGTTCTGGGAATTCCGCCCGCTAGTTGAACGGAACGGCACTATCGGATGGAAGTTGCTGCAGGCGCTCGCGAAACGCTTACGCGCTGCCCAGGAAGGGTAGTACGGCTGAAATGAACTGTCCACCCCGCGCGGTGAACAGTGTAAATACCGCACTTTGTCCACTCCAGTTTACGGCCTGCTGGTTTTTCGGGTTTCCGTCTGGCTGATCGTGCCATCCGGATTTTGGGTAACTGTTCTCTCCTTCGTGCTCACAGTACCCGTACGACTGACATGAGTCTCCTCGGTTTTGGAGATGGTGCGTGCGCATCCGGCAGTCAGTAATGAGAAACCCAGGACGGACATGGCGGCCAGAGTTACTAGCTTACGCTGATTGATGTGTTTCATGGGAACAATTTACTCGACTTCCCTGCACCGGCATTGGGGGGAAACCCTTGCGTTCCGTCGCTTTTTACGGAAGTGCAGGAGCCAACGTCGCTCAGGCTAAGGGCTTGTTGATTCGATGCTGTCTCAGCTCCGCGTAGAGTGATTGTGCAAGCCCGGACTTTGCAAACCCAACCACTTTCGCGCCTTTCAGTGCAAAATATTTTTCCAAATCCTCAGCTTTATAATGCTGCACGACCGGGTAATGGGCGAATTCAGAAAGAATCTCCGCGCGGCTTTTTTCTGAGATGTCAGTGGTGATTAGGACGAAGTGCAGTTTGCCTTTGCTGCGAAGCAGAGTATCGCGTCCCACCAGTAGGTTGCGCGAACGGAGGACAAAAGGGAACAACCTTTCCACTGGCTTCGCAGGTGCAACTTTTTTCATGAACCGCAGCGTACTCAGCGGGAGCGTCGGTGAGAAGCCCCAGATGCTTCTTCTTTCTGTTTTCACGACACTGCTGCAAATACCCTGAACGGCAGGCGAAATTCACACCGCCGGCACGAACGTGAGTTCCTCTCCCGTTGCGAACAGTTTTGATTTGATTCTCTGCGCAGTTCGACCATCTTGTTAATGTCCCTTTATGAAGGTAATTGGGCGCTCTGCTGATGGGGTGACATTGTGGTCCCGCCGCCGCTTCCTGGCTCGTAATGCGATGGGAGTGGGCAGTGTTGCGCTTGCCTGGCTGTTGCGGGAGGAAAACCTGCTCGCGACGCCGCCCAATATGCCACGCGGGCCGCAGTCGTTTGATTTGAAGCCCAAAACACCGCTGCTTCGACCGCAGGCGCGAGCGATGATTTCTCTCTTCATGCACGGTGGCCCCAGTCATATCGATTTGTACGACCCCAAACCGGAGCTCACCAGGCGCAGCGGAGAGGATTACGCCGGCGAGATCAAATTCAGCTTCATCGATCGCGCGAGCAAGAAACTGTTCGGCAGCCCGTGGAAATTTCAAAAGTACGGCCAGTGCGGAATGGACGTGTCCGAATTGCTTCCCCAGTTCTCGACCATTGTGGATGACGTGACACTCATCCGCTCGATGCACACAGATATCAACGGGCATGAGCCTTCGATCTGGTTCATGAACACCGGCAAGTCACAACCAGGCCGGCCCGCGCTAGGCTCGTGGGTCACGTACGGCCTGGGATCTGAAAGCCAAAGCTTGCCCGCTTATGTCGTGCTTACTGACCCGGGTGGACACCCGGTCGATGGCGTCCGCAACTGGTCTAACGGCTGGATGCCGCCACTCTTTCAAGGCACGGTGGTGCGCTCGACCGAGCCGCGCATTCTAAACCTTGAACCGCCCTTGCATTTGAAGGGCGAGTTACAGGCGGAAAACCTTGCCTTCCTGGCGCAGTTAAATCGAGAGCACCTCGCGCGTCATCCCGGTGAAACCGATCTTGAAGCGCGCATTGCCAGCTACGAACTTGCCGCGCGCATGCAGACCGCCGCCAAGGAAGCGCTCGATATCTCCAGCGAAAGTGAAGCAACAAAGAAGCTTTACGGCCTCGACGAACCCGCCACTCGAGAATACGGCACGCGTTGTCTGATCGCACGACGGCTCGTCGAGCGTGGCGTGCGTTTCGTTCAACTCTTCGTCAACGGCCAGATCTGGGACCACCACGAGAGCATCAAAAGCAACCTCGTCAATTGCTGCCGCAAAACCGATCGACCCTCGGCTGCGTTGGTCAAAGATCTCAAAGCGCGCGGGCTGCTGGATACCACGATTGTCCATTGGGGCGGTGAAATCGGCCGTTTACCAGTAACAGAAAACCATGGCGCCGCCGAAAAAGCCGGACGCGACCATAACGGCCAGGGTTTCAGCACATGGGTCGCCGGGGGCGGCTTCAAGGGCGGCATGATTTACGGCGAGACAGACGAGTTCGGCCACAAGGCCGTTATCGATCCGGTAAGTCCAAATGATTACCACGCAACGCTCCTGCACCTCTTCGGCCTCGATCACAGCAAACTCGCTTATTTCCACAACGGCCAGGAAGAACGCATCACCGACAACAAACCCTGCCGCGTCGTGAAGGAGATTTTGCGCAACGTGTGAGATTACAGATCGGGGTTGAACGGACGTCGGTAGCCAGTGGTCCGTTCGGCCCGCATTAGCTTTTAGTCAAGAAACCCGAGAGCCGAAATCATCTTCCGGCTCGCTTTTTTTGAAAACTGGATGTTCATTGTTCCAAGAATGCGCCCTTCTTACGTTATCAGGATAATCGGCTTGGTGCCATTCCTCTGCTCGCCGGTTTTTTCGGCGCCGTCTTCCCCCACTTTCGAGAAAGACATTCGTCCCATTCTCAAGGCGCATTGTTTCGATTGCCATGGCGAGGGGGAGAAGCTAAAGGGCGGCCTCGATCTACGATTGCGTCGATTGATGCTTAAGGGTGGAGACGAGGGACCGGTCATCGTTCCGGGCAAACCCGAAAAGAGCTTGCTCTTCAAAATGGTTCACAGCGGCGAAATGCCGAAACGGGAAAAGAAGTTAACGGCTGAGCAGGTGGTAATGATCAAGCAATGGATAGCTGGGGGCGCAAAAACCGCGCGTCCCGAACCAGCCAACCTCGAAAAAACCGGCGGTATCACCGACGAAGAACGCGCTTTCTGGTCGTTTCAGCCGATTCGCAACCCGCCGATTCCGCAGGCCAAGTCGAATGATCGCATCCGCACGCCCATCGACGCGTTCCTCATGGATTTGATGGCGAAACAAAAACTCGTTTTCGCGCCCGATGCCGAGAAAATCACTTTGTTGCGCCGCGCTCATTTTGATCTCACCGGTTTGCCGCCAACACCCGCCGAGACGGAGTCGTTTCTCACAAACAACGCGCCCGACGCGTATGAAAAACTGATCGATCGCTTGCTCGAGTCACCGCATTACGGTGAATGCTGGGGACGGCATTGGCTCGACGTTGCTGGTTATGCGGACTCAGATGGCTACAGTGATGCCGACCCGCCGCGGGGCTATGCGTACAAGTATCGCGATTACGTTATTGGCTCTTTTAATTCCGACAAACCGTTCGATCAATTTATTACCGAACAATTGGCTGGTGATGAACTGGCCGGGGCAACACGGGACAACACGAAAACTGCCCTCGCCGCAGTGCACACGCGCGAGTTACTCATTGCCACCGGCTTTCTTCGCATGGGAGCCGATGGCAGCGCTACGCCCGCCGTGACTGATTACGACGCCGTGCGCAACCAGGTTGTCGCGGACACGATCAAGATTGTCTCCACCTCTCTGCTCGGTTTGTCCGTGGGTTGCGCGCAATGCCACGATCATCGTTATGATCCGATTCCGCAGACGGATTATTACCGGCTGCGTGCCATTATCGAACCGGCATTCGATCCGAAAAACTGGCGAACCCCGGAGCAGCGTCTTGTTTCGCTTTACACCGAGGCAGATCGGAAGCGGGCTGCCGAAGTCGAAGCCGAGGCGACGAAACTGGCTGAGGAAAAAGCCACGAAGCAGAAGCAATACATCGAGGAAGCATTAACCAAGCATTTGGAAAAGTTCGAACCGGATTTGCGTGCAAAACTGCGCGCGGCCTATGACACGCCATCTGACAAACGAACCGCCGAGCAAAATAAACTGCTCGCCGACAATCCCAGCGTGAACATCAGTCCCGGAGTGCTCTATCAATACAACCAAAAAGCGGCCGACGATTTAAAGGCCATGGATGCAAAAATTGGCGAGATCCGTGCGCGGAAACCGACGGAGGATTTTCTCAGTGTGCTAACCGAACCGGCAGACAAACTGCCAGTAACTTTTCGCTTCCACCGCGGAGATCCGACACAGCCAAAGGAACCCCTGACGCCAGGCGCGCTGAGTGTATTGGCGCCTCGAGATCGGCCGATCTCATTTGCCGAAAAAAACTCAGACCTCCCGAGCAGTGGGCGGCGGCTAGCTTTCGCTCGCTGGCTTATCAGCGGCACAAACCCGCTGGTCGCTCGCGTCCTCGTCAACCGCGCATGGCTGCACCATTTTGGTCGTGGCCTGGTTGGCACCCCGTCGGACTTCGGAGCCATGGGCGAGCGGCCAACGCATCCCGAGTTGCTCGATTGGCTCGCCGCTGATTTTGTCGAGCACGGCTGGCGGTTAAAACGGTTGCACAAGATGATCATGATTTCGACCGCTTATCGCCAGTCTTCTCATCACAATGCCGCCGGTGACCAGCGCGATCCTGAAAATCGCCTCTATTGCCGCAAACCGGTGCAACGCCTCGATGCGGAAGCCATCCGTGACTCCATTCTCGCCACCAGTGGCGCATTAAACAAAAACATGTTTGGTCCGCCGATACCCGTGCGGCCGGATGTTCACGGCCAAATTGTGGTCGGACTCGATAAAACCGATGGCGACAACAAAATGCCAGTCGAGGTGGATTTAAAGGGAGAAGAGTTTCGTCGCAGCGTTTACATCGAAGTTCGGCGCAGCCGTCCCTTGGCCATGCTTCACGCATTCGATGAGCCGGTCATGGAAGTGAACTGCGAACGACGCCAATCTTCGACCGTTCCGACGCAATCCTTGATGTTGATGAACAGCCAATTCCTTCTCGAGCAAGCCGCGCGGTTCGCTGAACGACTTAAAAAGGACGCCGGTGAAGATCGCACCCGTCAGGTCGCTCGCGCCTGGCAACTGGCCTTTACCCGACCACCTACGGAAAAGGAATCGACCGAAGCACTAGATTTCCTTTCCCGGCAAGTGGAACAAATCAAAAATATTTCAGAAAAAGCAAACGCTGAGAAAAAGGACGAGAAAACCGAAAAAGACAAACCCAAAAACGAAAAGGCAGGGAAAGACGCAAAGTCGAAGTCCGTGGCCAAACCCGCCCCTGAAATGCAGGCCCTGACCGATCTCTGCCAGGCACTGCTCAGCGCAAACGAGTTCCTCTACGTCGATTGAGTAAGCTGGTGGATGGTCGTATCACCAATTATACCAGGTAAGCTGGAGCATCATCGGAGATCCAAAAAGATCATCTAGGTGTGCGGAGGAATTCGCGTCTGGCCGTCAGGCCAGAGCAGTTATGTGAAAAATAAATGCCTTATTTTAATTAGTTGTCTGCCCGTTCTTGTCTCGGCTGGATTGCCTAGCAAATACTGCAGTTTCTACGACCATCCAATAGTCTTACCGGGAAAACGCCACCTCACTGTGTAACCTGAGGAGTTCACTCACTCCTGCCTGGTAAGCGTCCTTTTTTAGCGCTTCCACCATTTTCCGATCGACGACTGCGCGATGCGGGGATCTGCTGATGCGTGCTTGTTCGAATTCTTTCGGGCTGAAAATGGTCCAGCTTCCAGAGGCGACATCGATTACCGCGAATTTGAGTTTGATCCGCATGTGTTCCTTTTCATCTGGCAAGATCCAATTCACGCCAGGCACCCAGGAAATTGTTTTTGTGGCGAATTTCTCGTTTTCTGATTCGAGAATTCCCCAATAGCAAACGATATAATCATTTCCACCCCGCGCTGCGGCCAGTCTTAAAGATTTAGCATAACTATCCGCGTTTCCAGAGCCATAGTCCAAATTGGACGCCACTTTCGGATTGGACGGTACTCCCGAGAAGGGCGCGACTCTGAAATGCTTCCCCAGTTCTTCCAGCATAGGTCCATCAGGGAACGCCGCACCCGATTGAATTAACAGAATCGAACTGCTCGGCCGAAGCTTCACTGATTTCGCCTGTTCCAAAGCTCGACGAATCTCGTTTTCCGAAGTCGCCTGCCCGCGGCCGATACCAAGGACATCGAACTCGCTGAGTTCACCCTGGTACTGCATTTGCCCCTCTGTCTGTTGACCCTGTTGACCAGAATATGTTCCGCGCTGAGGACTCTGTTGATAAGATGAATTCGAAATGGGGCGAACACGGCTTGCGCACCCCGAAATCACTACACAACAAAAAACCGTTAAACAGATTTTGAAACATTTCATAAATTCTTCACTCTCCTTGCACTGTGGTTTCGTATTTGACCCCTTCTGGAACGGGAACCGCTACAGGAACACTTAATGCCTCGGTGCCGGCAGTGCGACGGGAGGCATCAACCGCGATGAACGCGGTAAAGGACGACATCAACCCGTAATCTAAAGCCACCTTCTTCATTTGCGCGGGCAGACCTGGATTTGGCGAGTAGCAGGATTGATCGGCAAGTTCGGCGATCTTCATTCTCGCCCAGATATTGGGCAATGCCGTGGAACTTTCAGGGCTGGCCCCGGCGCTTGCGCTCACCGGTAATTCCACGCGCGTTCCCCCGGCGTAGCCGCTGATGCGAACCGTCTCATCGGCGCTGCCGGTGAACCGGCCAGTTAAGACCACCGGGCGACCCACAAAAAGGTCGGAGACATCCCGCGGGTAAACCTCCAGCGGGTTGATCCTTCCCCAATCAATCTTGAGGTCCGTGAGCGCAGGATGACTGATTCGATTAAAGAAATCCTCCATGATTTGCGCTGCCTCGTCGTTCAACCCGAGAAACGCCACAGCTCCGTGACCCACTTTGCCCAGACTCTCGATGAGATACCGATTCACGCTCGAGCCAATCCCAAAGCTGAAGATGCGCGAAGCTCCCAGGCGCTTGTGCACCTCGCCGAGAATTTCGCTTTCGTTCCCTATATAGCCATCGGTCAGAAAGCAAACAAAACGTAGCCTCTCGGAATCGTGAGGGAAATCCAGAGCGGCCTTGATACCTTCAAGCATCATCGTGCCGCCTTCCCCGTTCAGCGAGGCAAGATAACTGGAGGCGCGCCGGATGTTCTCGCGAGTTGCCCCAAGTGGACGCGCGCCAAACGTCGATGCCCGCATGGAAAATGTGATGAGCTGAAAGGAGTCTTCGGGTTCCAACAGTTGCAAAACGCGTTGAACAGCCGACTTGGCTTGTTGGATGGGCCGACCGTTCATGCTTCCGGAACAGTCGATGACAAACACCAGTTCCAGCGGTTGCCGGCGCAGTGACTCCAGTTCGCGCGGTGGGTAGAGCATCAAAGAAAAGTAACCACCTCGCTGGTCTCGATGTGTGGTCAGGCTCGATTTGATATCCTCGCCAGCAATTCTATAGCGCAAAATAAAATCGCGATTAGGCACGTCCCCGGCCTCAAGAGATGCAACCAGATGCTCCGGAGACGATGATTGATGAGTAATCTGGTGAGTCTTACATTCAAACTCCTCAATCGGCACGCCGGCCTGAATGTCCACGGTCAAGCCGATGTCGTGGGTAGAACGCTCTCCAGGCGCGAGATAGTGAATTTCTGTGGCTTGTTGTGAAGCTCCTCCGTTATTCCTCGCGACCGCCCCAATGCCGTTCGTCGTACCGGGCGGATTGAAGCGAGGACCCACGACCATCGGGAAGACAAATTCGTACCAGCCATCCACATAAGACAAGTTGTGAAAATATTTTAATTCCACCAGGATCTCCTTCCCCGGCTCGATGTTTGCCACGGATTGGGTAAAAACATTGGGCCGCTCTTCTGTCAGCAATGAAGCAACATATCCCTGTCGCTTCGCCTCGGTGTAAAGTTGTTCAGCCTCCTTGCGTTCCCGAACGATGCCCCTAATGCGCCGTTCACCAATAGTCATGACAAACTCATTCACCGCCGCGTCGTGGGGAAGGGGAAAAACATAGACGGCTTCGATCTTGCTCGAGTAAGGATTTTGGAATTGTTGCGAAACTTGTACACTGCCAATACCACCCTGAATGAAAGCTCGCACCTCGGTATGCTTCAACGGAAGCGGAACTTCCCGCTGCTCAAGTTTTGTCATCAGTGCCCCTGAACCCGGACCATCTTGATTCGGAACAGCACCGCGATCCTTTCGCGCAATAAACCAAACCTCCTCGATAAGCGACTCCCGAATATATGGTAATGTTCCAGCGCCTCGCCTGGGCGATGTTGCATTGTCCGCCCGGAAAAAATACCCACTCGATGGAATGGCTCCAAGAACTGGAACTTTCTCTACACGGCCGGGCGGAGGCTGGTAATCACCCCCATAAGACAAGTCCGTTTGACTCAAGGGAGTCACTCCGGCAGGCGGTTGCTTGTTCGCGCAACCGGGAAGCAGCGTCAGCAGTACCCCAGTTACAAAAGCAAACAACAGGCTGGTGACACAAACAGTTATGATTTTTCTCATTTGTTTTTTCTTTCCTCCCAGGTTGCTTTAACAGCGATTTTCTTTCCTTCCGGATTTCCTGCAGTTTGAACTTTCAATATGCATTGTAGAGCATCGTCACCAGTCGTTTGGACGTGAATGGTAGCCAGACGAGTCTTTCCCTTCGGCAGTTGCTCCCCGGATGCGGTGTTGAACGAGGCGATAATTACACGCTCATGTTGAATAGCCTTGGGATCATAGACCGGCGGCTCGCGAAAGGCCGGATGTTCTCCTCCCTCGATCCCTACGATTTTTGCCTTCACATTAGTGATCGAGAACTTTAGCTGATAAGCCGCCAGCGGCACCCCCTCGGAATCCATATAGATATCCACCGCACAGAAGCTGCTACGGCCTTCTTCATCGGACTGTTGCTGGGCGAAAAGGGGAGCCGCCAGCAGGCAAACGAGAAGCGTTACCGCAGTCCTCATGAGCGGCCTCCTCGCTCCATCTTCACGGCGTGCGCGGAGATGGTTGCGACATCCTTCTCATCGATCACCCCATCCCCGTTAAGATCCAAGTTTTTATGGGAAGAAATTCCCTGCTTAACGTTCCGTGCGAGTGCAAATGCGTCCAGAATGTCGATCTGCCCATCACGATTGACATCTTCTACAGCAAACCCTCCATCCGGAGAACGCTGCCACTGAACTGTTACCAATGCGAGTGCCACTACTACCGCTGACGCTGTTGCCAGTGCGGTCCACCACCAAATGCGCCGGGCGCGACCTTGTCCCGAGGGATTTAAGTGCAGTTCCGCTGCTTTGATGATTGTTTTATCAATCGCCGGCGGTACGAAAATGCTTTCCGAGGCTGCCTGCCTGAGGGCCTCGATGAGTCGAGGCGGCGCTTTCAGGTCTTCATCTCTGGGAACATTGTTCATTTTCTATCTATTAAGCAATCGAGGTGCGAAAAAGGTTCACGCGAAATATTTCTTTGTTCTTGGGTCTGCTCGCAAGGTTCCCAACGCATTGTGAAGCCGTGATTTTACGGTTCCCAACGGTATATCCATCGCTCGCGCAATTTCTGAAAGATCCAATCCATCCACGAAACGAAGCAACAAAACCTCCCGATGTTCCTCCGAAAGCCCGTTCAGAATTTCCCGCATATCCTCATAGCCGCCGAAACCTTCCGTCGGAGCCGCAGTGCCTTCCACTCGGGCCATCTCCGCTTCCGTGGATTGGTAACGCCGCGCCTTATTCCGTGCAGCAATGGCGAGATTCCTCACCGCCGGGTAGAGAAAGGTTTTAAAGGCTGATGTGAGCTCAAATCCAGGGAATTTCTTGAGCACATAAAGAAACGTCTCTTGCAACACGTCCAAAGCCAGGTCTTCGTCTGCTGTGAATCGGCAGGCCAAAGTCACCACCCAATCCCGATATCGACGGTACAGGACTTCAAACGCGATCGCGTCGCCTTTGTTCATCGCGGCAACCAGCTCCAAATCGCTTTGCGTATCGCGCTCTATATCGTGAATCTCGGTGTCCAACTACGCCCCGATAATCCTCAAGCCAAATCTGAGGTTTCAAGGTATTAAGTGAACAAACCTCCGAAAAGGTTCACGGAATTTGTAATGCAGAGCATGCCAAACCCTGGAGCGCCGGCGTTCCCCCCGGCCTATTATCTCTGAAAGCGTCATGGAGCTTGCCTATGGAGTTCCGTCGGCTGTGAGTTCAGCTTTGTCTTTGCATTCACCCACTCCATACCTGCCATTACGCTTTACTTTGCAATCGCCCTCCGCTACCATCAGGCGCGTAGCAGTCAAAAAGGTTAATTCCTGGTCAGTTCAATTCATGAAACGCCTCGCCACAACTGACCGTTTACTGCGAGCTGCGATCCTCTCGGCGCTCACTCTCACAGTGACCCCCTGTTTGAATCTATGCGCAGCTCCCACCGATTTCACCGACGCCAATTGGATTAGCATGGGCGGCATTCCCGGCGTGAACGGTGCGGTTTACGCAACGGCATTGGATGGCTCAAGCAATCTCTTCATCGGAGGAAACTTCACTCTCGCCGGAGATGTGATCGCGAACAAGGTTGCCAAATGGAACGGTAGCACGTGGTCGGCGCTCGGTTCCGGTTTGAACAGCTCAGTCTATGCTCTCGCCGTATCCGGGAGTGATCTCTACGCAGGCGGAGCTTTCACCAGGGCGACCAATAGTGATGGAGGGGTAGTTACGGTCAATTACATCGCGAAATGGAACGGGACAAATTGGACAGCGTTGGCCTCGGGGATGGGAGGCGCTGATCCTTATGTGTTGGCGTTGGCCGTTTCGGGCAGCGACATATATGCGGGGGGCATTTTTACCCGCGCGACCAACCCTGGTCCTTCTTCCGTTACTGTCAACCGGCTCGCCCGGTGGGACGGCACTAATTGGTCAGCGCTCGGCTCTGGATTAAACAACGTGGTTTCCACTCTAATTGCCTCGGGCAGCAATCTGTATGTGGGTGGAAGTTTCACGGTCGCCGGAGGGGCGTTTGCCACCAATATTGCCAAATGGGACGGGAGCGCGTGGTTTTCTTTGGGCTCCGGGTTGAACGGTACGGTGCGTGCGCTGACGGTTTCGAATAACGACGTGTATGCAGGGGGATTCTTCACCACCGCAGGGTTGACCAACATTGCCAGGTGGAATCCCGCGACTGGATGGTCGGCTCTAAGTTCAGGAATAAACGGCACAGTCTATACGCTGGCGCTATTAGGCGACAACTTGTACGCAGGTGGAAGATTTACCAATGCGGGTGGAATCCTCGCCAGTAACATTGCCCAATGGAACGGTAGCTCTTGGACGTCCGTTGGCTTAGGCATCGATGGCGTTGTTGTAAATTCTCTGGCTATTTCGGGCAGTCATCTTTTTGCCGGAGGCGGTTTTCGCGCTGCGGGTGGTACTGCCGCCGATTCCATAGCCCAGTGGAGCGGGGCCGAGTGGTCGGCGATTCGTTCGGATGTTTTGACGCTCGGTATGAACGACGTTGTCTCTGCTTTGACAATGTCAGGAAATGTTCTCTATGCAGCAGGCAATTTCGCCACAGCCGGTCAGGCGAAGGCCACCCGGATTGCAAGTTGGAACGGCATTGCCTGGTCGGAGTTGGGGGCGGGTATGGACGACTGGGTTTACGCGGTCGCCGTCTCCGACACAAATCTATACGCGGGCGGTGCTTTTACAAAGGCGGGTGGCATTGCCACCGGCTACGTTGCCAGGTGGAATCCCACAACGGGATGGTCTGCTTTGGGCTTGGGAATGAGTAGCTTCGTGCAAGCTCTCGCTGTGTCGGGTCCCCAATTGTATGCTGGAGGCTGGTTTACGACCGCGGGAGGAACCAATGCCAATTACATAGCTAAGTGGGACGGCACCTCCTGGTCACCGTTAGGCTCAGGGTTGGATGATCGTGTATATGCATTGGCCGTGGTAGGTCAAGACGTGTATGTCGGAGGCCATTTCAATACCGCGGGAGGGATCAACGCCAGAGGTATTGCCAAATGGGACGGCACCTCCTGGTCATCTTTGGATTCGGATATGCTCCCGAACAGTACCGTCTATGCGCTCGCAGTGTACGGTAGTGATCTTTATGTGGGGGGCGCGTTCGCTACTACTAACGGGAACAGGGTTAATATCGCCAGGTGGAGCCCAACCTCTGGATGGTCTGCCCTGGGTTCTGGAATGAGCAGCTCCGGCGAGGTGCACTCGCTGGCGGTTTCGGGCGGCGATATGTATGCTGGGGGTCTGTTCGTGCAGGCGGGCGCCGTCCCAGCCAAGTACGTCGCAAAATGGAACGGGAGCAGTTGGACAGTGCTGGGTTCGGGCTTAAACGGCACTGTGTCCGCCTTGGCAATCTCAGGCAGGGATCTGTATGTGGGCGGTGGTTTCACGACGGCGGGCGGGAGGGTATCCACTTATATTGCCCGGGCCTACCTGCTGCCTCTCCCTTCCCTTTCGATTATTCGCTCCGCCGGTGACCCGATGGTTTCTTGGCCATCTGCTGACACCGCTGATTTCACTTTGGAACAATCCGCCGTGCTTGCTCCACCGACAACTTGGGTCGTGAACAGTTCCACCATTTCCGATGACGGCACCAGCAAGTCCGTCACCATTCCCGCCACAAACGCTAGCCAATTCTTCCGCCTCCGCAGACCATGAAGCGTGTATGATTCGAGCGCCAAAAACCAACTTCTCACGCTTCACCTTCAAGGCAGCATCCATGCGCCCGGCGTTCATTGGCCTGCATTTGGTCTGGTCTCTGCACAAGCAGGCTTCGTCTACTCTAAATTCAGCACCAAGTCTTTAGGGCGGGTATATAAAGCCGACGCGGCGTGCTGCCCAATCTGGCTTGTGATCTGATCGGACAGAGCTACACCGTTGACAGGCAGACCGGAAGGCAACGGCACCTCGAGCGGATAACCTTTCGCCCGCGTGGTTATCGGGCTGGAATTCTCCTTTACCTTCGGGTTCCAAAGCGGTAACCTCAGAACGTAAGCGTATGCTTGGCTGTTGTTGTTCGTTTTTTGCTTTTCCGCTTCCGGGATTTTTTCAGTCGATCAGTATTTGCTGAGCTCCGAATAACTGGCTGCCAACTGCTCTGACTCTGCATAGTTCAGCTTTTATGCCCGTCGGTCAGTCCCCATCAAACGCGAGCAAATTCGTCACGCTGCTGCTGCCGTGGGTAATCGGAGCAGGTGGACTGCTGCTCTATGTCATGACCCTCAATCATTGGGTCTCACTTCATAGCATAGGGATCGTAGCACGAACTTCGGGATGGCTCTGGTGGCCACAACTGGACCAACCGTTGACCGCCGTCCTGCTTTTTCCGTTCCGTTTCCTGCCGGAAGCATGGATTCCATTTGTGCTGAATCTTTTTACTGCCGTCTGCGCCGCACTGGTGCTGGGAGTCCTGGCGCGCTCGGTCGCACTGCTTCCGCATGACCTGACTCCTAACGGACTTTTGAACAAGAACCAGCCGCGGGCCATCCTTTCGATCCGGACTGCGTGGATGCCGCCCTTATTCGCGGCTATCCTCCTCGGACTCCAGTTGAGCTTTTGGGAACATGCCACATTTGCCAGCAGCGAAATGATTGATTTGCTCGTGCTGGCTTTTGTCATCCTTTTTGTTCTGGAATTCAGGATTGATCGACAGCAGAAATGGCTTTCCCGCGCAGCGTGCCTTTATGGCGCAGGCATGGCGAATAATGGGGCAATGATCGGTTTCTTTCCGGTTTTTCTGGCAGCGTGCCTCCGGCTCAAGGGATACGATATTCTTCGAGACCGGCGTTTCCCCCTCCGCATGGGCGCATGGGGATTGGCTGGGCTTAGCCTCTATTTGCTGTTGCCGACCGTCCAAAGCCTGGCTCCGCATAGCCAGCTTGGTTTCTGGACCGCACTAAAAGCACATCTGAAGACGCAGAAGGAAACCCTGAGCCACCTGCAAAGGCCGGCGCTTTTAGCTATAGCGATTGCCTCTTTGCTGCCGGTTCTACTCATCTCGATCCGCTGGAAGGCCCATACGATGCGTTCCGGAGACGACAGCGGGCCAGGTCTCTTCTTCACGAAGACCATGGTCCATCTATTGCACGCCGTATTTCTTGTATTTTCGATTGGGATTGGCCTGGATCCGAGCTTCGGCCCGCGCAGCCTCGCTCTAGGCACGTCGGCGCTAAGCTTCTATTATCTCTGGGCATTGGGTTCCGGTTATTGTGTAGGCTACTTTCTGTTGTTTAATTCGCACCCTGAACCCTCTCGGGACGGGCTCCGTTTTTTGGCGGGGTGGCACCGGCGCCTGGTCAAGATGCAAGTTTGCGCTTCACGATTGATGGTCGCTTCTACCACCGTCCTGCTTTGTGGGTTGCCCCTTCTTTTACTTTGGCGAAACTTCAGCGAAATTATCACGACCAACGGCCCGTTGCTCCGCCAATTTGCCATGGACCTTGACACGGATTTGCCGCTCGGCAAGTCGGTGGTTTTGAGCGATACCACCCCCGAACTTCTTTTGCTTCACGCTGAACTAAGCGCCGATCGCTCACACAAAAATCCGATTCTGTTGGATGCCCCCTCCTTGGCTACGGCCCAGTACCATCAGTTTATGGCTCGCCAATTGGGGCCTCGCTGGACGGTTGCTGCGCCGGTGAACCCGGACGAGGGAATCAGTCCCGGAGCGGTTTTGGATTTGGTTTCAAGGTTGGCAAGGCAGGAACCACTTGTGTATCTCCACCCCAGCTTTGGTACTTTGTTCGAGCTTTTCACCGACAGTCCTGCTGGTTGCACTTATCACCTTAGCCCTAGAGTTCCAGCATCGGTGCCGGTCACTTCTGCCGGAGATACCGCCAAAAACGAACAGCTCTGGCAGGAACGCTGGACAAACCGCCTCCAAAATCTGCCGGAGCGCACTAGAATGAACCGCATATACACGCCTGGGTTGGCTCACCGCTTGCGCACCCGCTCGTACCTTGCGCTCGAACCTAATGCCACTGCGTTGTTCATTGGCCGGGCCTACTCCAAACGCTTGAATGATTGGGGTGTTCGGATGCAGCGCCTCGGGAACCGGGCCGAAGCCGAGGAATGGTTTAGGCGCGCCATTCAGCTCAACCCCGAAAATCTCACCGCCCACATCAACCTGAAATACGCCGAACGCTGCCGGCGCGGCGACAACGCGCCATTAAAAATCGATTTGATTCAAAGAGAGTTTTCGGACCTGTTTCAGAAGTACGGCACTTGGCACGACATTCTCATGGCGCACGGCCCGGTTGACGAGCCATCATTTCTTTTCAGGACGAGCTGGCTCTTGCACAGAGGCGGCAACACTCGCCAAGCCATGGTCGAGTTCACGCGCTGCGCGGAATTGGCGCCGGCCTGGCTGGCCCCAAAGCTCTCAATGGCGCAAAACTATATTCAGTTGGGCGACTTCCTTAAAGCTTTGCAGGTCACCGATGACATTCAAAGTTCGAGCCAGGCGCAAAGTGGTCTTGATATATCGAACCTCCTCAAATACCGGGCCACAGCCCTGGCGCGTTTAGGACGCACTAACGATTTAGCGGCTTGCATCGAGAGTTTCGTCAATCAGTACGCCAGGCATGAAGAAGTACTCTCAATGGCTGCGGGTCTCTATTCGCTGAACGCGCAATTCGAGAAAGAGCTTTTGCTTTTGGATGAACTGCTCCAGCGTGGGCCCAAACGCCCGGAACTTCTCGCTCGGAAAGGTCTTGTTCAAATGGAGCTGGGCCGGTTTGACGCGGCGATTGATAGCCTAACCGCAGGCCTAGCCATTGCGCCCGGGAACGAGAATATGCGACTTTTGCGAGCTGTCTCCTGCCTGGGTGCTGAAAAACTGGAGGCCGCGCGTGAAGATTACCAGGAGCTGCTTCGCACGGCTGTTAATCCGCGCGATGCCCTTTTCGGGCTCGGCACAGTCGCCTGGTTCAAACAGGACACCAACCTGGCCATTCTCTATTACCAATACTTCCTTTCCAACAACGTCTTAGGCACGAGGCAGGAGGAACTCGCGCATGAACGCCTTAAACAACTTCAATCTGGCAAACCTTGAGTCGTGGAATGCCATGTCCCGGCCGCAGTTCCTTGATCTTCGATTTCACGACTTTACGCTTGACAAAAGTCCAGAGTACGCGAAGCTCTCCCTGAATTTCAAAGACTTAAAGACTCAAAGACTGCGCAAAAGACGTAAAGGAGGACCGATGAAAACCAAGCCCGTTCGCTCTCACTCGACCCATGCATCCATTATGAACAACGCCGATTCACCTAAACTCCTATCGCTATTTGCCTTAGCCGGAGCAGCACTGGCTATGCCACAGAGTAGCAACGCGGACATAATTGTTACTGACCTGAGCACTCCCGTCTCCGTTCTAGGTGAGCTCACCTCTTCTTTTCTCGTCGACAACTTGCCTGGCACCGCCCGGCTTGCCTTTCAGGGGCGCGTCCAGATGAATCCTGCGATGATGATGACAACTCACTCGGTGAGAGCAAGTCAGAGGGCAGGTTATGTCAGGTTCAAAACAGATGCTGCCAGCTTTGTGGTTGCCGCTAGCGCGGGGTTAACCTGGAACCAGATCCCCGGCGTCTCATCGGTCAATGGCTATGCCGCCGTGGCCAACCAGAACGGGCATGCGCCCGACAGTTTCGATCATAAGTACATGGCTTTTAAGTTCAAGGACAGTACAGTCGCTGGCAGTCCGCTGCGGTACGGATGGATCGATTATAGTGTCGCTAATGCCACTGCTGGCGTGCCCGTGGTAACTATCTTCCGCTACGCTTTCGACGATACGGGCGCAACAATCCCGACCGGCGTTGTTCCTGAACCGGCACCAACGGCGCTTCTGGCTCTCGGGGCGCTTGTGTTGGGGGCCAAAGGCGTCCGGGCCTGGCGCCGCCGCGCTGTTTGAAGTTTCCGCTGGCTGCAACGCGATATCGTTATGTGATCCATTTCGTTGCTGAATATGTGTTCGCAGGCTAAGGATCCAACTCTGATGGCTTCCGACAGATCCCGGCACAACAAGTAAAAAAACGAGCTATTCGACAGGAATTCCAAGCTCTGATTTTCCGGCCGGGTTGAGTGTGAAGTCGGGAGAGGTTAATTCGATAAAACGCCAGCTTGGAAATTAAATTATTTCGGCGACGTTTCCGACGCGCGGTTCGCGTAATGCTTCACGCTCGCTAGACATTCGATTCTTTTCACTCTACGATGACGAAAAACGCAGCAGCAGATGAAATGTCCTCTTCAGTGGCAAGATAGTCCCTTGAGCTATAAGTCCGCGCTGGGTTGGGTTTTGCTGCCGATTTTTTCCATTTTTTCAAGCGATTGTTTTGCTGCTGAACAAAAACTTCTCGATCTGACGAGACTTCCGCCCGCAGCCGCAATTGCGACTGACTTTGCGCGGGATATTCAACCGCTTTTCGCCGAACGGTGCGTGAAGTGTCACGGGGCGGAGAAACAAAAGGGCGGGCTGCGCCTGGACTCCAAAGCGGCCGCGCTTAAAGGTGGTGATGACGGTAAAGTGATTGCGCCGGGCAATAGCGCGGAAAGCCGCCTGGTCCATCTTGTGGCCGGGCTGGAGCAGGACACCATAATGCCACCTAAAGGCGCACGACTTACGCCTGAGCAAGTAGGCATCCTTCGCGCGTGGATCGATCAGGGTGCGAACTGGCCTGAGACAGTGACCCGAGCGGTAAGTACTCATTGGTCATTGCAACCCTTGAAACCACCTGTTGATCCCCAGAGAAACAGCAGCATCTCTCCTGTTGATGCCTTTATCACTATGCGGTTGGCAACGAATGGCCTGACCCTCTCGGCGCCAGCCGATCGTGCGACACTGATTCGGCGGTTGAGTTTCGATTTGATCGGACTGCCACCGTCACCCGCAGAGATTGATGAGTTTACCCAGAATAAATCCCCGAAAGCGTATGAACAACTGGTAGAACGATTGTTGGCTTCACCACATTATGGCGAGCGATGGGGTCGACATTGGCTGGATGTAGCGCGCTATACCGAAAGCCAGGGTTTCGAGTACGACAAATTGCGCGATAATGCCTGGCACTATCGCGATTACGTCATCAAGAGTTTCAACGAAGATAAGCCATACGATCGTTTCATGAAGGAACAGGTGGCTGGAGACGTGCTCGAGCCGGTAACGAGCGACGGAATCATTGGCGCCAGCCTCCTGGTGTGCGGCGCCTGGGACGAAGCTGGAAACAACCAGGCCAATGTCACGCAAAAGGCGATCACCCGAGAGGAGGAAATGGAAGACATGATTAGCGTGGTGGGCCAGACGTTCCTTGGCTTAACCATCAACTGTGCCCGCTGCCATTCGCATAAGTTCGATCCAATTCCCCAGGAGGAATATTACCGCATCAAGTCAGTCTTCGACGGGGTAAAACACGGCGAGCGGCCTATTGCGAGCGCGGTTGAGACAAAGGTTCGCGAGGAAAAGATCGATGCCTTAAAGAAAGAAATCGCGGCGGTGCAGGAGCGGGTCACGAAGCTCGAGAGCGAAGGCTGGAAACGTGCCTCCGCCAAGCAACATCCAGGGGCGGTTGAGCCCGGACCGACGCCGTTCGCACGCTGGACGTTCGATAACGTGACCAATGCGGCACTATCAGGCGAGCTCCAGGGCGGCGCCGGTATCAAAAATGGACGGCTGCAGCTCGCTAAAGCGGGTGAGTTCTATAAAACGGCTCCTCTTTCACGCGACATACGCGAAAAGACGATCGAGGCCTGGGCGACTCTCACGGATCTGAATCAAGGCGGCGGCGCCGTAATTTCCATGCAAAGCGAAGACGGCTCCGTATTCGATGCCATTGTCTTTGGAGAGCGCCAGAGGAAAAAGTGGATAGCTGGCAGCAACGGCTTTGAGCGGACACGGGACATGGAAGCCCCTGAAGAAACATCCGCGCCCGATAGGCTCGTCCATATGGCTATCGTCTATCGCAAGGACAACAGCATCGCCGTCTTTCGCAATGGCGAACCTTACGGAAAATCCTACACGCCTGACAGTCCGCTGCAGACCTTCCGATCCGGTTCAGCCCGTGTGCTGCTCGGTATGAGACACACCGGTGGCGGAAAGCCCTTTTTTACAGGTGAAATCAAAGAGGCGGCGCTTCACGATCGGGCGCTGAGCGATCAGGAAATTGCGACGCTTTTCCGCGCTGGAGGCGTTTCAATTCCCGAATCGGAAATCATCGCACAGCTTACGGATGCCGAACGAACCGAACGTGAAGAGGGACTCTCGCAACTTAAGAAATCACGCCAGGCGCTCGATACCATCAAACCGTTACCGATCAGTTACGCCGGCACACGGGTTCAGCCCGCGCCAACCCATAAACTCAAACGTGGTGATGTGAAGTCGCCCGAAGAAGTTGTAACACCGGCTGGGCTCTCTGCGATTCCGGACGTCGATCCTGAGTTCGGTCTAAAGCCCGACGCTCCTGAAGCTGCGCGGCGTTTGAAATTCGCCGAATGGCTTGCCAACCCACGCAATCCGCTGCCGCCCCGCGTGATGGCCAACCGAATCTGGCATTTCCATTTTGGGCAGGGACTTGTTTCCACTCCCAACGACTTCGGTGTGAGCGGCGCGCGACCGACCCATCCCGAATTGCTAGACTGGCTGGCCATGAAATTCATCGAGAGCGGGTGGAGTGTAAAAGCGCTGCACCGGTTAATTGTGAACTCGGCAACTTACCAGCAGAGCTCTCAAGACAATCCGAAGGCAATCGCACTGGATGGCGACGATACACTCCTTTGGCGTTTCCCACCGCACCGGCTGGAAGCCGAGACCGTACGAGACGCTGTATTAGCCGTGAGCGGGCAACTCAATCTGACAATGGGAGGGGCGAGTTTCCGCCCGTTTGAAGCGTTGAAATTTCCGGCCAACGCCTACCTGCCGGTGGACAAGATTGGCGCTGAGTTCAATCGGCGAACCGTTTATCGCATGAACGTGAACTCCGGCAAGGAACCGCTTCTGGATGCATTCGATTGTCCCGATCCATCAGTGAAGACACCACGGCGAGGTGTCACGACTACACCTTTGCAAGCGCTTGCGTTAATGAACAATTCCTTCATACAGCGTCACGCCGGTCATCTCGCAGAGCGCGCGTTGCAGGAGTCAGCGCACGATTTGCCCCGCGCGATCCAAACGGCGTACCGTCTGAGTTTGGGTCGGGAGGCAACTGATGATGAATCCAAACGTGCCCTTGCCGTTGCGCGCGAGCGCAGCCTCACGAATGTATGCTGGGCCTTGCTCAACTCGACGGAGTTTGTTTATGTCCGATAAGTTCTTCAACCCCAGCCAACCTGTTCGCGGTATTCCCCCTTTGCTTTCCCGCCGGCACTTTCTTTCGAATACAGCGGTCGGCCTGGGCAGCGTGGCGCTAGCATGGTTGTTGACCCGCGACCAGGCGCGCGGAGCATCTTCATCTTCCTCGGCGCGACAGCCACATTTTGCCCCGAAAGCAAAACGCGTAGTGCAGATCTTCTGTTGCGGCGGCGTCAGCCATATCGACACATTCGACTACAAGCCCGAGTTGGAGCGATTCCACGGCAAGACACTCGAAGGCAAGGGCGAGAACCTAGGCTTTTTTGGTCAGCCGGGAAAAGTGATGAAAAGCTCTTATGAGTTTCGGCAACATGGACAGAGTGGCGCGTGGGTAAGCAGCCTGTTGCCGCATCTTGCCGGTTGTGTCGATGACCTGTGTTTCATTCACTCGATGTTCGCCCGGAGTAATAATCATACCCCGGCAACGTTCCAAATGAACAGCGGCTTCACCATGAACGGATTTCCGAGCATGGGCGCGTGGCTAAGTTATGGTCTGGGAACAGAAAACGAAAATCTGCCGGCCTTCGTGGTGCTGCCTGACCCCCGTGGGTTGATCGCGGGCGGCTCGATCAACTGGACCTCCGGGTTTCTGCCTGCGAATCATCAGGGTGTCCCTTTTCGGACGAACTCCCACGAGCCGATTGTGGACCTGAACACGCCGTCAAATATTTCCGCCGCCGCCCGCTCCGCCGACATGGATCTGCTGGCGGCTATGAACCGCGAATTTGCCGAAGCGCATTCCGGCGATAGCGCATTCGCAGCGCGTCTGCGTTCCTACGAGTTGGCTGCGCACATGCAGACCAGCATTCCGGAGGCAACCAATCTCGATTCTGAGACCGAAGCCACAAAAAAGCTTTACGGCCTCGACGAAGAATCGAACAAAGGTTTCGCGCGCAATTGTCTGATGGCTCGGCGTCTCATGGAACGCGGCGTACGCTTCGTGCAGATCTTCAACGGTGGCGCCTTCGGCAGTCCGCGCATCAATTGGGACGGACACGAAAATCTAAGAGAGAACCATGACAATCAAGCTGCCACGATGGACAAGCCCGTGGCTGCGCTCATCCAGGATCTCAAACAACGCGGCATGCTGGAGGACACACTGTTCGTCTGGGCCACCGAGTTCGGTCGTGGACCCGCGACACAAGGCATTGATTCAGTCGGACGCGATCATCATCCCACGGCGTTTACCTGCTTTCTGGCTGGAGCCGGAGTGAAGAAAGGTTTTCATTACGGGAAGTCCGATGAGGTGGGCTACTTCGTCACCGAGAACAAAGTGACCATTCCTGATTTCCACGCCACCATCCTTCATCTGCTCGGGTTGGAACACGAGAAACTGACTTTCTATCACAACGGCATCAACCGTCGCTTGACCGATGTCCACGGCAAAGTCATCGATGGGATTCTTGCGTGAAAAGAAGGAACCAAACTTTCTGTCATGGTATGGGATTACCTCGTGACAGGCGGACCACAACCGGTCTTTGATATTCATTGTGTTTGGGCCAATTAAGAAGCTTTTTTCTCCTTCGAAAGGCAATGGTGAGAAAAGACGCCACATGATTGATACCTGCCCAGACTGTGGAGTTCAAAGTGGCAAACTTCATGACCTTTTCTGCACGAAGGAAAGATGTCCGTTCTGTGGCAACCAGTTAATGACCTGCAACTGCATCCGAAGTGTTTTAAAGTTGTCGGATGAGGAATGCCGGGCATTGGATGAATATGTGGACGATTCACTTCCTCCACTTTCCAATATCATGAAGCGCTGGGAGAAGACCCTGACTCGTAGAGGTAGAGTTCCTTTCGAAGCCTTTCCTGATGACCCTATTCGAGCGGCCTATCGAGGTGATCTGGATGCTCTGCGGCAGTTTTTCGAGGACGGCTTTCCGCCGAATGCTGGGAACGAGGTAGGATATACAGTGCTGATGGGGGCTGCTCGCGGAGAAAGTCTTCACGCCATTCAATTTATTCTTTCACTAGGTGGACAGGCCATTCTAGCAGATAAACGAGGATACACAGCTTTGCATTGGGCTGTGGCTCAGACTGCAGTCGATCCCTCCAATCAGATAAAGTGCGTGAATGCTCTCATGGACGCCGGAAGTGATCCAAACGCTCGCAACGAAAACGGTATCACCCCGCTCATGAACGCTGCCTGGTTTGGCTGCCAGGACTCAGTAAAAGAGCTCTTGAGGTGGGGCGCTGATTCGCTCCTGCGTGATGACAAGGGCAAGAGCGCGCGGGACATGGCGGCAGAGCGGGGGCATAAAGCAATCGAGGATCTTCTAAAGTAACAACAGTCATTTGCTTTTTGAGGTTGTCTATCCCCCACTTTTTGCCCGCTTAAGGCCGACGTGCTTAAGACGATGGAATCGTACGTCCCGTCCGCGAAATAGCCCGCTGGCTGAATCCATGGGGAATTGATAAGAGAGTTAAGGTCCGGATAATGAAAGAATTGGCCACCATTCAAATAAGCATTGGTTCGGCGTTAGTTGAGAAAGTGGATGGGTTTCAGGATAGTCGCTGGCGGGCTGACCGAAGCTTTTTATAAACACCTGCACCTTGGCTCCGGTCACGGGAGAGGGGAGATTGACCACGATCCCTATGCTATTAAAGGTCGCAGTGGTCGCGGCCGTTTGGGAAAACGAGCTCAGGGAGACGCCGCCACGCATCCCAAAAGAAACACATAATAGCGGGCCATACGCGGTAAATGAATGACAGGCTTTTTCACGGTCCAAGGATTCAGCCTAAAAAACCAAGACATCACCCAAACCAGAGGAGAATTGATTCGCGCTGCTTCTGTGCGAAACTAAAATTATAACTTTGCGGCACAAGGAAAGGATTGACGCAAGGGCGAAAAATGAATTTGATCGGTTAAAAGCGCGTCTTTATTACAAATCAGTATCTTCTAACACATGATCCTTATGAAGTGTAAAATGCTCTGCCGTTCACTCTGGTTGTTGGCTTTGCTTTGCGGAATATTTGCATTTGTCGAATCGGGCGCTGCGGCACCTAAAAAGGTCCTGGTCGTAACAGTGACGAAGGGGTTCCGCCATAGTTCCATTGCCACGGCGGAAAAGGTATTGGGAGAACTGGCACAAAAAAGCGGCGCGTTCACCGTGGATTATGTGCGAACTGATGAGGATATGGCTCAGAAGATGACCGCCCAGGAGCTCAATAATTATGACGGCGTCATTTTCGCCAATACAACCGGCGATTTGCCTTTGCCGGACAAGGAAGCCTTTATGGCATGGATTAAATCAGGCAAAGGTTTTGTGGCGACCCACTCCGGGTCAGACACATTTCACGGGTTTCGGCCCTACATTGAAATGTTGGGGGGGGAATTTGAAACCCATCATGCCCAAGCCCAGGTGGATTGTATTAACGAAGACCCCAAACACCCCGCGTGCCAGCATCTCGGCCCGACCTTTCATGTCAAAGACGAAATTTACCTTATTAAAAGTTTTGAACGTGCAAAAGTTCATCCTTTGTTGATGCTGGACAAACACCCCAATGACAAAACGCCAGGAGAATATCCCATTGCCTGGTCTAAAGAGTATGGTGATGGAAGGGTTTTTTACACCTCTTTAGGCCATCGCGAGGACGTTTGGGATGCAAACACACCGGAAAGCTTCAAACGGGAAAATCCCGCGTCCGTGGCAGAGGCTTACCAAAAGCATCTCTTAGGTGGAATCAAATGGGTTTTGAAAATAGATACCGCAGGCGGAAACCAATAATGTGTGAATTACGGCATTTGGCGCGGGCCAAAAACAGCCCATTGAAAGAATGTTATGAACTCAGACGCAAGTGACATATCAGGCTATAACCGACGCGACTTTCTGAAGAGCGGCTCCTTCGCCAGCCTGATGACGATGATGGGTGGCGTGGAGTTATTTGCTGATTCCGCTCCAACCAAGGAGGATTCCACCGCAGGCACCATAAAAGTGGGGATGATTGGGCTGGGCTGGCGAGGTCGAGAAATCCTGACGGCTTTGACAAAGATGAAAACGGCAGAGGTCACGGCCGTTTGCGATACCTATGGTGCTTACCTTAAACGCAGCGCTAAATTTGCTCCTAATGCAAAGCAGTTGGCCGATTACAAAGCCATCCTGGATGACAATGAAATTAGAGCGGTGATCGTTGCCACGCCGACCCACAAGCATAAGGAGATTGTCCAGGCAGCTCTCAAGGCGGGCAAACACGTCTATTGTGAAGCTCCTATTGCGCATACGATCGAAGATGCCCGGGCGATCGCCCTGGCGGCAAAGGAGGCCAAAAACCAAATCTTTCAAGCGGGGTTGCAGATGCGGTCCGATCCACAGCGCCTCTTTCTATTGCCATTTATTCGCTCGGGCGCCTTGGGCAAATCCGTGATGGCCCGCTCCCAATCTCATAAGAAACAGAGCTGGCGAACCGCTTCCGCAGATCCGGAGCAGGAAAAGGCTTTAAACTGGCGGTTAAGCAAAGCGACCTCCACGGGATTGGTCGGCGAAATCGGAATTCATCAAATCGATCAAGCTTCCTGGTTCCTGAATTCTCATCCAGTCTCCGTCACCGGTTTTAATTCCTTGATCAAATGGAAGGATGGACGAGATGTTCCAGACACGGTGCAGGCTGTCATTGAATACCCTGGCGGCGTGAGATTGATGTATGATTGCACCATAGCCAACTCTTTTGACGCTGATTATGAGCTGTATTTCGGCACCGAAGCTGCCGTAATGATGCGTGACAGCAAGGCCTGGATGTTCAAAGAGGTGGATTCAGATCTTCTAGGCTGGGAAGTGTATGCGAAGAAGGATGTCTTTTTCAAACAAACAGGCATTACGTTGATGATTGGGGGTTCCAAACAAACGAATATGGACGCAAAACCGACCGAGGAAATCCCTTACGCGACTGCGACCTTATCCATAGCGCTGGATACCTTTTTGCGAAATGCCATTGGGCTGACCTCGGCCCAAGAGGACTTTATTGCCAATTATGGCAAAGACGATCCTGCCGCACTGGCGGAACATTTGGCAAAGGTGGGACGCCGGCCGGCGGCAGGATATTTGGAAGGGTTTCAGTCAGCAGTTACCGCAATCAAGATCAACGAAGCGGTCAATAATTCTGAGAAGCTTGGCTTCAAGCCTGAGTGGTATGAATTGAGTTAGTGAGTGGAACGTCAAACCAAAAGGAAAACTCCGAAAATGAAAATTCGAACGTTCATCGCGGCAACGATTATGATCCAAATCATGGCGGCATTGTCTCTTCAGGCGGCCGATTCCATGACCAAGCTGCATGCTAAAGCCGGCAGCAAAATGCGAATTGAAGGCACTTCGACCGTCCATGACTGGCAGGTCGAAAGCAAGATTATCGGCGGCTCAATCGAGGTTGGATCAAACTTCCCCACAACTGCGGGACAGGAAGTAAAACCAGGGAAAATTGATGTTCACGGCGCCGCTGTTATTAGAGTCCGCTCGCTCCAAAGTGTCGAAAAAAATGGCTCTCATTACAGTGACACGATGGACGAGACCATGTGGAGAAAGCTCAAAATGAATGAGACCACCAACATTTATTATTATCCCGGCGAATTGAACCTGAAGGAGCCTCCCAAAAGCAAAGACGCGCCCTACGTCTTTGATGCTAAGGGGGACGTCGTTGTTGCCGGCGTTACAAACAATGTCACGATGCCTGTGAATATCCTGCCCCTGGCAGACGGAAAGGTTAAAATCTCAGGAACCTTGAACACAAAATTCTCCGCTTTCGCAATCGAGCCTGTATATCTGATCCCAGGAGGAAAAACATTTAAGACTGCAGACGAGGTCAAACTGATTTTCGACTGGGTGGTTGGCCCCAACAAGCCTGCTCCTGGTTCAGTCAGTAAATGAATCAGCGAAGCCTTAGTTGATCTTGGGGTGCCGTTAAAGTGCCGGGTAGAAAGCGATGGAGTGCGGCCGGCGCGCCGCCGCTTTGGATTCTCGCCACGCATATTCAGTTTCTGAGCTAGCGGTAAGCGTTTAATTCGTTAAGCGAGGTGAAGCCAAAGTGGGAACATGTCCCTCGCAGTCCACGAGCTTTCTATGATTGTTACTCCAGTGCCGATCTCGGGAGCATCTTGACACCCTATACCCAGAGTTTAATGTTTGGGCACATGACCCCGCATTCACGCGTTCGTTGGCGTGCCTCTCGGCGAGGGTTTACGTTGATAGAACTCCTCGTAGTCATCGCTATTATTGCGATTCTCGCCGCACTTTTGCTCCCTGCATTGAGTAAGACCAAAGAAAAAGCATTGGCGATCAGTTGTGTAAATAATTTGAAGCAACTGACTTTGGCCGCTTTGCTTTACGGTACGGATCATGGCGATGCCATCATTCCGAATTACGCAAATTCCACCGATGCCTGGGTCAGCGGCAATGTCGCCCAATTGCCGGGTGCTACCAACGTGGCGGATATCCGGGCAGGATTACTGTTCCAATACAATCAATCATTGGAGATTTATCGATGTCCGGCAGATAGATTCCCGCTGGCTGGCAGATCCACTCCCCGTGTCCGCAGCTATTCACTTAGCTGTATGATGGGCGCCCAAACACCCGGTCTTGCTTCCCTATGTCATTCTGGCATCAAAGAAAATTTGAAATTCAGCCAGGTACGGAAGCCGGGGCCATCGGACGCTCTTTTTTTCCTGGATGAACAATCGGATCCAAACGATCTATATGGCGGCTCCAGCAGCATCGATGACGGCGATTTTGGTGTCTTTACGGTCGGCGCCACGAGTTGGCCGAATTGTCCTGCCAGCAGGCATGGAAACGGCGGGACGCTTTCGTTTGCCGATGGCCGCTCGGAACAATGGCGTTGGCGAGAAGCTACAACCGCCAAAGCCAAAGGGCTCAGCGCCCAAGGCACCTCTCCCGTGGACCGCGACATCCGAAGGTTCCAAGCCGCTTGCTATGCCGAGGGAGCGTATAGATGAGGCAACCCCCGGACCGCGAACCGTCCCGGTTCGCAGCGGCAACGAATTCAGGAAAGCTGTGGAGATCGATTGCGATGCTCCCATCATTCGAGATTTCGAACAAGTCTTCACAGCGATAAATTAGCAGCCTCTACGGAGACGGTAATAACTTTGCCACGCCAATCCATAGGCACGTGCTGCGAACCGAGGACGGTTCGCGCTCCGGTCGGCATTCGCGCTTGTTTCGTAATTCGTCATCCGACATTCGTCATTGGTTATCGGCCTTCGTCATTCCTTAACAGCCAACTCCTTTAACATTTCAATCGTGGCATCCACAATCCTCTCCCCGGTGCCCGGTTCAGCGTAGCTGTGAAATCCAGTCCAACACTGGTAACCGCCCAGCTTGTGACCTTCCCGATTTGGAATGTATCCGATCCAGTCATTGGCGAGTTCGGCCACATACGTGTAACGGAATGGAGATCGATTTTTTATGTCGAGCCCTAGTTGAGTGAAGAACTCCGCAGGCACGCCCACAATTGCCACATCGCCAATTCTCATCACTTGAAGCCAGGTTTCGCGGGTCTGTCCCTGTTTTGGCGCCAGTTCCAATCTCATCTTGCGAAAAACGGGAATGATTTGATCAGCATGAGCGGGAGCATATTTTTTGCAATATTGGGTCACCGCTTCCTCTTCGGCAGCTTCATCGAAGGTCCTTACTTTAAACGTAAATGGCCGTTTCAGAGCCGCAAGCTTATCGACTGGGCGCGGTTTGGCGGATGCCAGAGCTTTTCCTGCCGCCTCCTTGATGCGCACCGTCATTTCTTGGCCATTCAGATTCAAATTGTGCGTGGAACCCGACGCGCCCTCCAGGAAGCAAAAGGTGCCGCCCAATTCCGCTTCCAACTCCTGTGCGGCCAGCCCATAAAAGGAAGGTGAGCGTTGGCCGGAGTGCTTTGTTCCAATCGTGTGTGTCGAATGATTGAAAATGACCGCGCGCAATTTGTCATTCGGATCGCGAAAGGCCAGAACGGGCAATTCAGGATCGAAGGGACCTGTTGGACGCACAAAATCGTCGCGTGGTCCAATCCAATAAATCCGGCCATCGGAAAGCAGCATGCGGCTGTTTTGACCGACGGTCTGTTCGGAACCGAGCGAGAAGTAAAACTGGCAGTCCCCGTTGCGAAGATTCGCGTTGGCTTGTTTAACAGCAGCGACGATTCCACGTTGAACACGCTTGGTGAAGATTTCATCCAGTCCGTAACCATGCACCACCATAGTACTTGGCGCATGATGCGTGTGGGTGGAGTTGATCAAAATGTGGTCCCTGGAAATGCCAGTAGCCTTTTCGATTTCTGCCGTAACCGGATCCAGCAACTCGCGAGTGATCATCAGAATATCACACGCCACAATGGCTAGTTTGCCGGATGATTTCTTTTCCAGCACGACCGCGACCGCGCGGAGTTTGCCTTCCTGGCCAGTAGCTTTGCCCGGCGTGATGCCCCCGGCGATCACCATCGAGTCGTCTGCTTCGAGCTCGGCAGTGGCGGCACCTACGTTCAATCCGCCATTCGGAGCCGTTTTGTCCGCAGCGTGGGCAGCGGACACCACAAACAAAAAACAGAGTAATAAAAACTTTCTCATAAATCATGGGTTAGGCGCGTCACTCCGTGCGCGCCGGAGTAGCTCCCGGCAAAGTCGTAGGAAGTATTTCATTGAGCCAGATCAACAGCCTTCAGGATGAAATCCACGACAGGTGTTGGATCTTTCAAACCGTGTGTCCAATGCCCCATTCCGCCTTTAATAATGATGGTCATATTGTGGCCGCCAACCTTCTCATAACGCTCTTTGAACAAGCCGGTATTTTCATCATATGGAACGGTTAGATCCTTTTCACCGCACACATGGATAATGGGTATGTTTGCCTTGGCTAAGAGGTAAGCTTTATCCACCGGATTGTTCGTGTACGCGATGGCTTCAAATTCGGAAGCGAACCCGTAGGCCTTTTGTAAAGCAGTCCAGCCCTGTGGCCAACCCGGGGCTTTCCCCTTGCCGCCCGGCCAACTCTGGATGTTCAACACCGGTGCATCGACATAAATACAAGCCACTTTTTCCGGGTTCGCAACGGCCCAGTTGTAAACACCCAAACCGCTGCGACTGTAGCCCTGGAGAACCACCTTTTTTGAGAGAGCGCGTTTAACGGTTAACTCGGCGTAAAGAGCATTCCAGCGCTCGAGGGCTTGTGGACTACCGAAATCGTCCACATCCATGCAAACGTAGTGAAATCCTTTTTCCAGAAGAAGCCGGGCAACCTGGGCGGGATCTGCCAGCGAACGTTCGAGAAGCCAGGGGTTCATTCGGGCAGGGCGTTCGGGTGCAATAATTCGCACGCGCACTCCGTTGATTAACGTTTCTTCGGAATGAAATCGTTTCCATTGGGTCTGAGGTTCATCGTAAAGAGGAATCGACCCACCTGCCGGATCGTAATCTTTTAGATACTGGACATTGACGCCGCGTGTAGATCCTGGAATGTCCGGTGTTCGAGCCAGGGCTTTCAATTCCGGCTTCTGAACGCCGAAATCGCGCATTGAAAAATTTTTGAAGCCGAGCGCGAGAGCTGGTGATTCTTTTCTAACTCGGAAATCACCGCGAGCCGCATCGATAAACTGCGCGTCGGCTTCAATCGAATGGACATCCTGCCGTGATTGCTCCGCTAATTTTGTCGCCGGTTTTTGATCGGTCACACCGGTGCGATGAACAAAGTTGTAATCCATTTCCCTGCCCCACGGGGTCGATGGCATCCCGCCGGCGGGAAGGTAGTGGTCTGTCCACATGATGTTGTGCCGAACAACATCCTGGCTGTGCTTAAACCAAACGTGCGGGTGGAAGCCGTTATTCACCATGATATTGTTCTCCACCAGTCGATAAAACCCTTCGCGGTTCTTGATCCCGCCATTCAGGCAGAGATTGTTGCGAATCTCATAACTGGTTGAACCGTCGTCGAGGTCTATATCCCAGCCATGATCGCATCGCCAGCGGTTATTACGCAAGGTGACCGTCTTAAGCGCGTCGAGCCGCACGAGCTTTTTTTCACTCTCCCAGGTTGCGTCGTCATTCAGGTCTAAGCCTTCGAGACCCCACCAGCGATCACGACCCCAGGAATTGAACGAGCCGTGATCCCCAGTTTCTTTTACCGTGTCAAAGACGTCGCAGAATTCGACGACATGTCCGCCCCAGCAGCCATCTCCAATGTTGATCCCGGCGCGCGGCACGTCGTAAAGCGAGCAGTGTCGAATAGTAATGTCTTGGGCCAGCTCAATTTGAACCGGAGCGGTTTGCTTTTCCACGCGGCCGGAAAGATAAATGAGGCAGTCATCCACGAGACAGTCGGAAGGGTAATCGTCGTTTTTAGGTCCCGGCTTGCGATCGAGATTGGAAAAGTTTTGCGAACGGTCTTTCCAATCGCGAGGAACCCTTGCTGCCTCACGGCTGCCGACGAAGGTCACGCCATTCGCTCCCGCCTTCGAAATATGGCAACCGCGCACAACCAGGCGGCGATTGTAATTGTTTACAAACACAGCATTGCCGCCAACTTGATCGATAAAACAATCTTCGAGCGCGCAATCTTCCGTGCCTGTGTAGAGGAGCGCGCCTCCGCGATAAGTGGTCCAGTCACTACGCACCAGCGGTTCACGATTCTCCATGAACGTGCGAGCGGTGTGCCGGAAGGCCAGCCCTTCTATATTGACATAACGCACCGGTGATTGCGCGGAGCCACGAAACTCGATCAGATGGCCCAGGCTGACTGCTTCCAGCGTAGCTGCGGATAAGTCGAGTCCGGCCGGCGGATAAAAGTAAAGAGTGCTGGTTGCAACATCGAGGAACCATTCGCCTGGTGAGTCGAGTTCCTCAAAGATGTTTTCCACCATGCGATACTCTTTATGCATTCCGGACGGACGATTGTTTTGCCAGCCGCCTTCGTATTTAATTTGATCGTCCGGCCCTTTCCCGGTGATGAGATAGTGCATGCCGCCCCATTCGGAAGCGTGCAGTGCATGAATAAATCCACCCCGAGGATCTTTCCAGCGGGCAGCGCGCGCAGGGCTGATAGCATCCGCTGCATAGCCATTAAAATGGCGTTCCGAGGCGTTGAAGTTTGGATAGCGTGCCATCGGCTGACGTTCGCCATTAACAAAAAGCTGATCGGTGGCGAAACCCGGCGGCATCACAGTTTTCATGATACCGTCGCGATACGGTGTCCATGTGAGATTTTTGAGACGAACACCACCGCTGATTACCGCCTCTTCCTTTTTATACGCCTTGTACGTTACACGAGCTGATCTGGTGCCGGAATCTTCGGGCGTGAAAATGAGCGTTTCCGGCAAGTAGTAAATTCCTTGACGCAGACACACCTCAACGGGTTCTCGCCCCTTCGTTGTCCGTACAGCTTTTTGCGCTCGTGATAGGGTCCCGAACGGCTGCTCCAAAGTTCCCGGATTAGTGTCGGCGCCATTCACAGAGACAAAATAAGTGCGCGCCTGTGCCGCGGTAATTACCAGTGCAAGGTTCGTGGCAATCCATACCGGCCAGCACCTAACTTTTGCAATCTTCATTGGTGATCGAGTTACCTGATTTTGTCCGACCTAAGAAGGAAAATCCGCGTACTTGCTTCTTACCTCGATCATCGAAGGTAAATCGAGGAGATCTCACCGTGAAATATGTGAAGAGACTGAGTGGCGGGGTCGGTGATAGGGAGTGCAAAACACGGGTGTTTGTCTAACTCATGTGTGCGGCGAGCCGGAGAAGACATTGACGAGAGTGGCGGGCAATGGCTTGATGTTGTGGTGAACCAGCCCATGTCTCCCAGAACCCTAACCTCTGGAGCGCCCGGGACGGTAGTCGGCGAATGGGGAGTGCGTAACCGGATGGAAGCCGGCGTGGAGCGAGGTCTGACACCCCTGGTCGGCCGGCAAAAAGAACTCGCGTTGTTGCGCGAACGATTGGCGGAAGCGCGCACCGGACGCGGACAAATCGTTCTGCTCGCCGGCGAGCCGGGTGTGGGGAAGTCCCGACTCTTACTTGAATTTCAACAGTCCGCGGGAGCAGGGGATGTCTCCTGGCTGGCCGGGCGCTCGGTCTCGTTCGGGGACCAGATGGCCTATTTGCTGATCATCGATTTGTTGAAAGGCCTCTTTCGAATAGAAGAAAGGGATAATTCAACAGCAATCTCCGCGCGAATTGAGGCGGAGGTGACCGCACTGGGGGATGAACTCCGATCTGCGGTGCCGCTCCTTAAACATCTACTTTCGATAGCCACCGGAAGCGATGAAGTGCTGGCGGCGGACGCGCAGGAACGTCGCGTCAAAACGTTCGAAGCGATTCGAAACCTTGTATTGAAGAAAGCTCAGCGCCGCCCCCTGGTTATACTGATCGAAGACCTCCACTGGGTGGATCGGACCTCCGAGGATCTATTGGTTTCGTTGGCGGACTCTTTGGCGATGGCGCCGGTGATGATGCTGCTAAGTTATCGGCCGGAATATCGCAACCCTTTCCCCGAGCGATCATTCATTAGCCGACTGACGCTGCAGCATCTGACCGATGAGGAGAGCCTGGAAATGGCCAGCCGAGTGTTGTCTGTCACGCATCTGCCGGAGGAACTCCGGAAGCTGGTGACCGCCAAAACGGAAGGGAACCCATTTTTCGTAGAGGAAATGCTTAAATCCCTCCTGGAAACGGGGGCGCTTCAACCTCGGCAAGGAACGGACCAGGCGCTGAAGACGGGATCACAGATTGAGGTCCCGGATACGATCCAGGATCTGATCATGGGTCGAATTAATCGCTTAGAGGAAGCCCCCCGCCGAATATTGCAACTGGCGGCGGTCATTGGACGAGAATTTGCCGTGAGTTTGTTAGCAGGCCTCGCCGACGTAAAGGAGCCGCTCGTCGAATCTCTGCAAAAACTAAAAACCCTGGAGTTGATTTACGATCGGAGCCTGTTCCCGGAACACACCTGTTTTTTCAAACATGCTTTGACCCAGGAAGTGGCGTATGAAAGTTTGCTGCAGGAACGCCGCAAAGAGTTACACCGCCTGGTCGCCGGGGCAGTCGAGAAGCTGTACTCAAGCCAGTTGCCTCAGTTTTATGGCGTGCTGGCTTATCACTATGAGCAAGGGGAGGAGTGGGAACGCGCCTTTGATTACCTGCGTCGGGCCGCGGAACAAAGCCGAGGGGTGGGAGCCCATCGGGAGGAAGCTTCACAGCTCAGCCGGGCCATGGCAATCGCTCAACGCCTGGAGCGGCCCGCGGTTGTCACTGAATTGCAAGGCCAACGCGGGACTGCTCGGGTCAAGGCGGGGATGTGGGAGGAAGCCAGGCCCGATCTTGAGACGGCATTGCAGGAGCTGCCGTCAGAAAACCTTGGCCGCAGGGCCGAGTTGTTATCCAGCCTGGCGGCGGCGTGTTTCTGGGGATTGGATTTGCCGCAAATGCGAAAGTGTGCGGAGGAGGGTCATGCTCTGGCGGAGCAAGCCGGAAGAAATGATTTGGTGGCGGATCTGTTGGCCTGGCTGGGCGCGAGCCGCCAGGCTCAAGGCGATTTGGCTTCTGCGACCGATTTTTTTGAACGCGCCCTTGCTAAAGGCGGAGGTTATTGTTCGGCCGTTCTGGGCACTTATGCGCTGACCTCTTATTTCAGCGGCCGCCTTACCGAGGCAGTTCAACGTGCTCAAGAATCGGCCGAGGCCTTCCGAAGTGTGGGTGACACCTTCGCGGCGACCTTCGCACATCCCCACCTCGGGCTGGCTCTCGCTGCGAGCGGACGATATTCCGAGGCCACGCGCGTATTCGAGGAGGCCAGGCAGTTGGGAGTGAAACATGAACTTTGGACTTTTCACGCACGGGCCATCGCTCTGTCCGCGGGTTTCCACCTCGACGTGTTCGACTTCAAGGGCAACGAACTGCTCGCGGAGGAAGCCCGCGAGCGAGCGGGGTCGGTAGGGTTTCATCCCTCCCAGGTCAGTGCCAATCTTGATCTGGTTTTCAACTACTCGCGCCGCGGCGAGATCTCACAGGCGGAGCGTTTGGTGAAAGAGACGGCGGCCCTGGCAATCCAAGTGGGCGGTTGGCACGCATGGCTTTGGGAAATCCGGCTAAAGCAGGCGCACGCCGAGCTCGCCTGCGCTCGAGGAGACTGGCCCGACGCTTTGAGATGGGCCTCGGAGACAGTTTCCCAAAGTCGCGCTGTCGGCCGCACCAAATATGTGACCGCCGGTCTTGAAACCCGCGGTAAAGCGCTGGTGGCCCTGGGGAGGACCAGAGAGGCCATCGCTGACCTGCGCAGCGCCCTTCAACTGGCGCGAAAGATGGGCGATCCAGCCATGTCGCTCCGCGTCGCCAACACACTGCTGGCCACCGAGGGAGATGACGAGCTTCTGGCGGAAGCCCGGATGCTTGCGGCAAAGATTATCGCCGAGCTACCGACGGAGGAAATGCGGGATCGTTTCCGATTGGCTTGCGAAGGTTTCCAGCTTGGCAGTTTTGAACCTGGACCAAAACCATTGGCACTAAATCCAACGGTAAGCTCGGGGGCTGATGATTTGTACGGGGCGACAAATTGGAGCGTCGTGCTGCAGTCGGGCGAACGGGAATCCACACCGGCGCGCGCGGCGCTGACTAAACTCTGCGAGACTTATTGGTATCCACTCTACGTCTTTATTCGGCGCCAGGGCCAGAAACCTGAGGATACCCGTGACCTGGTTCAGGGATTCTTCGCTCTCGTTCAGCAAAGGGATTATTTTCAGGATGTCGAGCGCGCGCGAGGAAAGTTCCGATCGTTCCTGCTGATCGCGCTCAAACGGTTCATGGCCAATACCTGGGACCGGACCAAACGGCCCGCGCCAGCGGAGGGCGTGGAGTCCCTCTCCATTAACGAGGAGGATACCGAAACACGGTATTTAGCGGAAGAGGTCGATAACCTGCCCCCCGAGAAAGCGTACGAACGGCAGTGGGCGATGACCTTATTGCAACAGGTTCTGGATCGTCTTGAGGCTGAGTTTTTCGCCGTCGGAAGCAACAGGACTTTTCGAGAGCTCAAAATATTTCTGAGTGGCGAGAAGAGCCCGACGGTCTATACGGAAATCGGCCAAAAGCTGGGTATGGGAGAAGGGGCGATCAAACTGGAAGTGCAACGTCTGAGACGGAGATATCGTGAGCTTTTGAGAACGGAGATTTCCAGTACGGTTACAAGTCCGGACGGGATTGATGACGAATTCCGGCAGCTTTTCGCCGCTCTTGCTTGATTCACTTCGTAGCTTGTTGCCGCGGTTGGTCACAGTCCACTCGATGAAGTCTTGCTAAATTTTTTCTTATAATCCTCGTGTATCTTTTCCTGTTCGGTCATGAAATCGATGAATTGCTGATTTTGCCCGAGATTCTTCAGGTTCTTGTCCACCTTGAAGAAAGGATAACAGGGGAAGCCCTCACCGGCCGCGTCGCGCAAATGGATGAGTGCGTTCGTCTGCTGGTTGAGGAGGGCATAAGCCGAGGCAACGTTGTAAAGCATATGGTGTGAATGTCCAAAATCGTGCCGATGAGTCAGTGCCTGTTCGATGGCGCCTTCCGCCTGGCTTCTGTATCCCTGCTTGGCCAGCATGATAGCGTTAGCGCTGGTCAGCAAGCCACCCAGGTCTCTACGGTCATTTTGCAATCCTTTTTCGATCAGCTTGGCGGCGTTAGTGAAATTGTTAACGTTTATCAAAGCCACGGCACGATAGGAATTCATGATGAAGCTTATTCCCAAACGGTCCGCGAATTTATCCCAAATCTCCACCGCCTCCTGATCCTTGCCCTGCCAAAATCGGGCGTTCGCCTCGAGATAATGCGTTAGTGGGTTCAGCGGATTAATGTTTTGTGCCAGGAGGCCCACTCGGCGCGCTTGCTCAAAGAGTCCCAGGTGGAGATAGATAAGACCCAACTGGTCGAATAGTTCTTGCGATTTCGGCGCAAGATTCAGCGCCAGGCGATACGCTTCAATCGCCTTTTCCACATCCCAATGCTGCGAGGGAGTCCAGAAAAAGTACCCCTTGGCGAAATGACCCTCGGGCAGGTTTGGATCCAGCTTGAGTGCCCGTTCGAATGCGGTGGCAGCCTCCCGTTCCTGGTCCTTTGCCTCCTCCGGACTCCGGTAAAAGTAATTAAGAACGTAAGCGCGCGAAAGTTCGGCAAACGCAAGAGCGAACTGCGGATCCAGAGCAACAGCGCGCTTTAGCGCTGGAATCGCGTTGGTTCCCGGTCCGCGCAAAAAGCTGCCTTGAAGATCATATCGTCCCCGTAAGTACAAATCGTAGGCCTTGGGATTTTGAGTGGGTTTCTTCCTGATCAGATTTAGATCCTCCTTGGAAAGTCCGATTCCCGAATGTTTAGCAATCGCCAGCGCAAGGTCGTTTGGGACACCCAGCAAGTTCTGAGGCTCGCACTCGTAGTTCGTTGAAAAAAGATCACCGTCGACGGCCGTTTCAGACAAACGCGCCGCGACAACGATCCTTCCCTCTTTCCAGGCGACGTTCCCTTCGACCAGCAACGTGCCCGTCTGAGCGAGCAACATCAGCTGATCCGCGGATAGGGGGGCTGGGACAAAAGCGGTGAGTCCCTTGCCTTTGTTCAGCGTTTTCATGAGTTCTGTAGTAAGAGAATCGGTAAGGTAAGGCTCGACTTTATTGGTGTTGGCGTTGCTAAAAGGCAGGACCGCTACATAGCGATAACGCACTTGCAAATTCGTGGTCCCGCCAAGCTTTGGATCATTTTGCCGAGCAACCGTCGTCTCGCCTTGCCGAGGCAGCTTGATGGCGTACGTGAGCACGGTAACGACAACCAGGAGTGCCACTAGAATTGCCGAAAGCGCCCCGAAAGCCAATTTGTGGCGCCGCACCAGTTTCCCCCACCGGTAGATTCTACTGGGAGGCCGCGCGAGGACCGGTTCCTTTCTCAGGTACCGCCGGATATCCGCCGCCAGCCCGTTCGCCGTCTCGTAACGCCGGATGCGGTCTTTCTCCAGCGTCTTCATCACAATCCAATCCAGGTCGCCCAGGATTAACCCGATCAGCTTTGGCGGCTCGCACTGCCGAGCCCGGGCCACTGTGGTCTGCTCTGCTTGCTCCAGGACACTCAGCCGCGTCGATGGTTTGACCGGATCCTCCTCCCGGATGATCCGGCGGACCTCCTCCAAGGCTGCCTGCCCGAGCCGTTTCGGGTCAAAGGGCGTTCGTCCGGTCAGCAACTCGTACAGCAGCACGCCCAGGCTGTACACATCGCTGCGGCTATCGATTTCCACCATGGTCAACTCCGCCTGCTCCGGACTCATGTAGGTGGGCGTGCCGATAAACTGATCGAAAGCCGTGAACAGCGTTTTATCCGTCAGACTCTGGCCGGATATGGCTTTGGCGATGCCAAAATCAATCACCTTGGGAACTGCCCTCCCGTCCCGCTCCGACACCAGGATGTTCGATGGCTTGATGTCCCGGTGAATGATCTCTTTCTGGTGCGCATGTTGGATGGCTTCACACACTTGAACAAACAATTCGAGCCGCTGAGTAGTATCCAGCTTATGTTCATCGCAATACCGTGTGATCGGAAGCCCTTTGACCAGTTCCATGACAAAGAACGGCCGGCCGGTCTCAGTCACCCCGCCGTCGAACACTTTGGCGATGTTGGGGTGGTCCATCATCGCCAGGGCCTGGCGTTCGGCTTCAAAGCGCGCAATCACCTGCCGGGTGTCCATGCCCGGTTTGATGACCTTCAGGGCCACGCGCCGACGCACCGGCTCGTTTTGCTCGGCCAAATAGACCACTCCACAACCGCCCTCGCCAATCTGTTGTAGCAGCTTGTAGCGGCCAATCCGGTCGCCGGGCTTTTCGGAAATCGGCACAGACGCGGCGACAGTCGC
>Ga0163163_10000411_pt1 | contig 40361 bp, 52 predicted proteins | sample S65metaG_FD_119766 | JGI IMG/M metagenome (GOLD analysis project Ga0163163, IMG submission 119766) | Switchgrass rhizosphere microbial communities from Kellogg Biological Station, Michigan, USA - S6-5 metaG | ecosystem: Host-associated > Plants > Roots > Rhizosphere > Soil | place: USA... | reverse complement strand
TGAAAACCACTCAAGACTCCAACGGGGCTGTGTTAGCTCCATCGACTGTTCGGAAATTTCCGAGCTTACGAAAAAACTCGCGACCGGACACAAGCGAAACAACTCGCATAGACGCAATCGGATGGCTATCCGCTCACGCTATCTTCGGGGCGCCAGAAGCGGCGAAAATCGAGGAAGAGATTCGCAGGCTGCAACAACTCGCCAAGCGTCACGGGGCCACGAAAGAGGAAATTTATCTTCCGAACGGAACAGGTGAGCCACGCCATGAATAACGCCGAGCAACAGAACCGGGCAACGAATGGCGTTGGCTCTGACGACGGGTTCGGCGAGGTGTGTGTCTATCGCACCCGGCGAGCGATCCACCACTTCATGCTCGACGGACAGAGCGACCTACTGTGCCGCCGAGTAAAACCGGGATATCTCGAACTAATCGACGTGCTCGCGTGTGCCGAAGCAAAGGCGATGGCACAAGAACCAGCGAACGCGCGCTATCTCTGCCCGCGCTGCGAAACCAAGATGAGAAATCTTTCTTTGCCGAACGCCAAGATGAGCGGCGGTAATCCGTCCGCTCCATCGCCTAGTTAGGCCAAAAAATCATGGGAAAATTCGGCAAGCCTTGGTCAGTAACAGACCTTGAAAAACATCTAGCAAGAAATCCAGAAGCAAGAGTTGCGGCTAAAGTTCAGCCAGGAGTTTCGTTAACGAAAAAGTCCGAAGGAAACAAGAAGGTAAGGAACGCAACAAAGATTGAGCACGACGGAGTAAAGTATGATTCAAAGCTAGAATTTTACTTGGCGTCAGAACTTAAAAAGCACGGAATTACCTACGAATTTCAGAAATGCTTTTTACTACAAGAAGGTTTTACCTATCGTGGCGCAAAGATCAGGCCAATGACTCTCACGGTTGATTTTTGGCTGCCTCAGTTTGATTTGATAGTTGATAGTAAAGGATGGTTTACAGATACATCTACATTGAAGTTTAAATTACTTAGGAAAGCCCTAAAAGACATGGGAGAAGAGCCTGAAATATGTTTTCCAAAATCAAAGAAAGAGTGCTACGATTTGATATTAAAAATAAGTAAATTGTAACGTATTTATGGACTTACAAATTGAGAATTGGGCCAGAGTTCCTTCAAACGTAAAAGAATATTGGGTTTCAGATCAAGGAAGATTTAAATTTTTTGTAGAAAAAACAGAAAGAATATCAAATGGGTTCAGTAATTCCCTTGGGTATAAAAGTGTGTCAATAACAAGTGATACGCATAAGCATGAGCAGGTTTTAATGCATCGACTGGTAGCTATTTACTTTATACCTAATCCACTCAACCTTCCACAAGTTAATCATAAAAACGGAATTAGAAGTGACAATAGGGTGGAGAATTTAGAGTGGTGCAACAATTCTCAAAACAATAAACATGCTTTTGATATATTAAATCGAAAGCCGACATGGTTAAATACCAAGGGGGATAATTTCTTTAAAAGAAACTCCTCGTGCAAGCTATGCCATCAATATGATTTGATGGGAAATTTAATCCAGTCATTCCCGGGAGCGCGCGAAGCTGAGCGGATTACAGGCGTTAGTCATAAAAATATTTCTCAGTGCGCCACCGGGAAGAACAAAACAGCCGGTGGATTTATTTGGAAAAATGAAGCGAATCCTAGACAGGCGTGAAATTGACTCGCTGATACTTTCTCTTATTGTCAGGAAAACATAAATGACATGAAGGAAGAAGTCGGAATTTGCATTGGAAACACTGGATCAAATGGCTGCGGTTATGTTGGCGGAATGTCTGGAGACACCTGTTCCAATTGCGGAGGAATGATTTTAACGCCTTCTTCAATTGATTTTGCGGATCAAATGGCTAAAGAATGGACCGAGCGAGATGGCAAGAAGTCCTGACGATCCGATTTCAATTTTAAGAGCAGTTCCAAACTGTCGCTGGTGTTACCGATATTCCAAACTCAGCCCACAGCTACGCCAGCGTTTCTTTTTATCCTGCCTAGAGAAGGTTGAAGGAGACGACGAAGAAAGCGAAAACTGGCGTCGTCTCTTCAAGATGCTGGCGACAACTTCTCGTGAAGAATTATTGGCGGCAGTAAATGGGGACTCTGCAATGCTTTATCATGCATTTTCCTGGCGCTGGTTTTGCGACTACCAGAAAGAAGCGCAGAGAAAAAGGCGAGCTAGACATAAGGAAGAATCTTTGATAGAAGAGTAGAATGACAAGCGCGCCTACCCACTACACACATAATCTAAATCCTGGCCGTCTTTCAGCTACGGACGCACGATTCCTCGAATCTCTATCAGCAAGTTTTCGATCCGGGTCAATCGCTGTTCATGCTCCCGACTTTCTTCAGAAAGTGTCTGAGCTAGCTCGGCAAGCCCTGAGCCCAGAGTGTAGAGGTTTGGATCGTTCTGCAATACGTCGTTGTCGCGTAGCGAATCAAGAATCTGGATTGATTTCGGATAACTCATAGGAGGCTAATATGAACACCTCCGATGAATCTGGCAACATCCCCCACTACACACATAAAAATCTAACTGAAGGCACCAAGCCTTTTCGCGAGTTCAAAGGAGGCGATCTGAGCAGCCTCAGAGAAAGTAGGTTCAACTTTTTGTGCGCTACACCAAGCGCGAAGCATATCGGGAGTGACGTTTATCTCGTGGACTGTCACACCTCTCCTGGCCATCTCGTTTTTGATTCTTTCGCACTTCTTAATCCAGAAGTCGTGAGAGCATAGTTCTCCTCGCGTTTCCTCGTCAGGAACCATTCCTAGAATGGCATAATAATCTCGTTCGTCGATAGACGGAATTGCACAGACCTGCGGTGGATTTTGCATTGATTGAATCTACCAAAAAACCGCCCCTCAAACCAAGTCATCAGTCTAATTGACTTCTGATACAGAGTCAGATATCCTCTGACCTGTGCTAGAAGACGACAAAAAGCCAGAATCTCTCGTTAACGAAAAACCCGAGACAGAGTATGTTGAAGGGGAAGAGGCTCAGAATCGGTTCCTGGCAGGGGTAAAGAAGATTCTACAGGCCAAGCCCGTGTCCATCTCTGAGCGGATCGAGGAATCCGGTAAAAATTCTCCTCCGCAACAGAAATAATCCCTCGACACGGTAAGTTGCCTACGCTTACTTGTGACTCAACCAAGAAAACCACTCTTGCGTTGCAAGTAGGCCGATCCGGAAACCTGAGAACTTCCAAAAGATCACCGAGCTACATGCACGCGCCCAATCGGCGTGTCCTGTTGCTGCGGTGTATGGGCTCTCTCAGGTGCCTCGGATCGAAAGCGCAGGGCGCGCCCTTCTTGCTCGCAAGGACAATCCTTGTTGAGCAATATGACCGAGCAGGCACCTCCAAAGGCATTCTTCGATAAACTTCCCCACAGGACCGAGCAAGAATTACTGGGGATACTCGCCGCTCCTGAGGAATATCTTCCAATGGCACTGAAAGCCGCTGAAGGAGAGTTGAAAAAAAGAGGAGTGAGCCACAAGGTTCCCGCCATGCTCAGGGCAGAAAAAGCAGCCTTATCACTTTCTGAAGAAAGAGCCAAATCGCTGCCCTTATCATGGGTTTTTTGCATTTTAATTTTTGTGGTAGGGGCGTGCTGGGGAATGTCTCCTGTTATGGCGAGTATATTGGTGATTATTTCAACATTGCTTGCGTGGAAGAAACAGATGAGAAGAGTTAGAGGGCTGTGGTTATTTTATGTTTTCGGAGCGGTAGTGTGGGTTGTGTGTCATGTCGGCATCCCTCTGCTGAAATGAACCTTTTCCGCGATCATTTCGTCCTCATCATTATCTGTATTACAGTTATATTCTGCGTGGCCTCCTATGCCGTAACGCATAGATACGTGAACGCCTACGGCGGGGGAATACTCGATAAATGGACCGGGGAAGTCTCCCGTCAGGTTAATTACCAGAGATAAATATGAGCGATAAAGAAGTATCTGAGGGCTATTGGATAATGGATGTTCTGATTCAGAGGGCAGGAACCTCTGCTGACATATTCCATCAAATTTTTATATTTTCTTCTGATGGAAGGCCCCCGGAGCCAATAGAGGCGAGAGACATAGCTTCCACTTCTATGGTGGGTCACGCTCCTATAATGGATATTCTTCCTCAGATTCGACAAGTTGATAAGCTACCCCAGCCGGACGGCCGAGTTTCCGTCAATCAATATGGTGATAGATTGATATGGTGGATTGCTCCAACCATTGGGAGCTGATACCTGCAAGCTTACAAGATCAGGAATAGTTAGTTCAAAATTTCCGGATTCTGTAACTCGGCATTTACAGTCGGGTCTCATAGCTCCCAAAAAGCTACGCTGAATACAATTTGCTAGTTCTGTAGGATTATTCATTCTTTCGCAATTAGTGTCTTATACATCAACCGCTTCCCCGAAACGCTTTTAACTCCCAAGAGGAAGCGCTCGCCATCGTCTAACTTGCGCTCATTGAAACGAAATACTTGCTCGCCAAGGTAACGGTGAAGATGAAACGGCAGGCAAAACGTGTAGGTGCCTTTTAATCCTCTTTTCAGAAGACTCCAGAAGTTCTCCAGACCGTTTGTGTGGATATGTCCATCTACATACGCCTCTGCATGGTCAATTACGCAATGGTCGTATTCTTTGCAAAGGTCTTTGTAGTGATTGAGGGCATCCGTATGGACTTGGCTATCTTGAAGAACATATTTGCGGACGCGGCCCAGCAATTCGCGTTTGTTGGCTCTGCCAGGCAGAACTTCGGCAATGATGCGTGATGCGCCCTTGCGGCTGTGACGCTCTAGGAGGCCCATTACCGCCGTTTTACCAACCATTCCAGTGCCAGTGATGCCCCTTCGCTTTTTATCCTTGGCGTGCATGAAGCGGGCCTTGCCTCCAATATAGCTTTCATCCACTTCGACAATACCTCCCATTTTTACAAAAGTTCCCCGCTCAAGTGCGTAACGGATGCGATGCCCCACAAACCAAGCGCTTTGCTGCTTAATCCCGAGAGCGCGGCCTAGCTCGCAACTGGAAATGCCGTTCTTTGCGTTCAAGATCATCCAGATGGCGACGAACCAAAGATCGAGTCCTAGAGGAGAATCCTCAAAGATTGTCCCGACCTTGGCTGTAAACTGCTTTTTACAGTTCTTGCAGTTGCAGACTTTTCGCCTGCCGGAAAACTTCCCGACATTCTTCGAGCCGCACTTGGGACATTCTACGCCAGCGGGCCAGCGCATAGAGACAAGGAACTCGTGGCATACTTCCAAGTCGGAAAAGTAACGAACCGCCTCCAAATGGGTTTTTGGGAGATCGTCAGTGTTCATAAAGAAGAAATGCTGATAGAAAGCAAATATGAGTGAGGAAATAAAAATCGTTCCAGTAGTATCAAAAGAGGAATACGAGAGTTTTAGAATCTTATTCCCCGAGTTTATCTTCCCAGTCACTTTCGAGGAGTGGGTCGGGCGTGTTCGCGCGCCATATGATAGTTTTATTGCGCGAGGAGTCTCTATACATGAGACGGAGATTAAAGTCTCCCGCTTTGTTGAGTGGTGTCATGCCTACAATCGGCCTGTCACTCTCGAAGCGTTCACGGAACTTGCGGAAGAAATCTACCGGAGTAGTTCCTACAGGACAAAAATGACGGATGGCGACTGATCCATCTTCGTTATGTGTGTAGTGGGTAGGGTCCATGGAATTACTTTCTTTCGTTAACCAAAATTTGTAAAGTGTATTTATATGTTTAACTCAGTTCCCTAACCGAAACAGGAATAATTTCCACGCCTTTTAAGCCATTCGTCTTAATAAAGTGACGACACGCACGGTCATTGCCCATAAAATCGGTTCCTACAACTTTAAACAGAGTTCCGCGTTCAGCTTGTTTGATCCTGGAGGCAAGATGCGCCCTTGCGCGGTTTATTGTGATTGCCTCTAGCTTTTTTGGTGACTTGGATGCACCACCACGTTTGCCGTAGAGTTGAGCATTGTTGGCGAGTTGCTGGCGTTGGCGTAGTTGTAGGGGAGATGTCATTTCTTTTTATTGTTTCGAGTAATTGCGCAACGAATATTTCGCGCAATATTTTGCTTTTAGTTTAGGTTTCGGTTCAGCCCTCCAGCGCCAGGAATCCCAGGCGAAAGAGAATCATTGAGATTAAGAAGAGAAGGAGGATGGCGAGGACTTGCGCCTGCTCTTTGAGTTGTTGGGTTGTCATGCTGTGGCTTTGGCGATTACGGCTAGCCCTTTATCAATCCGAGAAAAGAAGTCTTCGGATTTCATATACATTGGATTTCTGTTTTCGCATAGCGACTGCAATGCTTCGAGCAATTCAGGAGCGCAGACGATTAACTTTTGGTGGAGTTCGCATTCCGTAATCAGGAATTCCGAATTGTCAAAGTCGCAGATTGTTCTGAATGGGTGAAGAGTTTCGCGGATTTCTCCGTCGTCAATTGTCCACGGACTAGGTGCATGTCCCTGCTTTTCCGTCTTTAGTGGTGCTTGTGTATTCATGGCGTGTGTTCTCATTTTTGCTTTTGTGTTGTTTGGTTATGTAGTGAGGGGAGTAGATTATGAGACAGTTTTTGCGAAATCTTCAGCTCGCTTGCGGCACTTTGCCTCTTCGCTGAATTTCTCAATGAACGGAACCCAGCCGAGAGAAGTTTGAACTAGGAATTGGACGCCGCCTTTTGGGTCTGTCCCTTTTCCACAAGTATAAGGGCCGCGAACAGTTCCGAGTGTAAATGGCTTGAATGCGGTTTGTGTTTTCATAGTGCGACCACAAGATGACGCAAGAGAGCGTAGGAGGCAATAAAAAAGTTACAAGAAAGCGAAAAAAGTTTCTTTTACAGAGGAGAGGGGCGCAAATATTTTTGCGGAAGGGCCAAGAAAGAGGATTTCGTTAACGAAGCAGGCTGAGGAGAAAGCGGGAGAGGGAGGCGAAAATGTCAATGTATATTTTCATGCCAAGCGAGTTTGTTTTTTGAGTATTTTTGAAGGAGTGAGGCTCAACGAGAGAGGAATCGATCTTCACGTTCAAGGGCTGTTTCTGAATCCCATTTGACTTTTGGTTTTCTGAAGCCTGTCCGGGAATTGCCCGATTGCTCTCGTTTAATGTCCTTAAACTTGATTGATCGCTTGTGATGTTTCTTCTTTTTCATTCGCGGTGCTAGTTAAAACTATTATCAGAAGCTCTTGCTTCTTAACCTTGTTTTCTTAGATTCAATGGCACGCGACAGCTTTCCCTGTCTGAAATGACAAAGAAAAGTTTAAGCACTCATCCCCCTGTTTTCTTGAGTTCAACGTATACGCTTACGTGCTATTGCTCTCGTAACGGTGCGCGGTAGTTTCCACCTTGAGCAACCCCTATAACTACAATACAAGCGGATAGGACTTGCACTCCGGTTGTCGTGTCGCGTGACAGAGCCGGACGCTTAAGGAATCATACTTCCAGCAATTCACGCCTGCTAGTGGCTGTTCCGCGATCTTAACGAGGTTGGATTGCACGGTTCGCAACAGGCTCTTTTGCGGAACTGCCGTGAGGCTTCATAGCAAAAGAAAAGGCCCGCTGAAGGGCGCAATCCTTACAGCGGGCAATTTCAGGTTACAGTCTAAAATTGTATTCGTTTGTAGGATTGCGCCCCGACGAACGATTGGCAAGATACATGTAGGCGCGAGAGTGTCAAGCGTCCAAGTTGAAAAAGTTTTCGTTAACGAGAAAAATTGGCGAAGCACGTAGCAAGCGGTAACGCGCGAGGCCGCCCGAAGTGCGCGCGCAACGTGAGATTGCGTGCCCGATGCGGAGCTACCCAAAGGCATTTGATCTACTACAGACAGTAAGAGACAAGACAAGTAGAACAACAACAGGAACAACAACAAGTGCGAAAAGAAAGAATGCAAGGCAACTAGACAAGCTCGCAAGAAGACAGAAGGAGCAGAGACAGGAGCAAGAGATTGAAGAATACGGGCCAGCAAATGGAGAGGCAAAGAAGAGAGCTGAAGCAAGTAAACTCTACAGGCAAGGATGGAAGATGAAAGGCACTGCGGATAATAGAGACAGAAGAGAATGCATACTAGAAAGGCCAGTCAGATGACCCTTTTTGCCAAACCCAAAAAGTAAAAATCTTTTGTATCTTCCTGCGCCATGAAAGCAATCCCTTCTCTGTATAAATCTCCACAATGCACCTTTCCGCATCCTATTTTTACAAACTCATCCAAGCGACAGAATCCAGGACCTTTACACAGTGGAACAATGCCAGTCTCAACTACAGATTTACCATATTGAGACTATCAGAGTAGAGAGTTACGCATGACTGCTACTGTCTGATCTTACATCTTTTTGCTCACCCTACATTTTCAGATTTGCCATTTTACCAAACCAGACTTTGCCAATCTACCCTGCCACAATCGCACAAGGATGGCCGTAGAATGGCCGCAATACTCTGTTGGTGAATACGCCAACAGAAGGGCCAGGAGATTCTAGGGGCAAATATGGGCGGGAAAAAGAGACGGCGGAAGAGAGGAGGGTGGGCGGTGACTGGGTGGCGGAAGGGGTAAGGCGCTTACGTGAGAGCGTAAAATCAACCCTCATCCACAAAGGCCAAAAACGAAAATACCAAATTCAGTAAAACATACTCTGTAATCTTCTCCTTTACATTGAATAGCGTTACTGATAGCGTTACTACATGCCAATCGAATACGACGAAGAATACATAACTCCTCAGAATCCAGACTACAATAGGGCTGTATCAAAAGCAGAGCAGGAGCTTAAGCGACTAAAACAACTCAATGCCGAACGTCAGCGAAGGTGGCGGATGAATCAGAAAATCAAAAATCAGGAGGGAAAATGAATCTGTCGCTACTTGTCCTGAGTCGTGATAATTGGCGATGCCAATATTGCGGTGATCCATTGTCGATTGAGAATTGGAGCATCGACCATTTTCATCCCTCCTCAAAAGGAGGTGAAGATACCGAAGAAAATTGTGTAGCCGCTTGCAGAGAATGCAATCTTCTGAAGAGGGATGTTGAATTTGACTCTATCCAAGATGTTAGAAATTTCTTAAAAGTTGAATTTCTTGGTTGCGAGGGAATTCCATTTGAAGTCCCAAAGAAAAAAGTATCTGGCAAACTCTCAACTGCTGGTGAGTGTAGAAAGAAACGCAAGTATCGCTCTAGTCACAGAAAGTCCTATAACGACTACATGAAAAATTACATGAGGCGAAAAAGGTCTTGTAATATATCCTTTCCACAATAATATCTGTTACATGAACCAACTAGAACTCGCAGAGAAAATCGCCAGGGAAGCGCACGCAGGACAATTCCGCAAAGATGGAGTTACACCCTACATTCGTCATGTAGAATCAGTGGTAAGTCGTGTCGATACTGATGAAGAGAAGTGCGTAGCATGGCTGCATGACGTAATTGAGGATTCTGATTTGAATACAGTCAAGCTACGGAACCTTGGTGTAGAAGTCTCAATTTCTGACTGTGTGGGAATGCTCACAAGGAGAAGTGAGACATATGCGGAATTTATTGATGCGATTCACTGCGAAAATTGCCAAACCTGCACCAAAGTCAAAATTGCCGATATCCTATCAAATCTCTCTGACCGGCCCACCGAGAAACAGATTGTAAAATACGCCAAGGCTCTACTTGTTCTTACAAAATAGATTCTTCTTGTAATTATATCTGAGACAATATAATCTCCGTTACATGATTCTACCTGAAAATGTCCCGTTCCCAACCATCTCAACAATCAGTCCTTGAGCCTCCACAAAGAAAAAAGAAGCCGGCAGTATGTCAAAGATGCAAACAAACAATGGGCTTCTGCAACGAAGTTCTGATGATGCACAAGGACAGAGGAGTTGTTGTATGTGTTGGTTGCGCAGCAATTACTGAGAAACTTTCTCGTTAACGAAAAATTATGAACAATGAACCCATAAAAAACTGCAACTGCTCCCTCTGTGACAATGCACGATCAGCACAAAGGTTGTATAAATCATTCTGGACGACTATTATTGTAATTCTGTCCCTCCTCTCGCTTGCTACTGCTGCTTATCTCTACAAATGAAAATCGCTGATACAGTCGCAACCATCCTCTTCTTTATGCTGGTAGCATTCTCGCTTTTCTGCTTTGCCATGGCGTCAATCCGTAAAGCGCCAGACTTCACCTTGTATCCTGAAGACGCCAGGATTATATCGGAGGCGAAATGAGAGTCTCTATGGAAGTTGTTCGAAAAGATCGGCACTACCTTCGCTTCTGGCCGCACGGCTACGAATACCCGCTCGAACTGCCGATCATCACGTCCGGCACCCGCGAAGGAACCGGCGCGTGGACGTGGAACGGATCGCTGGAAAAACCGACGCTGCGCCCGAGCATCAGGACCAATCATGGTGGAAGCGGCCTGATAAGTCACCTGTGGCTGAATGATGGACAGTGCCAACATCTCGACGACTCGACCGATGGCCTCTCCGGGCAAACGCTGCCGCTGCGTCCGCTGGGCTGGCAATGCGACCTTGGAGACGAAGGAATGGATCACGACTGGCGGGAGATGCAGGACGACGTCGGAGAAGTGGACGGAATTCCCGGTAATCGCTGGGCATGGCGTGAATGTCGTGTGTGCGGCGCTCACGAAGAGGAGAACGTGAAGCTGACCTAACCCGAAGGAGCGAAATGAGCGTGGCTACAAAATCAGCGGCGTCGCTCCAATGGTTCAGGCCAGCGAATGGTTCCCTGCTGCCGTGCCCGTTTTGCGGGCGGCGGGCACGAATGATCCAGCCAATCGCCGGAAAAGGCCAACCGTGGAATGCCTACTGCGTTTCCGGCATGGAAGGCTCCTCGAATATGGGCTGCGGAATCGTCCTCTACGGAAATTCAGGCGAGAGCAAAGAGAGCCTGCGCGCACGATGGAACCAGCGTGCAGGGAACGGTCGGCGCTAGCTATTGCTGCCTAACCAAAAACATGGAAAGAAAATATGAGAACAAAATCGCTAAGACGCAACGATGATTAAAAAAGAATTTCTAATCGGTCGATACCAACTCGGCTGGAGGATGGTAAATCTGTATGCCGATCCGTTGGGAGCAGGCGCATGGTTCAATTTATGTCGCAACCAACAGGATGCACAAATTCACGTTGGGATGGACTATAACAATGTAGAACATCCGTTCGCAAATCTATGCCATGAGGTTTACGAAATGAGCGCAGATGACGCAGGATGCTTATTTAAACCAAAAGCATTTGAAGAAGGAGCAAGCGATCTTGTTCGATTCTTCATGGATCATAACGAGTTTACGGAAGTATCATCCAAGGCGTCTTATTTTATCTGGCAATGCGCAGAAGATTTTAAAAAGGCATTCAAAAAGTGTAATTGTAAAATTCAACCAGGAAACTCAGGACCAAAATGAGCTTTTCAACATCGATGCGAGTTACTCTTGAAGGATTATGGGTAAAGCCTATATTTACCGATCTTGATGATTGTTTTCAACAGGGAGAGTCAGCAGGATCGGATGGATATAAACGAGAAGAGAATCCATATCCCTCAGGAATTCCACAACGTGAATGGTGGGATGCCGGATGGTCACAAAGTTACGATGAGTTATGTGGAGACGGAAATGGAGATTTAGGATAGTTCAGAATAAATTGTAATTCATAACTCTGCTGATTGTCGGGAAATAGTAGAAGAGGCTGAACGAATCCTAAACAATGAATCATGATTGAAGTCAGCGAAGAGTTTCTACAAGAAATCCTTGAAGACCTTTACGACTTGAGAGGCGAATGGAGCTGGAAGAAGGATGATCCAAGATGCAGGAATGGCGGAGTTTATGATGAATTGTGCGGGAGGATTTTATTTCTTGAAACAAGACTTGGGAAAGAAAAATGAAAACGAATCGCCGCAACTACGCTATCGCATTCATTGCCGTCGCAATCCTAATCGTAGTAGCAATCGCATCCTGCCGCGCTGATACTGTTTACGTCACAGACTTTCAGCAGGTAAAAGTATCGGGAAATGGATACATTCGTATTGTCTTTTACAAGCCTGACAACAAGCCCATGCAGGCATACATTCACATTCAGGATCAGAATGAACATCAAATGATTCGACAAAGTATTCCCATTGAGGTTACTAATCCTGTGTGGATCAAGTGGCGTAAATAATCTCCTTTACATAACTCTCAGAGCATGATTTAGTATCGGCTCATCTTACAAACTTATGAGTTTCAAGTCCGTGCAAAATAAAATCAGTAAGCAGTCAGGAGTTAGCAAGAAGGCTGCTGGAGCAATTCTCGCATCTGCCTCGCGCAAGGCTTCTCCGGCGGCTAAACGAGCCAATAGTTCTTTGCGTCGCGTGAAATAATTATCAATACAGATAGATGCTAGATAAGATTTGCAAACAATGTGGAGTAAATTTCCGCGTTCGTGATTATCGCAGCATATCTGCTAAATATTGTAGTAGGTCGTGCAACGGAAAGTTTAGAAAATCTCAGGAGTATAAAAGCAAAAGAGAGAAAATTTCATTATCATGCGCCTATTGCGGTTGCAGTTTCGAGTCCATAAATACTTCTGAAGGCCGGAATAAGCGGACCTGTTCAGTAGATTGTGCTAACAAAATTCGAGCGAATCAACTTCGGTTACCAGAAGTCAGGGAAAAGAGTCAAAAAAGTCCCAAAAGAAAAATCGGACGCTCGATCTTAAAAAAGACTTGCCCTAAATGCTCTAAGGAATTTAGTTATACATCCAGAGAAAGAAAGGTATTTTGCTCTAAACAATGCGCGATTACCGTTAGTGCCAAAAATCGCCAGATTGATTTAGATCAAATGCAAGTTCAGAGAATGATTGATTCAAATACTCCTCTGAATGAAATGTTAAATGAATTAAGTGTATCGTATGATACATTGCGTAGAAGTATGACAAAATGGGGAATTACCATTCCAAAAATTCTAAAAGTTAGGAATGATGGTTATTTTGGATACACCACCTCTAAAAACCATCGGAGGATCATGGAACAATTTTTAGGGAGAAAGCTCCTTTCATGTGAGGCCGTTCATCATATTGATGGCATGAAATCCAACAACAGCATTTCCAATTTGTATGTTACAAATTCCTGCAAGCATCACAGGACAGTGCATCATTCTATTGAAAAGTGCGCTTTTGAATTATTCCGCATGGGAATGATAACATTTGAAAATGGCGAATACAGGGTAAGTAATAAGGCGGAGGCATTGGCAGCATAATGGAAAGAGTCAGTCGGCAGCGTCTTTTGTATCTTAGTCGAGTTGAACAAGGCAAGTGCGGCGCTTGTGGTAAGGATCGTTCTGATAGCTGCTACAGTGATTCATGTTTGGCCTGCTCTGAGAAGCAACGGATTCGGCAGCGTAAGCGTAAAAATATGAACGAATGGCATCCAGGAGGCAGGGGTCGGCCACCGTTGTATCTGAAATTGCAAAAACCTCTCGTTAACGAAAAGTCCGTTCAGCCAGAACAGTAAATTTTAGATAGTGCCGGAATGCAAAGACGGAGCGAATCAAAGTAAAGAGTGTTCACCCATGCGGTTGCGAGCAATGGCGCAGCGTCTTGAAATGATTTGTGAAGGTTTTCTACGCCACAAAAAAGATAGAATCGCCAGCCTTCGTCTGGGTTAAAATCCCAGCTATCTAAAAATTATGAAGCCGTTCAAATATACACAAAAGTCTCCAGAGGATTGTTTGTCGTGTTGCTTGGCTGGTATTTTACGCCTTCCGCAAAAAGAAGTTCCTGATTTTTACCCAAGTGGAAGCGATCCAGAATTTTGGACTAAGGTTAGAAAATTCCTAAAAAATTATGACTTTGATTTGGTAATTGTAAAGTGGAGTGCAATTAAAAAACTTCCGATAAAAAGCGTATTTATTGTCAGTGGAGTAAGTCCGAGAAATAAAAAGTGGCACCATGCAGTTCTTTACACAGTAAACGGACTGTGGCATGATCCTTCCGCAACCAGAAAAGGATTGGTCGGCGATCCAAAATATGCACTGATGTTAATTCCTTTTCTCGATGCCAAATGAACACCTCCTCACTCGTGTAACTCTACACGACGGCACAAAAGTATTTCGGAAATACGGATTTGAATGGCCGTCAGTTGACTCAAAGTTAACCAAGGCGGCGGCAGAACTCTCCATTGAACTTGAGGCATTCAAGAATGGCGGGACGGATAAGTTTTCAGATGGGAGCGAGAACCCTGAAGGTGAGTCGAAGTATCACCACTTTCGAGAAATTGTAACGATTTGGTTTCCCGATTTCGAGTGGCATCGGTGGGCGGTAGAAGAAGCTCAAGGAATCTGCGAGAATCCAATCTTCGCGCTGACCGGATCGGCCAGCTCCGGCAAGACAGCCATCATGGTCCTCTACGGACTGGTCAGCTATATTTCAAATCCAGCAAACACAACAATCTTTGTCCTCACTACAACGGTCAAGGACGCCGAGCAGCGCATTTGGAAGGAGTTTACCCAGAGACTCAATGAACTGAAGCGTGGTGGCCTCACAGACTTCAAAATGGTCAACCGAGAGCATTACATCGGAATGACTGATTCCACGTATGGAGCAGGGAAAGGAACGGCGGTTCAACTTGTGGCAGCGGGCGACAAAGACAGGGACAATGCACTTCAGAAACTCCAAGGCGTAAAGCAAAAGACCGGCAAGATTATTGTTCTCTGGGACGAGGCCCAGGATTGTTCGCACTCGCCGTTTGATGCATTTGCGAACCTTAAAAACAATACTGATTTTGAGGTAAAAATTACAGGTAACGCTGCCTCTCGCCTCGATCCTCACGGACGAGCCTGCGAGCCTGTCGGCGGATGGGCGTCGATTACCGAAGACGACAAAACTTGGGACATCAAAATTGAGGGAATTATAGGAAAGTGTCTGCATCTTGACGGATTCGATAGTCCTAACTTTGATGAACGAGACGACGTAACGTGGAATGATTTGGGTCAGCCAATTTTTGACAACTATAAGCCCGAAGTAAAAGACCTTTACCCCTACATCAAACGAACAGGAATCGTTAAGAGTGATCTTGAAGACAAGGGAGTTCGCGATCCGTCATTTTGGCGTCAATGCCGAGGCTTCTGGGCTCCATCTGATGTTGAAAGTGACATTATCTATCCTGTAGCAGATCTGATGCGCTACGGAGCAATGGAGAGAAAAGTTGCATGGCTCATGCCGCCAACTCAAATTCTTGCTGTCGATCCCGCAAAAGGCGGTGCAGACAGATTCATGGTTCACCACATCATGTATGGAATTTGCAAGATCAATGATGAAGAACGTCCCTTCCCGGTTCTCTATGACAACGAAGTCTTTGAACTGAAAATCATCGGAGATACTGAAGACAGTTCCAAGGAACGAAACATGGTCCTGAAGGTCAAGGAAATTGCCGACAGACTCGCCATCCCGGCCAGACACGTAGCCGTTGACGCGACCAGCCTAGACCCCATTGCTGGTCATTTTAAGGACAACTGGAGTCGAGACATTCTATTCGTGGACTTCAACGGCAGTCCTTCCGATAAAATTTACAGCAGTTCAGAGGTTTACAAGGATGGCCCAAAGAAGGGTGAACCAAAAACCGGCAAAGACATGTTTGACCGCAGAGTATCAGAACTGTGGTTTGTCGGCTCTGAGTTCATGCGGAAAAAGCAACTCGCAGGCATTCGCAGAGAGACGGCAGTAGAAATGTCTCGCCGAAAATACGAGAGCAGCAGAGGCGATAAGAAGGCCGTTCAGACTAAGGAGGATATGAAAAAGTCCATGAAGGGAGTCAGTTGTGACGATTCTGACTGCCTGATGATTGGTTTGGAACTCCTCCGAGAACGCTTCGGAGCCATCGCTGGCGGCGGTGGAATCAAGCACAATCCTTGGGTAGATATATTTGGGAAAAAATCAGTTGACGCCACCCAAGGTTTTCAGGTAAAGACATTGAAGACCCAAAGACAGTTTACTCAACCTCCCGGTGGAGGAGTCAGGCCAGGAGAACTCCATGCTTGGCTGAGTAAAACTGGTAGAGGGTAAATTCTCGTTAACAAAAAAATAAGCAATATGGATACAGTGAATGAAACTGCGGAAATTGGAAGTGACGGGAAAGAGTGGCTGCACACATTTGACGCAACTGCATGGGCAAGAGAATTTATAAAAATCTCACGCCAAAAACCTGAGATTGTAACTGATGAAGGGTGCATGATTGGGTGGTTTGCCAATGCAATTATGTGCGGATACGATGAGGCAAATCGACGGAATGCGAAAAAACCAGAATGACCAATCCAAAGCTCGCCTACAAAAACCACATCCTCATCACAAGTAATCTCATGGCAGAAAAAATCCGCCAGTTCCGCCAACAGTTCAAACGCGAAGACGGAACTCGATACAGCTACAAAGAAGCTGGAAACATGGTCATGGCAGCATTTCAACGCCAGCAACAGGAGCAGTAAATATCATGACAGCCAAAGACATCTATCCCGACGCGCCAGATACAACCAAATCAGATTTTGTTACGCCATCTGTTCCATGGCTTGAAACTCAACTGGCAGGAATGAAAAAGTTGGTCGAAAAATACCAATCTGAATCAAATGATTTTCGCCGAATTATTGGAGTTGATCCTGATGAAAATCATGCTGAAGCCTTGGTGAAGGCGGGGAACATGAAAGAAGCTGCTTGGAAATACGAAGAACTTTCTAAATGACCTTCCAACCAATCGGCGACAAAATCCTCATCCGAGCACTGACACCAATCAGTGACTCAGTAATCGCACTTCCTCAATCCTACATCATCAATGAAGGATGCGGCGAAGTAGTGCGACTGGGAACCTACATGATTTCCAAGTCAGGGCAGCGCCATCAGAATTTTCCAGTCCAACCTGGCGACAAAATTACTTTCAACAGCGGCCAGGGGCAAGCCATGAAAGTTGAAAGTGACGGCGAAGAACTGCTTGAGATTCACATTGGCCAGATCAAGACAAAGATTGACAACAAGATTCATCCAATCGGCGGGAAAGTTCTGATTCGGCCAACGAAGAAAGAATACGCCGGACTCATTCAACTGACCGACTACAACAATGACGTTCCGCAAGACGGTGAAGTAGTCTCGCTAGGAACTGGTAATCTCAACGATAAAGGCGAAACCATTCCCTTCAACGTAAGCGTTGGCGATAAAGTCTTCTTCAAAAACGCCGATATTACACCCATCAAAGTTTACGACGAAAAACTTATCATTGTTCGTGATGCTGAGATTCTTGGGATTTACGAGTAACAAAATAACAACCATAAAATCATGAAAAAAAACCACACTGACATCACTATTGTTTTGGACCGTTCCGGCTCCATGCAGTCCATCCGAACTGATACTATTGGAGGATTTAATTCCTTCTTGTCTGACCAACAAAAGGCGCAAGGAACAGCAAGTCTGAGCCTGCATCAGTTCGATGATATTCACGATACAATTTATGCAGGAGTTCCAATTGGAGAAGTTAAGCCGTTGACCACAGAAACGTTCGTTCCTCGCGGCTCAACGGCTCTATTTGATGCAATCGGGAAGGCGATTAACGAAACTGGCGCTCGCCTTTCAAAAGAAGCCGCAGAGCATGTTGTTTTCGTAATCATTACTGACGGAGGCGAGAACGCGAGCAAGGAGTTCAAATCCGCTCAGATCAAAGAGATGATTAAACATCAAACTGACGCATATAATTGGCAGTTTGTGTTTCTTGGCGCAAATCAGGACGCGTTCGCGGCAGGAGGAAACATTGGAGTTTCGGCAGGAAATACTATGAGTTTTGCGGCAAACGCGGCAGGCGTAAACGCAATGTATAACTCAACTTCTGCGAACTTGGTTTCGATGCGCTGTGGAGCAAAATCTTCTATGGCGTATTCGGACGAAGATCGAAAGAAGCAGAGCTTGGCGGGAGTGAAATAATTCCATGATTACTCTCGTTCCGTTCCACAAAGCCGACGCAGCCAAAGCTGCAAAAATGCTAAACTTGAGCGCCAAACTTGGGTTTGTAACCAACCATCAATGCGTCTGCATGTATCCCAACGATACGCCATCAGCCCTCGTTAACGAAGTTGAGAAGGCAGCGCGTTCCGCATTCAAAGATGTGGAGATGTTCATGATTCCACATGAAATCCCAAATAGCTGGCCGGCAGGTCCAAACAAGATGTTTGCAACAGGTTGCACCATCATGTTCCGCAAATGGCCATTTGAGACGATCTATGACGGGAAATATCAATCTCCCAACGGCATGTTTCTGTGGATGGAGCCAGACATGGTTCCTTTACAGCCGGGCTACCTCGACCGTCTCCAGCAGGAATATCTCATGGGCGGTAAGCCGTGCCTAGGAGTTATCGCGCCTACCATCAAGCAGCGAGTCTTGAAGCGAGAGGACCCTACTGAGCGAGACTTGACGACCAACACCGTCCCTCTCGGCAGTCCAACAGTCCTTGGTGAAAAATTCATTGATGGCGAGCACATGGTTGGAGCAGGAATCTACGACCGTGGCCTCTCACAGATTATTGGATGGATTGATGAAGCGGCAGGACTCGCCGACCCGTTCGACGTAACTCTTCAATACGAGATTTGTCAGAAGGACGGCAACGCCTACACTCGCATCACGCCAAGCCAACTGATTGTCCACAATTGGGAATCAAGCAATTATCGTATTACAAAATTGGGCGACATTAGCGAGATTGAATGCGATGCCCACGTTGATAATCCAGGACAAGGAAAGTTCATTCTAAGCAAATACGCCAACATTGGCCCTTGCTTGGCTCATGGCTGCAAAGATGATTCACTCTACGCCATTGTGGAGCAGATTCACGGCTTGGGAAATTCAACCATTGGAAAGCAAGCGATGCAGTTGGGATCAAATCAAGCACAAATTCTCGTTAACGAAAAACCGCAGGGAATGCAGATTCCTAACGGTCCAAGTCCTCTACGAATTACTACGTCAGTAACCTTAGAAGAAACTCAGGTAATTGTTGGCGGCAAGCCATACATGGTTCCGACTAGTAAATTGACCGGACAATCTTTGGCGCAAATGGAGGCCGTAGCGGCAGCAGGAGGCGATCCGATGATTGTTTTTGCGCCAGTAGTCATTCCAGTAACCGAAGTAGCTATGAGTCAGTCTTCATCCTTATCTGAGCCTGAACATGATGACGATGACCTTTCTCCAGAAGAGTTGCGAATCTACGCAAAACTACAGGCAAAAATAGATCGTCGCATCAATCATAAGAAAAAGGCCAAGGCTGTGAAGGCAAAGAAGCCTGTAACGAAAGTCCGTCGCCCAACGATTGATGAAGATGCCGTTTGGGAATACTACAATAAGTTGGTTTCCGAAGGGGATAAAATGGCCTATCAGAAGACCTTGAAAGAGCATCGCCTTTCTCCGAAACAGCTAAAGACGATTCGCGATAAGAATACTGTTACGGTGTAGATTATTCTTGCAGAGACTTGGCTATGGGTTTATCAAGCATAAATCCATGGTCTGCTCTTGCAATTCTTCTGATTTTGAATGCCTCCCACCTGAACCGGCTCAGGGGCCAGTTGGCCCGGTTGGTCCGCAAGGAAATCCTGGGTCAGATGGTTCTAATGGAGTAAATTCATTTACCTTTTCTGTAGATGAATTTATCATGCCTGCCGTTGGCAATGCGGTAGGGGTTAATGTTTTAAATGGAACATGGCCAGCCCCTCTTCAAATATTATTTGTTCAAACGGCTGGCTTCATGCAGGTTTTGGCAAACGGGTCAACAACCTTGACATTGAAGAATGTGGGAGCAGATGACAACGCGGCACCCGGAGCAACAATTTCTACGAATCGTCAAATTTCTCCCGCAGGATATGCAGGGGAACTTTTGAGCCCTCTTGATATTGTTGATGGAGGAACTGGAGCTGATAATTCAACTGTAGGATTTAATAATTTAAGTCCTCTTACTACAACTGGCGATACACTTGTTTTTGAATCAGGAGGAAATGTCCGAAAGCCCCTTGGGACGAGCGGACACGTTCCAGTGTCAAACGGAATAACTTGGAACTGGCAGACAAATGCCCCTGCTGCCGCTGACATTACAGGACAGGTAGCAATAGCGAATGGCGGAACTTCGGCAAATACAGCAGCAACAGCAAGGACTGCACTGGGCGTTCCGGGACTAGCTTCCTCAAATACATTTACCGGGACAAGCAATGTATTCGATGTTGGCGCTGGAGCATTTCAAGTTATTCGATCTGGAATAAATCTGATATTAGCAAACTCATTTGGATTTAAAATTAGAAATACATCCAATACGCCGGTTATAGATGTAGAAAATTCCAGGGGGTTTAGTGGATACAAGCAGCTTTATGAAGGATATGCAACTGCAAATGCTTCAACATATACAATTGCCGCAGCTAATCCTTCCGCAGGTAGTGGAGAAACGTTAATTATATCAACCTACTCTACAACGGGAACACAAGCAATTACATTGCCGGCAGGTGAAGATACTCGCGTTGTGCGAATTATTGACGGTGGAGGGCTCGCGGGAACAAATCCCATAACGATTACAAGGGCCGGAGCGGATACAATCCTAGGAGGAACAACTTATCCCATTTCTCTTAACTATGGAACGGTTGCATTGATTTATCACGCCGCAACAACAAACTGGCTTATACTTCCTTAAATTATATGAATAATAGTGGATTGGCTCAACCTTTAGCGGTTACGGAAGGCGGAACCGGAGGGAAAACTTCCGCTGCCGCCAAAGTAAACTTAGGACTTGGAACGTTGTCCGTAGGAGGGCAATTAACATGGCAAACAGGCGGAGGATATACAGGCGCTCTGAATATTTCCACAATTTCCGCTGATACTTCTTGGTATTTCCCAAATGTAGAGTCAAACGTGGCCTGCGTAGTTACCAAAACAACGACGGGCGATCCTACTGTTCCAGAGGGAGTATTCGTAATTAACACGTTCGACAATAATTTTAAGATTATGGCTGATGGTGCCCTCCGATCTTTGGCTACTTGGTAAATGTCTGTAAATAATCCAGGAGCAGTTCAGGCCGACGGATTCTCAAGCCAACTCGGCGGAGCCAACGGTGGGATCATGCCTAACCTTTTGGACCAAGATCAATATGCCGCTGGCGTAAACGTTACGTGCTCCAATGCTTATATTGCAACTCGACCCGGATTCATCCAGAGAAGCCTAAGCATCTCCAGCGATTCAGTTCAGGCATTTTTCCAGACCGGAAATCCTCAAGGAATGAAGTCGTTTCAGAATGGAGATAGAACATACTTAATCTGCTCAATTGGAGGAAGAGTTTATGCTATTGATCCGGTTAATAATTTCAATACAACCGATTTAACTCCTTCTGACGGTCCAAATTCCTCCACAAATCCGAAGGCATTTATGTGCCAAGCTGAGGAGTATTTCATCATTCAGGACGGAGTAAGCAAACCAATTATCTTAACGTCCTTAACGCCATCGCGAGCAGTAGATGGACAAGTTCCAATTGGAACGGCAATGGCGTATGGATGGGGAAGGCTTTGGGTTGCAAAAGATAATTTATTTCTTGCAGGAGATATTTATGGAGGAAATACAACGGTAATTGATTTTACCGAAACTCAGTATTTTGCTGAAGGCGGCGCTTTTCGACTTCCTTCGACGTGCGGACAACTTACTGGAATGGTCTTTATTCCGCTTCAGGACACCGCTACAGGGCAGGGACAACTCCTTGTGGGGGGTGAGTATGGAATCGCTTCGGTAAACGGAGGAATCCCAAGATCGCAGTGGAAGGAAACTCAAATTCAACAGATCGCTCAACTTGACGTTGGGTTTGTTGGACAGGATACAAATGCTCTTCTTAACGGAGATGTATTTTATCGGGCATTTGATGGAATTAGAAGTTATCGAATGGCAAGAGCACAGCAGGGAATCAACGGAAACACTCCTCAGAGCAATGAAGTTTCTCCCTACACAGATACGGACACTCAGGAATTTCTTAAATATGGCTCTTCAGTTTATTTCAATGGTCGAATCTTGACAACTACAAATCCGGTTTGGAAGGGGACGTATTGCTATCACAAAGGACTCCTTTCGCTGAATTCTCAGCCTCAATCATCCATTGGAAGTAAGTCTCCTCCTGTATGGGAAGGGGTTTGGACGGGACTAAATATTGTTCAAATTACCAAAGGAATTTTCAACCAACAGGAAAGGTGTTTTGCATTGGTTCGCAATGTCAATAACGACAAGATTGCGACAATTTCAGCAGTATCCCTAGTCGGAGGAGTTCCAGATCAATTAACCGTTCAGGATTCGTCTCTTTTTACTGAAAACGAGACTTACATGGATTTCACAACTCGGTGTTATTTCCGCGTAACCAACATTATTGACGACTCCACATTGGGAATTGTTATTATCAACGACGTTACAGGAGGAGGTTTGAATGTAGGCGACGTTCTTGTAAAAGGAGAATATAACGAAATTTGGGAAGTTAGCCGCGACTCGCCATTTGACATTGTTGGTGATGAGAAAGTTTTGATTCAGTCAAAAGTATGGACAAGATCATTTACTCATCAATCTCCACTAGGTCAGAAGCGACTAGTAAATGGGGAATTGTGGACTCAGGACATTATTGGAACTGTCAATTGGAACGTTTCATATCGGCCCGACCAATACCCGTGCATGATTCCATGGAAGTCCGGGGAATTATGCTCAGAGCTTGAAGTGTGCGGGGAGCAATGTCCTACCAATCTCACTCGGCATCCCGGTTACAAAACGCGGATTATGCTAGGCTCTCCTCCTGCCGGATGTCTTGAATATGCCGATGGAGGAAAAGACATGGGATATGAATTTCAATGGCTTATTGAATGGGAAGGCCACATGAAGATTCGCGCAGTTAGAGAGACTTGTAATGATGTCACAGAGTCAGTAAGAATGAATTGCTGATGAGCGATCCATGCCAAAGATACGATTGTTGTGGAGATGAGAGTTATACTTACGATGTAACTCGCGCTACTCCCAACCCTCCTCCAGTCACACTCTACGCTCTTACCCTGTCAGTTGATCCCTCAAGCTCAGGAACGACTACAGGCGCAGGAAATTGGGCCGCTGGGACTTTTGTAACGATTACGGCGACCGCCGCTCTAGGATATGTATTTTCTTCATGGTCTGGAGACTTTGAATCAAATCTGTCTTCAGTGGCGGTATTCATGGATTCAGACAAGACGATTGTTGCAAATTTTGTTTTATCAACTTTCTTTTTGACTCTTACATCCAGCCCTGATGGATCGGCAACATTAACTGGCGGAGGATTGTATTCTTACGGAGATACGGCAACAATTGAAGCAATTCCTCTTGGATCATTTGAGTTTGATGGATGGACTGGAGATATTACTTCTGTAAATAATCCTGAAGATGTTCTAATGGATCAAGACAAGTCCATAGTCGCCAATTTATCACGCCCAATTTACGAGTTAATAGTGTCTTCAAATCCAGATGGAGCAGGATCGCCATCAGGAGGTGGAGATTATTTTGAAGGACAATTCGCAACAATAGAGTCCAATCCAACAGATCAATACTGCTTCTATTCGTGGACCGGAGACGTTACTTCTGTCACTGACCCCGAATCAGTAACGATGGATTCGGATAAATCTGTTGTGGCAAATTATGTTCCAATTGCCTGCTGCACAGGATACGCAATGGTTTTGGTTCTGGATCAAACAGGGTCAATTGGAACGGCCGGAGCTTCAGCTGGAATTGCAATTATTGATACTGCAAATATTCAAGCCCTTGGAGTAGTTTCATTCGGAGACTCCATCTGCTTTTCCTATCCAATTACCACTGACCTTGCGGCGGTAAGGTCTTTTCTTGAAGATGCGGTTTCTTCAGGAGTTGATTGTGATGCAACTCCAATATCCAGCTCGCCGTTCTTCTGTGATTGTGGAGGAGATTTACCTGAAAATGGCGTTGACGCCCTAAATCAAGGATTCAGCATGCTTGCCGCTTATTCCACAACTCTTCCGAAGGCCATCTACTTCAAAACGGACACAGCTGGATATGCACACCAAACAAGTGACCCTGCAACCGTAAATACACAATTGAACTCACTGACAATGAGTAAGACATTTTTGGAATTTAACCCAACAAATACTGATCCGACTGATGAAGGAGAATATGCGGACACATTCCCAGAAACAGATAAAATTACATGGAGTGGATTTCCGATTTGCACTCCTCCATAAAGCTGTCATAAACAAATAAAGACATGGCAACAACTCCTATAATTGTAACTCCAAACTTGATGGCTGACCCTGACGGGTGTCTTCCGGGAACAAGACAGGAAATGGCCAACTTTATTGCTACAGCCATTACTGTATCATTTGGCTCTTCAGGTTCAGGAACAAGTTACGCAACGGTAGTAACCGGCTCAACTACGCCAGCCCCCGAGCAGCAAAATTCACTGTGGCTGAAAACAGAAGTCAGCGGAAGGCAGATTGGTTGGTTTACATTTTTCAATGGGGCTTGGAAACGAGGAGGATTCCCAATTCTTGCCTACATGCAATACCAAGGGCCGTCTTCCGTATTTGACGGAACTGGCAAGGGAAATTCAGGAACTCAGGTTGAAGGGTTTCATTTATGTAATGGACAGGGAGGGACGCCAGATTTGCGAAACAAATTCATAATTGGAGCAAATTCCTACAACACAGCATGGGTAACTAATATTCTCGGATTAGGACTTGACACTACAACAGGAGGTGAATCCACAGTAAGGCTGACAAAATCCAATCTTCCTGAACTAACATTTACTCTTCCAATTGGCCGAGGAGATGGGGGGTCAGATAGATTCCAATATGGGAATACTACTAATTCTGGAACCTATGATAGGAGTATTCCAGGGACAGGAGATGGAACGGACGATCCAACAGGCGCTCCCGCTGTTCCGCACTCGAATCTTCCGCCTTTCTTCGCATCTGCGATCATTCAATTTACGGGATAATTCAAAATGTTAATCAACGTCGCTCAAGCCAGAACAAGTTTATCTCCTTATGTGGGAGCTGGCGGTGTGTGTGCAAACGACGACCGCGTTCTTGAATATCTCAATGAAGCGTGCGCCAGATTGATTGATTCCGGCAAATGGGTTGGACTGATTCGCAAAATTAACATCTGTCACCGAGCGGGCCTAATGACCCTACCGCGAGACGTTGAGACAGTTCTTGCGGCGTCAGATTGCGGAGTTCCAATCACGATCCGTAATTCCTGGTATGAGTTCCTACCCGGAGGGCCATTCCGAATGTCAGAATGCAATCCATGGCCTGCATTGGCGGAACGCGGCGACAACTACTGCACGGCTTTTGACATCACAGGCACGATGAAGATTCGTGTTTACAACGATCTTTCAGTTGATAACGGAAAGTTCATCCTCCTTCAGGGGACCAACGAGGACGGCAACAGAGTTCAAACCTTGAATGATGGAGAGTATGTCGATGGAGAAATCCTGACTTACAGCAATACCACGCCTCCTGTAACAACGGTAAATTGGACGAAGTTGGAGTGTATTCAAAAGACTCTTACGACGGGTTACATTCGCATTTATCAAGTTGATCCTGATACATTGGAAAATAAAGGGCTACTTGTAGAACTTCATCCCAATGACCTGATCCCAAGTTTCCGGCGTTATTACTACGGAGGATTTTGCCGGAGCCAATGTGACAGCGAGGAGGAAGCCTACCATCCTTTCACGTTCCTTGTAAAAACCAGATTCAACAATCTTGTTCAGGATACAGACATTGTTCCAATTACTGCATCAGGAGCTTTGAAGAATATGTTCATGGCGATCTGGCAGGAGCGGAATAATCAAATTGATCTAGCTCAGAAATATGAGGCTCGCGCCGTGTCATGTCTTCAGAACGAGCTTAAACAATCACAGGGGAGTCAGGTTACAATGGCGAGCAAAATTCCTGGCTTTGGCAATCGGGCGGCAGCATATTCTTTCAGGTAAAATGAATGACCTTTTGGACATAGGCGAAGACGTTCTCGTTAACGAAAATCCATTGGATATTCTTGAAAAAGAATTACTTTACCTTCCTCAATTAGAGTTTCATGTTGAACATCATTTTCATCCCGGTTTCTATCTAAGAGAATTTCACGCTCCAGCGGGGGCATTTATTATTAGTAAAATCCACCGATCCAGACACCAGTATTCAATCAGTAAAGGGTCAGTAAGCGTGTGGGACGAAGTAAATGGAGTGCAACTTCTAAAAGCGGGCGATACAGGAATAACAGAGCCGGGGACGCGTCGCGCGCTACTTGTCCACGAAGACCTTATTTGGACGACTGCCCATTGCACCATGGAGACGGATTTGGATGTCATTGAGTCAATTTTGATTGACAATAAAGAAAATGACTTGCTCTCAGATGACGAGAAGCATATTTTTAATCACATTAAACAATTTCACTCCATGAGCCCAGACAGAAAAACTTTGAAAGGAACTGAATAATATGTCATGGGTCGCACTCGGAGTAGGAGCAGTTGGCGCAATCGGAAGCGGAATTGCTGCTTATTCTAGCTCTCAACAGCAAAAGAATGCAGCTAATGGCCTAGCTGGAGCCGGTTATAGTGTGCCGGATTACGGCAAGACTATTGATTACTTAAATAATTCATGGTCTTTGCCGCAATACGAAAATTACACCCCCACATCATCTTCTCAGGGATATGAAGATTTCATGTCCAACGGGAAATATCTTCCCAAGATTAATAGCCTCCTCAATAGAACAGACAAGAAGCAAAATCGGCAGTTTCGACAGCAGCTTTTCAAAACTTCTCCTACGTTGCATGGAAACTACCTTCAGCAAGGAACAAATACAGCCTCACAGCTTCGCGGAGAAGTCCCTTCAGACGTAGCGCAACAGATTCAGCGAAACACTGCTGAACAATCCATTTTTGGAGGATATGGCGGCTCTGGTATGTCCAGAAATCTTACTTCCCGCGATCTTGGCCTTACATCTCTGGACATGATGCAGCGAGGCAACCAAGGACTTCAGCAACAACTAGGGATTACTCAGGCTCTAAATCCATATCATAGCAATGCAATGGATTATCTGATTAATCCCAACCAATTCCTTACTGAGGAAATTGGACAGAATCAGTTTGGAACTAATGTCTATAACTCCAATCAGACAAACAGTTCCCAGATCGCCAATCAGCGAGCAGAAATGATTGCACGGTTGATGCAGGGACAGGCTGACAACAATGCTACAGGAGTTAACACGCAGAACATGCTGAATTACCAGAACGCCCTTGCGCCTAATCCGACTACAACCGCAATCACGACTGGACTTGGATCGTTTGCTTCAAGTTACGGCGGCAGCGGAGGTGCTGGTGGGTGGGGATCGCTGTTTAATGGTGCAACTGGTGGCGGTCCTACTTATGGTGGTAGCAATTATTCTTCGTCCAATAATGGCGGATGGGGCACTAGCAATGGAAAATATTGGAATCCTAACGTATAATCATGGCTTCCTATTTTGACCCATCCTATGTAGCGGCAGCGAGGGAAGTCCAAGCCCCAGACTACTTGGGAATGTTTTACCGTTCATTCAATCTTGCTAATACCCTCCCGTGGTCGGCAAGAGAGCAGCGCAAACAGGCTATTGAAAATCACGCTCTAGCCATGCAGCAAGCAAAATTTAGTGCTGAAATGGAGGATCGCGCTCGTAATAATCATCTTCAAGATTTGTTGTTACCGTATAAGATTCAGCAGGCACAGCGACTAGCAGCAGGACCACAAATTAGTGCGCCTTTGGCTGATAAATACGCAAAATGGACATCTCTTTTACAGGACGGGCAAGCTCCGTTACCTCAACAGGAAGCGCCGGTTCCGACAAGTTCAATTCCTGACGTTCCTGTTGATGATCTGCTTCCAATGCAGGACTCGCCGCAACCTGATCTTAACGTAATTCCCGACGCCCCAGCTTACTAAAATGGCTACCGTTGCGCAACTTCAAGAAGCATTGAATGAAATCATGCTTGATCCTGACCTTGCTCGCGATCCTGGCCGTCGTAAGTTCTTGCAGCAACAGTTTCAGGCCAAAATTGCGTCAATGTCCCCAAAAGGAAGTTCGGGAGCCTCTCCAATTCCCGGAATGGTTCCGGCAGGAGCAACTGTCGAAGGGGTCAATTACAAGCCTGAAGATTCAGTTGATTTGGCTGCTCGTGAAAACGCTCTAAAACGAGCAGATTTGATCGCATCTCGTTACAACATCCCATTTGTTAAAAGTCCCGCGAAGCCGGGAGACGCAAAAACGGGAGCTGGAGCGGCACCAGAAGTTATTGATTATCGTCGCGGGACAGCTTCAGATTTCATGTCTGGGTCGAATCCCTACGAAACCTACACCAGTGGCATTCCGGCAGTAGATGGAGAGGCGGGAATCCCTCCGAATTATCGACCGGCTATTCCCGCTCGTCCGGCCATGTATTTTGGACATGATTTACCTGCCGTTCCAATTTCTCAACAGGACTACATGAATGTCATGCAGTTGCAAAATAGGGCGGCGACAATTCCTGACATCTCTCAGCCACTAGGACAAGCTACGCCGCAACCCCTTCCTCCAATTTTGCCTACTCCTCGTCCTGTAATCGCCGATCAGTTCCAAGGAATTCCTGTAGCCAGAGCAGTAGAAGCAGGCGTCATTGATCCAATGTTTCAAACTAAAGAAAAGAAACAGAAGATTGACAAAGAAACTGCCTCAAAATTCTTTGAAGATGCGGGTGGAGATGTTGAAAAAGCTCGCCAATTGGCACGATCTTCAGGATATTACTGGTAGCTTATGGCTGCCGATATTTTTGACCAAATCGCTTCTGAGCGATCAGGCAATCAAGGAGATGAGTTTTCAAATCCCGAAGGTTTGATTTCGCCCGGCAATATTGATCTGCATAAAAGGCCGATTGTAAAAAATCCAGACGGATCAATCTCTACAGTAAGAAGTATTTCTATTGGGACGGACGCTGGAGAAGTATTAATTCCTACTGTCGTTGGAGATAAGGTTGTATCTAACGAGGAAGCAATAGATCATTACAAGAAAACTGGAGAAAATCTTGGAATTTTCAAATCTCCAGATTACGCGAACGCTTACGCCGAGTCTCTTCATAACAAGCAAGACAAGGAATATTCTCCCAAGGCAAATAACGGAGACATTTTTGACGAAATTTACAAGGAGAAGAATTCTGGAGCGTTAATTTCGTCCGCTCCACGTCCTGAAATTCCAAAATCAGAGGAATATCAAAAGCTGATGGCGGAAAACGAAGCGACAAAAGCTCGTCTCGCCACAGATAAGGGAATTGGAGGACTTGAGGCTTTTGGTAGAGAGGCTATATCTGGACTTGCCGGAATTCCAGAGCTAGAAGCCAGAGCGATCTATCCGCTGAATGCAGGATTTGATGCTGCTTCACGAACAATTACTGGATACGACCCACAGAGCAGAAATCTTGCTGATTCTATTGCCGAGCAACGTAAGAGTATTGAAGTTCAGCCAGAAGAAATTGGCGGAATATCGGGTCAAATTGGAACGGAGCTTGGAAGGCAATTAGCTCCACTCGCAACAATTCCACTTGGAGCGGCTGCTGTTCCTGCAAGAACATTAGGACTAGCGTCGGAAGCATCTCCAACAATTTTAGGAGCAGTAAAATCTCTACTTCCCGCAGCAAAAGAGGGCGTAATTGCCATGCAACCAGCTTCAGCGTTGGCAGCTCAAGATGTATTGGATAAAGGCGGATCGCTTCCGCAAGCATTGACGACTCAGGCTATGTCTTCAGCGTCGGGAGCAATGCCATTTGCCGTGGAGTCTGGACTTCCAAGTTTGGCGGGAAGAGTTATTTCTAGGGCTGCACAGGCAGGAGCTTTGGCAGTCCCTCAGTCCATTGTAATGCGGCAGGCGAATGAACTTGCTTCAGGCCAGCCGGTAACTCCATTTGACCCAATTCCAGACTTAGCAGGTAGCCTTCCCCAAGTCGCACTTGGAGCGATTTCTGGTGGACGAACTGTCTCTCCTAAACATATCGCAGCAGAAGTAGCCAGAGGGGCGGACATGCCTGCTACGGCAGAAGTTCTTGCCAAACAAGGCGACGAAGAAGTTTCGTTAACGAAAACTTTAGACGAGCTAAAAACTCCACCAATCACTGATGAAGCCAACCAAGAAAAACCACCCGCAGAGCCTGTTGAGCCTACTGCGTCCCAAGAACAACAAGTTGAACCTGTCATTACAGAACAAGCAGCAGGAGCGCCCATTGTCGAGCCTGCCGTCACATCTGACGTTCCGCTATCTGAAGTAGAAACAGAGCCAGAAGTTCCTCAGATAACTCCAGAAGCAGCAGAACTTTTGGATGCGGTAGATCAGGGAGTTCCTGCAACTGCTGTTGCTAAAAATCTATCCAGACATGCAGTAGAAAATGGCGTAGAAATTACACCGGAAATGCAACCTCAAGATATTGTCGATGCATTTAAGCAAAAACTCACTCGACCCGCCGAGCAGGCACAACCACAAACACCAAATGAAACAGAACCCACAACCGAAACAGCAGGGACAGACGTGGCCGGAAAAAATGAAGAAAATCCGGTCAACATCAGCCAAGAAGAACGAAATCAAGCTGACCAGCAAGTAGCGGAGACAGCCCCAACCAACACGGAAGGGGCTGCTCTCGTTAACGAAACTCCAGAACTAAATCTGGGACCAGGAGCGGCAAACGCAGAAGAATTTGCCCAGATGCCGGTTAATAGCACTTCGACCATGAATCGAATTGCGAATGAAGAGCGTGCTGCTCGTGGCGAATTGCCAGTTCTTAAAGAAGCAATACAGTCAAACCCAACAACTTTTGAGATGGCAGAGAAAGCCATTGAAGCGAATCCTCATCTGGGGCGAGAAACGGTTGTTGGACTGCTTGAAGGAACAAAGAAAGAGGTAAGCGAAGTTGATGAAGCTGTTTTGTTGGCAGAGAAAATCCGCCTTCAGAATGAACGTAGAATGGAGGGAGATCGCGCATCTGATCCATACTCGACAGAAGAAGCTCGTGAAGCGGCTCGAAAACGATGGGATGATCTCGAAACTCAAATTACTCAGTTAGACCAAGCAACACGTAAATCTGGAACAATCTGGGGAAGACTCGGACAATTTCGTCAAAGATTGATGCGTGACGACTTTACTTTCGAGTCAATGGAGCAAAAAGCTCGCGTATCGAAAGGCCGCCCGCTTACTCCTGAAGAATCAGCAGAAATTGGGATTGAGTCTGAGAAAATTGCGGCAGAAGAAAAGAAGGTTGAAGAAGCGAAAATTCGCGCTGAGACAAAAGCTCGCGAAGATGCACTTGAATCTACAATTTCCGACCTGAAGAAAAAGTTGGCAAGGAATACCGCGCCAAGGCTGGACAAACGTGTTCTGGACTATGCACAGAAGGTAGTAGATGGATGGAAGAGGGACGCCGATCTTGCTCGACTAAGAATGATAGAAAGGGCGCAACGCTCTTTCTCTGCTGGTATTGACCAAGATACGCTTGTTGATTTAACCATCATTGCCCGTGCCAGAATTGGCGAAGGACTTCTTGATGCCGGAAATTTTGCAAAAGAACTCGTTTCAGACTTTGGTGAATTTGTTCGACCTTACGCTCAACAAGCGTGGGATGCCGCACAAGCTGAACTTGACAACATTGCCAGGGAGCTTCCCAAAGTTGTCCGCGAGAAGGTCAAAAAGGCTATTGTCAATAGTCCAGAGGCTATCGTCAATCGAATCACAGATACAATCAAGACTCGCATTACTGAGGGTAACGATCTTGCAAGTCTTCGTGGACTTGTCCAGCGTCTATCTTTGGAATTTGTTCGCAAGGGAATTGATAAGCGAGACGCTTTGGTTGATGCCGTTCACTCTGTTCTTGAGCCGCTCATTCCCAATATTCAGAAGCAACAAACTGCCGACCTGATCTCTGGATATGGAGATTTCAAAACTCTAGACAAAGAACCTGCAAAACAAACCCTTCGTGGTCTGAAAGGAGAATTACAGCAAATTTCCAAAATTCAGGACATGATGGCGAAGCAAGCGCCAAAGAAGACTGGAATTGAACGCCGAACCCCAACGACTGAAGAGCGCGCATTGATTCGGCAAGTCAACGACCTGAAGAAAAAGGGAGGATTTGAAATTACCGATCCTGAGCAGCAACTTAAAACTGCCATTGGAGCTATCCAGACTCGCCTCAAAAATGAGATTGCAGATTACGACAATGCCATTCTCAACAAGGAGCCAATTGTTCGTGAGAATGGAAAGATTGAGTATGATGAGGAAACAAAGGCGCTACAGGCTTTCAGGAACGCTAAAAAGGCTGAATACGACGAACTGTTTCCTAAACAACCACAGACTGAAGAGCAACAGATTGCTACGGCCATAAAAAGCGTTGATCGTTCTATTGAGGAACTTCAGAAAAATCTCAAGGAAGGCAAACTATATTCCAGCAGCAAGCCAAAGACGATTACTCATCCCGAACTGATTGCAAAAAAAGCTCAACTTGAATCACTTCGAGAGCAGCGACAGTTACTTCGAGACTTGGACACCGAAAGGGTTGAAGCAAAAAAGGAAGCGCAACTTCTCAAGTCGATTGAGGATGTTGAAAAGGGCGTAAGTCAGCCAAATAAAGGCGTTGATACCGTTGAGTCCAAACGTGTATCTGAACTTAAAGATCGTCTGCAAAAACTTCGCGAGGCTCGCAACGAAACTCCTGAAGCAAAACAGAAGAAAATTGAACAAGCTGTTGAAATTGCGAAGAAGTCACTGGTTGACTACAATCGACGCCTAGAGGAAGAGGATTTTGCGCCAAAAGAATCCAAAGGACCACTCCGTTCTCCAGAATTGGATGACATTAGAATGCAACGAGATGCTGTTGCCGCGGTAATTCGTGAACTTCAGAACGCATCCAAGCCCAAAAAGTCTCCAGAAGAAATTGCTCTACAGGCATTCAAGGTTCGCGCTGCTGCTCAAATTGCCGCCATGGAGGATAAGATTCTCAGGGGTGATTTTGCCCCGAAAGAAAAAATTCCGATTACGCTGGATGCAGAAGGTAAAAAGGCTGAATTTGAACTGAATCAGATGAAGCAAAAGTTCAATGAGGCCCGTCACAATGACATGCTGAAGCGCCGTCCATTGCCAAAGAAGATTTTTCATGGACTAAGAGACGTTCTGAATACCGCTCGGGCAATTATGACTTCTTTTGATGTTTCAGCCGTGATGCGTCAGGGAGGATTTATCAGCCTTGGAAACCCCGTAAGAATGGCGCGGAATATTGGTCCGATGTTTCGTGCGCTCGCATCCAAAAAACGCCAATTTGAGATCAACAAATCCATTTGGGAGCGCCCGAACGCGGAACTTTACCGCCGATCCAAGTTAGCAATCACTGATCCTAACGAAACCAGTCTCAATAAGATGGAAGAGGCTTACATGAGTCGATGGGCAGGCAAGATTCCTGGTGTGGGAGCCTCAGAGCGAGCCTACACCACGTATCTCAATCTTCTTCGCGCGGACACATTCGACGCACTCCACGCCGCCTTAAGTAAGAATGGCGAAATGACCAAGGATGAAGCTGACGCCATTTCTAACTACATAAATGTGGCTACAGGACGTGGAAATCTTGCAGGAGCTTCTGGTGCGGCAGTATCGCTTAACTCTCTATTCTTCTCTCCAAGGCTGGTAATTAGTCGATTTGAGCTTCTAGGAGGACAGCCGCTACTCAAAGGTTCGTTCAGAACTCGTAAATTAGTAGCTCAGGAATACGCAAAATTTCTCGTGGCAGCTGGAGTTGTAAGTTCTTTGGCAATTGCAGCAGGCGCATCCATTGAAACCGATCCAAGGTCTAGTGACTTCATGAAACTTAAGTTTGGCGATACCCGACTTGATCCATGGGGCGGACTTGTTCAGGTGGCTACTCTCATGTCTCGACTGGCTACAGGGAAGAAAAAAACTATTGGCGGAAACGTTCAGAACATTCGCGCTACAGATACGGAGAAAATTCCCTACGGAGGAGAAGACGCATGGGATGTAACTGGACGATTTCTACGATCCAAGCTGAATCCGGCCCTCGGAGCAGCGGTAGATATTGTCTCTGGAAGCAATGTTGTCGGCCAGCCAGTTGACCCCAAGATGGCAGTCGTAAAAACTGTAGTTCCGCTCACAATTCAAGATATTAAGCAGACAATGCAAGATCAAGGAATAGCAGCCGGAACTGCCGAATCTTTACTATCTCTTCTCGGAGTAGGCATGCAGACATTTCAAAGTCGAGAAGAACAGGCAAGTCAAACTGTTCCAATCGACACCAGCAACCTTACTCCTGCACAACTCTCTCAAATCAACGAAGCAAGAACAAAAGCAGGATTTGCACCTCTGCAATCGAAGTAACAGCTTGGAATAGGTCGAGAAAAGTAGTAGGTTTTTCGTTAACGAGAAAATATATGAACGTAAAACATGATAATCCTGAGCTTGTAATTCGCTGTAAAAGAATTGATTTTGACGGTCAGTTTGTATGGCAAGTTTGCATAGATGGAAATGAATCATTCTCTCTTGGAGAAAAATTTAACAACATAAGTCAGCAGGGTCGGTTTTTACAAAAAACACTCAAGCGATTCGCTCCGTCCATGCGAATTCAGTTAGATGGACAGTATTTTGGATCAGCAATTTCTACTGCATGGTATTATCTGAAGTCAGGCCGATTAAATATTAAAGAGTGGTTTCGGGTTGGACATTGTCATTCCAAGGAAATGCCATATGTAAAACAGGTGTAAAATGCTGCGATTTACCGATCCGAACATTACGCCGCCGGGTGGAAATTTTGTTTACAAACAAGCCGAGACTTCGTGGGAATTCAAAGACCCTTCTCTCAATCGACTCATCAAACAAGTTAAGGTCCATAGAATTGCGAATTCAATTCCAATAGGCGTTGAAACCAACCAAGAAATTGAAGATGCCAGTTGCCGTGAAATTCTTGAGAAATATCCCAACTACTCAGGATGCACAGATCAGAACAACACAAAGATTGGGAATCAGTCAATTGGACTGAGCGAAGTAATTTCGTGGGGACAAGCAATGATTCAATTGGGAATCAACGGATTTGCGCCACCAGAAGAAGCTGAGCGTCGCGCCTCAATTTGTGCTGTATGCCCCAAGAATAAGGCTGTGCAAGGGTGCTTCGGATGTAGAGGTGCAACAGCCATCATGGACAAACTACGAGGCTCTAGGCGCACCAAATACGATTCAAGACTAGAAGTCTGCGAAGCATGTTCCTGCGTAATTCGTAGTCTTGTGCATTTCCCCGATGAGGCAATTGACAAATCCCATTCAGACGACCTTCCTTATGCGCCAACTTGTTGGATTCCTCCTCTGAAAGAAAAATTGCGCGGATAGTTCTTGTAATCTGTGATTATATCCGTTACCAAAGATATATGAACTGGCAATCAATTGAAACCGCCCCGAAAGATGGAACTTATTGCAAATTCAAATATCCGCGTCACTTGAATAGTGAGCCATTTGAAACCGAAGCAAGTTGGTATCCTCCAAATGATGAACTTGGATGGTGGCTGCAAAGAAATGGTTGTGATTTTGGATCACCTACCCACTGGATGCCACTTCCCGAACCACCTACGACATGACAAAAGCAAAACCAGCCAAGAAGAAAACAATCCCGCTGCCATCTGAGCAAATCACTCGTGCAGACGGATGGCGGGAAACAGAATTTGCAAAGCGTATTTTGGACGCAAAGTCCGATTTGAGGAAATTGAAATGATCCAACTAATTCTACATCTTTGGGGAGACTACATCCTGCAAACGGGATGGATGGCAAACAACAAGTGTAAACATTGGTTTCCAGCGTTGATTCATGCGACTGTTTACAGCCTGCCATTTTTCCTAATTGGGTCATGACGTGCTGTTTTGGTTATTTGGTTTACTCACGCCGCCATTGACCGATTTGATGCGGCTAAATATGTATGCTGGGGAAAAGAATGGATTACTTCTCCGATTGAAAAACCACAGCCATGGTCAAATTGCAATGGAAATGGATACTGCAAAGATGCGCCGATCTGGTTGACTTGTTGGTTGAAAATCATTGCTGATAATACCTTGCACCTGACCATCAACTTTCTCGCCCTGAAATATCTATGACCATTACCGACGAACTAATCCGTAAAGCAGCCAACGCCATTGTGGTAAACAAGCTGTCTAAACTGAATATTTACCCGAAAGAAGGAACTGAACCTTTGACAGAAGTCCCTGAATCAGTCCGCGAAGAAGTCATGGATTCAGCAGAAGCAGTGCTACTTGTAGTCAGGGATTATTTGGCTGGGTGTCCGGTGTAGGATTTTCGTTAACGAGGAATATGAGATGCAAAAAATGTGGTAGCTTTGCAATTAACCATCATCTTCACGGAAGGGATGGAAGTCGCAAAGATTTGTGCGATGTATGCTTCTGGAGGGAAAAGTCTATTAAGTTTCAAGCAGCATTGGAAAAGATTTTGAATATTGATTACCGAGGTAACGCGCATCAGTCTTACTTTATTGCCAAGGACGCTCTGAAAGATGCCTAACGAAACAACAATAATGCCCACACCAAGGGGCGACGAACCTCCTTACGCGCAAAAGGCCATAGCTGAGATACGCGAACAGCAATTGGCGAAGTGCCAGGATATGAAGGGACTGGCAATTGAAGTTATTGGCGAATCCCTCAAGTGGGCGGCAAGCGTATCCAAGGGCGAGACAAAAATTTACGGTTACAACGCCCAAGGAGAAGAATATTTGATGGACGGCAGGAAATACATTTTCGATTCAGCCAATAACATCAAATCTCTGGTAGCCTCAGTTGAAACAATTGAAGGAAAAGATCAGGAGAATAAAAATGTGCTGCATGTGGCTATTTTGGGGAGAGGCTCAGAAAAGCCAAGGTCCAGCAAAGAGGCTGATGTAATTTCTGTGGAAACTGTTGAGGAATGATTCCGAACATTTCCTCTCATGGCGATCAAGGCGATATTATTAGCCTACTTCCTATTGCCAGAGCTTTAGGAAAAGCATCGGTGCTCGTGTCAGATAATCCGATGTGTAAGCCCATCACGAAAGGGCCGCGATTTGAATCCATAAAGCCATTGGTAGAGAGTCAGCCATACATTGAACGATTTGCAGTTCATTATGAAGAGCCAATCGAATATGACGCCGCAACGTTTCGCAATGGCGGAATTGATTTCGGCTGGAATTTGGCCGCACTTCATGCGAAATGGGTAGGCGTAAAAATCAGCGAAGACCCGTGGCTGAAAATAGAGCCAAATAAATCCTATGAGGGCTGTGTAGCATTTAATCGCTCTACAAGGCATCACAACCAGTTAATGAACTGGAAGCCAATCCTGGAGCATTATTTGGACGATTTGGTGTTCATTGGATTAACGGAAGAATGGGTCCAGATTCAAAATAGCACGGGACTGAAATTCAGGCACGCGCCAACAAAAAACCTGCTAGAGTGCGCAGAAATAATCTCTGCTTCCCGAGTATTCCTTGGAAACCAATCGAGCAATTTGAATTTGGCAATCGGACTCGGTAAAAAGTATCTCTGCGAAACTTCGCTGAGTTCGCTTGACTGCGTGTATAAGCGAGACGCCTTTTATTGCTTGGATGGATCAGTTCATAATTTTGAAGTTGAGGGATACGATCTATTGAATGTAAAGACACAAGTTCCTCAAATTGAAATTGACTGGAATAGTAGCCCTCCCGGTCAGAGATGGAAGATGATCGACCGCTCAGGAGTTGAGCATTCAGATTTCAGTCCAAGGAAAGTTATTCGTGCAGCAAACGCCAATGAAGAAGCTCAAAATTTACCGCTATCCACATTGCAGGATTTGGCAAACCAGATGACTGAAAGGCTTCCGAATTGGAACTCAAATAACTATGTTAACTGTTTGATTCGGAGTATTGAAACTGCTAGAAAGATTATTTGGGATAAGCAAAATTCTCGTTAACGAAAAAACATTATGAGTGAAACGGCCCGCGCGAGAGATCGCCTGAAAGAATACATTGTTGGGGATTTTATTTTTGACTTGGGAGCAGGAGGTTCGGCGTGTCATCCACGAGCCATTACACTCGACATGCCGCAACCATACTGCCCGTCACTGGAGGGACATCCTCAAATTCTTCGCGGAGATTATCGAGACATGCCATTTATCTGTGAAGATGTTGCTACTACAGTTTGGGCATCGCACATTTTGGAAGATTGGTCTATTGCAGAACAAATTGTAATTGTAAATGAATGGAAGCGAATTCTGAAGTGCTTTGGAAATCTCATCATACTGTGTCCCAATGAAACTACTTATGCACAAGTTTGTAGAGACACAGGCCAGCCCCACAATGACAATCACAAGCTGTCAGATTATAGTTTAGAGATGTTCAAGAGAGAAGTCTTGCCGCACACCGGAAGCTGGGAGATTCTTTATGAGAATCCTCTGGTTGATACTTACTCGTGGAATATCGTGCTTAAAAAGTTACCATGAATTCCAGGTTTATTGTAACAGCAGAAACGACAGAAAATTTTCTGCCAGTCTCAAATATAACTTTCCCAATTATTCAAGAATATTGCAACAGGCACGGTTACGAATTTCGACCAAAACTAGTTGCAAATCCAGAAAGAGACAGCATTTGGGAACGAGTAAAAAATCTGCAAGACGCCTTAAAAGACAGTGATTGGGCAGTTCATATTGATGCAGATTGCCTACTGACTAATCATCACATTCCGCTGACTGAATTTATTGAAAACGACAAATCCATCGTAATTTCTTGCGCTCCGTATCAAGGCAAGCCTATATTCAATGATGGTTTCTTCATGGTTCATAACTGTGGCGCGGGAAAAGAAATTTTGGAAGAATCGTGGGTTTATCATAATCCTGAAGAAGGACTATTCTGCGCTCAAGATGCCTTTTGGCTATTTTATAAAGAAGAACTAATGCCAAAATATTGGTTTTCAGTTCAGCCTCAGAAGCGTTTCAATAGTTTTTTGTGGAAAGAATATTCAGAGCCAGAATCAACTCAAGGAAACTGGACGCCAGGAGATTTTATTCTCCACTTGCCAGGCATGAACACAGAAAAACGAGTTGAGCTACTAAATCATTATAAGGAATACATTTTGCGATGAGACTTCAATTCCTTCCAGTTACGGGAGAATGGGAAATTGTTTATGAATGCCCGCTGATTTCTACTTACAGTTGGCATTTGGTCTATAAAAAACTATGATATTTATTGCAATAATTGACTGTGAATTGCAACTTGCTTAACCCAAGAAAAGAAGTCTTCTAATTTGTAATTAAGTTTTCCCTTATTGCACATTTTGCAGCATGGAACGCAATTGTCTTTTGTATAAGAAAGACCACTATTTATTCTATCGACTCCATTTAACCTTGGCTGGAACCTAGAATTTTTGGAATGGCCAGTTGGAATATATCCGCAATAATTACAAGAGGATTGAATCATTTCAAAAAAAATCACTTTTTTCTAATTCAAATTTTATATTTCTATCCAATGCAGATCGCCTATACATTGAATAGCAATTATTTAATGCCAACTGAAGAGGAGTGCTATCAAACAATTTTCTTCTTTGATCTTGCTTATAGCATCCGCAAGATAAGGTTTGGTTTCCCCTTAAAGAATATCCCCAAACTTCTCTTATTGAGCCGCACTCGCATTCACAAATCCATTTTGCCAAAGACGACCTTTTTCCAACAATTGATTCAGGAATTAGCGATTTTACCAAAATCCTTCCAAATTTATGACCGGTAAGATCGTGTAGTTTTTTTGCTTGATTTCTTACACATCCACAGCTTTTTGAAGAGCCTGATTTCAAACATCCAATATCCACTGGCCGAGATTTCCCGCAAATGCACCTACAATCAACCACGCTCTTCTTTCTTTGCTTTGGCCCAAATGAAAGTCTGTAAGCAGAACTTGCAACTGTCCAAGATGATATTTTACAACCAATCGGAAAAGGATTGTTTATTTTTTTATTGGTAATATTGTTACCGTTAGATTTGTTCATAGATAGATTATGGATTAATTTAGCGTAAATGGAGTTCTGAAGGCTCCATTTACGCGATCCACATAATCGAATTTTTTACGCAAAAGGTTAACTCTTGAATCCTAAAATTTATATTTTGTCGGCAGATTCCAAGGGGAGAATTGACCCAACGGTTATGGACAAAATTTTAGTTCATATTCCAGACAGGGCGCAAAGCCTGATTGAGAGCGAAGTTGCTGTTGTGGTAGTCAGCCACTACAGTGATTTCAATTTTGGGAATCATCTTTATGAAATTCGGGGCAAGCCATGGATTTTGATGGATTTCATGGAATATTA
>Ga0163163_10000410_pt1 | contig 40406 bp, 32 predicted proteins | sample S65metaG_FD_119766 | JGI IMG/M metagenome (GOLD analysis project Ga0163163, IMG submission 119766) | Switchgrass rhizosphere microbial communities from Kellogg Biological Station, Michigan, USA - S6-5 metaG | ecosystem: Host-associated > Plants > Roots > Rhizosphere > Soil | place: USA... | reverse complement strand
CGGCTCTGTTCGGAGTACGGAACCGACCGCAGGTCTTGCCCGCGCAGAACGGCAACTGGAGGTCAAAGACCGCCGCGTCCTCCAACTTGAGCAGCAATTGGCCAGCGTGAAAGCGGAGGCCGAGGAACTGCGCAAGCGACTGGCGGCAGCCGAGCAAAAGCTTTCTCGCTACAAGCTGATCGAGGAAGAGGTCCTCAAAGCGGGTCGGCGGGTGATGCCGTGAGAATCTCTGCGACGGTGACGATCTCGTCGGTTTATTCCGGCGCCAGCGGAGGTGCGATCTTTTCCGGACGCCATGCCGCAGGCGCGCACCTACGCTTCGTAGCCAACCGCGACTACATTTTCCGTGCCCCGGTCGTAGGAGAAGTTTGGTTGCTGGAAGGGGAGAGCCGCCGCCATCCGAAATACGGTGACCAGATACATGTGGAACGGCGTCGCTGGTCCAACCTACCGGCAGGCTAATCATCGACTTCCTCTTAAAACATCCGGCGTTTGACGGCCTCGGGATTGGCCACGCTAAAGCCACCCGTTTGTGGACGAAGTTTGGGCCGGATCTCCACACCGTGCTGAGCCAGGGCAATGTCGAGAGGCTTGCAGATGTGCTCTCCGTGGAAAGTGCCCAGAAGCTTGTGGAGGCCTGGCGCGCAGTGGCCGAGGAGACCAGCGTTGTTTCGTTCCTCGAGGGCCACGGCTTCGACATCCGCTTGGCAAATAGGGTCCGCCAGATCTGGCCCGAGGAGACGCTTACGAAACTGCGGGAGAACCCATACCGGATGCTGGCCTTCGCGGACTGGCAGAAGGTGGACCGGATGTCACGTTCCCTGGGTTAGCTCAGGACGACCCGCGACGGCAGGTCGCCGCTGTTGAAGCCAACCTATATCGTCGGCTCGACGCCAAGCACACTCTGACGGCGGACGAAATGCTCTTGGATGGCGTGTGCGGCGCGTTGGGAACGCGCAATCTCGGCGTCGCGCGCACGGCCGTGGACTGCGCACTGCGCGAGCACGCGATCATCGATGCTGGGGATGGTTACCAGCCTCTCGGGGCGGCCGTCATGGAAAAGGCCATCGCCATCCGTCTCCGTGAGTTGCTCGCGGGCGTTCCGGGACCGGAACGGAATCTGTTTTCGATCAATCTGCCGTCGATGATTACTGAAGCCATAGCCGAGTTTGAGAAGAGATCGGAGCTGCAGCTGAACGCGGGGCAGCGACAGGGTGTGGAGATGGCACTCTATCATCCACTCAGCGTTCTCACCGGCGGAGCTGGAACCGGCAAGACAACGGTACTCCAAGTGATCCATCGGATCGCGGAGCGAGTCGGAGTGCCCGTTCTGCAGATGGCTCTCAGTGGCCGTGCGGCCCAACGCATGCGCGAGGCGACTGGACGTTCGGCATCTACCATAGCCGCCTTTCTGCGTGAGGCGGAGCAAGGAAGTGTCGATCCGGAAAGCGAGCCTCTGGTCATCATCGATGAGTCCTCCATGCTGGACCTGCCACTGACGTACAGCATCGTGCGTGCCCTGCCCGTTCGCGCTCGCTTACTGCTGGTTGGCGATCCTTATCAACTGCCCCCAATCGGATTCGGTCTTGTGTTTCAGGTGCTCGCCGCCAGCCCGAATATCCCAAGAGTCGAGCTCATGGAGGTCCACCGCCAGGCGCGATCTAGCGGCATCCCGCAGATCGCATGTGAGATTCGGCACGGCGTTTTGCCGCCCCTGCCGGCGTTCGCCGGTCTGTGCCCCGGCGTGAGCTTTATCGACGCCGGTGATGGCGATGTCATGGGTCACATCCTCGATGTCCTCTCGGAGTGGCGCGGATGTGATGATACGCAGGTCCTCAGCATGACCAAGCGAGGCGCAAGCGGCATCAGGAACATCAATGCGACATTGCATTCGATGGAGTGCACCGCAAAACCGAAGCTGGAAGGATGGGGGTTCGGCGAGGGCGATCCCATCATTTATCTGGTGAATGATTACCAGAAAGAGCTTTGGAACGGCTCATCGGGCAGAATCGAGAGCATTTTGAGTTTGAACGGCGGACGATCCCTACTGTGCTGTCTCGATGGTGCGCGCAAGGAAATCCCCGAGGAGGACTTCAAAAACATCGACCTGGCCTATGCCATCACGGTTCACAAAGCGCAGGGCAGCCAGTTCAAAAGAGTAATTGTGCCCATTGTGAAGAGCCGATTGCTGGATCGCACTCTGATCTACACCGCATTGACGCGCGGCATGGAACAAGTCGTTTTCATTGGTGCCCCGGACGCATTCGACGCAGCCGTTACCGCCCCGCCTCATTCGCACCAGCGGCAGGTCGGCTTCGCGATTTGAACTCGCGTCGCGACATCTTCTGCCTGAAACCAGTTTTGTACTGTCCTCATGACTGCAGAAATCCCAATCAACCGGTCTGTTGTCATTAACCAGCTGGCGTTGCCGACCGTTCGATCTGTGATCCAGGAGCAATCCGGAAAGCACACTTTTTCGACATCACGAAATACGGCCAAGTGCATCGCTCGGTAGTGGCGTCATACCTAAACCTGTGGCGCTTCGCCCAGCAGCTGGTGCTGGCGCAGGCCGCGTGCCACTCCCGATTGCAGCACATTTCGGCGCCAATTGCCTTTGGCAGTCCACCATCCCACGAGGATTCCAATCGTGACGAGAGCCACGGCTGCCAGTGCAACGGCCTCTGCGGCGCCTAAGGGCCTTGTCCCTTCGCCACCCATGACCAGGTAAACGATGGCCGCAAGAAGGCTGAGTCCTTGCGCCAGATATACGGGCCGGCAAGCACGATCCATGTTCTGGTTGGTCCGACGCAGCCTGGCCCGCCACAGGACGAGCGCCGCCGGAGGAACCGACGAATGAGCGGCCAACGCAGCCGCTTCGATCCGAATGAGACGCCGGATTCGGAAGCCTTCCTGGCATGAGACGCAGGACTCGAGGTGCTCTGCAAGATCATCCGCGAGTATCTCCCCGCTGGACGACGTCAGGACTCTCTCTTCGAATGGGCAGGGTGTCATTGTTCCTCTCTTCCTGATTTTGCATCCCCGCTGAGAAAACGAAGCAACCGTTGCTTCGCGCGATGAAGCAACGGGCGAACACTATTCTCGGCGTATCCGGCGATTGCGCCGATCTCCCGGTGGCTGAAGCCCTCCACGTAGGCGAGCCACAACAGACTTCGCTCGGCGGCCTTCATCCGATCCAAGGCGTTCCGGATTCCGATCCATTCGTCGATCTGCTCTGCCGATTCAGGCCCAGGAAGATCCGCCACTTCCTGTTCAGACCGCTTTCGAGCTTCCCGCTTCACTAAGTTTGCGGCGATCTTATATAGGTAGTTCTTCCGGTGTTCCGGCGTCATGGTGTCGACCGGGTCCAACTCCCAAAGGCGAAGAAATGACTCTTGCACGACATCGTCAGCTAGCGACGGGTTGCTCGAGATTCGCGCGATGTAGGCCCAGAGACGGCGTGCATGCTCCTGATAGAACGCCTGAAAATCCTCATCGCGCATTCAGGTTCTCGCCAGCGTTCGGACCCCGATCCGGAAGTCGCCAGCGCCGAGCAAGGTATCGAGTAGCAGCAGCCGCGGCAAGGCAACCAGCGCCCAGCGCTGTAGTCAGCAGGCCGATACCGAGCGGGACCCGGAAATCGAAAACCGCCCACACGACCATCACAGAACCAGAAACCGCAAGAACCACGCCCATCCGGACCGAATCCAGCGCCTTCTCAGACGGGCTCGAATCCCAGCGCAGAAGCCCCTCCACGGCTCGGCTCTCGAAATACGTCTGTAGTTCCTCCCTGGAGCCGATTTTGTCGATCAAGGCTTGCTGGACTCGAGCCTGCAGCGTCGCGATTCGCACGCTGCGTGTGCTCGAAACAATCCACCCAAGCAAGAAAATCAGTAACGACGGCACCACAATCCAAAACACATTAGCGTCCATCATGAACCTTTCTTCCGGTCACTTCCGGCCGGCCTTTCGCGGCAGTTTTTCGTCCGCGTTCGCTGCTTCGAGGAGGAGATTTGCCAGAACGCGAACATTGTGGTTCAGATCATCCGTTGAAACGTAGTCGGAAACATCCATTGTCGTGTGATTCGTCCGAAACGTGTAATCAAGCGGATCCTGAATGAAAGAAATGCCTGGCAGCCCTGCTCGCTCGAACGTCGCTTGGTCTGAGCCCAGCGTCGTCCGAGGCGAGGCGACAAGTTGTTCCCCCGCGACTCTCTCCAGCCATGAAGCGAAGATCGGTTGCAGTTCCGTCCGTCCCTGGAGATAGACGCCTCGAATCCGGCCGCCTCCAAAGTCGAGGTTGAAATAGCACGACGTGTCTTCGTACTCCCGTGTCTTCTCTCCCGATCTCGGGTCCACCAGGTGAAGCGCCGCATAGCCTCGCGAGCCGAGCGTGCCCAGTTCCTCGCCGTCCCAGAACGCAAAACGGATGGAGCGCCGTGGGTGGACCCCCGAGGCGACTAGAATCCGGGCGGTTTCCAGCAAGATCGCGGCGTTGGCGGCGTTGTCGGTTGCTCCCGTGCCCCCGTGCCAGGAGTCGAGATGTGCACCTACGATCACGACTTCCTCCCGCTTCTCCCCGCCGGGAATCTCCGCTAATAGATTTGCCGTGCCGCTCCCATAAAACTCAGACTGCAGGTCGGCCTCGATCCGGACGGGCACTCCATGCTGGATAAGCCGGATGATTCGGTTGTAGTGCTCCGCCGCCAGATCGAATGTGGGCGGCGGCTCAATCGCGACGATCGGCGGCGCGGCTGGCGGCCGCACGAACAGAGTGCCGCCCTCGCCCCGCGCGGCTCCCACGATGCCCAGCACTTCTTCCTGCTGCAAGAATTTGTACAATTCGCCAAAAGCGGCCAGGGTCTCTTCGAAACGGGGCGGGGCTTGCGCCGGGGGAATTGGAGGAGCCGCCGAGCCTGGCTCCGGTTTCGGCGACACAGTTGGCGCCGACTCGAATTCTTTCATCTCGGCGTCAGAGTAGCGGTGGACCATTGGGCGATCTTCCCGCGGGATGATCCGCTCCGCGCTCTGGGTTAGCAGGAACTTGCCTTTCAACTTCCCACGATACTGCGCGACGAACGAGGCGATCGCGGACCGCTCTGGCGGCGGAAGTGGCGTAATGATGACCTCGCCCCTCCGCGGGCCATTCATGGACGGGGAATACAAAACGGGAACACCGATTAGCGTCGCCGGCCAGGGGCTCAATTGTTGAACAACGAGACGCGCCGACGACCAGCCCTTCGGATTCCATGTCATTCCGGGCGCGATCCCCATCGGTGGATTCTCTTCTCGCCGGATGGATTGAAGGCCATACTCCTTCAGCCGCGTCTCCAGCCAGCCACGGGCCGTTTCGAGCGCAGGCGACCCCACCACGCGCGGTCCGATTGCGTCCGTGAGATGAAACAAATGCTCCTTGACTTTGGAACTGCCAAGTTGGCGCAAGACCAGTTGATCGAAATCGTCTGGGGCGTGCTGCCCGGCCATGGTTCCGGCCAGTAGAAGAACCACAACGCAGGTTGTGCGGTACGACTGCAACATGTTCGACCTCCATCGCTAATAGCCAGCACGCGGCCGGATTGTTAACAGCCTTCAAATGTTTAATGCGGCCTATCCGGTAGTTCCTCCTCGCCCTGGAGGCTGGCGACGTCGAAGGGTCCGATTGCCGCGTAGCGCCCAATCGGATGAAGCACCAGTATTCTGGGAGCATAGTCGCCCTCCCGGGACCTGGGGAATCGCCTGGGAGCCACTACCGCGCGAGTCGCCAAGGGTAGATCTACCCTTCGCCGTTACTCGCGATTTATCCCATGAAAAGCTTCAGCAAGACCGATCGGGACCTCCGGTCTCACGCGCTACCCTTGCTACGGGTTCGGCTATTTGAGTCTTTCCAACATTCTCTTCGCATGAAGATTCTGGGGGTCTTTTTGCACGGCGATGCCGTAATACTTTCGGGCGGCGTCCTTGTCGCCCAGGACCTGGTAGGCTTCGGCTAGACTATCGAAGGCGTTGGAAGAGGGGTGTTCAGCGGTGTTCAGGAGAAAGACCTTCGCCGCATCCTCCTGGCGGTGTTCCTGGTACAGGAGCCGGTAGCCGAGAGTATTCAGCTCTGTCTCGCCAAGGTCGTATTCGGCCGGGTTCGTCTTCTTGGCAGCTTCATAAGCGGCGATTCCGGCATCGATTCCGGACTTGAGTATGATGTCACGCATGGCGACTGCGATTGACCCTCTGGGGAAGGTGTAGGGTTGGCCGGCGAGGATGTCTTGGATGGCTTGGTTGATATCCAGCCGTTTGCTGTTGCCGCGATTGGTCAACAGGATCACGGTGGTCTTCGCATCGATCCGGCGCTCCATGAATGCACGGAGACCGGCCGTGTTACCGGTATGCCACACGTGCCTGCCGTCCGCAGCGTTGGTGATGTTCCAACCGAGCCCATAGGTGGTCTCGCCGGTGCGCACCGGTCCCGGCGTCAATGCCTGGTTCAATGTGGATCGGGTCACGAGCTTCCCCGTGTAGAGGGCCTGATCGAAGGCGAAGAGATCGTCCACTGTGGAATAGAGTCCGCCGTCGCCGCCTAGATAGCCGCCGGTGTCATTGGGGCTTCCGAAGTCGTCATATCCGCGCGCGACATCGCTGGTCTTCTGACGTCCGCCTGTCAGGGTGAAGGTGGACTTCATGCCCACTGGATCGAAAACATGCTCCTGCAAATAAACCGGAAGCGGCCGTCCGGAGAGTTTCTCCACGATCAGCCCTAGTAGAAGATAGCCGCTGTTGCTGTACTGGTACTTCTCTCCGGGTGTGAAGAGGGGGCGTTCCACCTTCCGCAGCGCATTCAAGACTTCGGCAATGGTGACACCTGGATGATCGACGTCCAGATCGCTGCTGTAGTCCGGTATTCCAGACGTGTGGTTCATCAGTTGGCGGACGGTGACCGCCCCGAGCGCGGGCAGCTCCGGAAAGTATTTCGAGATGCGGTCCTCGTAGGCCAGGCGGTGCCGGTCAGCGAGCATCATGATCGCCAGAGAGGTGAAGGGCTTCGATAGCGATGCGAGGCAGGATGGAGTTTCCGGCCTGTAGGTAATGCCGGTACTCTGATCCGAGAGTCCGAACGCCGCTCGATAGACGACCTTCCCGTTCTTCGCCACCAGGACAGCGCCGTTGAACTGCCCGCGTTCGTGCAACTTGCCCATCAGACTTTCAATTTGAGCAGACGGCTCTTGCGCTGCGGCTGAAAGCGTGGTGAACAGCGCGGCCGAAAGGCAGATGCCGATTCTTTGTTTGGACTTCATGATCCATCTCCATGCACCGGATTCAAGCTATCTGGGAGTAATTTTGAGATTGGAAAAGTATCCCTCGGCGCCCGGTCCGACCCAGAGTGCAACTCCTCCCTCTCGCGGTTCCAGCTTCAAATCGTTGATGACGAGGCAGGGCTGCTCGGTGCCATGCACGTAAAGCCGCGCTTTGCGGCCTTCCACTTCAATCTTGTACTTGGTCCAAATACCCGGCTCCAAATCAACGTACGACTCGTACCGCTCGGGAGCCTCCCGACGTGATCGGGCAAAATCAAAGTCCGGATACGAACTGTATTGCGTGGAGTGATTCCGCCTGACTTGATCTTCGGCCCGGCCGTTGGTTGGTCTGAGATAGATGTACTCATAGCTGCCATCGCCCTGTAATCGAAAGGCGATGCCGATAAACCCTCGCGCGGTACTGTTTGCACCGGCGGCCGGCTGCCCGGCTAAATCCACTTCGATTGTGCCGTCACGAAACAACGCGGCCTTGATAACGGCATACGAACTGGCATTTGCTGCGTCAGGTGTGGCAATCACTTGGACTGCGTTGCGGCCCTTGTGGTTAGCCGGTGCGATCGATACATTCTTCCCGACCAGTCGATTGACGCTCTGTGCCACAAGCGGCATCGTAAGGGTCGCGGTTACAAGTAGGCATATCACGGTCGGACCTGCAAGGAAGCGTAAAGCCATGGAGCCCTCACAATTTCTCTTTCAATACGGAATTGTCACTCGAAACGGAGCGCCGCACGCGTCGGAGGAATCCTCGCGGAGGTGGGATGAGTTTGATCGACGCCACCGCTGGTAACGAACATCAGTATCGCCGCTCCCGTCGGGCACCGATCATATGAGGGGTTACCACGGCACGTCAGAGTCCGCTGTTAACGTTCGGGTCCTAAAGGACACGCTTCCAAGAGGTTGAAGCTCGACATGAGTCGATTTGTGCTCGCGGGCACTTGTTCGTTTGCGGGATTGGTTGTCCCCTTCCGGGCGCTGCCCCCCGCTCCTGCGTGGTCGCCAGGGGACGAGTAATCGGCGGTTTGAGCGCGGGAGCGTCTCAGATCGCCCCTACGCCGTCAGCCGGGATCCAACCGTCGGGCCACATCTCATCCGTGCGACGTGATAGCAAATTGGGTTTTCCGACCAATCGTGTCGGCGAGTCTAGATGTGCTGCTGGTGTACCCTGTGATTGTGGCTCGATGGGTACTATCAGGCTTTTCCGCACTACTTGCCATGACCTTGTCTGCCCAGTCGCCTCCGGCGCTCCTGCAGATCGTCCAAGAACGCCTCAACCGGGATGCGGAACAGGCATACGGGAAGATCGAGGAAGAACTTGCACATCTGTGTGCGCGCATGAGCTGTCCCAACCCGTACTTGGCCCTTGCTTCCGTGACCTTACCTAGAGAAGTCTGGTGGCTGAACACATATGCCTCCCGAGGCGATGTGGACCGAGTAGCACAAGGCTATGCCCGAAACACAGCCTTGATTACAGCCATGCGGGAACTAGCCCAGCGGAAGAACAACCTGACCGGCAAACCCGTCGACATGATGACCATCTTCCGGCGCGACCTTAGCGACGCTTCTCCTTGGCAGATTGGGGAGATGCGCTTCGTTGTGATTCTTGAAATGCACGCTCCCGCTAAGGCGTCAGGGGCCGTATTTGAGGTCCCGGACGGCAGGGGATTCGTCTTCGCCGCCGCCTCAAACAATACGGAGGTCCGTCGACTCGTTTCGGCACTCGGTCCCGGCTCACGCGTGTTCGAGGTGCGGCCACCGTGGAGCCTCCCTGACGCCAAATGGGTGTTGCGAAATCCGGAACTGTGGAACCACTGAGGCGGTCAAACAGGCACAGCGCTCCGCTGCGGGTGGCGCCTTGGCAAAATTGTCGTCATCTCCAACTCTGTCAGCCAGCGGTCCGAACAGGGATAGGTCGTTGTAGTCGCCCAGCTACCAATCGAGACTCTGAAAGCTTTACGGCGCACTCTTCCACAGCGCCCGTGGCGACATCAGCTGCGGCGCCGGCGTGAATAGATAAACGCTTCAGTTTGCGCCGAGGTGCTTCTCACCGGCGCCGAGCGGCCCTAGGAGTATCACACTGCCCGTTTTCTGACCCGGCGCCAGAGCAACGGATCAACCGCGAGCGGCACTGACCGCGAAGTCGCGACGTCCACGAAGCCGCCATGTTGGGAAATCTGACCGTACCGGAACAAGCGGGCGAGCAATGCCAGGGCGTGCTGCGCGAGCACCGTGTTAACGAAGCATTCCTGCCTCTCAAGCGACTCAATCGCACTGCAGCTTGGCTCGTCTTCATCATCCAGGGCCGGATCGACAATTTCCGGGTAGAGCTCAGCCACTGTTCTCAATCGCGCCCGCGAACGCGTGTTCCTCGCATTCTGAGGCTCACCGAGAACGAATTGTCCACTCGAATGGCTATTGCCGAGATCGAGCCAGTAGCCCACGGCGCTGAGGCCCGCAGTGCTCTGGGCGATGATGGCGCGTGCCGCCCGCGTGTCCACGCAACCCACCACGACGTCCGGGTGTAAAGTCGGTTCGCCGTAGCCGGCATAATACGGCGCAAGCGTGTGTGCAGTGAGCGCGCGCGGAATGGCTTTCCAATTCAATCCCCAGAAGAGGTTGATCCGGTTCACCATGACAATCCCTTTATACAAGCCGATCTCTCCCCGGCTGAAAGGCTGACGGACACAATTGAAGGGCGAAACAGTGTCGCCGTCCATCACGGTGACATGCAGCCCATAAGGGTGCCCTTGAACGAGCATCGCCTGGTGGAGGTAGGGAAGCCCGCCGATGATACTGCTGCCTGTTCCGCCGCACCCAACGACGAGCATCCTTACCTCACGATTCAATAATTCTTCGTGCAGTCTGTGGGTCTCCATGCTTAACGTCCAAGTTAGCGCCTATTGTCGAGATCAGGTTTCGGCCACGAGAGATTGTGGATCGGCGGGTCTGGTTTTTAGATCTGGGGCGGCCGAAGCCGCCCCCGCCATTCCGGCGCTTGAGTCGGCGCTCGGGTCGCATTCCTGCGGAGCCCTATCCTCCGCTCAAGTGCTTCTATTCTAGTCGACCAAATCCACCATTCTGGCCGGAAAGCGGTAAATTCCGGGGGTTCGGGGGCAGAGCCCCCAATTCAACATTGACTAGATCCTGGCTGTGGTGCCCAGTCGGCCGGAGCCACCCTCTCGAGGATGGCTTCCAACATACACATACGATTTCTGCGTGTGCATGTGTACGGAACGTCTGTTAACACGCAGCCTGTATCATACACATACGCGTCGTCGCTAATATAACTGGCGCTCGAGCGCTTCAACCGCACTGCAGCTCGGTAGTCCGTCGTTGTCGAGCGACGGATCGACCAGTTCTGGAAACAATTCGGCGACGGTTCTCAGCCGGGTAGCCGAGCGCTTGTTCTCCCAGTTCCAAGGCTGACCAAGCACGAACTGCCCGCCCGTCGCATGATTTCCGAGGTCGAGCCAAAACGAAACGCCACTTCGCGGTCCCGTCACTTTCTGAGCAATCGCCTTCCGGGCCGCGCGGCTGTCTACACACCCGATTAAGGCGTCCACCCGATCCACGCTTGTTTGTGCCGAAAAGTGCTCCGGTACAGCGTGCCACTTCAGGCCCCAGAATAGATTCATGCGGGAGACAAGTACTACCGCCTTTGAATGTCCGATCTCGGCCTGGCTAAAAGGCTGCCGCACACAGTTCGTGGGCGAGACGATGTCACCGTCCATCAACGTCACTTCGAGCCCGCCAGGGTGGCCGTGAGCCAGCATCGCCTGGTGCAAATACGGCAGGCCCGCCGTGATTGCGCTGCCATTCCCGCCGCAGCCAACGACCAGCACGCGGACTGGTCGGCGGATCAATTCCGGCGACAGATGGTGCGCCACAACTCACCTCCGCTCCACGAACTGTCTCAAGGTTTCTCGAGCGTCCGTCAGGTAATCTACGGGGAACGGTTTCCGGCTCCCGACCAAGTGCCGGCACAAATCGAGAAAACCGCCAGGAAAGCTCGTCAGACGTGCGGCTCCGTACGCGTGCGTGAACTCGCTCTGAAAGAACCCCCGCTCCCATCCTTCCATCGCCTCTACACCCGACGACCCGGGAACGCGCATCGTACCAATACAGATTTGGCTGGCATCATTTCCGTTCCAAAACGGCGCCGTCTTCAGTTTCGTGATCGCAGTTGGCCGCTCGTTCTTCTCCAGAGCGCGGACCCATAGACATCCGCCAGACACCTTGAATACTAGTGAGGGCACAGGGTAGCGCTTCCCATTGAGATCTTTTCCGGCTTCGCTTTGTTCGCCGAAGAACAGCGTGCGATATTGAGCCGGTGTCCACCAAACCAACACCTCTGAGGTTCGGACCAAGACGTTCGCCGGCAAGATCTCCGGCGGGATGTAGGTTCCCAGTCCGGCCGCCAACGTTCGCAGGAATTCCGTGGTCAGAGATTCCGCTTCTCCAAGATACGGTGCACCGCCTACTGGACCCGGTTTCGCAGGATGCCATACCGCGAATGTATCGGTTCCACCGCGATATACCAAGACTGCTCCGGTCAGTGCCATCTTCTGGCCGCCGCCTATGCTTACGTTGACATCCATCGCAGTCCTCCTCCCCTAGTCCACGAGTTGCATCATGAGCTTGATGAGACGCACCCCTTCACGGAAGACATTGCACGCTACCTCCAGTGTTTGAAAAGCCGCGCGAACGCTTTCGATGTCGCCCGATAGAAACGGCACGATCAGGTTAGGCTCAGGAGCGCACTCCAGCATTCCCTGGGCCTCCTCATCGAAGCAGCCCTCGATGGCGTCGTGTTTCTCAAACACTGCGACCAAGGCCGGCACCGGTGGGTTTGAGTCCGCCAGTCGCTCCTGGACCGGCTCCGTAATCTTGGGTCTCTCCCCTTGCTGGGACGCCGCGCTGAGCGCCAACACTCCCGCGAGAAGAGCCCGGATCCTCCGGTTTCTCACGGTTCCGAGAAACTGCTCGACGAACCGCTCTTTGAGTGGACTCCACCTTCGGCGCAAGCACTTTGGAGTGGCGCCGTCCACGTCCGGCAGTTCGACGGTCTCACTCTCAGGATCACCTTCGTACCACTCCCTCAGCTGCTCCACCCGCTCCGCGGCATCGCGGTAGTCATATTATGTGGCGATTGTTGTTATGTGGCGGTGATGATGGCAAGGCCCGATTTCAGAAGACTCGCGCCCGCTTTTCAGCAACATAAGAATCCACGCTATCCAACTCCGTTACGTCCTCTATGTTGTCGGCACCGTGATTGATTGCCGCCATGTGGAGGTCAGAATGTTCGACCAACTATTCACGCGTGGTCATGCACGCGAACGCCATTCCAACAGTCCAGTCCTGAAGGAACGGCTCGATTACTTGCTCCATTGCGCTAGGCAAGACTACAAGCTCGGCACGCTGCGGGAACTGGCGCAGAATCTGCTTCGAATCCAGGGAATCTTAAGGTTGGCCACCGTTCGCTCGGCGATTCCACCCGACGTTGTTGAACGAACCCTCAAACGGGCACTTCGTTCCCACATGGGCCCAGCGCGTCGGGAGCATTTCTGCTCCGTCGCAATCCATTGGCTCGCCTTCGCGAATCGGCTCCGCCTGCCGAAGGCCGCACCGGCTCCTTGTCACAAGATGAAGACGGACTTCATCGATTTCCTGCGCGAAGAGAAAGGCCTGTCGGCTACGACCATTCGGTCGCGTGCGTCGGTAGTAGAAGACTTCCTTCGATGGTTCTTCCGCACGCGTAGGTCTCTGCACCTGCTGACCATCAATGACTTGGACGAAGCGATTGCGCGAAAGGGCCGAGTCGAAGGGTGCGCGCGACGATTCATCCAAAAGTACGCATCCGATCTGAGAACTTTCGTTCGGTACGCTGAGAGTCAAGGCTGGTGTTCCCTTGGGCTTGCTGCCGGCATCGCTTCACCGCGGATCTATCGCGGCGAGAGACCTCCTCGCGGGATGCCCTGGGAGGACGTGCAACGCCTGATCCGCACTACGAAGGGAAACCAGCCGCTGAACGTCCGGGATCGCGCCATTCTACTGCTACTTGCGGTCTATGGCCTGCGCTCTATCGAGGTCCGGAACCTCACCCTCGACGATGTGGATTGGCAGAGGAATCTCCTCTTCGTCCCTCGAACGAAGGGAAGGCGCACCGAGCCATACCCGCTTTCAGCGACTGTTGGCGCCGCCATCGCGAGCTATCTGAAGCGAGGCCGCCCGCGTTCTATGCACAGGGAGGTCTTCTTGACCGCAACCGCTCCCATTCGACCTCTGGGCGACGGCACCGTCAGGAGAATGATTGCCCGGCGAGCTCGCTCGCTTGATCCGCCCGTCAGTCCTCACGGGGCGCATGCGCTTCGACATGCCTGTGCGGCGCACCTGCAGGCGCAGGGCTTTTCCTTGAAGGCCATCGGCGATCATCTCGGCCACCGCAACTTGGATAGCACGAGCATATACGTGCCGGCGAATATTACCGCCCTCCGCGAAGTGGCGAACATCAGCCTGGCGGGCTTGTTATGAAACTTCATCGTTTGGTCGCTCAATACGTTGCCTTCTGGAAAGGCCTCGGCGCAAAGTTCGAAAACAACCAGGCGGTCCTGAATACATTTTGCCGCGCGGTCGCCAAGAACCGCGATATCAGGAGCGTGAGAGCTCGGCAGGTCAGTGCGTTTCTGTACGGACACGGCCCGGTAACCCGGCACTGGCAGCAAAAGTACATTGTGCTCCGCAAGTTCTTTTTCTACGCTCAGAGTCGTGGCTACATCCGAGTTTCGCCATTGCCCACGACTGTGCCGAGGCTACCAGAGCGTTTCAAACCTTTTATATACTCCCCGGAAGACCTGCGCCGTCTCCTGGCAAGCACAGACTCCACGCAGTCCAAGCGATTCCAAATGGACGCCCGCACGTTCCGCGCGCTATTGCTTTTGCTGTATGGTGCGGGCTTGCGGATCAGCGAAGCTCTTTCGCTAACCCTCGACGATGTTGACCTACAGCAGGCGCTGATCGTCGTCCGAGACACGAAATTCTTCAAGAACCGTGTGGTGCCGCTGGCAAAGGAACTGAACACGGTGATGACAGAGCACGTGCGCCGGAGAAAGAGGACCGAGCGCCGGCCTTTGAACGGCGACGCACCCTTCTTTGCCACTGCACGGGGTACCCGACTGGGTCGCCGCCTGGTGGAACGTAACTTCGAGCGGCTTCGGACCCTTGCCGGCGTCCATCGGAAAGATGGCGCTCGCTATCAGCCCAGACTCCACGACTTGCGGCATACCGCCGCCGTTCATCGGCTTGCCGCCTGGTATCGGGACGGAGAAGACGTTCAGCGCTTGCTGCCATTGCTATCGACCTATCTGGGTCACTCGAGCATTGCCTGTACGCAGATCTACCTCACCGTAACACCTGATATCATGCGCGAGGGCAACAAGAGATTCGCGCGATACGTATTCGGGGAGCGTCATGACTGATCCCATGAAGCTCGGCCCTTGGGTCCGAAGGTTCCTGCTGGAGCACTTGGTGAGCGAGCGCAACCTCTCTCGCGGCACGCAACGCAGCTACCGCGATACCTTTGCTCTACTCATTCCGTTCGTGACCCGTCGATCCCGCAAGCGGGCTGAAGATCTGCACGTGACGCATATTTCCGGCGAAGCAGTGAAAGGCTTCCTAACGTACGTAGAGCAAAGTCGGAGATGCTCAATTTCAACCCGCAACCAGCGCCTCGCAGCGATCCATTCGCTGGCTCGCTTCGTGGGCCTGCGCAGTCCCGAGCATGTGACGTGGTGCGGAGAGGTCTGCGCCGTACCCTTCAAGAGATGCACGCAAACCCCAGTGATCTATCTCGAGAAAGCCGAAATCGACGCGCTCCTCGCGATACCAGATCTCCGAACGGCGCAGGGAAGGCGCGATCACCTGTTGCTTCTATTCCTCTACAATACTGGCGCGCGTGCCGACGAGGCCGCGCAGGTTTCGGTTCGAGACCTCAACCTCGCCCTCGTCCCGAGTCGGGATCTCTCGTTTGTCAGGATTTGCGGCAAGGGCAACAAGGTGCGCCACTGCCCGCTCTGGCCTCAGACCGTTCGGGAACTGCTCCCGGCCATTGAGGGTCGCGGCGCGGCCGAGCACGTCTTCTTAAATCGATACAAGGCCCCGGTCACACGTTTTGGCGTTTACCACCTCGTGAAGCGCTATGCCGCCAGGGCAAGGAAACGTCTGCCGTCAATGGAAAGAAAGAACATCAGCCCGCACACGATTCGGCACACGAGTGCAACTCACCTCCTCCGGAGCGGCGTAGACATCAATACTGTTCGCGACTGGCTGGGCCACGTGTCCGTCGACACGACCAATATTTACGCGAGGGTGGATCTGGAAACCAAGGCCAAGGCGATCGCGCTCTGCGAGCCCAAAGGATCGCGTGTCAAGGCAATGCCGCAGGACCACCGGCTAATGACCTTCCTCAGAGGTCTCTGATCTGGTTTCAGGTCGCCTGGGGATGCCTGAACCAAGTGATGCCCTGGGCTTAGGTACACACGTGGTTGACGTATACTGAACCGAGCGGTTGTAACCTCGGCTGAAGTCAGTCACAAGGCAAGGAGCACTTCATGCGCCTCGAACAGTTTCAACGCGAGCGTGTCGGCGCGCTCACGCGGTTTTCTCAGACGCTCAACGACGAGGGCGGGAGACCCTGCGAATTGCTAATTGTTGGCGATTCGCGCCAAGTTTCCAAGGCTTTCGGCGAGAGCGACTTCGACGCAGTTATCCGTCCAGGGGTAACCAGGGAGCAATGGGAAGCAGACCTTGAGGAAACGTTGCGGATGCGGCAATCCATTGTGCCGGCGAACGCGTTTGACGACCCGTCGAGTCACTTCAAGAGTTCCCCGGCCGCGCCGACCGCAAAGAACTCGATTATCTTCGCCCTTCGACGTGTGCAACCGGGCGGAACGGCCTTCACCCTGATTGTCCCGTTGATCATTCCGGTGGGCGTTAGCATCTTCTTCGTCTTTCCCCGATCGTTCGTGTGCGGAGGATCGGTCTTACCGGTAGGCGGAGATCCGGACTTGTTCCTGACGATCAACTCGTTCGTCGGCCCACCGGTGTCGTCGAGCACTCTGGGCGGGCTCATGCCGGATACGGTCGGATTTGCAGCACCGCCGTTTCTTCAGTTCTTTCCGGTGTTTCGAGTATTCGGATTTCTGGCGAGTGCGACGACGTTTGTGGGCAGCAGTCTGGGACTGCCGTAGATTCTCCGCCTGGCTATGAGTTGCCATGCCTGTCGCTCCCGCGTAATGAGCCATCAATTGACGGGTTCATTGACCCAAGCGAGGAGCTTCCAGTCAATGCTTTGCGCGTCCTCGCGCACGAAAACCCGCAAGTTAAAGAACTTATTACCCGCCATTTCGACGACGCACCGGACGATTGCGATATGATCGCCTTCGGCGGTGATCGAAGTGATTTCGGTCGTGCGACTCGCGCTCTTGGAGACGGCATCGAGGTAAGCTCGTGCGTCGACGCAGGCCCCCGTTGCCCGGCGGAATGCGAGCACAGGCGCTTCGCCTCCTGTCCGCAACTGCTGGACTGCGAGGCAGTCTCGCAGAGCCTGCCAGTTGCCGTCCTGCTCGTATTGGGCGATATTCTCGTTGATTTTGGCAAGAGCCTGTTTATCGGTATCGGTCATGGTCTTGAATATGCTATTGCGCCCTTAGAGCACATCGGTCCCAATTGCCGGATGACATCCGCGATCTTCCGAAGGCACGGCCGCATCACGGCGGCGTTATTGGCGGAGTTCCCTTCGGTATAACAACAGTGATTACTCGGGGTGGCGATATTTGATTGCCTTTCGTGACGATCATGTACAATATCTTGTCGAGATCAGGACGAACAATCTTGATCGTGCCGCCCTTATTGGGCAGTTGCGTTCCCGTTTCGTACAACACGTCCAACTCCTCCATCGTCGCGGCGCGCCGCCCGAGGTTCAACACTTCCTTGCTCGCGAGCCTTTCAGCGGCCACATGGTAAGTCAATTCTAGCCCGCCCCGCGTGGTGATGTTGGTTCCAGTTCCAGTGAATGCTGCAACCTCCTTAAGAACCGTTAGTTCGAGGCCCTGGCGTGCCAACACGCCCGCGCTCTTGCCCAGCAAGCCGGCGCCTTCACCGATCCCAGACACGAGCAACGCGTCCTCCCAAATGAAACTCCGCTCTCAAGTAACTTTGGCCGCTCGATCGACCGCAGCTCCTGAAATTGTTTCGCCGTAAGCATCCGGTGAACACCGCCTCGCTTATTCGGCTCTCGTGAACGGAGGAGTTATCTACCGGGGCTGACTAGCCGCCCAGCGATGGGGCATCAGCTCATCAAGCTGATTAACAGGGTGAGCCGCCACGCGCGAAAGCACGTCGCGGAACCAAGCAAACGGATCGACTTTGGCCAACTCGCAAGAGGAAACAAAGCTCCGCAGTACCGCCGCCGTTCGCCCGCCTTTGTCGCTGCCGAAGAACGTCCAGTTGGCGCGCCCTACGGCAAATCCGCGGAGCGAACGCTCCGTGGCGTCGTTGTCGATCTCCAGGTCGCCATCACCGCAGTAGCGGTTCAGCGCCGTCCAGTTCTTGAGCGCATAGGCGACGGCCTGCCCCGCCTCCCTCTTAGGCAGCAACTCCGTCTGGATCCGCTGCAAATAGGTTTGCAACTTATCGAGTACCGGCCGCGCCGGGTGCTCGCGCAGCAGCCGCAGTGCCTCGCCCCGCAGTTCACGCTCACGCCCCAACTTTTCCACCGCATACAACTGCGCGATCAGCAGCAGCACGGTCTGCATGCGCGCCGGTTCGCTCCCCAACGCCTGATGCATATGACGCCGCGTGTGTGCCCAACAAGCCACCTCCACCATCCCGCGCTCCGGGTTGGTGAAAAAGGCATCGTACGCCGGATAGGCATCGGCCTGCAGATATCCTCGATATCTCTGAAGAAATCGCTCGGGTCCCGCCCGCTCGCGCGTGGGCGTGTAGTCATACACTACCGCCGGATGGTCTCGATCTCCCCGATATGGCCAGATGCGTCCGGTCCGCGCTTTGGGTAATTGCCGGTCCAGCACCTTCACCGGCGTATCGTCAGTGCCCACCACCTTCGAAGCCAACACGAACCGCTTCATTCGTTCATACAACGGTGCGAGTAGTGCCGCCGACTGCGCCAGCCAATCGCACATCGTTTGATCGGAAATTTCAATGCCGAAGCGCCGGAAGATCTTGCCTTGCCGGTGCAGCGGCAGATGATCGGCCATTTTGCTGACAATCGCCTGCGCCAGCACGCTCGCTCCCGCCGTGCTCTTCTCGATCGGTTGTGCTGGCTTGGCCGCCGTCTTCACGGTGCAGGCACAGGCGTACTTATTGCACACGTCCTCGATCACGATCATCTGTGCGGGAATGTAGTCGTAGCGCTCGCTGGTCTCTTCGCCGATCAGGCGGCGGTCTTCCCCGCAGCCGCCACAGTGCTTGTCGCTTTCGGGCAAGTCGTGTTCAATGCGCTGGCGTTTCAGATGCGGGGGCAAGCTGCGGCGGCCACCGCGGGCTTTTCCTGTGGACTCCGGGCTCGTGCTACCGCCCGCGCCACCGGCCGAGCCATCGGCCGGGTCATCGTCATCACCCGGTGAGGGAGCCGCTGCGGGTTCGGCGGTGAGGGCGAACAAGGCCAATTGGTCGCGCGACAACTGCTCGCTCTTGCGTCCGCTCTTGGCCTGAATCAACTGCTCGAGGAGTCGCTCCACTTTGTGCAGCCGCGTCTGCTGTTGATCCATTTGTGCGGTCAGATCCACGATGAACGATTGGTGAAGACGTAAAGATGTCCGGCGAAGGGGTCTTGGGCCAGGTGATCGCGCACCAGCGCATGCAGACTATCGAAGCTCTTGCGCATATCGCAGGGGCTCAGGCACAGATACACCCGCACGCTGGCCGGCAGGTGAATCATCGGCTCTCGCGCAACACGCTCAACAGGGTGCGGAGCGTGGCCGCGTCAACGCCCGGAGCGATCCGCAATCTCTCGCCGCTGGCCAGTAGCACTTCGATGCGGGGCTCCCCCGCGGCCGCTACACTGCCGGCGCTCTGCCCTGGCGTTTCCACTAGCGCAAACCGAACCGGCGGGGCATCTCCGGCCAAGCGCCTACGCCACATATAGAAGCTGTGCTCACTGACTTTGCGTTGCTCGCAAAAGGCCCGCACCGATTGCTGAGTGCGATCGTGCTCGGCGATCACCTGTCGCCAATACTCAGTTCGCTCAGCCCGACTTGTAGGCACGCTCCAGTATCAGTCAACTTCCCGGCGAACCCAAGTGGTGTTCATCGGATGCTTACGATGCTTACGTTCATCGGGTGCTTACGTTTCGCCAAATATGGCTTCGCCAAGGAGCCAGCCCGCGCCGAAGATTAGAACGTCTGATCCGTTACGTAACGCGGCCGGCGGCGTCCAGCGAACGGCTATCGGAACTTCCCGACAGCCGGATGGTCTACCGCCTGAAGCGGCCGTGGCGCAACGGAACCACGGAGGTCGTCTGTGACAGGCCCGACTTCATCGCCAAACTCGCCGCCTTAGTGCCCGCTCCCCGAGCACATCTCTTCACGTACCACTGGGGCGTCGGTCCCGCCGCCAAATGGCGCCCGCCAGATTGGCCTCTCCGTTTGGGCGATGTCCACCCCCAGCCCCGCGAAATAGGCTGCATGGTGACTGGCCTGAGGCAATCATGCAGACGTACCTTACGGCTTAATTCCCGTGGCATACTGACCAACTACTCGGACATCGCTGAACCCGGCGGAGCGCAAGTATGGAAGCCAGCCAAATGGGCCGGCCGAACTGGAATGCAATTTCACGACTCCGCCCGGCTCGAGCACGCGAAAAGACTCATTAGCGACATTGGCGGCCCACCCTCCTTCTTGAAACGGCATGTGCCTTCCCACTACAGCGCCCATTGACGCTGGCCTTATAGGCATCTGAGCCATGTCACCGATGATCAAGGGCTTGCCGGTCACTTTAGCCACGTTCAGGTTGATCGCGCCAGTGACTTCGCCTGTTCCGCCCAAATTCAGGGTCGGCCCCGGAGCTCGGCTCGACGTAGCCGCCACGACTCCCGCCGCGGACTCTAGCGTGCTCGCCGCGGCGAGTTCACTCACCGGCTGGAGAACGTTCAATGCGACAGCCGTCGCGGCGAGTCCAGGATTGTTTTTCGCGATGAGCGTTTCCATGCCGTACTGTTGAAGGGCTAGTTGCGGATTCTCGACACCAGTAGCGCTCATCTCGTCAAGATACTCTTTGTAACGGCCCGCCGTTGAGATTGGAGAGATGATATTTCCACGGGCCGTTACCGTGGGAATGTTGCTCAAGTCGTTGATATTTGCAGGCGAATTCCCAAAGGATGGCAAATATGGTAACCACTCTTCAACATTAGACTGTATAAGCGCAACCTCGTTCGTACCCGCAACCGGGTCGCGGACAAATTGGCTATACGTGGCTTGGTGCCCGGTCGGATCAATCATCCTCAATGGACTATTTAGCACGTAGCTGAAACTATTTAGCGCCTGCGGGCTGGAGCCGGCCTTCGCCTCATCTGCTTGGGTGAAGCCACCTGTTGCTGGGTCATATAAACGCGCGTTGAAGTCATACAGACCGCTCGCATCCAGCTCCTTCGACGTGAACTCGCGGTTCCCAGACTTCTCGATCTGAGGCCTCGCGTTCGCAAACTCGCCGAACGGGCGATAGAACGCTCGTGTCGATGGAACCTCGACACCGGATTCATTCGTCAAGAAATTGGTTCCGTCCAGGTGGTCGGTGCTGAACCAGACAAGGTCGGGACTAGTAGACAACACACGGCGGGCCACCAGACGGCCTCCTATGGAATAAGTCGCTTCCCGGCCGTTGGGGAGCTCACGATAAAAACCGAACGGAACAGTTTGGCTTCCCACGGGCTCCGCTTTCCAAACCCGGAGGCCGTTCCCGTCATACGTGTAGACGGATTCTCCGTTGCGATCGGAGAGATGGCTGACCTTGCCGCGCGCGTAGTAGTAGTAATTTCGAATGCTGTTGTTCGGCGTGTCGGGCGACCTGACGAGCCGGCCCGACGCGTCGTAACAGTAAGAGTCGATAGCAGTCCCGACTGTACGGCGAGTCAGCGCGTGAGGAATCGCAGAAGCGTTGCCCGTACAGGCTGAAGTCAAGGTCGCTCGCCCAAAATCTTGAGTGGCGTCCTCTTTCGTCCGCAAATTGCCGAGCGGATCGTAGCTGTACGCGAACGAGGAGGAATTCCCCGAGATACTGAAGCTCGCCTGGGAAACGCGACGCAGATCATCGTGGGTATAAGTCGCAGCGTACGAGGCGCTCGGCGCGGTATCCGTCACAGTCGCGAGGTCGCGCACAGCATCCCATTGGTAGAGACGATCGCTAAGCGCGCCTGTGGGATTCTGCGGCGTAGATGGTACAGTTATCTTGCTTGTCTTCAGCGTCTCCGGCCCGAAGCCGCCGGCTGCCGTCAAAGCGTCGTCGTAGGTCCATGCGCTGCTCACGCCGTTGCCATACAGCATGCTCGCCAGCTTGCCGGTCACCGTCGCGGTCGCGTTCCTGACGTAAGTCTTAGACTGACCTGGCCCCGCGCCGGCATCGGGACCGTAGCCGATGACCGAGTCCTGAACACCTCCGAGCGAGCTCCCATTCGCCACAACCTCGGCGTGTGGATACTCGAGAGTACCGACTCTTGCGAGCGAATCCGTTGCTGCCCGCGCGACGAAGTCACCTGTAGCCTTCTGGCCGCGAACTCGTTTGAACCATGACGCCGCGTTCCCCTCGACATCAAAGGCGCGATGTTCCCGGGCCACCTGCCAGGCGAGATCATCGCCAACGGGCAGCTGGTTGCGCAATGTGGTCTCGCGACCGATCGATTGCGTAAAGGCGGAAGCCAGGCGCGCAGACGCGGCGACCTCGAATTCCCGCTTGGCGTAATTTGAAAGCCTTGCCTCATCGACCCACCCGTCGAAATCGGCGCCAGCAGCATCACTTGCAATCAGGACGGGCACGGTATTATTCACCGAACCCTGGACGCAAACGGCGTCACCTAGAGCCTTGGCGCCGGGGGGGAGTTCCCAAGTTCTCGCCTCTATCGTGCACGCGGTCGGATCAGGCGGGTCTAGACAAACACTACCCGTCTCAGGAGTCTCGACGGGCGAGCACCAGCGGTGCGCCGGAATGCCGTCTATGAACACGCGCAGCCGGTGTCCATCGTACGTGCCGGCGACGTGATGCCAGTTGTTGTCGCTAATCTGCTCGTAGGTGACGAAAACGGCGTGCTGTGTCTGAGGTGGTCCTAGCGGTCGCGTGAACTCTGTGACGACCTCCCACAGCAGGCGCCCGGAGTTCGCTTGCACATCCAACCGCCAGCCGGGAGCAGCATTGCCCTGCCACTTGCCGATGAGACGCGACGGGGTGGTGCGCGTGTTTCTCATCTTCATCCACACTTCCGCCGTCAGAACATCGGCTAGTTGCAGCGTCGCCGAGTGCGGCACTGTCAAGCGACCGCCAGTTTGGGTGTCGAAGGCCATGCCCAGAATGCCAGGGACGATTGCACCGCCGGAAAGCGTCGCGTTATTGCTGGCCTTCGAGGTGTCGGTGCCGTAGTTGCTGGGGAGACCAAACGCCAGATGGAGCAGATTCCCGCGCGGAGGGCCAGGGGCTAGAGGGCGCAGCGCATCCTCCAAGATCTCGGCATCGGAACGGGCTGTCGCGATCATGCGGACTTCATCGAACGTGGCGCCGGCGGTGCCGCCGCTCAGAACAAGCGTGCGACCGACAGTGACGGGAAAACGGCGTCGCGGCACTACAACACTGCCTTGCGGCTCTCCATTGATCAGGCACTTCAGATTCGTGCCATCGTACACAATGCCAACGTGCGACCAGGCGTCGGTGGGGATCGCCTGCCGGCTCGTGACCCGGGCGGCGGGAGGCCCACACCAGACTCGGCCATCCGTCAACACACCCACAGAGAAGTCCGCGAGCGTCGATCCGAGTGTGACGACAGTCTGGTCCTGCTGACGGCCGCGCGGCTGGAGCCAGAATTCAAGGGTCGCCGCCGTCAGATTGCTGGCAAGATCGTTAGACGAACACTGGGCGTTCGGCGAAAGTAGGAGGCCACGCCCGCTCGCGCCTGCGACGCCATCGACGAGACCAGTACAGGCAACGGCGGCCGCTGTTGGGGAACGGTCTGCGGCGCGGCCATCGACGTCGAAAGAGAGGTCGAAGATGGGCCGGATCTCTGTGAATCCACCACCGGCTTTCGATTGCAGAAACCACGCAGGTTCGCTCGAATCATAGCTTCGATAGACCCGCTCTTCGGGTTCGTAGATCACCGTACCAACGTCGATGCCGGCGATGTCCAGCGCGAAAGGCGCGTCTTTGCCGCTATGCTCAACGAAGAGTCCGAAGCGTTGATTGCGCAACTCGGGCGGCATCGGAATGTCTAGGTTGTCCGCGTTGTCGTCAACTGCGTTCCTTGGCCGGTTTGAAGGCCTCACCGTGTAAACGGAGCGAGCAAGCGGATAGGTCTCGTTAGAGACGGGCAGGCGGTAGGAAAGGGTTAATGCAGCAGCACCACATCCGCCAACAGCCATCGGATCGCATTCGGAGAATCCGCGGTAACGCACGCGGAGCGTGTCCCCCGTTGCACGGCTAAGATCCATTGGGATCTCGATGCCGCCCTTTCCCCGGCTGCAACCCAGTTCCAGTCCGGAGATCGTTTGATCGTCGAACCAGAACACCGATCCGTCAGCCACTTGGGGTGGCTTCAGGCCACCAGCCGGTTTTGTCAGAGAAAGATCGAATGCTGCGGCGGTGCCCATCTTGAGGTGAATGCCAATTTCGGCGCCTGGGTCGGGCGGGACGTGAAGGTATTCGTAGCGCAACGCGGGGGCGATTTCAGAGAAGATCGCGCGGACCAGCACGCGAGCATTCTCGCCACGTGGAAGCCTGCCTTGCCATTCCACAATGAGTGTTCGAGCGCCTGGCACGTCTTCGGTTAGCGTGCGCAGTCCGCCTCTGTCGAGAGTGAATCCGGCGGAGAACACATCCAGGGTGAGGTCAACGGGAGTAGTTGGATTGGGAGCAGGGCCGATGGCGGATCCTCGCAGCGTGATGCGGCCGGCCGTTGAAACGGAGAGTTGGGTTCCCTTCACGAACCGATAGCCGGTTGGCTTGCGGTTTCCCGAGAGAGGTACTGGTCCCAGGTTGAGGTTGAAAGGAAGTGGGGTACGGGCAATGCCCTGCGTAATCTGAAGCGGGACCGGGGATGAGAGTGGAAGTGGGCTGGGTGCCCCGTGCGTGAATCGGGGAGGCGGCGCCGCCAAGGAGAGCGTTGTGCAGGTGTCCGGCGGGAACACACGAGCGGGCTGGTTGGTCGTGGTGCAACAGACCGGAGTTGTGGGCACTGACCTCGGACGGAGATAGTCTGTCTGCGTGACGCGGCCCAATTCATCGTAGGTATGCCGGGTCTTCTCGCCCGATGCGATCAGGCGTTCGATGAGTTGCGAGCGCGCGTCGTAGGTAAAGGTGGTCAGGCCCAGATCGGGATCATCGCTCGATAGAATTCTCGACAAGGCATCGTAGGAATTGCGAGAGACGTTGCCGGCCTGATCCCTGACGCTTTCGGCTCTTCCGAGCCGGTCAAAGGTGGTTTCGAGCGTGGAGTATGGTTGCGGCGATGTTGTGAGGAATTCGCGATATTCCGTGACGAGGCCTCGCGTGTCTTGGCGGACCGTCTTTGGAACGCCATTGGCATCGACGGTGCTGGTTTCGCCAGGGGCTGGATAGGAAAATTTCGTAACCTCCCCGCGCGGGGGAATTACGGCATCACAAGCGAGGTCACCGGCTGCAGTAACGTCCGAAGGATCGGCCTGACAGCGGGGAACGCCCGGCCCATAGATTCGGAGGAGCCGGTTCTGGAAGTCGTAGGCGAGTTGGACCGATGCGACGTTGCGCCGGATTGGATCGCCATTCAAGCGCGCGCTGTCGCACCATTGTCCGGGTTCGGGACAGGCATCGGCCGCGGGTGTGGCCTGCCGCGGCAAGTAGCGAATTTTGTATTCGCGAATTTTCCGGCCGAGGCGGTCGAAGTCGGACGTTCCGGCGAGTGTCCAGTCGGGTGTTCCGCCGTTGACTGTTTGTGCTTGAATCTGACCGTCGCCGAAGGTGTGTGTGACGACGTAAGCACCGGTGCCTGGCTCGCTGGCGACTTTGTTTGCCGCCGGCGACGCGCAGGGAACGAACTGTGCGTTGTTCGCCTGGCAGCGCCGGATCTGATCGTCCCAAGAGAACGTGGTCGTGCGGGCGGGAGTCCGCAGAGAGAACAGGACCGGTTTCTCACAGGATTCGGGTACAAAAGTCTCGCGGCCATCAGGGCCGAAAACGCCTTTCTCGCACATGGCATCCGCGTATTCGTAGCGGACCCCCGGGCGATCGTTGCGGTCGAGGGGCGACCAGACGGCGAGCGTTCGGCCCCATTCGTCGTAAGTGGTGAGTGTTCTCGCGCGGTTGGGGTCAATCGCCTGTGCCACCTGACCGTAGCGCCCGTTGAACCGGAATTGGCCGTATGCACCGACTATGAGCGGCATGGGAGTGGCGGGATTGTGTATGCCGTAATATTGCGCACTCGACCGGTGTCCTGAGGCATTCTCCGTCAACACGGTGAATGTGCAGGTGTCATCGTAGATGGTTCGTGTACTGAACCCTGCGGCATCGGTTACTGTCGTGGGCCGGCCGGGACACAGATTGTTGCCATAGTCGGAACGCGTGGCCGCGCGGAGGTTACCGGGTTTGGAAGCGACGGGTGCGGGGCCATCGTACTGCCCGTGGCGCGTGAGATTTCCCGCGGCGGACTGGCCAAAGGGTAGTCCGTCGTAGAGCTCCTCGCTATAGGCCAGAAATTCTCCGCTCGTTATGCCATCCGGCAGCAGGGCTCGTTTGGCCTCGGACGCGGCTAGTCTAAAAATGGGAGATGCTGTTCCTGGTGCCGCATATTGGTATTCGGTGACGAGGTCGTCGTCGCTCTTTGCGCTGTCGTTGCGTGACAGAATGCGCAGGGGCTGGCCGAAGTCGGACCGTGACAGATTGGTCATTTGGAGTTCTGTCTCGGTGTCGGTGAGGCGCGGCGCGGCAGTTCAGGCTTCTGGGTACAGCTGTAGTTCTCCGATATCTCTCATGAAGCAGCGGTCCTGGCCTCCGGCGGCGAGGCTGGCACAGCCCACGACGAGATTCGAGTTTGGAATGGGGGCGGTTGCATTTGCCACGGAAGCTTCGGTGTGTCCGTCCACGAAGAGCCGTGCCTGGCCTTGGCCAAACGATGCGGCGACGTGATGCCATCGTTCCGCCGTGACGGGAGTGGAGGCAATGGCTGTGGGGCCGCCCGTAACGGAAAACTGGAAGCGGAATTCGTTGGCGGATCGCGCGATGAAAAGGCGGTAGGCGCCGGCGTCGATGATCGTGTGTTCCGACGTGAGAGTACCGGGTTTCACCCAGGCTTCCACGGTTGCCTCGGAGAGCGGCGTTGCCGTGCCGGTGGCGGGCGGATGGGGAGATCGGTAGACAATGCCCGTGGTCATTACGTTCCAACGGGCGGCGCCTCCCGTGGCCGCGAATGGGTCAAGCGACGGCAAAGTGCTCGAAAGAGGAAAGGACCCGGATACGCGCTCGCGAAATGGTTGTCTGCCGTCGAAGCCAACGTCGAAGAGAGCGCCGCGATTGAGGCCAGAAGGGTACTCGACTTCGAAACGGCGTGTGGGCGCCGCGAAGATGGAGTTCAAGCCTCCAATTCCGCCGCTCGTGGTGGTGACCTCGGCATAGGAAACGAGCGACTCGTGGACAGGCGCCCTGGAGCCGCGATGGGTGAGCCTAGTGGTGGTCACGCCCGCAACCATGTCGGGGCGTTGGGCGGCGCGCAGTGTTTCCTCTAGACTTTCGGCAATGGGCGTGCCGGATTGCGGGTCCAACAAGACGCTGCTGCGGACGGCGAAACCCGCGGGTGTTCGTGTCTTCTTGTCGAAGAAGGGAAGCTTGTAGTCGTAGCCGCGGCGCGTGCGGCGCTCGGGACGGGCCAGCAGTGGCTCGCTGGTTACCCAGCGGACGAGGCGTCCGCGAACGCCGGATGTCGGCTGGTGGCCGAGGCGTGGAGCTTTGCCGTCGGGCTGTCCGTCATCCCACTGAAAGGAGGGAAAGGGACGGTATTCCACCTGTTCCCGGTGGCCCTCGAGCGGAGACCGCTCTTCGATCATGAGATCCTGGGGGCCGGTTTCCTGGCGCCGCCAAACCAGCAGCCCCTCGATAGAAGACCCATCGGGAAGGGAGCGCCTCACCCTGCGAACGACTTCGTCCACACCATCACCGTCCAGATCAACGAAAGCAGCGTGAGTGGAACTGGTGTTGCGCGAGGCTTGGACATTGGAACGTGCCCGGGTGGTGCCCATTACGGGATAGGGAACGGCCAGGCTTGACACTTCGGGAGAGGCAGGCGTTGTGCCAGTAATTGCGGTAGCCGGGCTGGGAACCGAGAGGGGCTGGGTGAGGTCAAAACCGGCTCCATTGTTGAGGTAGACGCGCCACGTGCGCGAAACAGCGGCCGCATCCCACGGGTCATTGCCTGCGATCAGAATGTCTGGCCGGCCGTCATGGTTGAGGTCAACCAGGCTCACGTAGGAGTGGACAACGGTGTCAACGTAACCGGCGTTTGCGTCGATGGTTGGGGCGCGAAGCACGCGGTCAACGCTGAGGGGCAGTGTTGCATAACCGGCGGCGATGACGTCGATGGGGGCTGCCGGAACCGAGATGCAACTGGGTGTGGAAAGAAAAGCGCGCTGAGCGGAGATGGAGCTTGTTCCCGTACCCCAAAAGACTTCCCACTGGCCGGGTGCGCAAATGGGCTCGCGGCCGCTGTTCGTATTGACATAATCGGGCAAGCCATCGCCGTTGAGATCAATGAATCCGCGGGTCTGGGCGGATGTCCCGTCAGCGGATTGGTCGATCCTGGAGCCGCTGAGTTGAGAGAAGCTGTTACTCAATAGGTTGATACGCGAAGGGTGGCCAATTTCGCGAACCGTGCGCGCCAGATAGCCCATGTCCTCGACGAGAGCGCGCGCGGTGGCGGCGGCCGAGTCGATGAGGAGAGGGATGTCCTGCAGAATAGCGAGTTGAGCTATTAAGGAAATGAGGGTAGCGTCGAGAGCCTCGAGTTCCGTCATCATCGATCTCTCTCTGGGCGTGGTGTCCGCCATTGAGGCCATGAGCGGCTTGACGGTATTCAGGAAACTGGTGGATTGTTGCGCCAGTTGAGCGATGCTGAGTTTGAACTCCGCACATCCGACCACGGGAGTCAGGTAGCAGAGTCTGTCAGTAACTGTGCCGAAGGAACTGATCGTGTCCCGCGCATTGGATACCAGGTTGTCGATCGCGGCAAAGTCCGGTACGGAGGCATAATTCATTCCGCTATTGATGACTTTCGGCGGGCTGAAGGTACCGTCGGCGGAATTCATGAAGGCGACCAAGTCCCCTGTCATCAGCCCGAGCAGGGGATCGGTTGTATTTGCTGCACCAAGCAAATTCAGGAACGCGTTCCTGTCGGCGGGGGAGCCCGTGTTGTACAGGACGTAGTCGGGAAGTCCATCCCCATTGATGTCCATGAGGTGGGCCTTTGCCTGCGAACGCGAAGTCGTACTCGTGGAGAACAACGTCAGGTCGTAGTTGACAGGAATCATCGAGATGATGAGACTGGCGATGTCCCCGGCGGACGAATTGGTGCTCGCGTCTCCTTTCGTTTGCGATGTCACGGCGGTTTTGACCGCGCTGCCGATGCCCTGCATCAAGCCCGTTGCCGATGGTGTACTCACGGAGAGTGAGTAGCCGGGTGCGGATCGCGGCGTGAAAGCGTCGACGGTATGTCCGGGGCCGGCTGATGCTAGCGGCATCCAACTCCAGGACGCGATGGCGGACGCGACTGCTTTGAGCACACCGCTCACCGGAATTGTGAGCCCGATGCTGGTTGGAGCAACGGTGGAGGTTTCGTAGCTCAAGGGAAGTCCGATGAGACCCGGCGGACCGGGGACCTGGTTGAGGCAGAGCGTGCAAGAGGCTCCCGGAGTGGAGCCAAAGGAAGCCTGATACCAGGCGGTGTCGGACATCAATGGTTGCGTGCCGCCACCGGTAACGGCGGGAATGACGTCACGAGCATTCTTTTGTCCGGGCCCCGGAACGATATTGGCGGGGAGGAATGACGGGTGACAACTCGGATTGATCGTGAAGCGTTCAATCCACGAGGGAGTAGAGACGAACTCTTTCACGCCGTCGCCATCCAGGTCTACCCATCCGGAAAGGACAGACGAGACGCCGTAATTGGGATGATAGCCGTGATTGATACCCTGAATGATTTCCAGAACAGGATTGCCGAGATAGGGATTGATGTTGTTGGGAAGAAGATCGGGCTGAGAAAGGAGCGCATTGATCGAACTGGAAGGCCGGTGGTCTGTCCCATCGGGGTAGCGGGGCCATAAACGGCTATCCTCGACCTGGCTAAACGGGCAGGTGGCAGCGGGGTTACCGATCTCGCCGGCACTGACGGACATGGGCATGCCGGTGCGTGTCCGGCCCTTGCCTTCTCCCCAAAACCAGGCACCGGGCCCATTATCGTTCTCGTTGGCTGGACTCGGATACTGTGACTCGAGAGAAGGAGCATGCGAGTTCAGAAACTGCGTGCTTGTCGCGAGGCTCCCGGCGGCAATGCCCTCATTGAGAATGACGGCCTGCTGCGCGGGACGATCGCTGAAGAGAACTCCCCGGTCGATGCCGACACCGTAAGTCGTCCAGTCCGGAACGCTGGGATCAGTGCCCTTTTCCTTACTCCATTGGAAATCGGGAAGCCCGTCGCCATTGATGTCCATCATGGACCACTGCTCGGTTGTGGCATAGGTCACGGGGGCGACATCGGTTTGGACGTCCTGACCGATTTGTCCCGCGCCCAAGGGGTTGTCGAGAAGCTGAGGCCGCATCATGGGTCGCGTGACACTGCCGGCAATCGAGTCGGGAAAGGTGCGGAGATCGAGCAGATTGGGAGCGAGAGCCAGGAACTGTCCACCATCGAATCGTGCACGGCGTTCCCCGTATTGAAAGCTTCGTTCCACACGAGTCTTGGGTTGGCCGGTAGCGTCCCGCACGGTGTGCTCGATCCGCACGAGACGCGGCTGCCGCGTTTCCGACGCGGTTCCCTCATGCACGAGGCCGTACTCGTCCTGGTTCCGACCGGCGGCGTAGATCGTGATTTTCTGGAGGAGGCTTCCAAACTTGATCGGTGCGCCATAACGAAGGGTCCAGGAGGCGAAATAGCCGGCTTGGGTCATATCGGCATAGTCGAAGACCACTCGGTGAAGTAGCCGGAACGCGGCGTTGCTGCAATCGCCGGCTTGCGGACCGGGTCCATAAGAGATTTCCTCAAGTACGCCCAGTTTGCCGAATTGCGTGTCGTTGAAATCCTTGTAGGCATAACAGGACCGGTAGCCGTTTCTATCAGTCACCGACGCCAAACGAAAAGACATCACCTGCGTGTCATTCCCTGCTGGCGCCGCCGGATTCTGAACGCCATCGTAGAGGATTGGCTGATAGAGCAGGGTGGCGCCAGTAGCGAGGCGAACCCGGGCGGACTCGCGCCTAGGAGTGAGATCGAGGGCAACGCAGGCGAGGTTGTCCGGCGCGGTCCGGAATTGTTTTTCCGTGCCGGTAGCACAATCGAATGGGTCCGTCCCGGGCGGCGTTGTGGGAGCCTTGGGGACAAGCGGGGTGCTCCCCCAAAGCCACGGCGTATCCCCTTTCCACTCCAAGGTGCCAAGACGGATATCTCTAGCTATGGATACCGGCCAGCCTACGGAGAGATCCCAACCGATGCCGGCGAGACTGCCATTGGTACCACTATCGTAGGTCAACAGTACCTTAGGTGCCGCAGGTGAAGGAGGAACAGGGATCTCGAAGGAGGTTTGGTAAGTGCCGCTGCCGGTGATGCGGTCGTCACTTGCTCGGGCAACAGGCAATCCGGCTATACAAAGGAGCAATCCGCAGGCCCCGATGCTCAGTGCGATTGAACTAGCTTCTGATTTCATAGTTCTGAAAGGCGACATCGCATTCTTCCTCCTACTTTTCAAGGGCGGTTGGAATCAAAAGCTCATGCCCTTACCGACGCCAATCTTCTGCTACGCTCCGAGATCCGCACACATGACATCTTATCCCAGCCGTAGGACGAATGGGCCCAAACCGTCGGCGCGGATACAGTGAATTGAATCCTTGTAACGTTTCAGGCAGTTCCTCCATCCTTATCAGCGCAAGATACCGGCGCACCACGCCAAACTCTTCTGCCCAAAGGGATGCCGTCGCCGACACAGGCCACCACGACCCGCCAGAAGCAGCCTGTTGCATCGAATTGACGGAACTCCCCGCCCATACCAGCCGCGGCAGTTTCAAACAGCGACCAGCACCTACGCGCAAGGTGGCTCTGAAAACAAGACACTGCGAAGCCCCGAACTGCACCACCGGAAGGGTCAGACGCTTGGTTTTCATGTTCTTATGGTTTCTGGTGCGTCGAGACACTTATGTGGCGCGCTTGCGAAGAGAAGTCGCGAGGACGCTACAGTGGCTGACTGACCGCTACATAACGACGGCCGCCACATAATATGACTTTTGTTGTCGACAAAAAAGTCGTAGACCCGCACCCAACGATTCAGCGCGTGGGCAAAGAGATTGAAAAACGTTATGGGCAATCTTGGGTGCACGGTTTCCAACAATCGCAGTGTCGGTCCTAGAACCACGTAGCCGGCGCTCTCCGGTTCCACCACGAGGTACATCTCGTTCCCGTCGACTAGGTCTGCGACACCCGCTCCGCACGGGTCCAGATCGGACACCAACCCGACGCCCAGGAATAGATCCCCATCGATCTCCTGGCCACCATGGGCCACGATCCTATCCCTGAGCGTCTGCTCGATGAACCGGACCGGGTCCCTGCCAGCGCGGAACCACGCGTCCGCCTGACCGACACCGCTCGCGACGAGCGATTTCGCCAGTCTGGCAGCGGCATTCAGCCCGCCGCAGATCTGATACTCCGTGGGAACTCCCCGCAGAGCCGGAATACTCCAGTGGCAGCCCGAGGCGATCATACCATCGGCGGTAACCACCCCGGAGGCGGCGTCAAGCAACTGCCCGGTCCTTTTCGCTGCCCACTGTCCAGCGCCCGCGCGAGGATCACACTCGCGTTTTTCCAGTCTGGACATTGCCTGTACCTCTCTAAGACTGTTTCTTGTGAAGCGTGCCGCCCTTGAGCAAGCAGTTCCAGTTCGTCCAGAACTTCTTCCCTGCGGCAGTTGTACTCACGCCGGCTCCTCGGCTTCATCGCGGATGTTCTCCAATACGAGAGCGGACACAACTTGGCCTTCCGGCGGATGCTCCGCTCCCTGCGTCTTTGTCTTTCAGCCCTTCGAGCCAATCGATATCCGTGGCGCATCTGCGGTGTATGTATGTAGCATGCGGAATATCTCCTTTCGGGGCAAGCGCTTGAACGTACAGACATGAGTTGGAGAAACGGCGATCTGCTTTTTATATCTCCGGCGGTCTCCGGCGGAATCTGTGCGAAAGGTCCGCATTTCTGGTGGCAGTTCCTTGTGGGGCTTTGCCCCCCAAGCCCCCCAGGATTTATCGCAGTTTTCTTCCAGAGTGGATGGTTTTTGTTGGGCGATGTTGCCAACCGCCGTACAATGGAGGAGCTTGATAGGAGGATAGGGCAACGCAGGGATGCGACCCGAGCGCCGAATCAAGCCCGGAGTGGATGGCGGCCTTCGGGCCGCCTCCTGGGTAGCCTGCTCCGCCATCTAAAAACGGCGGAGCGGCGCCGCGGAGTCGACTGGCGATCCTTTCGCGCTATGGGCTAATGGAAATATGGGGCCGAGCAAGTCTCGGATCGTCAATCACGGGTTCGGAAGCCTGCGACCGAAAGGCTAATAAACCTAGCCCTTGGTCCCAATCGCACGAGTCAGTCGGTACACCAGCTTGTTTCCTATAACCTCCGGACCCTCGATGGCCGCGGTCGTGATCTCAGGATAAGTGGCGGCGTATAGGTTGATCACTTCCCCCACAGTTAACTTCGGATTTGGATCGGGCAAACGCAGCCCGCCGTTATAACGAAATTCCCGCTCCAATGCTTCGACCTTCATAGTCCTCCTTAGTCATCATCATCATCGTCATCATCATCATCAACCAAGCGATGTGTTTCAAGCTCGACAGCGTGCGCTGTCCGTCTCGTACGGTGCGTCTCCCCGTTCCTACGTCTGCGGCGGAGAACGTAGACGCTGCTGCGTCAGCGAGGAATCAAACCGAGCGTTAAGGGTCAGCGTCGCGCGTTTTCCGGCCAAGTTGACCCAGATGAGGCCGTCTCCAGAATCGTGCCTTGCCAGCTCAGGAGAATGAGAGTGCCCAAAGGCGCGAGGATCTCGCCTGGAACGCGCTAACCTTTTAGCTACTCCGACGTCTCAGTACTGAGAAGTCTCAATATGCCAAGAACCGACTCCCTCCAAGGCGCGCTCGATCTGCTTGTTCTCAAGATTCTGTCGCGGAGGCCGGGACTCCATGGCTACGCCATCATGTCCGCGATTAAAGAGCGTTCCGGCGACGTACTGCGGGCAGACGAAGGTTCGCTTTATCCTGCTCTGCACCGGATGGAGGAAGCGGGCTGGCTCTACGCCGAGTGGACCGCGAAAGACCAGAGGCAGCGGCTGCGTGTCTATCGGCTGACTCCGGAGGGTGCCAAGCAGCTTTCCACTGAGCAATCCCGCTGGCAAACTGTGACTTCGGCGGTAAACCGAGTACTGAGGACGGTGTGACATGTCGCTATGGTCGCGCGCGATCAACCTATTTCGCGGTGAGCGAGTGAGCCGCGAGATCGAAGAAGAACTCGCTACGCACCTTGCGGAAGGCATCGCGGAGGGCCGCGATGCATCGGAGGTCCGCAAAGCCTTGGGACCCACGCTACAAATCCGTGAGGAAAGCCTCGATCTTCGTCTCATTCCCTGGCTCGATTCGTTCCTTCCCGACCTCGTCTTCGGCTGCCGTCAGCTCGTAAAGAGGAAAGTCACGTCCGCCGCGTCGATCCTTTCCCTAGCGCTCGCGATCGGTTCGTGCACCGCCGCATTTCGGCTGATCGACGCCTTGCTGCTGCGGCCTCTGCCGGTGAAAAATCCGGAGCAGCTCTACGACTTGACACGGCACTTGATCGGCTTCGATGGCAAACCCACCAGCTACGACCAGTGGGCATAGTCCGCGTTCCGCCGGATGCGTGACGTCGTGAGGGACCACGCCGAGCTGATCGCGATCTCGTACACCCTGACGGTGGACTTGACGTACCAGTCGGATCAGGAGATGGAAAAGGCGAACTTGGATTACGTTTCCGGTGGGATGTTCGATTCGTTTGGACTTCGGCCAGTCGTCGGTAGGCTGTTCAGCGCAAGCGACGACCTGACGCCCGGCGCGCATCCCTATGCGGTCCTATCGCACGATTACTGGTCGCGGCGCTTTGGCAAAGATCCGAACGTCGTCGGGCGCACGCTTCGGATGGGCGATACCGCCTACCAGATCGTCGGGGTCGTTCAAGCGCCGTTCACCGGCACGTCGCCGGGCACCGTGACGGACATCTTCCTGCCTGCCATGATGAGCGGAAAGACGGAGCGCGACGATCAGACGTGGCTGCGCACGATCGCGCGAGTGAAGCCCGGCGCCGCCATCGGACCTCTTCAGGCTAGACTCAACGCCACCTCGCACGCATTCGAAGAGGAGCGGGCGAAACACTTCGTCGGTATGAGCAGGATACAGACTGCCCGATTCCTGGCGGAGACCGTGATATTGGAACCGGCAGCGGCTGGCGCGTCGAACCTGCAAGGAGACTACCGGCGCTCGCTGCTTTCGCTCGGTGTTTTGGTTGCGTTAGTGCTGCTCATCGCATGTGCGAATGTCGCCAATCTGATGACCGCCCAGGCGTCGGCGAGGGCAAGAGAAATGGCCCTGCGCGTTTCGATCGGCGCCGGGCGCGCGCGACTGGTGCAATTGGTGCTGGTCGAAAGCGCCTGCCTGGCGTTGCTTGCCTCCGCCCTGGGCGGATTGTTCGCGTGGTGGGCCGCGCCATTTGTGGTTCGCATGATCAGCACTTCAGGCAAGCCCATTCAATTGCTGCTGCGAGCGGACTGGCGCGTGTTCGCATTTGGTTTGCTGTTGACCGCTGCCGTAATCCTGCTGTTTGGTCTCGCGCCCGCGCTGCGCGCATCGGGTGTCAAGCCGGCAAGCGCGCTCAAAGGCGGAGAAGGTCCTCATGCGCGGCGGCGATTGATGCACGGGCTCATTGCCGTACAGGTCGCATTCTGTTTTCTTATACTTTTCGTCGCGGGACTTTTTGTAGTTACATTCGATCGCCTATCGAATCGGCCGATGGGCTTCTCCCCGGACCATCTTTTGGTTCTCAACGTGGTCCCGTCGCGTCCTCAGCCGGCTGTGGTTTGGGACGAGGTCGCAGATCGTCTGCGCGGCGCGCCAGGAGTCGAGAAAGTCGCTATCGCCGGTTGGGCCGTATTCACCGCCAACTCGATGAACAACTTCATATCGCTGCATGGCGAGCCCCCAGGTCCCGTACTCACATATTTTCTCAACGTGTCCGCCGGTTGGCGAGAAACGATGAGGCTGAAGCTGATCGCCGGGCGCGACTTTCGCCCCGACGATCTGACTCCAGGCGCGGCTCTGGTGAACGAAACATTCGCCAGGGAATACTTCAACGGCGAGAATCCGGTTGGCAAATCGTTCCTGCGGACGCGGACCACAATCCCCTATCGGATCGTCGGATTGGTTGCGGATGCACCATACCGCACCATCCGCGAACCCATCCTTCCGGTAGCCTACGTGCCGTTTCGCCAAGTCGATTCTGCCGGCGCTCCCGGGAGTTATGGGCACGCGAGCTTCATCATCCGTACTGCCGGCCCGAACCCTCTCGCCCTTGCGCAGACCATGCGCCTGGCGGTGGCGCGCGCGCGGTCTGATTTTCGCGTGAGCGGCATCGACACACAGGAGGAACTGAATCGTGCGCAGACGCTTCGCGAACGCCTGCTGGCCACGCTCGCGATGTTCTTCGGCTGCGTTGCCCTTCTGCTTGCCGCCATCGGATTGTACGGGGTGCTCGACTACTCGGTGCTTCAGCGCCGGCGCGAAATCGGGATCCGGCTGGCAATCGGCGCATCCGCCAGCCGCATCGCTCGGCTTGTGACGCTCGAAGTCTTTTCCATGGTTGTAATCGGAGCCATCGCGGGCCTCGCTCTCGGATTCTGGTCGATCCGATTTGTCGAGGCGTTGCTCTACCAGGTGAAGGCGACGGACGCGAGGATGCTCGCACTTCCATCCTTAATCCTTTTTGCGGCAGCGTTTCTTGCTGCCGTACCCGCAGCGATTCGCGCGGTGCGAATCGATCCCGTCGCGATGCTGCGGGCGGAATGAGGATGGCTTGGTATGTCTCGGTGGTTGCTCACACCACCATACGTAGACTCACCGCGAAACCGCGGGCAGAGCGCCGGAAAACCGGAACTAATCCACATGAGCGTAAAGTCGCCATGTCGGGCTTTGGCTGGGCCTTGAGTTCGCATTCTTCGATAGGCCTACCTGGTCGCCCCGGGTGTAACGGCAGATGCGTCAGGACCTTCCCAGGGTTAGCCGAGGCTGAAAAGGTGCCTGGCCTCGCCAGCTTCGCGACGGATGTGCTGGCCCGCTCATAGAGGAACTGGTTTCAGGAAGATGAAGGGAGTGGCGAGCAGAGAGGTTCGCGTTTGCTCCCATGCTAGTCCCAACGCCAATCTTGCAGCCGCATCAGGAGCCAGAACAACATCTGGCGGGTAGGTTTTCATCGCCGTGGATACCAAGATGCCATGCGAATCCAACTCGCCGATTTTCCGAAGTCCAGGGCCTTTTGAGAGCCAGTCGCAGCACTGCCAGATCGCCCACGAGAATGACCTGACGTTCAGCTCGCGTAATGGCCGTATAGACCCAAGAGGGGTCCAACAGCCGGGATTCGTAGATCGGCACCACTATGCGCGCTGCCTGACTGCCCTGCAGCTTGTGGCAGGTGATCGCATGAGCGAGTGTCAGGTCCATGAGGTCTTCCAGTTGAAGTGTGCGAGGCGATGATTCGCCATCGAAGAGAACTTCTAGCCATCGCTCCCCGGGGCTCTCTGGAATCGATTGAACTTGGCCAATCAGCCCGTTGAACAATCCGCGTGAGTAGTCGTTACGCAGCCACATCACGGGATCTCCGATGGTGTAGTATTGCGCGTTGAATCCCTTGACGTCGCGCTCCGCGGCGCCGGGAGGGCGAAGCCGCTCGTGCAGACGCGCATTCAGGGCATCAACTCCTCCTGGGCCTTTCTTCGTGGGTGAAACAACCAGCATTCCGCTCGAGTACCCGCCGAGTTGAAGCACAATGCGCTCCACGGCGTCGCCGATCAGCCCTGATTCGCAGGGTACGAAAGAGACGCCGTCTGCAACACCGCGGTACTCGCTGAACAGCCGCATTCGGCGTTCACGGATTGCGGCAGTGACGGCCGGAATCCCACTTTCCGGCGACTGCCTGTGAATGACGGTGAGATTCGCGGTGATGTGCGGGTCGCTCACGAGGGCGTGATAGACGAGCCCGAAGCCGATGGGTGGAAGCTGCGCCGCATCACCCGTCAGCAGCAGTCGTGCGCCCTCCGGCATGTATCGGAGAATCGCATGCAAAGTTGGCAGGTCGATCATGCTGGCTTCATCCAGCAAGACGAGCGTCCGGTCGTCGATCTTTATGAGTGACTTCAGCCGCTCCGAGAATTTTGCCGCGGTAGGTGCATCCAGCCCAGGATCGCGCAACGCGCTTTCGATACTTTCGCGCTCAGTCAGCTGTCCGATGATCCTTGCCAGTGTAAAGGCATCTCGGCCGGTTGACCGCGCCAGACGCAGAGCGGCCTTGCCGGCGAGCGCCCCAAGCAGAACGCGACCGCCGAGGTTTTCGTAAAGGTCGCATACAATCTTCAGGGTGTACGTCTTGCCGACGCCGGCTCCTCCTTGCAAGCAGGCGATCGCGTGCTCCATCACTTTGAGCACGGCCGATCGCTGTTCTTCATGCAGTGGGCGTGAGGGATCTGCCATCCGGTCCAAAAGCCGTGATAGCTGATCAGGCGGCGGAATGCGCACCGGGCTGGGATAACTTGGCTCGAGCATCCGGCGCAACTTCGCCGCCACATTCTCCTCGAGTAGCGCCGCGCCCGGCGCCCGCCATCCGCCGGACACACGCAGAATGGCGCCGTTTCGTTCGCTGGCGGCGATAGCAGCATCAACGGTATTAGAGCCCTTCGAGGACTCCAGGAGTCTTGCCAGGCTGGTTCGGAGGCGCTCTTGGGTCAGCACCGTATGTCCGTCCGCCAGAGTGCCCTTCACCACAGCGTCAACGGCGCCCACAAGCCTTCGCACGTCGGTGCCGGGCGCCTTGGCTCCGGTCTCCTGCATCACGCGGAGGGCAAATTCGTCTAGTTTCGTCCAGGACGGGAGCAGTGGTACCAAGATGTAAGGATTGGAAGCCAGGGCTTGGATCGCTGAGTCGCCGAGAATGCGAGCCACGCGGCGCGCGATCCTCAGATCCTCCACGCCGCGTTGCGTGAGCCAGTCGACCAGGTTGGACTCAGCCGCCGAGTCTATCCAGGCACGCACCACGGCCGCCGCGAGCCGCACAGCGAGGTTGGGCCGATCCGGCGCAAGAACCGTTGCGATCCCTGGGATGTTGGCCTCGTCAGAAATAATGGTGGCGAGATTGACGTTCCACTTGTGCCAAAGCCGCGTGGCGCGTTCAAGCCCCACGCCGGGAACGTGCTCAGCCAGGTACCGGCAGATGAGCTTCCCTGTCGGCGTCTTGCGATAGCCGGACTGCGCAACGAGTTGCCGGCCATACCTCGGGGACTGAAGATACTCTCCTTCGAAATACCACGTCTCTCCGACGGATGGCCGCCCCAGCAATACCTTGGTCAGTGCTTTGACCTGGAGTTTCTCACCCGGTTGCCCGACAGCCCGCACCGAGAGGATCACACCCCAATCACGTTCGGCGATCAGTTTTTCAACACAGGCCAGCATCACCGCACTCCGGAGGTACGAATCGCCATCCCCGTTTCTTCGAGTAGAGCGAGCTGGGCCCGTAGCGCTTCGATTTCGCGACGCTGCCGCTCGATTACGGCCTCACGCTCGGCCAGTGACCGCGAGAGGTCGGTGTTGTGTTGCACGACCTTCTGCATCCGTGCGGCGTTGACCCTGTCCCCGGCGTCCTGTAACTCCCGGCTGTTGATTCCGCGAAGCCCTTGGATCCGGGCCAACTCGTTGATCGCCAATGCGAGCTCGGGCTTCTTGAAGAAATGCTGCTCCTGGGACTGACGCAGCCCCAGCGCCTTGGTGATCGCGCGAACGTTCACCTGCCCCTTGTCATGGGGCAGAGTGGCAGTTCGGCGTTCCTCGGCTTGTGATTCCCATTCTTGATCGAGCACCTCCAAGTAGGGCTCGAGCTTCGCCAGAATCGCCGCCGCCGGGCGGCTGGGAAAAAGGCATCTGGGACATAAGGAAGGATTGCGCGTCGCGTAGTTGGGCTCCTCATTCAGCCAATGAACCGTCTAGCCTACCTCATGGCAGCGGGCGCCCACCGGATCCAGCCGAATCAAACACTTCCCGTGCGGAGCGAAGAATATCTGCAGTCGGTTTTGCTCAACCCACCTTTGGATGGCCCGCCGGCCATCGCGATCGTCCTTGTTGGCAATGAGCGCCCGGAGTTCCGCGCGGTGCTCATCGATTACCTTCGCCATTCTCCCAGCCTGTGCGGGTTTGCCACGTGCGTTCTCGTAGAGGATTCGAGCCGTGCTTTGGTTTATGTTGCTCTCGTAGGCATCCTGGAGCGCCGGGTTCTTGCCCAGATATGCCTCTTCCGTCATTGCGAGCGTCAGATGCTTAAAATGCCGGCTTACCGCCGGCAGCATGCGGCTATCGGTG
>Ga0163163_10000409_pt1 | contig 40474 bp, 66 predicted proteins | sample S65metaG_FD_119766 | JGI IMG/M metagenome (GOLD analysis project Ga0163163, IMG submission 119766) | Switchgrass rhizosphere microbial communities from Kellogg Biological Station, Michigan, USA - S6-5 metaG | ecosystem: Host-associated > Plants > Roots > Rhizosphere > Soil | place: USA... | reverse complement strand
GGCCATGCCGATGGTATTCCGTTCATGCTTGTTGAGCGACGCCCGTTTGAGGAAGTTGTCGTGACCGTTGACGGCCACCAATCGATCCTGCCCACCGCCATAGCCCTGGATGCGGCAGACATCCCGAGGGTTGTTCACATCGGCGTGAACCGTGCGCGTCTACAGGCCGCGCGGGAGCGCGCTGACGCCGTCCAGGCCGCCGAGTGAAACGGCCAGCCGCGGAATTCGCAGCGAAAATCGACCATGAGGGGGGCATCGACGATGCCCTCGACTACGGCCTGAAGGCCGAGGAATACGATCTTCCCGACAATATCCGGGAAGCATGGGAGTTCCTGCAGGCGCTACACAAGATCGCCGATCCCTACGCTGCAGAGATATACGAGTGGATGGAAGAGATGGGCCTGTGAAGGGCCCTGTAAGGGTCGCCACGGCCCTAACAGCCGTGGCCCTAGCCCTACCCCTACCCCTAGCCGGCTGTCAGCCGGACCGCCACGACCATCCTAGCGTCGTACACCACACCACCATCGTTCATCAAACACATAAGGTCAGATGCTATACTGCAGGCGGACGGAGAATATGCAGGTGAAAGACTCCCGTGGAGTCGAAATCAAAATCGGCCAGTTGGTATGCTGGACGTCGAGGAACTACGGTCATGGATATGCGGCGCGAACGGGCCGCATTGCGTCCGTAAACGAGAAATCCCGCACCGTGACCGCCGTGCGGGACGGGCCCGTTGACGACTTCAAGCGTGCGACGTCCGGGCCTCTACCGGCCCGCCGCGTCACCATCGTGACGTCACTTCCCCCCGCCGAGGCCGAGGCCGATGCCTGACCACGACCTCGGCGACCCGGACGACCTTGACCTCGACCGGACGTATCGGATCGTCGAAACCGGCGCGGGCTGGCAGGTACGCGAGTACATCAACGGCCAGGGCGGATGGCCGGTAGGGCCAGTCTGGCCGACAGCTGCCGACGCGGGTAGTTGGATCACCTCGGGCATGCCCGAGGTCAGCGACGTCTAGCGGCCAGTTGATGGGGGCGGTGGTGCACCGCCCCCATCAACGTCCTACGCCGCGTGGCCTGTAGACGCGATCAGGCGGGCGACGTTAGACGCACGGTATCCCGGCCCGAGTGCCTCGCAGACATACGCCACAGGCTCTCCGAGGTCAAGGGCGCGCCGCGCCGCCGCGTGCATCTCCCCCCTTAGCCGGTCGATTTCCGCCAGATAGGCAGGCTCTCCAGGGGAGAGGGCAAGTAGTTCGTGCCAATAGGGTATGCTCTGAGTCCGCGCGGCGCAGATATCTTCCAATAGCAGGAAACGCGTGGTCTTCACGTCATACCACATCGTGGTCCCCTTCCCTCCCGTCATCCTGGCCGTCCCACCCGTCCGCCTCAGTCTCTAGCAGTCGGTCAAGGTCCGCCCGGCGCGCCTCGGCGCACACGTCGCAGGCGGTCCCACCCGAGGCGGACCGCCACACGGGCCGCCCTGCGGCCAGGTGGCCGCAGTCGAGCGGGACCGTGCCCGCTTCGGCGGGCACGGCAGGCAGGGCCGGCAACGGCCCATGCTGGCGCCGCTTCTTCACGCCGTCTTGCCCTTCCACGGTGGCCTGCCGCCCGCACCGCGGTCGACTAGGCCAGCCGCGACGTAGGCGCGGACGTCGCTCGCCAGCCACACCCTGACGCCGGCTACAGGCTCACGTAGGGGCCGGGGGAAGTCGTCGCGGTTGGCGATGATCAACGCCTGTTGCCTGGAGTTCTTTCCGAGCAGCGCCGCGAGGCCGCTAGTGTGCGTGAGGCCGAGTAGCCGGATGGCCTCCTCCTGGTCCGGTCTGGCCATCCGGCGGAACGCCTCGGCCAGTTGGCTGGGCGTAGGCGTCCAGGCCGCCCCTGAGGCCTCGGTCTGCGTGTCCTCCACGCCCGCGAGCCTACCGTCCGCGCGGACTGTCCGTCTCGCCATGACCCCTCCTATCGCGCTGCCGCATGGGTGAAGCCCCCGGGGGCGCCCCGGGGGCTGTGGTTCCTGCGCAGGTCAGAGGGTCAGCTGCAGTGACGGGAAGTCGCGCCTGTCGGCGTGCCCGCGCTGGATGTGGAGTAGCACGTCGTAGTTGAAGACCTCCCACGTCTGGTCTGCGTACCCGTGGGCTACGGCCCACATCAGCGCCCGGTCGTCCAGGTCGTCCATGTCGACCGGGCACTCGGGCTGACCGATCTCGAAGGCGTTGTGCACTACCGCCCCGTCCGGGGCGATGATGAGAGTGAAGTCGCTGGTCATTTCGTTTCCCCTTCTCTCTGGTGTGACACCATCCTATACGGAACCGTATGACGCCGTCAAATGGTTCTCCATGATTCTTTTCGGGGAACGGGGAAGGGCCCCCCTATTGCCGGTAGGGGGGCCCTTCCGTGGCGCCTAGGCGCCCATGATGAACGTCGCGGCCTCCTCGTTCATGTCCGGGTCGATCCCATCCCACGGGGACACCGTGATGTAGATGTCGCCCACCCGCTTACCGTCGATCGCGATCGAGTGGTCCAGGGTGACCCGCAGGCGGACCCGCGCGGTCCGTCCGGGAAGGCGGACCGCCTCTCGGACGACCCCCCGGACTGGCTGCCCCCGGTAGACCCCCCGGGCCATCTCGCCCACCTTCGGGAGTCGGTAGTCGGCCATTTCGCTTTCCCCTTTCCGCCCCGGCCCTTCCGGGTGCATCTCTAACTATGCCCTAACCATATGACACTGTCAAATGGTTTGAGGTGATGCCGGTCACATCCCCCGCGCGGTGCGCGGGTAGGCTGCAGGCCATGGAGAGAGAACGGCAGGACACGCTGACCACAGGCCAGGGCGACGATGAGCAGACCTGGACCGTTGAGGCCGTAGAACCGGCTGACGAGTAGCCGGCAGAACCCAGGCACGCGAGGGGGCCCTAGGGCCCCCTCGCGGCGTTCTAGAGGCCCTTAAGGTCCCGGTACTCCTCCCACACGTCACGCCAGCTGAGCGGCAGGGCGTCCAGCCCTGCCGCGGGGGACACGTGGGTGTCCGTCGCCCACAGCTCAAAATCCGCAGCGACGTCCGGGCCGTGCGCGTCCAGGATGCCGCCGAGGCGGACGTAGGCGAACAGATGGCGGATGGTGGCCATCCACGCGTCGCGGTCGAAATACAGGGCGCCAGCCTCGGCGCGGTCACTGCTACGCATAACCCCTCCAGGGGGTGAGGCGCCCCCCGATGGGGCGCGGATCGCCTCTAAGGGCCTGCCGAGTAGGCGAACCAGGCACGCCTAGGGCCACCCCTGCGGGGGTGGCCCTTTGGTGTTTAGGCGCGTCTGCGCCGGATGCAAAACGCCACGTCGGCGGTAAGGTCTGCGTACCACGACGCGTCTACGTCGTTATCTGTGCTGTCCCACGTCTGCGCGCTGAACTCGACTTCGCACCCCCACAGTTCCACCGCCAGGCCGTACGCCTCATCCCAGCTGGCGAAAACGCCCTCGGCGGCCTCATCAACGCCGATGGTGAAAAGGATGTAGCCGGCGGTGGTGGCGGTCATCTCGGTTCCTCCCGGTTGGTGGTGTGGCCTCAGCCTAACCGAACCATTTGACACTGTCAAATGGATACGATGTGAACCAGGTCACACGGTAACCATTTGACAGTGTCAAATGGATCAGGCTAATGTGATGTCACACCACGAGAGAGGGGAACGGAGATGGAAGGCAACACGCGATACAAGGTAAGCGAGCGGGCCGGCATGTTCTTCGTGATCGACACCCGCGACGTGTGCCGGCCGCAGGTGGACGGCACGGGTAGCCCCGTCACTACGAGGAACGCCGCGCGATTCCAGTGGAAGCGCGCGGCGACGGCCGCCATCCACGCGCGCAGGCTGAACGCCCTGTCGGACCCGGACGCCTCGGCCTAGCCGAGGCGCTTGACACCTAGCGCAAGCTTAGGTTAAATGTGGCCCATGCCCCCGGTCACCTACACCGAAACCTACATCGAAACCGTCGAGGGAGACCTGACCTCCGAGTGGGTCAGGGACCTTCACAGCAAGACGATTGCGCAGCACGGCAGGGCAGGATCGGCGCACATGGTGCGCCGCTACCTGGACACCATCGGCGGCATCAACCGCTACACCCTTTCCGTCCGCGTCAAACGCCAGTAAACTTAGGTTAAATGAGAGGCAGGCAGGGGTAAATGATGATCACCACCGGGTTTGGCATCACGCTGACCCCTGCCGCCCTAGACACCCTGGGAGAGATCATGACCGGCAACCGCTACGTCGCGCACCGCTACGACGGCGAATGGGGGGTCAAGGATCGCATTACCGGGCTGCAGGTCCCGGGGCAAACATGGACGGGCCGCGGCGCCCGCGCAGGTGCTATGGATCTGGCGCGGATCATGAATCGCGACGCCGAGGATATGGCGAACGTCGACCCGGGCGACTACGACCCCTTGACAGGGGCGCACCTGCAGGCCGACGCCGAGGCGTCGGATGCGAACCTGACCGACGCGCAGGCGGACGGGCACGCCTGCGCCGACTGCGGACGGGACCTCCTGACCGTCCCGTCCGTCCCGGTCGGGCACGGCCCCCGCGGACAGCTGTTCGCGTGCGCCACGCACCATGGCGCCGATCTCGCCGAGGCCGAGGCACGCATCGACCAGGGCCTCGCCGAGATCGGCGCCATGCTGGACGACATGGAGGCGCGTGCGGCGGAGAACGCCGCGCGGCTGGCCGAGGCCGAGGCGATGTTGGATGCCAACGCCGAGGCCGAGGCGCGGGGCCTGGACCAGGACGACACCGCCGCCGAGGCCGCCATCCGCCAGCACCTGGCCGAAGCCGCGCCCGCCGAGGACACGGCGGGCGTCGAGGTCGAGTGGCGGCCCGGCCTGGACGACGGTAACGAGAACCTGCGGTGGCACATGGCCCACGCCGAGACGTCCAGCGCACGCGAAATGTGGTCCCGCCTGTGGGAGGCGTCCCGGCGGGAACTTCTCTGCTGACGATCCCCTGCCGCGACACGCGCCAGGGTGGTTACACTGCGGATATGAGCCATCCTGTCGCGGGGGACCTGGTACGCCAGGTTGAGACCGCGTTTGATGCGCCCCCCGCGGGCGCCGCATCCGACCGGCTAGAACAGATAGCCGATACCCTCGACCGCGTTGAGGCTGCCGCCGACGTTCTGCCGCCCGTCCAGCTGGCGGCCTACGCCGCGACCCTGGCGGCCTCGGCGTCGGCCATACGCATCACGAGCGGCAGGCAGGCCGAGATACACCGAATCCTAGCCCTGGCTCACCTCTACGCCTCATATGCGTCTAGGGAAGCCGGGCGGGCGCGGGATGCCGCCAGGGCGGCCGTAGCGGCCAGGGCGGCTAGCAAGGCCGCCGAAATACAGTCCGTTGAGGCCGCCCTGATACAGGACTCAATCATTGATCAGATTGAGTCGGGGCGTCCGGCTACCGCCTCGGCGCGGGTCGCGGCGGCCCTCGACCGGCCAGGGTCCCCTGCGATGCGGGTCCGTCTGCTGCTCACCCGCGCATACGCGTACGGGATGCTGTTGGATGGCGATGCGGTCGAAGCCGACCTGACCGCCGCCCGGGCCTTGATCGTCTCCGGATATGCCGCTACCACCGTGGCGCCGGTCGGCTGGACCGACACCGTCTCAGAGTTTGAAATGGACTACTGGTCTGCTACCTCGCTCGCCGTGGCGGACGAGCTGGGCAAGGCCGAGGCTCCCATCGCCCGGACGATGGACGCCTCGGCGCGTCTCGGCCTCTACGGCTACCAGGCGTGCCTGTCCGCGACGCTGGCGCGTGTGTGCATCCGGGAGGAGGACTATTCCCAGTCATCCAAGTACGCCATCCAGGCCGCTGACCTGATCGCCGCGGAACCCGCGGCGGCGGTCGCCCGTCGGCGGCTGGCGGCCTGGTCCCGGACAGCCAGCATCCATCCGAAAGCACGGCTCATGTCCGACGCCATCGGCCACGCCAGGGACGTAGCAGTCTGACCAGATGCGGGCACAAAAAAAGCGGCGGGCACCCTTCGGGGTGCCCGCCTTTATCATACCGTGATCCTGCCAACCGAGTAGGTTGACCAGATCGTCTGAAGCTTCACGACGTCGCCCGTGTGCGGCGCGACCCACATTTTACCATTCCCCGCGTAAATGCCCTCATGGTAAACACCATATGGTGCGCCGAAGAAAATGAGATCACCTGGCGCGGCCTCGGCCGCGGGGATATGCGTGGACACATCATACTGCGCCTGCGCCGTTCGCGGCAGGCTGATCCCGAGCTGCCGGAACACGTATTGGACGAGCCCGGAACAGTCAAACGAGCTTGGGCCTGCCGCGCCGTACACGTAGGGTTTACCTGCCTGCGCCGCGGCCAGGTTGACCGCGGCCGACGCCGAGGCCGCCACAATGGCCGTAGGCGCCTCAGGAGCGGCGGGGGTAGCCTTCACTACCGGCGTAGCAGGAACGGGCCTCGCGGGCCGTTCTAGAGGCCGAGAAACGGCTTTCACGGGCCCGCCGTTGACTTTCACCGCTGGGCGTGGTGTGAGGTGTAGCTGAACGGTCGGTGGACTATCCACCGGTACCGTGGCGTGAACGGCAACCGTTACCGGTGGCGCCTCGGCCTGGACGACCGGCAGCGGTCCGGTAGCAGGTGTCACGAGCAGGGCGGCCGAGGCCGCCGCGGTCACAGCCGTGGCGCCCGTATGCGCCACGGCACGCCTATGCCTAGCCGTTACCATCGCCGCCGCTCGAGGTCACAGGATGCAGAAACGCGGTGATCAGCGTCAGCAGAGCAACCGAAACAGCATCCGGAATCGGAACGGCGATCGCAGCGACCGCCAACAGCACATAGCGGACCAGGGAAACAGTGGGCCCCGGGTTCGCCCGGAAAAACGCGAGGATCCTACTCATCATATCACCTTAAACGGTTCTGGGTTTGCGGACCGAAAACACCATCCGGGTTGATCCCGGACTGCCGTTGGAACACCTGCAGCGCAGTCTCGGTCAGCTGACCGAAATCACCGTCCACGGAAAGCCGGGCGCCGGTCAGATTCAGCCTTTCCTGAACCCAATGTACGAACGTCCACCGGCCCTGAACGGGATCCCTCGATCCCTTCCACAGGAGATATCCTGCGGGTGGCTCATTCCACCGGGACAGGCTGATACCGGCTGGCGCGGCTTCGGCCGCGGGAACAGGAGACCACCGGGCCAGGTCAACCCTGCCCGGATCGCCATGGTCGTTACCGGGCACCTGCGAATGCCCGTAGTGGCCTGACCGGCCCCACGCGTCACGCTGCCCGTTGCCCGCCCCGTAGGCGGGTGCTCCGCCCGCGCCGTAGGCCAGGGGCGCACCCGCAGGCCACACCCGCGGCACGCCATGCGAGTCGAGCCATGCGAGGATCACGTCGAGACCGAGTAGGGGAGACGTTGCGAGCGGCGCGTCGGCAGCCTTACCTACGGCCTCCACCTGGACGACAACGGCGCCGTCACGGTTGTGGGTGATCAGCGCCGAGGCTGCCACGTTCGCGGGCAGCAGCTGCATGATCTCACCCGTGTACGGATCCCACACGAGATGGGCTGGCCACCGCGCCATGTTGGCGCCCTTGGCGACCGCCGCAGCGGTCCCCTTGCCTGTCTCGGTGGTGTGCCAGACAGCGACACGCGGACCGCCCGACAGGGCCAGGCCCTTAGCGGACAGATTCACCACCTGCGCCCCGGGCAGCCACAGATCAGCCACGGCGCCACCTGCCTCTCTGACGCTCGATAGCGTCCAACCGTTCGATCACCTGATCGAGCGTCGACCACATCTGATCAACCTTGTCTTTCACGGACGACCCGCCGTTGTTTTCCAGCTGCTTTGTTCTGTGCTCGACCGCGTCGACAATGGCCACCAGGTGGCGGATGCCGCGCCACAGTCGTACGGCCAGTGCGCCCACGGCCATGGCCGCACCCGAGGCCGCACCGGCCGATACGAGGATTTCCACCGCCGTCATCAGGTGAAGGGCTTCTGCAGGTACATGGTCATCCCCCACCGGTCGGGTGTGATGTCATGTTCGATGCCCTGGATCAGCCCGTCCTGCGTCAACGTCAAGCCTGCGAAATGCCGCGAAACACGCGCTTTCTGCCACAGCCCGGTCCCGAGCACGATCTCAAAGTTGATGAGTGGCTGTGCGGTCAGGTCCACCTCGACCGCGTCAATCCGCCGGTACGGGTCCTTATGCCGGGCGATCATGTCCACGCACAGGAAATAAGCCTCTGCAGTGTTCCGGTTGCAGGTCGTGACCTGCAGGTCCCGCTGACCATAGTTGTCTATCGACGTGTCGTCATGCTCGGCGGTTTCGCCGCCGATTTCCAGTTTGGCGGTTATAAAATTCCGAATCTTTGACATGCCCGAAGATGTACGCAGGCCCTTATATTGGATTGTGTTCGCCGCATAGTTGTCGTTGAATTCGACTGCCACGCTCGCCGAGGACCATTGCGCGCGCAGCGTGTTAGCTAGGGCGACGAACACGGTTTCGCCGTCCTGGTAGACGATGCCCTGATCGGAATCGGCGACGAGCTGCAGCAGATCCAGCGCATACCCGTCGTAGGTTGTAGCCCCTGGAATGACTGTCGACGGGTAGCAGGACACCACAGGCTGGCCGCGGTTGGCGTTGTTCCACACCTTCGCGCCGAGGTCGTTGGCGCGGGCCGCATAGGTGCTGTAGGTGACCCCGCTCGACACCTTCGGAATATACGCATTGGCCAGGTCTGCTATATACTCTTTGCAGGTCAATGTCACAGTCGGCTGATCGCCGATATCGGACTCGACATCTTCGATCCGCCCCTGCCAGATGACATCACGGGCGGTCTGGTCTGACGTTGACGGAAACGCGGACACGCGGATATGTCTGCCGGGCGTCATCAACGTCCTTGTGTTGATGTTGTCGCGGATGTTCCACCACCCGTACCGCATACGCCAGCCATCAAAATAAAGATTGCTCGAGCTGGACGCGGGCGCACGGGTCATGGTGATTTTCGGGGTGACGCTGACCGCGTCCACGGGGGGCACATGCAGCGCGTACATGGTGCACCAGGCGCCCCATCTGTTGCGGATACTTGTTGTTCCTACAGGCGTATCGGAGATGACCGTACCCGCAGCATTCCGGTAGATGAAATTTACCTGCAGGCTGTCCGACCCGGATTGGAAAACCTGCCCGGTGAAACACAGAGGCGTACCCGGGTTAGACAGTGCGGTCCGCGCTGCAGTCTGCGACCAGGTGAACGATGCCGTGCTCGACGTGTAGACCATGTTCAGCCATGTTGAGCTGGACGGGAAGTTCGGCGCCGTCGAATAGGTGCCGGTCAGCGTATCCGGCAACACATGGGTTCCACCGGACCCGAACTGCGGCCACGGATACACGTTCGGCGTGGCGCTGATCAGACCGGTACCGAGGTCAGGGTCGTAGCGGCCATCGGCGTTATCGATGACAATGGTGCAGCTGCCAGGCTGCACCCGGTCAAACTCCTGTGACCTTCCACGCTGCGTTTTGATCGACAGGATCGGAGCATCCGCAGCGATATTCGTCCAGTTGTTCGATATCTGCGGTTCCTCGTTCACCTCGACGAGGAGGAGAGGCGCCGAGGCGAAATCGAATAGCACAGCGCCTCCCCTAGATGACTATGTCTGCCCGGCCCTGCCTGCGCAGGGCATCACGGATACCGGTACGGACCTGGTCCACAAGCTCACGCTGGCTGACCACGCTCCCGGCGTTGTTGATGACAACGTTGACGACGGTTCCACCACCGCCCGAGGCGGGTGGGAACAGGCCACCGTCCGGCAGGGGCGCGACCCCCGCCCCCGGCCTGCCAAAGATGAGCTCCGGGCCCTTCTCGCCCACAAGGGCCATGCCGGGGCTGGTGAACAGGCCACCCGTGGCAAGCATGGGAATGCTGGGGATGTGCCAGCCTTTCCCACCCAGCTTCGGCACCCATCCGGGCACGGTGAAACCGACCTTCGCAACACTGTTGTTCCAGGCCGAGGCCACCGCGTTAAACGCCGCCTTGAAAGGCGAAAGGATAATCCCACCCAAACCGGACAGGGCGTTTCCGAGAGATCCCGGTAGGCCGATGAACCAGTTTAGAAGCGCAACGCCACCGTCCTTGATCTGCTGCCAATGTGTGGCTATCTGGATAACCGCAGCGCCGATAGGTCCAGTCAGAATGGAAAGCAGCAGCGGCCAATTTGCCTGAATCCAACCGACCACCGCCGAAACAATACCGGTGATCTTCCCCCACAGGAAATCCCAAACAGCAATCGTGGCAGCCTTGATATCATCCCAATATTTGAATATCAGGAATACCAGTCCGGCCACGGCGGCAATCACAATGGCTATCGGGCCGATGCTGATCAGCCATGCTGCGGCTACCTGCGCGGCCGACGCCAGGGCGGTGATACCGACCCAAACCCAGCGGGCGCCCTGCGCGATCAGGGAGGCAACGGCGGTCGCTACGCTGCCGATAGCAGCGGCGTTCGTTGCCACGAACGCCGCAACGGTCTGCGCACCGCTGACTGTTGCCGTGACACCCATGCGGATAAGCGCCGGTAGTAGCAGCGTGCCAATCACCGCGGCCACTGCGGTGAGCGGGCCCTTATTCCGCTCGATGAACGCGCCGAACGCTTCCAGCTTGGGCAGCACCTGGCTACCCAAAACGTTCACAAACGTTGCGGATACCTGGCGCTTGAATTTCTCAATCTTCACCGAGGCGTTGTCCTGCGCTGCCGCGCCAGCCTTGTCTAGCGCCCCGGCAACATTGCCTATAGCCCCCGCGGCGCCGGACAAGTCCAGGCCGTTCAGAGACGCCTGTAGGTCCTCAGCCTTCGTGCCAAAAAGGCCGACAGCAATCTGATTCTTCTGTACAGGATCATGTATCTGTTGCAGTTTCGTCAACAGTAGCCCGAACGCGTCATGGGCGGTTTTCCCACCCGCGGTGATATCCCGCTGCATCTTGCTCGCGTCGAGCCCGAGAAGCTTCACTGCCGATGCGGTCGCAGGGCCCATCCCCTGCAGCTGCAGGGTGGCCTCTTTGATGCCATCGGCCACCAGGTCCGCGTTACGTGCACCGCCCTGCAGGCCCTGAGAGACGAGGCCCATAGCCTCCGTTCCAGACAGACCCAAAGCCTGGAACTGCACCGGGTATTCCGTGAAGGTGTCCAGCAGATCCTGGCCCTTGTCTGCGCCCTGCTGAAAACCGCGGGTTAGAATATCCATCGCGGCTTCGGCGTTCGGCGCCAAACCCGTCTTGATCATCGTGGAAACGGCCGCTGTGACACCACCCAAATCCTGATCAAAAACGTTCGCGAGAGTCATGACCTTACCGGAAACCTTTTCGATTTCCGCATTGGTCGCATCCTCGTCGATCAGGCCACCCTGCCATACCGCCTTCACAGCGTCGGCAGCGTCCTGCATGCTCTCACCGAGCCCGGACTTATACAGGTTGCCCGCGGTTGTGCCCAGATCCTTCGCCAGGTCCCCAGTCGCACCGAGCTGCGCGTTCATCTTCCCGATGACGGCTTCGTTATCGACAGCCTTCATAAGGCCAGCTGCCACCGCGGCGCCCGCCCCTGCCGCCGCGACACCGAGTTTCCCGAGGCTGTCTGAGGCCTCCTGCGTCGCGCCCTGGACCCGCCGCGCATCACCAATGATGTTGATGCGTAGGGTGCGCGACCCACCGTCAGCCACGGGCCCCCCTGTTCATCCGCTGGATATACTCCCTGCGGTACTGCTCAAACGCATTGAATTCGGCTATGGTCATCGCCCGCAGATCGGCGGGCGACATCCGATAGAAATGGCAGAAAGCGGCATAGCCTTTAAGCCGCGCTACTCTTTTGGGTCGGGCGCCTCGGACGCCTCCCCCTCGTCGGCCGTCAGCTCGGAAATCGGCACCTGGCGGGCATCCTCGAGCGTGAACCCCGGATCCGTCTTACGCCTGGCGATGTAAACCAGGGCCAGCATGGACTTCGCCGATGGCTGGACCTTCCGGACCAGCCTGCCCCGCTTGTCCCTCTGAGGCTCGCCCGTATCAGGGTCGATCACAGGCCGTTCCGCCAGGGCTTCCTGCATGGGCTTGCCGACGATCTGCTCGAAATCGTCAAGGTCGCCGATGGTCATGCTGTTCGGGTCAATGTTCAGGCTGGCCATAAAAGGGTCCTGTCTCTATTCGGGAAACGCGTCCCGCGTGATAGCATCAATCTCGGCTAGAAAAGTGTCGATGATTTCCGGCTGGTTCTCGCGAATCGCCGGATAGAGGAAGTAGCCTGCGCTCATTCCGCCGCCGCGGTGCGGCTGAAACTGATTCCAGCCTCGGCGGGGCCCGCGCGAGGTAGAGCGGGAGGCGCCGCGCACGGCGCCGAACTCCGCGCCCAATGCGAACGGGGCGCGGGATCCACCGAACCTCACGGCTGCAGCTGTCTGCGTCCGTGCTACCCGCAGGGTCTGCGCGGCTTTCGCTGCCATCCGCCCTACGCGGGGTGCCCGCGCCCGCGCGGCCGAGACAACAATCTCGGCCGCTTTCGCGTTCGCGTCTTTGAACCTGGACGCCCACTGCTTGTCCATCGCGAGCAGCTGCTTGCGGAGTTCCTTGACGCCCTCGACGCGGATATCCATGGGGACGTCACGCTCACCAGCCATCAGAGCGTGGCGTCCGCCGTGCGATAGGCAATCGACACAGGCGACGATCCGTCTGTCGGGCCCAGAGCCATACCGGACAGCTCGAGGTCCGGCTGTTCCGCCCCATCGATGCCGACCGTGGACGGTTCGTCAAAACGCGCTTGGGGCAGGGTGATGGTCAAGGCCGGGAAAGTGGTGACCCCGATCAGCGTCGGGCCCGTCCAGGACGCGACAATCTGCGCAGTCGCACCCGCCCGGGTGGCCGAGGCCACGCGGGAAATCTGGTTGAGATCCTCAAATTCCGCGGTGACCGACCATTCGTAGGTGCGCATACCATCCTCGCGCTGCTCCCGCTTACCCCCGGTGCTGCGGATGAAAAACCGGTCGGTCTTGAGAGTATTCGACGCCTTGAGGCTGAATTCGCTGATCGGAACCTCGATACCGCCGATAGTGAGGCTGCCGTTCAGATAAGGGAAAAGATCAGCCCCGGTCGCGGGAATACCGAACGCCTGCAGGGCGAACGGCCCCGAAGGGGACGCAACCGGAATCGTCTCCGACGCGAAATCACACGTGAAATTGCAGGTAAGAACTCCGTCAACGGAGTTTTTCAGCTCCCATTCGGTGACCTTCCCGCCCGCATATGTGTACGGGCGGACCGTGTTGGTGATATCCGGCCTGCCTACCTGGCAGGTGAAGGACTTACCGTCGAGGGGTCCGAGAGTGGCCGTGTGGGTGGTGGCAGAGTCCGTGGTCGTCCCGGTGGCCACGGTGCCTAGCATGTATTTTAGCCAAAAGCCGAAACCTCGCGTCAGAACCTCAATCTCGATATCGCCTTCGGCGCCCTTGGCGTTTGGGATCCACCGGTCTGTTCTGAGGACCTTCTGCCCGGCGCGGATCGATTCGGATTCGATCCGCTCATACTTCCCTGCGATACTCTCGGAATTGAACTCAAAAAACTTTGTGACAGCGACAGCCGTGCCGTAGGTGGTTTCGTCGACCACGCCCAGCTGAGAAAGAATAGCACTCACAGATATGATGCCTTACGGGTGAGGTTGAATTAGAGGCGTGAAACGACGGCCAAAGCGCCCGTGAACAGAACGGCCCTGCCGTTCGGATAGTCGTAGGCGGACGCGGAATCCATCTCGACCGAAATTTCGGTCCGCCTGCCGAACGCCATGAACGGGCTGGACCGGAAATACAGGGCGATGGCTGCCATCAGATCGGCCGCGCGAGCCTCGGCGGCCTCGAACGTTCCGCCCGAAATCTGGACGTCCACGGTGAGGGAGATGCTGTAACGCTCTTCCTTCTGCCGGTCGCCGAGGCTGGCGTAGCCGTCCGAGGCCCATGACACGTCGCCGATGCATACCCACTCGGCCGCGACGGATCGCCCCGGATGGCCATAGGTGACCTGGACGTCAGGCAGTAGAGCAGAGATGGCCTGTACGGCCGCACGCTTGACCTGAAAGGCGGTTGTCGGATACCAGGTCATTCACCACACCCCCGGGATCCGGTAGGAATGCCTCTTGTAGACGGCATCGACTTCGGGAATGCCTGTTTCCCACCCGGCCCTGCCGGGGGTGGCGAGCATGTACGTGCCGCCACCTTCGGCGGCGGTGAACCCCGTGGCCCGATCCGGAATCCCGGAGTTGAAATCGAACAGTCTGGTCCTGGCGCGGATGATGGCCGCGCGGCGGATATCGGTAGGAACTCTGTCCTCGCCGTAGACGACGGACAGGCTCACGTCTGTCTCGGATGGCCAGCCGTCCGGGTTCGTGACCGCCCCTAGCCGGGTCGACCGCACCGCGGACACGTCTACGGCCTCGCCCGCGATGGCCGCGGAAACCACCTGCCGTATCGGCAGGGGACTATCAACCCACAGCTCGTAGTTGCCATCGGCGATCACGGTGGACGTCCGGTAGCGGCGGAAAAACGAACGGGCCATGATCTGCTCGGCCTCATCCTCCGTTTCCATCCGCACCGTCTCGAGCAGATCGGTCGGCCAGCGGTCCCGGTCGGCTAACGCGGGATCGGCCGCGCGCAACTCCACCAGGTCGAAGAGGCGTGCGGACACAACCTCCACGGTTTCGGCGAGGGCGACCGGGTCGCCTGCGAACTCACCCGCGCAGATGACGTCCAGCTGTGTCGGGTTCGGCGAGGCGGGCAGGCGGACCGAGTAGACGCCGATGGCCTCCCGGGTAACCGGGCCCGTATCAACGGGCCCGGTCGGCCCGGTCGCGGTGACGGTTACAGCCTGCCCGTCAGGATCGGTCGGTATCTCATCCAGGGTGAAACGAAAGACAACCGTCACGGGTGTGCCGGTCAGTGCACGGATCAACGGACACTCCTGACGGTGGACACGAGCTCGAGGAATCGGCGCCATCCGGGCATGGCGTAATGGGCGGTGACCGCCGCCGAGGCGGTCAGATGCGCTACGGCTATGGCCGTGGCATCCGCGGTCGCGAAACGCTGCCCTGCGGCTGCCGTAGCCGAGGCCGAGGCCGCGAGGTCAGCCGACGCCAGCCGGACGCGTAGCGCGTTCGCGGTGACGGCGGACGCCGAGGCCAGGTCTGACCGGCCCTGCTGGGATCCGTCGACCGAGGCGGCAAAGTCGCTCGCCGAGGCCAGGGCTGCCGAAGCCGGGGCGACGAGTAGCCCACCGTCCGGTGTCACGCTCGAGCCTGCGGTCAGGCTGGCGTCTGCCAGCCGGACGGGCAGCGTGTCCGCAGCCTGGACTGCGGATGTTGCCAGGCCGACTGCTGCCAGCCGGACAGCAGTCGCCGCAGAGGCCAGCGTCGAGGCCGCGGTGAGAGAGGCGTCGCCCGTGACTGTGCCCGCCGTGTCGGCGGCAGCCGCGGAACCTGCCGCCAGGTCGGCCGAGGCCGAAACGACCGCTACGGGGCTTACTCCGAGACTCGTGGCCGCGGAGAGGCTGCCCGCAGCGGGGGCATACCTGGTAGCTGCCGCAGATAGTGCAGCGCCTGCGGAAAGGCCCGCGGCCACGGGCGCGACCGCGACCGCGACCGCGGTCAGGGCAGCTGCCGCGGTCAGGGAGGCGCCGGCGGTCTGCGGACCGGTACCTGTCGCCTCGGCCACCAGCGCCGTGGCAGACGACAGAGAGGCGCCTGCAGGCACGACCGCAATGGCCGATGCGGACAGTGCGGCCGAGGCCGCACCGGAAACAGCCGTAACGGCCCCTAGAACCGCCGTGGCGGACACGGCGGAACCTGCCGACATGGAGGCCGCGGCGGGGCGGATTGGCGTGTCTGCGGCCGTTAGAGAGGCCGCAGCGGACAATGCCGCAGAGGCCAGCCGGATAGGCGTATCCGCCAGCGTCAGAGAAGCCACGGCGGAAAGACCCGCCGCAGCTGGACGCACAGGAGTGCCAGCCACGGTCAGACTGGCGGCAGAGGCCAGGCCGGTAGCGGCCTGGCCGACCATTCCCGCCGAGGCCGTTACAGCCGCAGCGGACGACAGTGCAGCATCCGCCGATACGGTTGCCGCACCAGTCGTGTTGATGTTGTCGACCGTCGCCGTGTTACCGATGGCCGTGCCGAACGTCCTACCCGACCACGTCGCGTTAAGGATATTCCCGGAGGCCCACGTGGGCGAGGTAATCGACCCCTGCGACGTCCACGTACTACCGTCCGGGCTGGTCTCCCAGTAGAACGTGCCCGCCGCCTCACGGAAACGCAGCCACCGATGATTCGTCGCACTGTACGTGATAGTCGTACTGAAAATGTTCGTGCCGCCGGTCTTGGCGGACATTTGCAAATCGGAGGCGTTAACACGAATCCACGCGGCACCGTTATTGCCATCCGGCTGGATCGTGAACAGATACAGCGGAGAATTGACCGTTGCCGGAAACGCAAACTCACACGACAATGACGAATTTGAGATGTCGTATGTGGACGCCGCGGTGTTTATGCCGGCGGTGGTGGCCGTTTCCGGGATCTGCACCTTACCGGAGGACACGGAAACGCCCGTGCCCACCGTCGTGAAGGTAGCCGGTAGGGACCCGCCGGAAAAGTTTTCTACGAGAGTGTCAAATTTGGCCATCGGGGTAGCCTCCCCCTAGGGCCAGATCAGGTGAGAGCAGCGGTAATCGAGCTGGCAGGGAAACGCAGGACATCGCCTGCGGTTAGAGTCCTGGACGTGGTCAGAGCGCCCCACCAAAGACGCCGAGGCGTACCGTTGGAATCCCAGATTTCTACGCCGACAACGGTGACCGCGGGCATGCCCGTGAAATCAAGGTTCCCGGACGGCGGGCCCGCCGCGGATCCGCCCGACGCAGAGGCAAACGTAATCGTCTGCGACGCGTAAGAACCACCCGTAACCTCGGTGCCGGCCGCAGAGGCAGACCCGTTAGCGGTCATCAGCCGCAGCTTGATCGGCGTGGTTGGCGCAGTGTAGGTGGCCGTGCCGAGACTCGCGTTGACCAGGCTGTTCGCCTCAGCCGTTACCAGTGCACCCATTGCAATCCCCGTCGTTCTCGTTCGTCTCGTCACCAGCGCCTGAGACGCTGGTCAAAATCACAGGCTCGTCCACAACCACAATTGCCATCAGGTCGCCTTTCGCGGACGCCCCGGGGGGCGTCTGGACACGGTTTCGGTGGTCATCACGTCGGCGGTTTCACGCCGATCCTCGACGGTTCCGCGGACGGGTTCACACATTCCTAGCGCGCAGTAGGCCGACGCCTCGGCGTCGGGAAGCTCGAGGGTTTCGCCTGCGGCTGGCCAGCTGGCCCCGTCGCGTAGCCCGGAAACGTCAACTAGCATTCGCACAATCATCGGCGCTCCATTCGTGTAAATTGGATGGACAGGCGGGCGGGGCTATCCCGCCCGCCTGTAGCCGAATCAGGTGGCAGCGCCCTGGAAGTACTTGATGGCGCCCGTGGTGTCCAGCTGCTTGCCATCCGCGCGCAGCAGCGTCCGATAGGTGATCAAATCGTTCGCAAACGCGTAGTCGTCGGACCGCTCGTAGCGGACCGGGCCGACCAGCCGAACCGCGTAGGTGGAGAAATCACCGAACAGGATGCTCTTCGCCGAGAGGGCAACGGTCGGCATGTTCGGGTCGGTGAACACCGGGTAGCCGAGAATCGTGCCCGGGGTGTCCGCGGTCAGGCCAGGGGCCCACACGTAAACGCCGTTGCTGTCCTTCAGCTTCCGAATGCTGGCGAGCGTGCTGTCATGCATCAGGAACTTGCCGTTGGCCCGGTACGGTGCAATCACCGAGTAGATCAGGTCAATGAGCAGATCGCCGCCCTGGCCCACCGTGTTCTGCGCACCGAAACCACCGGTTGCACCGGTCGGGCCCGTCTTTCCGAGAGTCGCCGCGGTGAGAACTCCCTGCGGCTGCCCGGTGCCCGTGCCGGCCAGAAGATGGGCGCCGAGGCCGTTGCCCATCGCCCGTCCGCCGTCACGCGCGAGGAATTCCAGAATGTTGACGGCGGAATCGGACACAAGCTCGGGGGACAGCTGCCGCAGGAACCCGTACTTATAGGCAGACAGGGACACCTGGTCAAATGCCGGGCGCGCGTTGGAAAGCGCCGCGCCTTCCGCGATGATGCTTGCCGCACCGGTGATCGCCGAGACGCGTGGCATCGTCAGTGTCTCACCCGAATCGGTTCGGATGATCGTCGGCTCAACCGCGAGAACACCGGAGTTGACGACCATGTACTCGATCAGGGAGTCGACGAAGGTGGTCGGGACGAGCTGCCCACCAGTCGAGGATCCGGTCGTGGAGACGAAAAGCTCGTTCGCGCGAGCCTCAGCCGAGGCCATGCTGAACTCGACGCTGCGTCGCTCGCCAGCGACAAACGCGCGCAGGTTCTCCCGGTCCGCCGGGGGCGTGGGAGTCGACCCGTTGACGTCAAGGCCGGAACGGAGTTCGTCCGCGCGCAGGGCATCCACCGCGGCCTGCCGCTTCTCCTGTTCCTGCGCCGAACGGATGTCCGCGTCGACCTGGTCCAGGTCGGACGATGCCCGGTCGTAGGCGGCCCGGTCCTCGGCGGACAGGCGGCCCTGGTCGTCCGCCCGGTCGAGAATGCCCTTCGCGTGCTCCCACGCGGCCTGGCGCTTCTCAATCAGGGTATTGATAATGTCGCTCATAGTTCCTTCTGAATTTGCGCACAAAAAAAGGCCGCGCCCCGTTGGGGTCGGCCTGACGGCGTGAGAGTTTGTTAGATGTACCGGCGGGACTGCAGGGCGTCCAGCAGAGGCCACGCGGGCTCGAAGTCGCGGACCGCGCGCATGGTGTGCGCGTGGGAGGCCGCGCGGGTGGACACGTGCGAGTCGGTGTCCAGATACGCCGGGAAAGTCACAGGCGAGACGTCGATCAGCCGGACCGAGGTCAGCGTCCGAAGCGGGAAATCGTCCTCGGTGTAGGACCAGGTATCACCGTCCGGGTTCGTACGGAATCCGAACGAGGACTGTGTGACGTCGCCACGTTCCATGGCGATCACAAGGTCTTTCGCATACTGCGCGTTGGACGGCGTGATCCGGTAGTGCAATCCGGTGCTGTCCGCGGCAAGCTCGAGCGTGCCCGCGGTCGATCGGCCGAGGACAAAATTGGGATCGTGATTCAGCAGCGCGCGGACATCGTCCCCAGCTGCCAGCGATTCGGCGAACGCCCCCGAATCGATCCGCTCGACGAACCCGCCGAGGTTCTGCGACCGCGCACCGAACACCGCGGCGTAGCCCTCGATGGTCTTGTTACCCGCATGGTCCGCGCGGACCTCGACATCGGCGCTATGTAGGCGCCGTTCAATTTCCATTCTGGTTTTCCCCGGTGCTGTCATCCGCTGCAGGCTGATCTGCCGCGGGCTGGTCCGCCGCAGGCGCGGCGGGTGGGGGCACCGGGGCTGCCGGTGCCTTCATTTCGTCTCCCCCGTCAATCGGGGGTAGATCCTCGCGGGCCCTGGCCTCATTCACGGTCAAGAACCCTGCGGAAATACCGATCTGGTGGGACTGGTATCGGTCCAACGTGCGTCCGCGCAGCAGCGCGTCAAGGTTGAATTTTGCGAACTGCGGCCGTGCGAGTAGACGCTGACTGATAGCCGTTTCAATCCTGACAAGCCACGGATTAAACGTGAGATCAACCAGCATCCGGTTTTGTTCTTCGATTCCGGTGCCCCATGTGCTGCTGACCTGCGGGTCAAGCAGATAACCGGGAATGCGATACAGGTTACCGATTTCCGTTTTTGTGAACCTGCGTGAGTCGAGGAACTGTGCCTGGTCGTTGGGGACGGTGATCGGTTGCCAGGTGCTACCGGCGGTCAACACTGCGGGTAGGTGCGACTTGTGCGCGCCCGAATGGCGCGCGGCAAACGACCTCGCCATAATCTCGGCCTGCGTCGGCTCCAAAGCATTCGGCGACTGGATCACGCCAGAGACGGTGGCGCCCTGCGCGAAGAACCGTGCGCCGTACTCTTCCATCGTCACGCCGAGGCCGATAGCCTCGCGGGCAACCTCGATAGGGGACAGGCCCTTAAGATCACCCGGGCGGACGAACGCGGGAATGTGCAATAGTTCTCGCGGGGTGAGGATCGCCGCGCCAGGGGGCAACGGTGACCCGTTCGCGTCCGCCCCCACCACATAGGTGAGCTTGCCGTTCCATCTGTACGGCGTGACCAGCCCGGGATGTACCGGTGTCAGGTCCAGGACGCTGCCCGAATCCGTGCGCCTCACGTAGATGTAGGCGTTCCCGTCCAACAGCATCGACGCGAGTACCCGATGCCAGAAATCAACCGAGGTCATTTCCGTGTTCGGCTGGTCCAGCCACAGGGGGTTAGGGATGGCGTCCCTCCCACCCTTCACCTTCCGGTAGGTGTCAATCGGCAGTGTGGAAATCACATCAGAGATCAGGCTCACACAGAAATAGACTGCGATCATGCGCAGGGCGGAGTCCTGGTCTACCCTGGCGCCTGACGCGGTACGCCTAGCGGTAATCCAATCATCGCCCCACACGTCCCGGCCCGTGATGGCGCCCGCCGACCGGCGGGAGAACGCGCTAAGAATCGACATCAGCGCGACCTCTCAACGCCGAGGCTGGCCACGCAGACGAGGATTCCCGCGACGATCAGACCGGCAGGCAGGAACACCAGGCAGACACCTGCAGCGATCAGGGCGAATCCGGCTAGCTGCAGGGAGTTCGGCGCGGCCACGAGCCGCGCCACCTGGCGGGCAAACTTCATAGGAAATCCTCCAGGGAAATCACCTCCGGAACGTCCGGAGTTTCATCCGGCAAGAGGTTCACAAACAGAGCGTTCACCAGCGCGGAAACACCGTCGATTTTGTCGGCGGATTTCTTTTTCGACGGACGAATGTTTCCTTCCCCGTCCCTTACCGCCTCAACGTTGTCCGCCATCCACCTGGACACAGGCTGCCCGCCGTGCGCTAGCTGCCGTTCCGCCAACAGCCGCTCGAGCTCTTTCGACGGGGCCGACAGACGCGTAAGCGTCTGTGGGACCTTCACGCAGACAACGCCAGCATCCTCGAGACGCTGAACGATCTGCGGTGACTGCCACGGGTCGTAGCCGACCCGCTGGACGTCGAAACGTTCGAGGTCTTCATGGATGGCTGTTTCGATATCGTCAAACGGAATGGTCGCGCCGGGGACGATTGTCACATGGCCCTGCCGGGCCCACACGGCTATCCGGTCGGCGGCCCGATGCCGCGCGACCGCGGCCTCGGGAACCCAATACCGCCAGACTGCCGCGGTCCGATCCTCCCCCGGGAAGACCAGACACCACGCGGCAAAGTCGCTCGCCGAGGCCAGGTCCAGGCCCCCGTAGGCGACGCTGCCCGTCAGCAGCTGCGGCAACTCTCCGGCGGGTATCGGTCCGGCCGAGGCATCCCAGATGCCCATGTCTAACCATCTGCTCGTCTGGCTAACCCACTGGTTCAATCGGAACTGTCGGAACGCGTTCTGCGCGGATGGCCTTTTCTTGGCCTCCTCGGCCTCGGCGCGTAGCGTGACGATACTCAGGAAGCTGCCTAGCGCAGGGTTCGCCTGATACCAGCCTGTTGCCTCAACGCCCGCCGTGGGATCGGGGGGATGACCCTCATCGGTCCATTCCCAATCAACCGGCGTGTTCCGCATGAACACAAACCGGTGCGGATCCGTCTGCGAATCGGCGTCAACAAGCTCCGAGAATTCGTGTTCCTCTAAGCAAAACGCCGCGCCGGTCGTGCCTGCCGTCGTCGCAGCAATCATCATCGGCTGGGAACGTGTGCCCATACCGGTTTTCAGCGCATCCCACAATTCCCGATTAGGCTGGGTCAGAACCTCATCGAACAGAATTGCATGCGGGTTCTGCCCGAGGTTGCCGCCCGCATCGGCGGCAAGTACCTGATAGAAAGAATTCGTCTTAGCGTCAACGATGCGCTTCTTAGAGTCGATGACTTCCAGTCGCTTCGACAGCACAGGGGAAAGCTCAACCATCCGCTTCGCGACGGCATAGACCAGACCTGCCTGATCACGATCGCAGGCCGCCGAGTAGACCTCGGCGGATTCTTCCCCATCGGCCACCAGGAAATAGAGCGCCATAGCGGAGAGCAGCTCCGACTTGCCGTTCTTGCGACCTAGCTCAATCCAGGCTAGACGGTACTGCCTGACCCACTGGCCTAGCTGCTCATCCCACATCGTGGTGCCCATGAGCGGTCGGATAATGTCGTCACGCTGCCAGGGCTCGAGAATGAACGGGGTACGGGCGTGACGGCCTTTCGTGTGGACCAATATTCGTTCGATGAATTTTTGCGCGCGGTCCGCGCGGGCCTCATCATGGCGCCACATTTCAGGGGAGGTGATCACTGCCCCCTCGAAACGTGTTGTTGACACAGAAGCTTAGGTTATATAAGATGCCCGAAACTTAGGTTAAGTGGCACGAGGGGACGCATGAAGAGAATCACGTGGCTGACACTGTCCTACGCCCCCGGGCTGGTCACCATCCGGGAGCAGGACGGGGGCAGGCTACTCGGGCAGTGCGCCAACAGCGCCAGGGCGCTACGCCGCGCCCTGGCCGACGCGAGGGCGGCAGCGGGACGGAACGACATCCGCCTCACCGCTGACCGGCAGTCCGCCGGGCAGATCCAGCTGCCCAACGGATGGCACTTTGAGCAAACCATTTGACAGTGTCATATGCAGCCGCTAAGCTTAGGTTATACCAAGCGAAAGGGGGTGAGGGAATGAAGAAGCCACGCGAGGACAGCAAGCACGCAGATCACGCAGCCTGCCAGGACTGTGGGGCCTGCATCCAGTGCGGACACTGCACCTGCAAGTAGGTGCCCAAAAAGGTAGGCCCTCCCGGCCGGCAACCGGGAGGGCCTACCCCGAACGCATGCGCGCATTCACAGTGCGCACACACCACATGAGCAAGGAGAGTGTATCACATGAGCCTCGGTCACATGCTCGCAGCATGGGATTTGCTCCCCGGCAAACTCACTCCACAAGAGCGCGTTGTCCTGGTTGCCCTCGCGGAGGACTGCCGCGCGGGGCGTGACGTCGCGTCCCCCGGGCACGACATCCTGTCCGCACGATCCGGGCTAAAGCGGTCGCAGCTGTCCGCCACGCTCGCGCGGCTAGCAGCGCACGGCCTGATCGCCCTAGCCGAGACGGCCCGCAGAGGTCGGCGGGCCGTCTACCGCCTGCTGTTCGCGGAGCGTCCGGCGGGCCGGACCCAAACCGGGCCGAATGGTACCGATCATGATGCGGGCAGCGTCCGGGAATCCGGACCCCTCCCTGGCACTACCCCTCCCAGGAAAAACTTCCCCGCGCGTGCCCGCGCGGCGGCAGCATCAAAGATCAGGAAGAACTACGGGCCGCAGACGCTGCCCGCGGCCGTCCTGCCCGACAACAAACTCACGTTCGGACCGCGGACGCCGGCCCGGGCTGGGCTGGACACGCCCCCGCCCGCATGGGCGGTGCAGCGGGCAACCGAGCAACTCGGCCGATTCGCACGGCCCGGGATGGTCGTGGCCGTAGCCCGCGGCATCGCAGCGACGGCCACGGAACGGGGTCACGAAGGGGCCTAGAACGGCCGTAGACGGCCGAACGGGTCGGTGCCGCGGGGAAGGGCCTAGGCGAGCATCGCGTCGAGGTCATCGCCATCCGCCGCGGGCAGCACGATCCGCGCACGGCTGGACGGGGTCAGGCCGAACTCCGTGGCTAGGCGCATGTAGTCCTGTAGCGCGTCCTTCGCCACCAGGGCGGCAGGATTCCGCACCGGCTGACCCTTAACCCCAACCGTCAGCGTGCCCTCACGCCGCACCGTGGCGGACGCCTCGGCGTACAGACTCCATGACTGGCAGAGCGCAGCGAACGAAAGCCGGTCGGCCTCGGTCAACAGGCGCTGCCTGCGCAGCATCGGGCCGAAATGATCCCACACCCGTTGCGCCTCGGCGTCCAGCTCAATCGGCGGTACCAGGTCCGTGACCACCGGTGGCGCGGCCTCGGCGCGGTTGATCCGACCGGGGTGCGTCCTGTCGTCACCCTGCAGCAGCTTCAAAGCCGTTGGCTTCGTCCGTGGTGCCATCGAGGTCACCCCCTAAAAAATCATGGGGAACCATTTGACGATGTCATATGGTTCGCTTAGGCTTGCCCTTGCAAGCGGGAAACAACTACAAAGCGGGAGGCCAGACATGGACCACATGCCGAAGCTTGAGGCAGGGCAGATGTTCTACCCGGTCAAGCACCGAGAGCACCTGGTGGCCATCGGAGAGCGCGAGGTGGTCAGCAGTGTCCGCGCCTACAGCGCGGACGGGGCGCGGGCTGTCATGGAAAACCTCGGCTTCAAGGTCATCGAGGTCGGGCAGGGCTTCACCGAATAGCCAAAGGGCACCCCCGCCGGGTGCCCTTTCCCATTCCCGGAACCATTTGACCGTGTCATGCGGTTCGCCTAGACTGAGGCCACAGCCGAGAGAGAGGGAACCGAAATGGCAGACAGCTGGACACCGGAACGCGTCCGCGACGAGGCCGCGCTGTATAACGCGGACGGCTGGACACCCGAGGATGGCGACCTGGCCTCAGACCTGGCCAACGGCCAGGCCGTGATTAGCGTCTACAGCGACACCGACCGGTCCGGGCGGAACATCCGCGTGGTGGCCACCGCCGGAGTGACCGCCCCCGATGGCGGGTTCATCGCGGCCGAGGATCCGCGCGTCCTGGCCGCGTATCAGCGGCTCCCCGCATGGGCGGGAAAGATCGGCGGGGGTGAGAAGTTCGCCAGGTTGCTGGCGGGCAGGGCGTACGGCACGGCTCTGCCGATGGAAATCAAGTTCGTAGCCTTTTGATAGTGTCATGCGGTTCGGATAGAGTGGTGTCACACCACGAGGGGGGGAGAGGGCCACGGGGCGCGCCATGTTCGATGCGGACATGAACCTGATCGGAACGCCAACGCCTGAGCAGATCCACGCGGCGGAGACCGCGGACGGGGGGTGGATCTGGCTAGACCCGGACGGGCACCCTGTCAACGTACAGGAGCATGACGAGGAGGCCGGCACGGTCACCATCGACTACGGGCCGATCGGCAACTACGGCAAGGGCGTAGGCGAGACGCGATCGGCCGAGGGGTACCGCAAGGTGTGCGTTGCCTGATATGCTGTGTCCGCGCCACCTCCCCACGACCGTGGGGGTGTCCCACCTGCCGGTGCATGCAGCAGGCACATGGCAACACCCTCCCCACCTCAGTGGGGGTGAACCAGCGGCTGACGCCAGCAGCAGGACGCTGCGACAGCCTTCCCCACGACCGTGGGGGTGAACCACCACTCTTCCCGACGTGATGTTGCAGGCGTCGCACCCTCCTCACGACCGTGGGGGCACAGAAGGGCTCCCTACGGGGAGCCCTTCGTCATTCCGCTACAGGCGGTCCACCCGCGCGCAGCAGCGCGTCAAACTCATCGTCGGTCAACAGCCGAGGCGGGGGGGGGCCACCAGGTCCGCGTCGGCCTGGTATATGGCCGCATGCACCCCCGGCCCCCACCGCACGGCACGGCGGTGCCGTATGAGCTACGCGTCAAGGCGGCCTGATCATCACTCGCCGTGAGGGGCGGCCTCGGCCACCCCTCACTCACAGTGCCCGGAGGGCCTCGGGGCACTCACTGCGCGTTATGGAGACGCACGCGTCAAAATTTATAACACGGGTTTCCGGGGGTGGCCTCAGACTTCCCGGGCCGGGCCCGGTGACAGGCTGTGACCCTGCTGCGGGCAGCGGCTAGGGGCAGGCGGTCGCTCGCATGAGTGCGAGCAGCGCGGCGGCCTGCGCTGGTGATGGTGTGGTGTCGGGCCGGGCGAACCTGCCGATGATGTGCTGTTGGATGACCAGGGGGTCAACGCCCTGGTGGGCCTCGGCGCAGGTGGCGTCCACGTCGTGGCCTATGCCCTTGGCTGTCCTGCCCTGCGCGAGGGCAGGGTATTGGGCCTGTAGTGCGTCGGTGAAGCGGGTGGCATCTACCTCGGTGTGGCCTGTGGTGTTGATGGTGGTGGGTGCCTGGCCTGTGGTGGGGGCCCCTGTCCCATTGCTGCCGCAGGCGGTGAGGCTGGCTAGGGCCAGCCCTGCGATGATGTACCCCGATACGTGCATGGGGTTGGATGCTATCGGTGGGGTATGCCTAGTCCCGCGGGGGGATCCTTGCCAGGCTTGGGCCCCCTGCCGGGGGTTGCGGCCCGACTACCGCGGCCCGCGGGTAGCCCTCACCTCGAGGGGTGAGGGTGGGTGTGGCGCTAGCCCTCTACGGGTAGCCAGGTGTCGATGGTGATGGTGCGCGTGCCGCGCTCAACCTCCCACGCCTCAACCTCGGTCGCATAGCCCCACGGGTCGACGTCTTGCATTTCGGTTAGGCCACGCTGGTAGTGGACTAGCCAGTGTTTACCTTCATGTTCGAATACCGCCACGCGGTATTCTACCCATCTGCCGGAGTCGATATGTTCGGTTGAAACGGCGTTGTATGGGATGTCGAGGTGGCGGAGTAGGTCTGTGGGGAAGGTTCGACTGGACATGTCCGCCTAGGGGCGTCGGTGTAGGTAGGGGAGCGCGGGCAAGGGGCCCGCGCCTCTGCGGCTGTTACAGCTGAGGCAGAGGACCAGGACGGGCCCTAGCGGGTCTCCCCCTCGCGAGAGGGGGGTGATGTGGTCACCGGTGAGCCTGTCAAGGCTGCCGCAGGCAGCGCACCATGGGTGGTCCTGGATGGCCTGCGCCCTGTGGGTGCGCCAGGCCGCGGTGTAGCCCCTGGCTGAGGATGAGAGGCGGTTGCGGTGGCGCCCGCGTGGGCGCGGGGGTTGGTGCTGAGGGCAGTAGCTTCGGGGGGTGAGCTTGCCGCAGGTGAGGCAAGCTAACATGATCAACTGCCTTCTTTATTATATATACTAATAGGGCGCCCTTGTGGGGCGCCCTTATTGTTTGCTTATATGGGCGAGCCTGGTTGGCTCGCCCTTTTGTCTAGTCTGAGGTAGCTTTTGTCGTTTAGGTGTTTCTACTGTGCTAGACATGCAAACAGCCCCCGGTGTCGGGGGCTGTTGTTGGTGTTTCTGTGTGGGCGCCCTTGGGGGCGCTTTGTCGGCAAGCCCCGCGGGGGGCTTGCCTCTACTTATATATATGTGTCACAACCGTCAAGATCGTGACATGAAAACTGGGTGATGCTCGTCACATCTACCCAGAGTGAGCTTGACATCGCAGTCGAAACTTAGGTTAAATAGGATCATGACCTGGAACCAGACGATACGCACCGCGGACATTGTCCGCGGCTACGGCGATGGGCAGCTGTCCGTCGGCCAGCCAGATGAGTTCGCCACCCATTACGCCCGTCTGTGCGACCTGGACCGGGCCGCGGACCGGGTGTGCCTCGGCGGTGGCGCCCACTGACCGGCCCTGCGGCCTCGGCCGCCATCGACGCGAGCGCGTTCGCCCGGATCATGGGCAACGCGCTCGCTTTTTGTCCGGCCCGTAGCGCCTACCCGTCCGTCCGGCTGGAGATCCTGCCCGAGGCGGTCAGGGTGTCCGCCTCGGACGCCTACACGATCGGAGTGGACCACGTCCAGGCCGAGACGGACGGGCAGGCCCTGGCCTGCCTGCAGCGCGCCGACGCGCAGACGCTCGAGCGCGCGGCGCGCAGCGAGAGGGGCCAGGACGTGACTCTGACGATCGGCCTCGGCGAGGCCGAGGCGCTACCGGTACAGCTGGCGACGAACGTGGGCCTGCCTCTGCTACCCGCAGGCACGACAGGCCATCTACCCGACCCGCACGTCCGCGTCAGCCAGCTCGGGCATGGCGCATCTGAGGCAGACCTCTACAGCCTCATAGACGGCCTCATAGGCCGCCTGGACGGCCGAGAGGACCCGCCCGGCGTCATCCCATGGCCCTGCGACGTTGCGTTGGATCTGGGGCTTCTGAGCGCCTTCGCGAAGGTGCGCCACGCGGGACCCGAAAGCCAGATAGGCGACCTGCGCATGTGGGGGTCCGAGGAACCGATCCTTGTCAAGGTGGGCGCCACGTTCCGCGGCGCGATCATGCCCCATATTCGGGACGCAACCCCACAGGCAATGCTGTGGTGATCCACCGCAGGGCGGGGGGCCTGTTCCCCCCGCCCTGAATTCTGCTATTCGCCGCTTCCCCCCGGGGGGGGTTCTAGTTCAATCGGCGGCTTTTCGTCGTCAGGCAGGGACGCAATATGATCCTTATATCCGTCCCATGGCTCTATCCTATGCCTTCTCCTGCCCTGCGAGTCGGATGATTTGTCCTTCGGGTCTGCCACTCTTCCTCATCGGTGTTAGAAACGGCTGGCCTTTCATTCTCGTATCGCGTGCGACACGGCCTGGGGTGAGGCCGATGTATCTCTCCGTGGTAACGGTACTCTTGTGGTGCAGCAGGGCGGCAACCTCGGCCAGGGCGTGACTGTAGCCGCTACCGGACTCTGCCGCAGCGTCAAACGCCAGCCTGGCGACGCTGCGACGGATGGTGTGGGTGCCCTCTCTCTCACGTTGCGCATCGGTGTAGCCGAGGCCGCGCAGCATCGCCTGCGCGGCATGGCCCAACGCGTTGGGTGACGCCCTGCGTCCGGTCAATCGGACGACCCGTTTGTGCCCCCAGTTGCCCGCGTGGATACCGGGCACCAGGGGCATGCCCTCGGTCAGCTGCCCGCCGTAGAGACGGGAATAGGCGGGTAGCCATCGGCCGATTTCCTGCCGAAGTTCCGCAGTGATGGGCATGCGGTCCGTCTGTCCGCCCTTGACGGGCTGGTAGTACATCATATCGTTGTCGAGGTCCAGATGCCCGACGTTGATACGACATATCTCCTTCGCTCGCCCCGCAGTGTTCGCCAACAGCGCCAGGGCGAAACGGTTCCGCGGATTCGCCGCGTCCTCTATCGCCACAATGAGTTCATCCGCGGTCAGATAGAGGTAGTCTTTCCGCGGCGGGGGTGGTGGCAGGTGAATCTCCCTCATCATGCCTACCTGGCAGTATTTACGGTCAGCGCTCCATGCGGTGAATGATTTCAGCACATAAAACCAATTCCGCGCGGTGCCCGCGGTCGCAGGCTCACCGCGGGGCTCTCTCGGCAGGGCAGTGATGATCGCCCAGTAGTCGGCCATGTCGTCCGGTGTTATCCGGATGAACGCGCGGCGCGCGAAGTGCTCCGCGACCTCGCGGAGCACGCGTTCGATCTTGCCCACGGTGCCTGCGGCGAACCGCGCCCGCCTGTGGCGCAGGTAGATGTCCGCGGCCTCTGCGATGCTTAGGTTTGATGGAACGTGGATCACCCCATGACCTGGTCATGCACCTACGGTGCGCGCCTGCGATACTTAGGTTATACCAGGTTACAGATCTACGTGAACTCCCATGCAGGCAGTGACCTGCATGGATAGCGCCCGTTCCGGAGCTATCGGCCTGGTCCTGACAGGCTACACCACGTCACAGATCGTGGCCATCGCCGCGGGGTCGAACCTTAGGTTTGACTGACCCCCATGTGGGGGATAGAGTCTCTCTTGAGATTGGCCCATTCCTGCGAGTGGAGATTGGCATGCCGCAGCGTCCGAAACTGCCGCCCGCGGCTGTCCTCGCGGCCCACAGGCGCCCGCCCGATCCCATGACCTACAAGCAGATAGCCGAGAAATACGGCGTGACCGAAACCGCCGTCTATGCCAAGCTCCGTGAGTACCATATTGTCGCCCAGAATGTGGACCATAGACAGGGCTTGCCGTGGCGCATCAGCGTCCAGGCTCACCGGATGTGCTATCCGGCGCACATGCTCCGCTGTCACGGCCGGGTGCTGGCGGGTGAGGCGCTGAAACCCGCCGAGGCGCGCGCCTACACGCAGTGGGTCCAGGCCCTGACGCGCGACGGCATGGTGGTCTACTACCATCCGGACGTGCCGCCCAACGCCGCCAGCCCGATTCACGGTGGCTGGGCGTACGTGCCCGCGCGGCCGGGCGAGACCCTGATCAGGCAGCCTCCTCGGACCCTGTGTCGCTCGTCGCGCAGGGCGTAGCAAAAAGGGCCCCCCCGGGGGCCCTTTTTGTTGTCGGACAGTTGTCCAAATCTGCCTCTTGCTGGCTGGACAAGGCGCCGAAACTTAGGTTAAATATGTGGGGAGGGCAACGCACGGTAGCACCTGGCCAGGGAGGCTAGATAGATGTAGCTATGACGACATACGTGGATCATCCATGTCTGTCCCGATATGCACCGCACGAACCGCACCCATCACCCGATGGGTGCGGTTCTGCTTTTGTGACCCTGCGTCCGCACCCGCGTGCGGACAGAAAACGTTGTCTCGCGGTTGCTCCGTCAACGGAGCAACCCGTGGCATAACCGTAAGTGCCCCCACACTGGGGCGCAGGGGAGGGTAAGCGGTGGAAATTTTGCACCCGGGTGCGCAGGGCGTGTGGATGATCCTCCGAGTGGTTTCGACGGTGGGTCCGCAGTATCACGTGCACATTGCGCTGCAGGTCGGACAGGCGCTCGAGACTGCCATCCTGTCCATGGTGCCTGCGGACGGGCGATGGATCGATCGGATTGAGCACCTGGACGGCGGCCCCCTGGCGGTGCCCGCCTACGTCGAGGTCTACAGCATTGATCAGCCCGCTTCGGCGGGCACGAGAGGGGGCGGATGCACCGGAGCTACAGCCAGCTCGCCGAGTGGTCGTCCTGCGGAAAGCAGTACGAACTCCACCGGGTCCACCAGGTCGCCGAGGCGCCTGCGACGTGGCTCATTTCGGGGATTGCGTTTCATCGCACCGTAGAGGCATGGGAGCGCGCTGGACGCACCCTTACCGTGGAGACCTGGCAGAGCATCTACGTGTCGGAGTTCGCAGGGGCGTTCACCGGGTCGCTGCGCCGCGAACCTGACCTCTCCCGATGGCTGTATGGCGGTCGGGGCGGGGCGCAGGCCGACCTCGACCGTCGCGCCGAGGCCGGGCAGGAATGGGTGGCGACCTACATCCGTCACGCCCTGGCCGACGACTGGCAAATCTACGAGCTTCCCGACGGCACCCCCGCGGTCGAGGTGGCGTTTCGACTGACGGTGCCGGGCCCTGACGGCCCGGTCGACATCATCGGATCAATCGATCAGGTGTTGACGCTGGACGGCCGGACGCCGGGGCGGATCCGTGATCTGAAATCCGGGAGTAAGGCGCCGGTCGGCTGGCAGCAGCTGGCATTGTACCGCCTAGCCTGGATTGATCTGTTCGGTGAGGATCCGAGAGAGGGGGATTACTATCTCGCCCGTAAGGGCGAGACGACCCCAGCTGTGGATCTGTCGTTTTACACGCTGGACGATTTGACGCGCGACTTTCGCGCGCTCGAGACCGCTATCGGCCAGGGCATCTATCTGCCCAATCCGGGGGATCTGTGCCGGCCCTGTGGGGTCGCGCACGCCTGCCCGATTTTCGGAAAGAGGGTATCATAATTGTCGGATGACTATAAGGTCCAGGTCTCCTATTCCAACAACGGGCCTATGATCAATCTGCGGGGTGACAGCCCGGAAGAGGTTACCGGGTTGCTCGCTGGGATGACGACGGCCGAGGCCGCGCAGAGGCTCGCCGATGGGCTCGAGATGCACCGCGCTCTGACTGCCGCCGCGCCGCTGCTTACACCTCCCCCGCAGGCGCCTGCCTACAACGCCGCCGCGACGGCCCCTAGCACGCCCGCCTACGCACCGGGAGACCTTTCCGGGCACTTCTCACCCGCCGACCTGGTTTGCCCTGTCCACGGGCCGCGTACGCTCGCGCACGGGATTTCCACGAAGACGCAGAAGCCGTGGTATCGGGGCACGTGTGCAGCTGACCGGAACTGCGCGACGGTGTGGGGCCGCTAAAAAAAGGTGGCAAACTTAGGTTAAACCAGGTACGCTCATGTTGAGCGCAACACGCGGGCTAAGGGCAGGCGGGCAGGCGGGCACGCCCGTGAAGGACGTGTTCGCCCCGCTGTCCGCCCTCGGCCTGAAAATGCGCCTCGGCCAAATGGTTCTTGTGGCTGCCGCGCCCAACGTCGGAAAATCCCCATTCGCTTTGAATTTGGCCTACCGGGCGCAGCTGCGCACCCTTTACATTTCGGCCGACACGGACGCACACACACAGTACACCCGTCTATGTTCGATGCACACGGGTATTCCCATTGAGGACATAGCCCGCTATCCGGCGGGCTACGAACGGTACATTTCCGACCTGCATCATATCCAATTCGTCTACGAATCATCACTCTCCCAGGATGATGTGGACGATGAGCTTATGGCATATGCGCAGGTCTACGGCGCATGGCCCGAAATCATCGTTGTTGACAATCTGGCGAACATTGATGCGGGAGGTGATGACAGGTGGGGCGGGCTGGAATCCGTCTGCGACTATCTGCATGATGTGGCCCGGAAAACAGGCGCTCTGATTGTCGCGTTGCACCATGTGACAGGCGAGCATGAGAACGGCGATTCTCCCGTTCCCCTTTCCGGTCTACGCGGAAAGATTTCCAAAGTGCCCGAACAGGTTCTCACCTTGTGGCGCGCGGGCGATGACACCTGGCCGAAAATGGGTGTGGCGATTGTCAAGAACCGCGGTGGGAATGCGTCGGCCGCAGGCCACTATAACACCCTGCTCTCATGGGATTTGGAAAGGGGTATTCTGGCATGACCACGCTCGAGGAGATCACCCCCGGTAGGGCTCTGCGTGCGATACGGACGGCTGTGAAGGGCCGCGAGAATTTCGTTTACACCAGCCCGGACGGTGAGGGCGGGAGGTGCTACTACCTGCATGGCAGGGGCGACGGTAACCCCGTCCGCCCGGGCTGCCTGATTGGCCATGCCCTTATCGCCGAAGGTGTCGACCCTGCCATCCTCGATGGCTGGGAGGGATGCAGCGTCAGAGTGATGTTCCCGGACCTTGCCGCGGTGCGGATCGTCCTGCGCGCGGCGCAGGCCGCCCAGGACGAGGGCGAGACGTGGGGTGAGGCCCTGCTGTTCGCCGAGGAAAGGGCTAGGGCTCTGGGCGTGACCGACGCTGCGGGGAACATCATTGTTGACTGATCCTGACGTCGGGAAGGCGTGCACCAAATGCGGCCAGGTGAAACCGCTAGAGGAGTACGGAAGGAACAGGACGAGGCCGGGCGGCCTGAATTGCTGGTGCAAGGGCTGCGCGCGCGAATATAACCGCGCCTACCGCGCGGCGAACCGGGAACGGGCGCGCGAATCTAACCGCGCCTACCGCGCGGCGAACCGGGAACGGGTGAGCGAATCTAACCGCGCCTACTACGCGGCGAACCGGGAACGGCGGCGCGCGCAGAAGCGCGCCTGGCAGGCCACCGTCAAATACGGCATGTCCGCGTTCCTCCGGGAGCATCTGGTAGGTCTGCAGGATAGTTCCTGCGCTATTTGCCGCTCGCCGTTCGACCGGATGGCGACAAAGCATATCCACACCGACCATGACCATTCGTGTTGCCCCGGTCGTGATGGCTCATGCGGAAAGTGTGTTCGTGGAATTCTCTGCCGGTCTTGCAACCTAATCCTAGGGCACTACGAGTCGCGGGGGCTATCCGGCTGGGCTGAGGCAGACGCCTACCTGGCCGACCCACCATACCCGCGCATGCTCGCCGCGCTCGAGCATGGCGAGGCCATATCCGTATGGCTGCCCGAGAGGGCAGCCTGACAGCAAGGAGCACCTGTCATGGCTCATATCATCGACCCCGTCGAGGTGCCCGACCCGGACATCACCGTCCGATTCAGTGGACGGGAATTCCGGCTTGCCGTTGCCGCAATGCAGTATGCCTATGAGGTGGACGCTTTCAGGCCTGAGCCGGACCGGATCATCTTTCAGACGCTTTTGGCCCTTGACCCGACCGGAGTGATTCGCGACCAGGACCGTCACAACATCTGACCTGATGTCCACACCGACCAGGCCGGATGATCCGGCATATTGGATGCTCGAGCGGGGACGACACGATCCGTCCTGGCGGTCAAAGCGGCAAATCCCCGTCCGCCGTGGGTGCTACATCTGCGAAGACGACGAATACGAACTCATGGGCCTGCCGCTGTGCAGGCCTTGCAAGGCCTGCACAGGCGAGTCCGATGATGCGGCCGGTCATGTGCCGGCCGATGACACGGTCTGCGACGACTGCGGTTTCGACCATCATCCCATCGATGAAAGGGAATGTAGTTGAGCGACGTTCATGGCCTTCCGACCGACACGCCCCCTGCGATCCGGCATGCGCTGCGCGTGCTTGAGACTGCCGGGTTCACCCGGGCGCAGGCGCTGATTGCGATCCTGGCCCTGGCCCTCGCGGGCCCGCCGCCCGAGGCCGACAACGCCGAGAATGTCATCGGCGCAATGACTGGCCCGCGGTGAACCTCAAAGCCGACCGGTATACCACGGTCACGCTCACCCTTGACGACCGCGAGGCCGGCTATCTGGCGCATGCCCTCCTGACCACCACCCTGCCCGGAGCTGGCGTGTGGGATGCCGCGCCCGAGGGAGGCGCGTTCTGCCGCGCCACGGCGAACGCCATCCAGGACGCTCTGACGGGCGGGTGAGCCACCCGTCCGTTGCCCGCGGCACCCGATGGGAAACCGCCGTAGAGGCCTACCTGCAGGGGCACGCCGAGATGCTCGGCGTGCCCGCGGAGGACATCCGCAGATGGGGTGACGTCAACGGCAAAGACGACCGCGGTGACCTCCGCGGCGTGCCCGGGTTCACCGTCGAATGCAAAGACGAGGAGAAAATTCGCCTGCCGTTGTATATGGCCGAGGCGAAAAAGGAACAGGCGAATGCGAAAACCCGATGGTATGCGGCAATTGTGAAAGCTCGCCGTAAACCAGTCGGTCAGGCGTTCGTCGTGATGGAACTTGACCAGTTTGTTCGCATCGTGGCCGCACTCAACGGAGGAAACAAGAATGGCGAAGCTGACCTATGAGACTGTAACCGTCCCGGTCGAGTCGCTGCTGTTTGACATTGACGACTACGTCGACCCGCAAGAGATCATCCTCCTAGCGCAGCGTGCGAAGGAGCAGCGGCGGCGCCTGCGGTTCGTCACGGCGCCGTGGTCGGCCGAAGAGGATCACCAGATCGTCATCGTCAGCTGACCGCATAAGACAAACCGTCCAGCGCACCAGCCTAAAGGAGCATACATGCCCCGTCTCATCTTCGGTGACCCTGTCGAGCCCCCCGTGACAGGCATCCGCTTCGACGTCGACCAACTGATCTCCACTTCCGACCTGCGGAAGGTCCTCGACGCGGCCGAGGCCAAGGCCGCGGACGACAAGGACACCGAGGTCGCCGAAGTGCAGTTCACCCGCGCGCCAGGCGGCCAGTGGTACGACTGGCAGCTGACCGTTTCGTGACCCCACGGCCCGATATCCGGGCCGTGCTCGAGCATTACGGCGCGACACTGCGGCCCGACCGGGGCGGGTGGACACCGCTTAAATGCCCGTTCCACGAGGACAGGCAGGCATCCGCCTCGGTCAACCTCACCGAACATGCTTTCACCTGCCACACGGGATGCGTGAAAGGCGACGGCTACACGATCGTCATGTGGAGGGAGAATTTAGATTTCCCTGGTGCTCGACGATTCATCGAAGAAACAATTATCGGAAGCGTCGGTAGTCTATCAGGCGATGCTGCGGGACGAGCCCGCGGTTCACGAATATTTGACGGGCCGAGGATACAACGGGGTCAGCGCACAATATTTCAATCTCGGATACGTAGGCGAGCCTTACCCGGGGCATGAACCCTATGTGGGCAGGATGGCAATCCCCTATCAAACCCCGACCGGTATTGTGCAAATCAAATTCCGGGCGATTCCAGGTCTGACCGTTGATGAGAAACCCAAGTATTTGGGCCTGCCAGGCAGGCCACCTCTCATCTACAACGCCCGTGATCTACTGGCGGCGGGCGAGGTCGCGTTCATCTGCGAGGGCGAGTCGGATACGTGGGCGGTGCGGCAGGCAACCGGTCTGCCGACCACGGGCATTCCCGGCGTGTCCACCTGGCGCCCGTACATGGCCAGATGCTACGCAGGCTTTCAGGTGGTGATCGTCCCGGACGCTGATCCGCCGAATGAGCAGTCCGGGCAGCGCCCGGGTGAGCAGCTTGTCCGGGCGATCCTCGAGGACATTCCACACGCCCGTGTGGTGCGTCTACCCGAAGGGCATGACGCCTCTTCGTTCATCGCCAGTGATGGTGTTGACGCGTTCACGGAAAGGATCCCACTCTGACCATCGAAGATGCAATCTCGGAAGTGTTCGATGCCGCTAAGGCGCTGGTCATCGGCAAGCAGAAGGATTATGGCACGCGGAACATTGCGGCAACCCCATTCGGATCGGATAAGACCGAAGTGGTCCGCGCGGTTCTAACCCGGTTGAATGACAAGGTGGCGCGGCTGGCGAACCTGGCCGTGTCCGGGCAGCTGTACGGCACCTGGAATGAGCCTGCTATGGACACGGCCTACGACATCATGGGCTACGGGGCGATCCTAGCCCTGGTCCTCGATGACGCATGGCCAGGGGTCGACGACTGATGCACATGTTCCTGTTCGGCCTCGGCTTGCTGTTCGCGGGAATTGGGGCTTTCATCATCTCCTGCAGCATCGTTTTCCTGTCAGGCTACAGGCGTGCCCGCCTGACCGTTGACGAGATCATGCGCGGCGATGACCTGGCGCAGAGGCGCCAGCAACGCCGATGAGCAGCTTCCTGTTCGCGTTCGTCGTCCTCGCACTCATCGTCTATTTCGGCATTGGCCGCTGGGACCGCTGGCGTTAAACACCCCGGCGGTCTCCGGAAAGGAAGAGTATGGAGTCCTACCCGTCGTTCCCGAAAATCCCCCGCCTGCGCAGGCGGGCGGTCATCACAGAGAAAATCGACGGAACCAACGGCCTGGTGGCCGTGGCCGCGCTTGGCGCGGGCGACGATGATGGTAGCGTCGCGGTCACATGGTCCGCCGCGACCGGGTCAAGCATTGTGACCCGCGGCGGCATCCTCTGGGAGGTGCGTGCCGGAAGCCGGAACAGGTGGCTCACGCCCGACAACGACAACTACGGCTTCGCCGCATGGGTCCGTGACCACGCTGTAAGCCTCTCAGAGCTTGGCTCCGGGCACCACTATGGGGAATGGTGGGGGCAGGGAATCCAGCGCGGCTACGGCCTCTCTGAACGCCGTTTCAGCCTGTTCAACGCGTCACGGTGGCGTGAGCTTGATGCAGACCTGGCAGACGATCGCATCCCGGCGCCCTCGGCGTGCGGTGTCGTGCCCGTCATCTGCCAGGGCATCTACGCCGATGCGCTGGTTGATGAGGCCCTCGAGTACCTGCGTATCGGCGGGTCGGATGCCGCCCCCGGATGGATGCGCCCGGAAGGCGTTGTGGTCTACCACACGCAGGCGAAAACGAGCTTTAAGGCGTTGCTCGAGCATGACGACCTGCCGAAGGGCGCGACCGCGCAGGCGGTCGCCTAGTGGCCCTGACGTTCGGCAGCCTGTTCGCAGGCATCGGCGGAATAGACCTCGGGTTCGAACGCGCCGGCATGACCTGCCTATGGCAGGTTGAAAAAGACCCGTTCTGCGCATCCGTTCTGGCCAGACATTGGCCAGACGTCCACCGATGGCAGGACATCCACGACGTTGATTTCACGGCCGTGCCGCGAGTAGACGTGCTGGCAGGGGGTTTCCCCTGCCAGCCAGTGTCCATCGCGGGCCGGCACCAGGGCGCCGACGACGAACGGTGGCTCTGGCCGGAAATGCTACGGGCTATCCGCGACCTGCAGCCGCATGCGGTACTCGCAGAGAACGTGATCGGCCTGCGGAAACGAGGACTCGAGGAGGTGATTGATGGTCTTACCGATATCGGCTATGACACGGAATGGGCTCCGCTTACGGCGTGCGCCGTGGGTTTCCCACACATGCGAAGACGTCTGTTTATCGCTGCCTACCCCCACGGCAGCGTTGGGGCGAAACGGATGGGGCATCGGCAGCGGCCCGCGGTACAGGCAGGCGACGAAAACGCGGGTTCGGCAAATAATCTCCTTGACCGGATCATGGCGTCCGCCCGTGCGGCTGGTGGAGATCATGATGGGGTTTCCGGAAGGTTGGACGCTGCCAGAGTGAAGGCATTGGGAAACGCGGTCGTACCGGCCTGCGCCGAGGTCATTGGCCGGTCGATTGCGTGGGCGCTCGATGGCGGGAATCCACACACATCTAGGGAGGCCACATGAGCAGCTGGCAGACCGTTCTAGCGTGGCCCGACACCCACATACCCGACCATGATCCGCGCGCCGTCGCAGGCATTCTGCAGCTCGTCCATGAGTACGACCCGGACCGGATCGTGATCCTCGGCGATTTCGTGGACATGCGCGGACCCGCGCGCTGGTCCCGCGGCATGGCCGAGGAATACCAGTCTGATCTACAGATGGATTGCAACGCCGCGGTGGGGATCCTCGAATCACTGCGCGCCGTGTGGGACGGCCCATGCGACTACATTGAGGGAAACCATGAGGCGCGCATTCGCGCCTACCTGGCCCGATATGCGCCCGCCCTGCGGGACCTGCAGTCCCTGCAGCTCCCCGAACTACTCGAATTTGACCGGCTGGCCATCACCTACCAGGGCCAGCCGTTGACGCTCGCCCCCGGATGGGTCGCCATCCACGGTGACAAACTGGCAGGCTACGCGGGCGGTAGCGCGCTTCGCATGGCCCGCGAATTCGGCGAAAGCGTGGTTCAGGGGCATTCGCATCGCCTCGGCCTGATCCATGAGACTCGCGGTCATCGGGAGCGCAGGAAGACCATTGCCGCGGTGGAATGCGGCCACCTGGCCGACATTGATGCTGCCTCCTACCTCACCCACGGTTCGGCGAACTGGCAGCAGGGCTTTGCCCTGCTGCACATCTCGGATGCGGGCACGGTCATTCCCGAACTTGTCCATATCCAGTCTGACGGATCGTTCCTTGTCCACGGTCAGGAATATCCGATCCCGAGCTTTGACGATTTCGACGATTTGGAAAGGATCGCCGTTGATCAGCCTTGACGAACGTAGACGGTGGTCCGCGTTCTTTTTTCTGCGGGAACTCCGCGGTATTCCTGCGGGCCGGTCATGCTCGCCTGCGGAGCGTAGGCGTAGACGTGCCGCGGGGAAGCGGCAGCGTGCCGCACGGCGCGCGGGGCGCGGCCGATGACGTGGAGTCCGGAACAGGCCGTGGAATGCTTCGAGCGGCTGCAGGCGCAGGCGGATGGGGTAGCGCGAGGCTTTGCCGCGCGGTACGGCTATCCCATCGAGGCCGCCGACCTGGCGCAGGAAATCATGATCCGGCTGTTGTCCGGCTGGCCGGACCCGACCTCGGCGAGTCGGCAGGAAGTCAATGCTGCTGCCCGCCGGACGGCGGACAGCTACTGCAGGCGTGAGCGTGCCGCCTACCTCGCCCGTACCGGTCAGTGGCGGTACAGCACGGATGATGTCCGCGCGTTGCTGCCCGTCTTCCTGGCCTCCCGAGACGGTTGGGAGGCCGCGCCGGTCCCTGTGGGCAGTGAGCCTGTGGACCCTGGCGCGGCAGCCAGTGAGCCTCTGGCCGGCATGGCGGACATGGCCATCGGGTGGGAATGCCTGTCAGCTGACCAGCGGAACGCGTTGACCGGCTACGACCCCACGGATGTGACTGCGCGGAAGCGGTTTTCGCGCGCGGTACAGGCCCTCGCCTACCACATGAACGGCGGATGATGACGTCTCTTGCTGAGATCACACCAAGTAGAGCCCTGCTGGCCCTGCGGCAGGCTGTTGCTGGCCGTGAGGGCACCATCTACGTCAACGAAAACGGTGACCGGGATGGTTGCTATTACATTCACGGGGACCTTGTCACGGGCACGGCCGTGCCCGGATGTCTGATCGCCCACGCTTTGCACGCCGAAGGCGTGTCCCTGGAAACGCTGTCCGTATATGAGGGCGTGGCGGTCGCTGGGATGTTTGACCGCGGGAGCACCGCCGCGGGGAACATCCTCGAGCATGCTCAGGTGAAGCAGGATCGCGGTCGGACATGGGGTGAGGCTCTTCGCGCGGCCGAGGCCAAGGCGCGCGACCTCGGCGTGACGGATGCGGACGGGGAGATCCTGGCCGACTGATGAGAACCGCCGTCGCTGACGCGGTGTGGATCCTGAACGACCATTACATCAAATCGCAGGCTGAGGCAATCCATTTTCTGCAAAGCGTTGGACTGTAAGGAGACTGCATGCGCATCGAATATGATATTTTGCAGGAAGACCCGTACCGGGCGAGCGGCCATGCCGATGGTATTCCGTTCATGCTTGTTGAGCGACGCCCGTTTGAGGAAGTTGTCGTGACCGTTGACGGCCACCAATCGATCCTGCCCACCGCCATAGCCCTGGATGCGGCAGACATC
>Ga0163163_10000408_pt1 | contig 40524 bp, 38 predicted proteins | sample S65metaG_FD_119766 | JGI IMG/M metagenome (GOLD analysis project Ga0163163, IMG submission 119766) | Switchgrass rhizosphere microbial communities from Kellogg Biological Station, Michigan, USA - S6-5 metaG | ecosystem: Host-associated > Plants > Roots > Rhizosphere > Soil | place: USA... | reverse complement strand
GAGAAGATTTAACTGACCGAGGTCAATTACTTCTTCTTCTTGGCGGCCTTCTTCTTGGTCGCCTTCTTGGCCTTCTTGGCCTTCTTCTTCGCAGCCATGTTCAACTCCTCTATCGTTTGTTCGGGTCTGAACGACTCAACGCCGCCCCCCAAAACGTCATCAATATGAATTACTTGCATTTTGAAATGCAACTCTGCCGGGGGTTCTCAAAAAGGGCCAAAAGTCCGAAATGTGGAAAAGCCCCATTTTACAAGGGTTAAAACCACAATTCCGTATACGGATTAAAAAAAGCGAAAAATGCGGGGCCGGTCCGCGAATTTCGCATTTTGTGCGAATCACCCCTCGTCGGGCAAATTGAGTCGGGTCTTGAGGGCGGCATTTACCGCCGCCGGATTGGCCTTGCCGCCCGTCTGTTTCATCACCTGACCGACGAACCAGGCGGCGAGCTTGGGCTTGGCCTTCACCTCTTCCACCTTGTCGGGATTGGCGGCGATCACCGCCTCGATCGCCGCATCGATGGCGCCGGTGTCGGTCACCTGCTTCATGCCGCGGGCTTCCACCACCGTCCGCGGGTCGCCGCCTTCGGTCCAGACGATGTCCAGCAGGTCCTTGGCGATCTTTCCGGAGATGGTCTTGTCCGTAATCATCCGGATGATGGCGTTGTTGGCGGCCGCACTCACCGGTACCTGGGTGATGGAGAGACCGTCACGATTGAGGCGGCCCAGGATTTCGTTGTTCAGCCAGTTGGCGGCCGCCTTGGCGTCCACGCCTGTTGCCAGTTCTTCATAGAAGTCTGCCAACTCACGTTCCGCCACCAGCACGCTGGCGTCGTAGGCCGACAGGCCCTGGGCCATGAAGCGCGCTTTCTTCTCGTCCGGCAATTCCGGCAAGGTCTTGCGGATGCCTTCCACCCAGTCCGCGTCCAATTCCAGCGGCAAAAGGTCGGGATCGGGGAAGTAGCGATAGTCATGCGCCTCTTCCTTGGAGCGCATGGAGCGGGTTTCGCCCACCTTACTGTCATAAAGGCGGGTTTCCTGGCGAATCGTGCCGCCGCCTTCGACCACTTCGATCTGGCGGCGGGCTTCATATTCAACGGCTTGCGCGATGAAGCGCATGGAATTGACGTTCTTGATCTCGCAGCGCGTGCCTAAGTGCTTGAAATCGCCGGTCTGGCGGAATTTCTCATAGCCGCCCACCCGGCAGACCGAGACATTGACGTCGGCGCGCATGGAGCCTTCGTCCATATTGCCGTCGCAGGTGCCCAGATAACGCACGATGGCCCGCAATTTCTTCAGGAAAGCCGCCGCTTCCTCGCTGGAGCGCATATGCGGCTTGCTCACGATCTCCATCAGGGCGATGCCGGAGCGGTTGAGGTCGACAAAGCTTGAGTCAGGGCGCTGGTCGTGCAGAAATTTGCCGGCATCCTGCTCCAGATGCAGCCTTTCGATGCCGACGCGGATGCTTTCCCCGTCCTTGAGGTCGATCAGGACCTCGCCCTCGCCCACGATGGGGTCTTTGTACTGGCTGATCTGATAGCCCTGGGGCAGGTCGGGATAGAAATAGTTTTTGCGGTCGAACAGCGAGCGCAGGTTGATCTTGGCCTTCAACCCCAAGCCGGTGCGTACCGCCTGCTCGACGCATTTCCCGTTGATCACAGGCAGCATGCCGGGGAACCCGGCATCGATGAACGACACCTGGCTGTTGGGTTCGGCCCCGAACTCGGTCGAGGCGCCGGAAAACAGCTTGGCGTTGGACAGGACCTGGGCATGGACCTCCATGCCGATCACGATTTCCCACTCGCCGGTTTCGCCTTTGAGCAGCTTGTTCTTCACAGATATTTCTTTGGGCGCGTTCATACGGACCACCATTTGGCCGGGCTGTGCTTGAAATCGGCCGCGGTTTCGACCGCCTGCGCCGCCCTCAGCAAGGTCGCCTCATCGAAGGCTTTGCCTATCAATTGCAGGCCCAGGGGCAAACCATTCGCGGTCAGGCCCGCGGGTACCGAGATTCCGGGAAGGCCGGCAAGGTTGACCGTCACGGTGAAAACGTCCTGCAGATACATCTCCACAGGGTCGGCGGTCTTGGCGCCTACACCGAACGCGGGGCCGGGGGTCGCCGGGGTCAACAGCACATCGCAAAGCTCGAAGGCCCGCTCGAAGTCGCGCTTGATCAGGCTGCGCAGCTTCTGGGCGCGAGAGTAATAGGCGTCGTAATAGCCGGCCGACAGCACATAGGTGCCGATCAGGATGCGGCGCTGCACTTCCGCGCCGAAGCCCTCCCCCCGGCTTTTCTCATAAAGCTCGGTGATGTCGTGCGCGCCAGGCGCGCGATAGCCGAACTTGACCCCGTCATAGCGGGCGAGGTTGGACGAAGCTTCCGCCGGCGCCACGATATAATAAGTGGGCAATGCATATTTGGTGTGAGGCAGCGAAACCTCCACGATCTCCGCCCCCTGCGCCTTCAGCCATTCCGCACCCTTGGACCACAGCGCGTCGATCTCCGCCGGGGCGCCGTCGATGCGGTATTCCTTCGGGATACCAACGCGCAATCCCTTGATGCCGCCTTCCAGCAGCTTCTCATAGTCCGGCACCGGCAGATCCACACTGGTGGAATCCTTGGGGTCCATACTGGCCATGGTCCGCAGCATGATGGCGGCATCCTTGACCGTCTTGGTCATGGGGCCGGCCTGATCCAGGGACGAAGCGAAAGCGACAATGCCGAAGCGCGAGCAGCGGCCATAGGTAGGCTTCAACCCGACCCGTCCGGTCACGGCAGCCGGCTGGCGGATCGAGCCGCCCGTGTCGGTGCCGGTGGCGGCCAGGCAAAGATCGGCGGCCACCGCAGCCGAGGAACCGCCGGAAGACCCGCCCGGCACCAGATTGGCGTTGCTGTTGCTGGCTCGCCAGGGGTTGAACACCGGACCGAAGGCCGAAGTCTCGTTGGACGAGCCCATGGCGAATTCGTCCAGATTGGTCTTGCCCAGCATCACCGCCCCGGCATCCCACAGGTTCTGGGTAACGGTGGATTCGTAAGGCGGCACGAAGTTGCCCAGGATTTTGGACGCCGCGGTGGTGCGGGTGCCCTTGGTGCAGAACAGATCCTTGATCGCCAGCGGAAGGCCTTCCAGTGCGCCGATCTTTCCTTCGGCGATGCGCTTGTCGCTAGCCTCCGCCATGGCCAATGCTTTTTCGCCTGCCTCGGTGATGAAGGCGTTGAGCGGGCGCGCCTTTTCGATGGCTCCGACAAAGGCCGCCGTCAGCTCGCGGGAGGAAATTGTCTTGGCCCGGATGGCGTCGCGCGCCTCGGCCAAAGTCATGGAAATCAGATCGGACATTACTCAACCACCTTGGGCACCACGAAGAAATGATCTTCACCTTCCGGCGCATTGATCATCAGGGCATCGGCCTGGGCGCCATCGGTGACCTCGTCTTTGCGCCACTTGAGCTTCTGCGCCACCACGCTGGTCATGGCGGGGACGCCTTCGACATTCACTTCGCCCAGCATCTCGACCCATTGGAAGATGCCGTTCAGTTCGGCGGCCATGGGTTCCAGCCGGGTTTCCGGCACGGCCAGCCGGGCCAGTTTGGCGATGCGGCGCACGGTGTCCTTGTCGACGGACATGAGGTTCCTGCTGTGTTAGGTAAGGCCCCGGTAGCTAGCAACCGGGGGGTCCGGAGGCAAGCAGGGGCGTTAGGCGTCAGCCGGACCGCCCCAAAAAAAGGGGCGTTAGGCGTCAGCCGGACCGCCCCAAAAAAAGGGGCGTTAGGCGTCAGCCGGATCGCCCCCAAAAAGGGGCCAAAAAAGGATAGACCGTGGCCGTCATCGTCCTGGAAGACCTGAAACTGGTACCTGGACTGCGGCTTTTGGGCCTGGACCTGGGGGAAAAGACCATCGGCCTGGCCCTCTCCGACACCGGCCTGTCCATCGCCACCCCGATGCAGACCCTGAAACGGGGCAAGTTCAGCGCCGATGCCACCCAATTGGACATTATAATAAGTGCGCAAGGGGTGGGCGGCCTGGTGGTGGGCCTGCCTCTGAACATGGATGGCACCGATGGGCCCTCCGCCCAATCGGCCCGCGCCTTCGGCCGCAACTGGGCCGCGCGCTCGCCCCTTCCGGTGGTGATGCAGGACGAGCGGCTTTCCACCAGCGCCGTCACCCGCACCCTGCTGGAGGCGGATGCCTCGCGGCGGCGGCGTGACGATGTGGTGGACAAGATGGCCGCCGCTTACATTCTGCAAGGGGCGCTGGACCGGCTGCGGAACCTCAGATGAGACAGGAGTCCGACCCCGCGCGGGTGCTGGGATATTTCCGCCCGCCCGCCCCGATCGATATCCGCACGGAGCGCATCTTCTTCCTTGTGGGCGCCGCCGCCTTGTTCGCCGGTTATGACGTCAACATCTTTGGGTTGGCGACGTTGCAGATTCAGGCGTCGCTGCATATCGCCGAAAACCAGGTCGCACCGACTCTGGCCTATTTCCGCATCGCAGCCCTGTTCGCCTTGCTGCTGGCCACCAGTGCCGACTTGGTGGGGCGGCGCCGGCTCTTGCTGTTCACCATTTTCGGCCAAGCCGTTTTCACCCTGTTGACCGCTTTTGCTGCGCACTATCTGGAATTTGTCGGCGCGCAATTTCTAACCCGCGTCTTCGGCTATGCCGAAGAGATGCTGTTATTCGTTGTCATCGCCGAGGAAATCGCCGCCAAGGCGCGCGGCTGGGCCAACACGACGCTGGTCGCTTTCTATTTCGTGGGCGCCGGTCTCGCGGCGGCGGTGTTGGGTGCGGTTGATATCCTTCCCCATGGCTGGCGGGCTTTGTATATCATCGGCTCAATCCCGATATTCCTGGTCGCCTTCCTGCGCCGGGGCTTGCCGGAAACAAAGCGCTTCCAAAGCCAGGGCAAGGCGCGGCTGGAAGTCGGCGGCATCCTCGCCCTGCTCAGGGATATCGGGCGGCAATATCCCGGGCGTGTGGCGACGGTGCTGATTGCCGCCGCCGGTTTCGGCTTTGCCATCGCTCCCGCGACTTTCCTGGCACAAAAATATCTGCAAGAGGTCTACCGCTATTCACCTTCACAGGTCAGCCTTGTCCTGATCCCAGGAGGGCTTGCCGGCCTCGGGCTGACCATTGCGGCGGGCCGGCTCTCCGACCGGCTGGGACGCAGGCCTCTGGCCATCGCCGCGGCGGCACTGGCGGGGACTGGCTTTTTTTTCTTCTTCAACGACGCGCCGGGCTGGGCCGTGCCGCCGCTCTGGGTTCTGAGCTTCTTTGGATATTTCGCGGGCGAAAGCCTGATCGCCGGCTTCGCGCTGGAGATCGTGCCCACCCATTACCGCGCTACCATGGGCGGCTTGCGCTATGCTGTGTATATCGGCGCCGGTGCGATGGCGTTAACGCTGGAAGGGGTCCTTTACGACCGGTTGGGCGGACACGGGCCTGCGATTCAGTGGTTGCTGGCCTCGATCCCCATCACCATGATGGCGATCCTGTTTCTGCCCGAGCCGGCGGGCAAAAGTCTGGAGGAAATGAGCGGTGCATAAATTCCTGCTTGCGGTGGCCATGCTTGTTCCCGTCACGGCATCCGCCGCGGAAATGACCTGCAAGAGGAGCCCGGTCCTGACCGGGAAATGCTCGATCGTCAAAGGCAGCCTGGGGCTCACCTCCGGCATAGGGGTCACACTGAATGCGGAGGACGGGCGGCGGATCATCATCAAGGCCCCGCCGGACAGCAATGCCGACATTGCCCCGACCGTGATGCAGAACTGGCTTTATTGGCAGAGCAAGACCGGCAAGATCAGCACCCGCATCAATGGCGCCTTTGACGTCTGCCCCCTGCCGCCCGCCGCCAACAGCGCCGGCATTGCCGATTTCGGCTGCATTAACGGTGCCACACGCATTACTGAGGATAAGGGAGGTTCTTGAGAACGGCCATCTTGCGGTGCGCGGGTTAGCTATCTATAAGCCCCACTTTAATGACATCGCCAGGCGCCGCACCGATCCTTCCCTCCAAGCATCTGTTGGGGATCGACGGCCTTTCCCCCGCCAACATCATCGCCCTGCTCGACCTGGCCGAGACCTATGTGGTCCAGGGCCGCGCCACCGACAAGAAGACCGCCCTGCTTCGCGGCCGCACCCTGATCAACCTGTTCTTTGAAGCCTCCACCCGCACCCAGTCCTCCTTCGAACTGGCCGGCAAGCGGCTGGGCGCCGATGTGATGAACATGTCGGTCAGAACCTCTTCGGTCTCCAAGGGCGAGACCCTGCTGGATACGGCTTCGACCCTGAATGCCATGCGCCCCGATATCCTGGTGGTGCGCCATCAGGATGCCGGTGCCGCGGAGCTTCTGTCGCGCAAGCTGGACTGCAGCGTGGTCAATGCCGGCGACGGCGCCCATGAGCATCCCACCCAGGCGCTGCTGGATGCGCTGACCATCCGCCGCCATCGCGGCAGCTTTGAAGGCCTGGTGGTGGCGATCTGCGGCGACGTGCTGCACAGCAGGGTGGCGCGTTCCAACCTGAGGCTGCTCTCCATGATGGGCGCGCGGGTGCGGCTGGTGGCGCCGCGCACACTATTGCCCTGCGAGGCCGACCGCTTCGGGGTGGAAATCTATACAGACATGGCCAAGGGCCTGGCCGGCGCCGACATTGTGATGATGCTGCGGCTGCAGTTGGAGCGCATGGCTGGCGCCTTCGTGCCATCCACACGCGAATATTTCCGCTTCTATGGCCTGGACCGCGAAAAGCTGGCCCATGCAAAGCCCGGCGCGCTGGTGATGCATCCCGGCCCGATGAACCGCGGGGTGGAGATCGCCTCCGACATCGCCGATGACGTCCAGATCAGCCTGATCTCCGAACAGGTGGAAATGGGCGTCGCGTTGCGCATGGCGATCCTGGATGCCCTTGCGCGCGGACTCGCGCGCGATGAATCAGAGTCCAGAGGAATGGCATGAAGCGCATCGCCTTCAAGAATGCGCACCTGATCGATCCGGCCAGCGGGTTGGACGTCAAGGGCGGACTATTGGTTGAGAATGGCCGCATTGCCGATGTCGGCCCTCGCCTGTTCAATGATGCCGAGCCTCATGATCCTGAGGTGATCGACTGCCGCGGCCTGGTGCTGGCGCCGGGCCTGATCGATTGCCGCGTCTTCACCGGCGAACCCGGTGCGGAGCATCGCGAAAGCCTGGAATCCGCCAGCACTGCCGCCGCGGCCGGCGGCGTCACTTCCATGATCGTGATGCCCAACACCGATCCGGTGATCGATGAGCCCTCGCTGGTGGATTTCATCCTGCGCCGCGCCCAGGCCACTGCCAAGGTGCGCGTGCTGCCCTGCGCCGCCCTGACAAAAGGCCTGGCCGGCGAAACCATGACCGAGATCGGGCTTTTGAAAGAAGCCGGCGCCATCGCCTTCACCGATGGTGATCGCTCGGTGGCCAATGCGCGGGTGTTCCGCCGGGCGCTGTCCTATGCCGCGACCTTCGACGCGCTGGTGATCGTCCATGCCGAGGATCCGGAACTGGTCAAAGGCGCCAGCGCCACCGAGGGCGAATTCGCCACCCGCCTGGGGCTTCCCGCCGCGCCCGCCATCGCCGAAGCCATGATGGTGGAACGCGACATCAGACTGGTGGAATTGACCGGTGCGCGCCTGCATTTCGGGCAGATCTCCACACGCGCCAGCCTGGATGTGATCGCCGCCGCCAAGGCGCGCGGCGTACCGGTGACTTGCGGCGTCGCCGCCCATCACCTGACGTTGAACGAACTGGACGTCGGCGCCTATTACACCTTCCGTAAAGTCAGCCCGCCCTTGCGCAGCGAAGCCGACCGCGCCGCCATGGCCGAAGGCGTGGCGTCCGGCGTGATCGACGTGATCGTTTCCAGCCATGAACCGCAAGGCGCAGACACCAAACGCCAACCCTTTGCGTCCGCTGCCGCCGGCACGGTGGGATTGGAAACGCTTTTGCCCGCCGCCCTGTCCTTGGTGCATGAGGGCCGCGCCACCCTGCCCCATCTGCTCAAGACCATGACGGCGACGCCGGCGCGGCTGTTCGGCATCCCCGGCGGCACCCTGGCCAAAGGCGCGCCCGCAGACCTGGCCCTGATGGATCCGGATGAGCCGGTGGTGGTGGATGCGGAAAAGCTCCACTCCCGGGCCCGCAACACGGCGTTCGACGGCCGCAAATTCCAAGGCCGGCTGCGCGCCACCTATGTCGGCGGCGTCTGCGTGTTTGACGCGATGATCAAATAAAAGATCATAAGGGGTAAAGCCAACCGGCATCCGGAGACTTGAATGCCCCAGCCCGCCTTGTTCACGCCCCTGCGTATCCGCAATTTCGAGTTCCGCAACCGCATTGTGATCGCGCCGATGTGCCAGTATTCGGCACAAGACGGCTGCATGACCGACTGGCACCTGATCCATCTGGGACATCTGGCCCTGTCGGGCGCGGCGCTGCTGACCATCGAGGCGACGGCGGTGGTGCCGGAAGGACGCATCACCTATGCCGATACCGGCCTTTACGACGAGCCCACGGAAGCGGCAATGGCCAAGGTGCTGGAAAGTGTGCGGCGCTGGTCGGACATTCCGGTCGGGCTGCAACTGGCCCATGCCGGACGCAAGGCCTCGACCGAAGTACCGTGGAAAGGCGGCAAGCAAATTCCGCCCACGGATGCGCATGGCTGGCAGACCGTGTCGGCTTCAAACCTACCCTTCATGCATGGCGATGTGCCGCCCACAGCACTGGATCGCGAGGGCCTGAAACGGGTGCGCGACGGCTTTGCCGCTGCGGCCAAACGGGCGGCGCGGCTGGGCATAGACCTGGTGCAGATCCATGGCGCGCATGGCTATCTGCTGCACCAGTTCCTGTCGCCGCTCTCCAATAAGCGTACGGACGAATATGGCGGGCCCCTTGAGAACCGCCTGCGCTTTCCATTGGAAGTGTTCGAGACGGTTCGCGAAGCCTTTCCGTCCGGCAAGAGCGTCAGCATCCGGGTATCGGGCACCGACTGGGTTGAGGGCGGCTGGGATATCGACCAGACCGTGGAGTTTGCGCACGCGCTGGAGGCCCGCGGCTGCGACGCCATTCATGTTTCCAGCGGCGGCTTAAGCCCCGCGCAGAAGATTGCACTGTCGCCGGGCTATCAGGTGCCGCTGGCACGCCGGGTGAAAGAGGCTGTGAAGATACCGGTGATCGCGGTGGGAATGATCACCGATTTCGTCCAGGCCGAGCAGATCATCGCCACCGGCGATGCCGACATGATCGCCCTGGCGCGCGGCGTCCTTTACGACCCGCGCTGGCCCTGGCATGCCGCGGCGGCGCTGGGCGCCGCGGTGAAGGCGCCGAACCAGTATCTGCGCAGTGAACCCGCCAATGCGAAGGGTCTGTTCGGCTAGCGCCCCCCTGTCATGCCCGGTCATGACAAAGAGAAAAAAGACTGGCAGTGTCGCGTCATGCTGGATGTTCCTCCCGATCTGACCGCGCTTGTGCTGGGCTATCTGCTGGGCACCATTCCCTTCGGCCTGTTCTTCACCTGGGTGTCCGGCGCCGGCGATGTGCGCAAGATCGGCTCGGGCAATATCGGCGCCACCAATGTGCTGCGCACCGGCAAGAAATGGGCGGCAGCGGCTACACTTCTATGTGACGGCGCCAAGGGCGCGGCGGCGGTGTTGTTGGCGCGGTATTTCTGGGCGAACGGGGGCGAGATTTTCGCCGGACTGGGCGCGGTGCTGGGCCACCTGTTTCCCATCTGGCTGGCCTTCAAGGGCGGCAAAGGCGTGGCCACGTTCTTAGGCATCTGCTTTGCGCTCTTTTGGCCGGTGGGCGCGCTGGTCGCGGCCACCTGGCTGGGCGCCGCGCTTGTGTGGCGTATCTCGTCGCTTTCCGCCCTGATCGCCATCGCCTTGTCGTCGGCATATTTTCTGCTCTTCCATCGCGAAAGCTACGCAGCTCTGGCGCTGCCGCTATCACTGCTGATTTATTATATGCATCGCGATAACATCCGCCGGCTGCTGCGCGGAGAGGAACCGCGCATCGGAGCCAAAAAGAGTGCATGAACACGAACGCCGCGCCTGGCTGAGGCTGGCGCGCACCGAGAATGTCGGCCCCGTCACCTTCCGCAACCTGATCGCGCGCTTCGGCTCGGCCTCCGCCGCGCTGGAAGAACTGCCGCGGCTGGCGGCGCGGGGCGGCAAGGGAAATTTCGTCCTGGCCGACGAAAGCGAGGCGGCGCGCGAGCTGGAAGCCTTGGCGAAACTGAGTGGACGCATGATCGCCAGTTGCGAGCCCGAATATCCGCCGGGCCTCAGGGCCCTGGAGGCGCCGCCGCCGGTAATCAGTGTGCTGGGCCATCCCCATCTGTTGCAGAAGGAGATGATCGCCATTGTCGGCGCCCGCAACGCCAGCGCGCTGGCGCGCAAACTCGCCGACACTCTGTCACGCGAATTGGGCTTTGCCGGATTGGTGGTGGTGTCGGGCCTGGCCCGCGGCATCGATGCGGCCGCCCATGAAGCGGCACTGGCAGTGGGCACTGTCGCGGTGGTGGCGGGCGGCGTGGATGTGGTCTATCCGCCCGAGAATGAGAAACTCTACGCCGCAATCAAGAACCAGGGCGTGGTCCTGTCCGAGATGCGGCTGGGCGAAGCACCTCAGGCACGGCATTTCCCCCGCCGCAACCGCATCATCTCAGGGCTTTCACGCGGCGTGGTCGTGGTTGAGGCAGCGGAGAAATCGGGATCGTTGATCACCGCACAATGCGCGCTGGACCAGGGGCGCGAGATCTTCGCCGTGCCGGGCTCGCCGCTGGACCCCCGCGCTCGCGGCGCCAACCGCCTGATCAAGGAAGGCGCCGTCCTGACCGAAAGCGCCGAAGACATAGTGTCGGTCCTCTCGCCCATGCTGGGTGGCGGGTTTCGGGAACCCGAGGCGCCGCCGCTGTCACCGCCCGAAACCGATGCCGAAGCCGACCGCATCCGCGCCGCGGTTGAGGAAGCACTCGGCCCCGCGCCGGTGGAGATAGATGAGCTGATCCGCCAGCTTCGGGCGCCCGCCGCCGCCGTCCTGACCGTGATCCTGGAGTTGGAATTGGCGGGCCGCTGTGTCCGCCAGCCCGGGAATCGGGTGTGCTGGAAGTAGATTCACCGTAAGCTCGGGGCCGCCTCCCCTTCGCGCGCAAAGCGCCCACAAAGGGGAGGTGGTTTCAGCGAGCGAGGCGCGTGCGAAGGCGAAAGCCTGAGCAGTCGAGCGGAAGCTGAAATCGGAGGGGATAAAACAAACAAAATAACTGGGAGGCAGCGAATGGCAGACACGGCAAACCCCGCACCTTTGGGACTGATGGGCTTCGGACTTACCACCGTTCTCTTGAGCAGCATCAACGCCGGGCTGTTGCCCGCCGCGGGTGAGCCTGTGGTAATCCCGCTGGCCATGGCCTTTGGCGGCACCGCCCAGATCATCGCCGGCATCATGGAATTCAAGACCGGCAATGTGTTCGGCGCCACCGCCTTCACCAGCTATGGCGCTTTCTGGTGGTGGTTTGCGCTGCTGATCCTTCTGGGCGGCAACCATGTGCTGGATCTGTCGGGCGCCGGACCCACCATCGGAGTCTGTCTGCTGTTGTGGGGCGTCTTCACCCTGGGGCTCTGGATTTCGACCTTCCGGCTTTCCCGCCTGCTGTTCCTGATCTTCCTGACCCTGTGGCTTGCCTTCTTCCTGTTGGGCGGCGGCGCTGTGCTGGCCAACCCCACCCTGCATCTGCTGGGCGGCTGGGTCGGCCTGGTCTGCGGGGCGCTCGCCATGTACGGAAGCTTCGCCCTGGTCACCAACGCCACCTTCGGGCGAGAAGCGGTACCCATCGGCAGCCGCTAGCCGGCCGCGAGAAAACAGCTTTCAAGGGTCTTTTTCGGCGATTTCTTAGTGAAACCAGCCGGATAGGGTGACCTTACACCCGTACGACGCGATTTCGTGCCGCGCCGGCCTCATTATTTTGTAAGGGTTCCACGCTTAACCATAGGGACAGGGCTGGAAAATATACAACCTATGGTTATGTCACATGGGGAATGAGGCAAAAAATACAACCATAAGTAATAGCCGCCACCACCACCCGGCGTTGACAGGGGGGCGCGGCTTCGACCAGTGTCCCGCCCCGTTTGCCGGACCGGCCGAGCTCCCAACCTTGCAGATCGCCCGAACCACCCCAGATAAGCCCCTTCTCACCCCATATTAGGTTCTGTTTCCTAGATGAATGTTCTGATCGTTGAGTCCCCCGGCAAGGTCAAAGCCATCAACAAGTATCTGGGCAGCAATTATAAGGTGCTGGCCAGCTTCGGGCATATCCGCGACCTGCCGTCCAAGGACGGCTCGGTAAAGCCGGACGACGATTTCGCCATGACCTGGGATGTCGACGCCCGGGCCGCATCCAAGATCAAGGACATCGCCCAGGCCGTCAAAGACGCCGACAAGCTGATCCTGGCCACCGACCCGGACCGCGAGGGCGAGGCCATCAGCTGGCATATCCTGGAAGTGCTCAAGGAAAAAAAGCTGCTCAAGGACCTGCCGGTGGAGCGGGTGGCGTTCAACGCCATCACCAAATCGGCCGTGCTGGAGGCGATCGCTCATCCCCGCAAGATCGATAAAGAACTGGTCGAGGCTTACCTGGCCCGCCGCGCCCTCGACTATCTGGTGGGCTTCACCCTGTCGCCGGTGTTGTGGCGCAAGCTGCCCGGCGCGCGTTCCGCCGGCCGGGTGCAAAGCGTGGCGCTGCGCCTGGTCGTTGAGCGCGAGCAGGAAATCGAGGCCTTCAGGGCCCAGGAATATTGGAGCATCGACGCCGATCTCGCCGCGGCCAGCGGCAATTTCGCCGCCCGGCTGATCCAGTTGGACGGCAAGAAGATCGACAAGCTGTCGCTGGCCAACCAGGCCGATGCCGATCATGCCGTTGCCGCGATCAAGGCCCAGAAATTCACCGTCGCCAGCGTCGAAGCCAAGCCGGTCAAGCGCAACCCCTCGCCGCCCTTCAAGACATCCACTCTGCAGCAGGAAGCGGCCCGCAAATTGGGCTTCAACGCCAAGCGCACCATGCAGGTCGCGCAGGGTCTGTATGAAGGCGTGGAGATCGGCGGCGATACCACCGGCTTGATCACCTATATGCGTACCGACGGCATCACCATGGTGTCGGAAGCCATCGCCGAAGCCCGCGACATGATCGGCAAGAAGTATGGCGCGCGCTATGTGCCCTCTGCTCCCCGTGTCTATTCCAACAACAACACCACCGCCCAGGAAGCCCATGAGGCGGTGCGCCCCACCAGTTTCTCGCGCACCCCGGAAGAGGTGGCGCGCTATTTGGATAGCGACGCCGCCAGGCTGTACGAACTGATCTGGAAGCGCGCTGTCGCCAGCCAGATGGAATCGGCGGAACAGGAACGCACCACCGTGGATGTGCTCTCGGCCGACAAACAGATCACCCTGCGTGCCACCGGCACCGTCACCTTGTTCGACGGCTTCCTTACCCTTTATCTCGAAGGCCAGGACGACGAGGCCGATGAAGACGGCTCGCGTCTGCCCAAGCTGGCTGCCGGCGACGCCACCAAGGTCGAGAAGATCAACCCGGCGCAGCATTTCACCGAGCCGCCGCCGCGCTACTCCGAAGCCAGCCTGGTCAAGAAACTGGAGGAGTTGGGCATCGGCCGCCCTTCCACCTATGCCTCGATCATCTCGACCCTGCGGGACCGTGCCTATGTGCGGATGGACCGCCAGCGCTTCATTCCCGAAGACAAGGGCCGCCTGGTCACCACCTTCCTCAACAGCTTCTTCCACCGTTATGTGGCCTACGACTTCACCGCCGACCTGGAAGAGAAGCTGGACCAGGTCTCCGACGGCAAGCTGGACTGGAAACAATTGCTGCGCGATTTCTGGAAGGACTTCTCGGCCGCGGTCGGCGAGACCAAGGATCTGAAAATCTCCCAGGTCATCGACGAACTCGACCATGTTCTGTCGCCCCATATCTTCCCGGAAGGCGAGCCGGGGGTAGACCCGCGCAAATGCCCGTCCTGTGAAGGCGGACGGCTGAATCTTAAGCTGGGCCGCTTCGGTGCTTTCGTCGGCTGCTCCAACTATCCGGAATGCAAATTCACCCGCCAGTTGGGCGCCAAGCCCGGCGAAGGCGATGCCGGGCCGGTGGAGATCGGACTGTTCCCCGATACCGATCAGATGATCACCTTGCGCACTGGCCGCTTCGGTCCCTATGTGCAGTTGGGGGAAGGCGACAAGCCCAAGCGTACCGGCCTTCCCAAGGGCACCGACAAGAGCGACGTGGACCTGGAGATGGCGGTCAAACTGCTGTCGCTGCCGCGCGAAGTCGGACTGCATCCCGAAGACGACAAGAAGATCACCGCCAATTTCGGACGCTTTGGGCCTTATGTGGCGCATAACGGCATCTATGCGTCGCTGGACTCCCCGGAAGACGTGTTCGACATCGGGCTGAACCACGCGGTCACGCTCCTGGCGGAGAAGAAAGCCAAGGGACCGGGCCGGCGTGGAGCGCAGACCCTCAAGGATCTGGGCGCCGCTCCCGACGGCAAACCGATCAAGGTGCTCAAAGGCAAATTCGGCCCCTATGTCAGCGATGGCGAAATCAACGCCACCCTGCCGGAAGGAACCGAGCCGGATGCCGTGACCATGGAACAGGCGCTGGCGCTGATCGCCGAGCGTGCCGCCAAAGGTGGCAAGAAGAAAAAGGCCAAGGCGGCTCCCAAGACCAAAGCGGAACCGAAAGCCAAGGCCGAAAAATCCGCCGACAAACCCAATGGCGCGGAGAAAAAGACCGCCGCCAAGAAGACAACCTCAAACAAAAAGAAAGCTGCCAAGCCCGCAGCCAAGGCCGCGTCCAAAGCGCAGGCCAAACCGCCGGGCAAGTCTCAGGGCAAATCTAAGACGCCCGAGATGGCAGGCGAATAGGACAATTGAAGAAAGACAAACGACCCCAGAACACGCCCGCCTTGGACAAGGCGCGCGTGCTCGACCTGCTGGCGCAAGGCGCCAACAAACGCGACCTGGCCAGGAAACTGGGCCTCAAAGGCTCCGACCGCATCCAGCTCAAGCGCATTCTCAAGGAACTGCAAGCCGACGGCGTGATCGAAGGCTCGCCCCGCAAGGGCTTCACCCGCCAGGGCGAACTGCCGGACACCGGCCTGATCCAGGTCACGGGACTGGATGACGATGGCGAGATGCTGGCCCGTCCTTTGAACTGGGACAGCAATGAAAAGCCGCCGCCGATCTATGTGATGCCGCCGAAGGACGGCACCGCACCCGGCCTGGGCGACCGGCTGCTGGCGCGGTTGGAACGGCATGGCGAAGCTTACGAAGCCCGCATCATCCGCAGGCTGGAGCGCGAAACTCCGACCCGGCTGATCGGTGTTCTGCGCGACGCGCCTGCCACCGGCTGGCGGCTGGTGCCGATCAACAAGAAAGAGCGCACCGAATATGCCCTGGACAAGGGCGATCTGGCCGGCGCCAAGCACAATGAACTGGTGGCGGCCGAGCCCAAGCCGGGCCGCATCGCCGGTTTCTCGCGTGTCAAAGTTGTCGAACGCATCGGCAGCATGGACAGCCCCAAGACCATCAGCCTGATTGCCATTCACGATCACGGCATTCCCACCGACTTTCCAAAATCGGTGATCGAAGAGGCCAAGGCCGCCAAACCGGTTGATTCGCGAGGCCGCACGGATCTGCGCGCCGTACCGCTGGTCACCATCGACCCGCCGGATGCGCGCGACCATGACGATGCGGTGTGGGCGGGACCGGATGACGATGCCGCAAATCCCGGCGGTCATGTCGTGCTGGTCGCCATCGCCGACGTCGCCCATTACGTCACCTCCGGCTCGGCGCTGGATAAGGAAGCGCTCAACCGCGGCAACAGCGCCTATTTCCCCGACCGCGTCGTTCCCATGCTGCCGGAAGAATTGTCTGCCGATCTCTGTTCCTTGAAGGAAGGCGTGGACCGGCCCTGCCTGGTGGCGCGCATGGTGTTCGACCGCCACGGCCGTAAGAAAAGTCATATTTTCCAGCGGGCAGTGATGCGCTCGGCGGCGCGGCTCACCTATGCCCAGGCGCAGTCCGCCTTTGACGGCAAGCCGGATGCTGGCATGAACACCACAGTGCGCAAGACCTTGGCGGATGTGTGGGACGCTTACAAATCCCTCACCGTGGCGCGCAATTTGCGCGATCCCCTGAATCTCGACCTGCCGGAGCGGCGGGTGGTGCTGGGCGCGGACGGGCATGTCGCCTCCATCGCCTATCGCGAACGGCTGGAATCCATGAAGCTGATCGAGGAATTCATGGTGCTGGCCAATGTCGCGGCCGCCGAGGCGCTGGAGAAATCGCGCACCCCGCTGATCTATCGCGTTCACGACACACCGTCGAAGGAAAAGCTCTATGCTTTTTCCGACTTCCTGCGCACCCTCAATATCAGCTTCGCCAAGGGTCAGGTGATCCAGCCCGGCGCCTTCAACCGCGTCCTCGGCGCCTCCAAAGGCAAGCCGCACGAAGCGGTGATGAACGATGTGGTGCTGCGTTCACAGGCGCAGGCGATCTATGATCCCGCCAATATCGGCCATTTCGGCTTGAACTTGGCCAAATATGCCCATTTCACCTCGCCCATCCGCCGTTATGCCGATCTGATCGTGCATCGCGCCCTGATCCGCGCCTTTAAGCTGGGCGACGACGGCCTCACCGACCGCGAAATGGCGGCCTTGGGTTCGGTGGCCGAACACATCACCATGACCGAACGCCGCGCCATGGCGGCGGAGCGGGATTCCAACGATCGTTATGTCGCCGCTTATATGGAAGACCGTATCGGCCAGACTTTCCTGGCGCGCGTCACCGGCGTTACCCGTTTCGGGTTGTTCGTGCGGCTGGCGGAAAGCGGCGCCGAAGGCCTGATCCCCATCCGCGCCCTGGGCTCGGATTATTTCCAGCATGACGAAAAGCGCCAGGCCCTGATCGGCCAGCGCACCCATCTGCGGTTCGGCATGGGTGACGCGCTGTCGGTGAAACTGGTCGAAGCCGCCCCCATTACCGGGGGCTTGAGATTCGAGCTGGTGGAGAGCGGTCATGCCGCGTCCCGCGCCACGCCGAGGGATGGCCGGCCATCCAAGGACCGCCGAAAACCGGCTTTCCGGGGCAAAAAACGCTGAAAATACGGGGTGTTGGGCCCGAGCCCGGGCTGAGTGCTTGACAGGACTGGGGTGGTTACGCCAATTACCCGCCCCGCGTCCCAACCGGCGCCGTTCGACCCGTTTTTCTGGAGCATGCCATGGCGAAGCCCACCACCGCGAAGATCCGCCTCAACAGCGAGGGCGGCTCCGGCTTCTTCTATGTCACCAAGAAGAACACCCGCACCATGACCGAGAAATTCTCGATCAAGAAATACGATCCGGTGCTGCGCAAGCATGTCGAATTCAAGGAAGGCAAGATCAAGTAGTTTTTGACTCGCGATCCCTTTAGCCTTCGGCGCGCATGCAGCGCGCCCTTTCCAGACTTTCCGAAGAAGACTTCGATCTGCTGATCATCGGTGGCGGCGCCACCGGCTGTTTCACCGCGCGCGATGCGTCGATGCGCGGACTTAGAGTGGCGCTGGTCGAGGCGCGCGATTTTGCCTCCGCCACCAGCGCCCACAACTCCAAGCTGGCGCATGGCGGGCTGCGTTATCTGCGCAACCTGGAAATTTCCTTGGTGCGCGAGAGCCTGGCCGAACGCCGCAACCTGATGCGCATGGCGCCGCATATGGTGCGGCCCCTGCCTTTCCTTCTCCCGCTCTATCATGCCGGTATCGTCGAACGGGCTAAGCTCAAGGCGGGGCTGGCGCTCTATGACCTGCTGTCCTTCGACCGCAACCGTCTGGACGATCCGGCACAGCATCTGCCGGGCCATCGCTGGCTTCCGCCAAAGGACGCGCTGGCGCGTGAAGCGGTATTGGCAGGCGACGGCTTCGAGGGCGCCTTTGAATATTATGACGCCCAGATGTACATGCCCGAGCGCATCGCTCTGGAAAACTTGATCGACGCGGATGCGCAAGGCGCGGCCATCGCCAACTATGTCGCGGCCGAAAAACTTCTGCTGCGCGACGGCAAGGTCGAAGGCTGTACGGTGCATGACACAATCGATGGCGCACGCTTCGACATCCGCGCCCGGACGGTGCTGGTGGCCGCCGGTCCCTGGGCTGACCTGTTCCTGGAGCAGGCCACCGGCGAACAGGCGGCCCACAGACTGATCCGCTCCAAGGGCATCCATCTGCTGGTGCCGGAAATAAGCCGGGCCGCGCTCACCATCGAAGCCGGCAGCGGCCATCTCTTCGCCCTGCCGTGGCGCGGCCACACCTTGCTGGCCACCACCGACACCGAATTCAGCGGCGATCCTTCGCGCGTAGCCGTTACGGAAAAGGACATCGCCGATTTTCTCGCCACCTTCCGCAAATATCTCCCGCAAGCGGACCTTGCCCGCGACCGGGTGGAATTCTTCTATGCCGGACTTCGTCCACTGGTCAGCGATGGCTCAAAAGACAGCTATAATGTCAGCCGCCGCTCCGAACTGGTGGACCACGGCAAGGAAGGCACCTTGGATGGACTGTTCTCGGCTTTGGGCGGCAAATGGACCACCTCGCGCCATCTCGCGGAAAAGATCACCGATACGCTGGTGGCGCGGCTGGGACGGAAAGCGCGGCCCTGCGCCACCGCCACCACGCCGCTGCCCGGCGGACGCTTTGAGCGTTTTGAAGCCATGCTCAAAGGCTATCAGAAGACCTGGCCCGGCATCTCCGCCCTGCACAATATGGCGCATATGCTGGGCGCCCGCTTGCCGCTTGCCTTGAAAGGCGCGCACCTCACCGACTTGGCCGCGCTGGGCGCCAGCGGCGACACGCCGGCCCAAATCGCTTTCGCGATGGGTGAAGAAATGGCCCTGACCCTGGAAGATGTGGTGATGCGGCGCACGGCGATCGGCCAGTTCGGCAAACCGGCACCGGATGTGCTGGCAAGGATCGCGGCGCAGATGACGGCACAGCTTGGCTGGAGCGAGGAGCGGAAAGCGCAGGAAATCGCCAGCCTCGATCCTATCTATCGGACGGCAGCATGACGGCGTTCGTGATCTTCAATCCCAACTCCGCCAGCGGCCGTACGGGGCGCGAGTGGCGCGAGATCGAGGAAGCGCTGGAAGCCGTCTTTCCCCTGATGTCCTTCTTCGTCACCACCGCGCCCACCCAGGCCGCCACCATGGTGCGCGACGCCTTGCGGGACGGCCATATGGAGATCGTGGCGGTTGGCGGCGACGGCACCATCAATGAAGCGCTGAACGGTTTCTTCGATCACGGCTATCCGGTGGCGCCGGATGCCGTGTTCAGCTTTGTGAACAACGGCAATGAAAGCGCATTGTGCCGCCACTTCGGCATCCTGCCGGGCTGGCGCGCGGGCGTGGCCCATCTTTCCCAGGCGCGTATCCACAAGCGCGATGTCGGCCGTGTCGCCTGCCTCAGCACGCGCGGCGAGCCGGTGACGCGCTATTTCCTGGGCGAAGCCAGCTTCGGTCTCAGCGCCAGCATGGCGCGCGCCCTGGGCCGGGCCCGCATCGCGCGGCTGTTCGGCCACCGCTTTGCCAGCCACCTGCACCGGCTGGCGGCACGCTTGCGCTGGCGCGAAACCCGGGTGCGGCTGATGGCCGACAGCTATGACGAGATTGCCGGCATCGCCAGCGTGCAGCTGTCGCCGGCCAAGGGCATGTTCGACCTGACGGTGCTGGATGGGTTGAACCGGGCCGACACCGCCCGCAGCCTGCGTTCGGCCCGGCTGACCGCCGCCCCCACCCTGGATACCAGGCGGGCGGTGGATGTGGAGACCGACGGCGAAAGCGCCGGCGTCCTGCCCGCGACCTTTGAAATTTACCCTACCGCCATCAATCTGCGGGCCTGACCGGCCGTTTTGGCTAGTGTCCCGGGATGGAACATGTCCAGACTCGCTGGAATGGCTGGGGTTTGCCCGGGCATGAGGATCCGCTCGCATTGAACGAGCCGGCCTGGCGCTGGCTGGCACAAGCCTTCGCCATGCCCGCGCTCTTGGCGACGCCGCCGCGCGATCTCTCGGGCATCACCCTGCCGCCGTCGCGGCTGGGCGCAAAGGCGCGGGAAAAACTGGTCGCGCAACTGGGCGGTTATGGTGTGCAGCAGGATGATTTCAGCCGCGCCAGCCATGCCTCGGGCCGCGGCCTGACCGACCTGCTGCGTCTCAGGGCCGGCGATCTTTCGGCAGCGCCCGATGCCGTGCTGTTTCCCCGCAACGAAGCCGAAGTGCTGGCGGCGCTGCGCTTGTGCGCCGAGATGAACATCGCCGTCATGCCCTTGGGCGGCGGAACCGGCGCCGTCCTGCCCTTGCGCGGCGGCCATTCTGCCGTCGTCGCCTTGAGCATGGCCGATCTCAACCGCATGACGTCGGTGGACGCCGTGTCCGGCGTGGCCGAGGCCGAGGCCGGCATCACCGGTCCGGAACTGGAGCGGCAACTCAAGGCCCGCGGCATGATGCTGGGCCACCGGCCCGACGCATTCGAATTCTCCACCCTGGGCGGATGGATCGCTCAGCCCGGCGGTGGACAGGAAGCGGCCCGTTATGGCGAGGCTCCCGATTGGTTGCAGGGCCTTCGGGTGGCAACGCCGCAAGGCCTGATGACGCCGCAAGGAATGCCGGACCTCAACCAGCTGATGGTGGGATCGCAAGGTGCCCTCGGGGTGATCACCGCCGCCAGCATCCGTATTCGCGCTTTGCCCGCCAGGGAAGAACAGCGCCTTTATCTGTTTCCCGATTTCGCCGGCGGGTTGGCGGCGATCCGCGAAGCCTGGCGCATGGGCATCCCCCATGCTTTCCTGCGTCTTTCGGATGACGGCGAAACCCGCTTCCTGCGCGCTCTGGAACAGGCAGGCGAAGATTGGGACCTGGCCCGGCACCTGTTCGACATCTATCTGAGCGTGCGCCGCTTCGACAGCGGTGCCGCCCGGCTGCTGGCCGGTTTTGCCGGCAGCGAAAGCGACATCAAAACCGCGCGCAAGGCTTTTGACGGCCTGGCCAAACGGCTGGGCGCGCTGAGGCTAGGGGTGGACACACGCTGGCGGGAAGAACGCTTCAGCGCCGGCTATCGCCGCGACACCTTGCTGGATCGCGGCGCCGCCATGGACAGTCTGGTGTTGTCGGCCAACTGGTCGAAGCTGCCTTCGCTCTATGTCGCGGTGCGCACCGCCCTGAAACAGGCAATGCGCAGCCACGCCCCGCGGGCCGGTGCACACGGCCTGGTTCTGTGCCACGTCAGCGCCGCCAATCCGGAAGGCGCCACCCTCACCTTCACCTGGCTGTTTCCCCGCATCCTGGATGGCGGCATCGCCCAGGCACAGAATATCCGCCAGGCGGCCCTGGCGGCGGCGCAGCCTCGACACGGCCATACGCTCGAACACGACGTATTGCGCGGCATCAAGCAGACGCTCGACCCCAGCGGTATCCTCAATCCGGGAATCTTGTAGGACGGCGGGATCAGGCGGCGTCCAGCGCCTGCTTGACCGCTTTCGCCGCCTTGGCCACCGCGTCATGCGCCTGAGGCAGCACGGTCTGCAGATAGATGAAACCGTGCACCATCCCCTCATAATCGGCGACGGTGACCTTCACCCCGGCGGACCGCAATTTTTCGGCATAGGCCATGCCTTCGTCATGCAGCGGGTCATACCCGGCCAGCATGATATAGGCCGGCGGCAGGCCGGAAAAATCCTTGGCCCGCAGTGGCGACACTTTGGGCGAATTGCGGTCGGCATCCGCGGGCAGATAGCTCGTGTAGAAATATTCGATCGCCTTGCGCTCCAGGAAATATCCCACCGCGAATTCCTTGAGCGAGAAGGTCTCGCTTCCCACCTGCGTGTTGGGAAACATCAGAAGCTGATAGGCGATCTTCAGGCCGCCGCGTTCGCGCGCCAATTGCGTGACGACGGCGGCCAGCATTCCGCCGGCGCTCTCGCCGCCCACCGCTATGCGGCCGGCATCCACGCCCAGTTGCGCGGCATTCTCCTCTATCCATTGCGTCGCCGCCCAGACATCGTCCATCGCGGCGGGCCAGCGATGTTCCGGCGCCAGCCGGTAATCCACCGCGATGACTTTGAAGCCGCCTTCGGCACTGAACAGGCGGCACAGACCGTCATGGCTTTCCAGACTGCCGGCGACAAAGCCGCCGCCATGAAAATAGATCAGGGCGGGCAGCGGGCCGGATGCCGCCACCGGCGTGTAGGAGCGGGCGGGGATATTTCCAGCCGGACCGGGAATGGAAAAACTCTCCACCTTGCCGACCGGGACATCCTTGGGCGCGGTCAGTTGCATCATGCCGGCAAAGGACTGACGCATCATCGCGGGCGGGATTTCCCACGCCTTGGGACGCGGAATCTTGGCCGCCCGGTCGAGAAAGGCTTTCACCAACGGATCGAGTGGCATTGCGGTCCCTGCCCTGAACGGAAGGATGCTAACGCATTTGCCGGAACTTTGGCACAGCACAGGCCCTCCCCGTGCGCGTAAGCGCACAAAGGGGGGCGAAGCGGCGCAGCGCGGCGCGCGACAGCGCAGGGAGCCGCGCGAGCCAGGGTGGTTTCAGCGTTCGAGGCAGGCGAGAAGCGCCAGCTTCGAGCGGCCGAGAGGTGAGGTTGGCGGCCAAGCCAACCGAACGAAACCGGAGGGGGTTAGTGGATAGTAATGTGCGCGTCCGGATCGACGCGGCCGGAATGGATGTCGGCCAAGAGGATCAGCATCAGGAACCAGAACTGGGCCCGATCATGGGCGCCTTCCGCTTCCAGGGTCATCACGGCGCGGCTGGCATAGTCGCTCGCCTGCGGGCCGTGTTCGGCGGCCAGATCGCCTGCGAGCTTATAGAGGTCACCTGTGGTCATCCTCATGCGGAAAAGCATGACAGGTGTGGATGAACGGGGCCTTAACTCGAAATTTACCCTTGAATTTCAGCCGGTTAATGTGGAACTACACGCGGAACGCGTGATTTGCTATATACCCCACCCAACAAGCGTGGATTTCTGTGCGCGGCAAAAACATTCTTCTGATCGTGGGCGGCGGCATTGCCGCCTACAAGAGTCTTGAACTGGTGCGGCGGCTGGCCGAACGCGGCGTGGCAAGCCGCGCCATCCTCACCAAGGCCGGGGCGGAATTCGTCACGCCTTTGTCTTTGTCGGCACTGACCGGCGAGAAGGTCTATGGCGATCTCTTCAGCCTGACCGACGAAGCCGAGATGGGCCATATCCAGCTCTCGCGCAGCGCCGACCTGGTGGTGGTGGCGCCCGCCACGGCCGACCTGATGGCCAAGATGGCAAATGGACTGGCCAATGACCTGGCCTCCACCGCCCTGCTCGCCACCGACAAGAAAGTGCTGATGGCGCCGGCGATGAATGTACGGATGTGGGAAAGCGCTTCCGTCAGGCGCAACCGTGCCATTCTGGAAAAAGACGGGGTGCTGTTCGCCGGCCCCAATGACGGCGAGATGGCCTGCGGCGAATTCGGTCCCGGCCGCATGGCCGAGCCCTTGGAGATCGTGGCGGCCATCGAACAAGCGCTGGGTTCCGATGGTCCTTTGAAGGGCGTGAGAGCGCTGGTGACCGCCGGTCCCACCCGCGAGCCGGTGGATCCCGTGCGCTTCCTGGCCAATCATTCCAGCGGCAAGCAGGGCTATGCCATTGCCGGTGCCCTGGCGCGCGCGGGCGCCGACACGACCCTGGTTTCCGGTCCAGTCAGTCTGGCGCCACCCGATGGCGTGAAACTGCAGCGCGTCACCACCGCGCGCGAGATGCTGGCGGCCTGCGAAGCGGCACTCCCCGCCGATGTGCTGGTGATGGCGGCGGCGGTGGCCGACTGGCGGCCCGATATCGCCGCCAACAGCAAGATCAAGAAAAACACCGATCGCGTAGTGCCGCTGATCAAGCTGGTGGAGAATCCCGACATATTGGCCACCTTGGCGCAGAGCGCGCAGCGCCCGCGCCTGGTGATCGGTTTTGCCGCCGAGACCGATGATGTGGTTCAGAACGCCGTCGCCAAATTGCGCACCAAGGGCGCCGACTGGATCATCGCCAACGACGTCTCAGGTGACGTGATGGGCGGCGAGAAGAACCGTATCCATCTGATCAGCAAGGCCGGCGTCGAAGCCCCCTCAATTGAAGAATGGCCGGAAATGACCAAGGGTGAAGTGGGGGCGCGTCTGGCAGCCCGTATCGCGGAGAAACTAGGGGCTGCATGAAAGTCATCATCAAGAAATTGCCGCACGGGGCGGACCTTCCCCTGCCCCATTACGCGACGCCGGGTTCGGCGGGACTGGACTTGCTGGCCGCGACGGACAAGGAGATCGAACTCGCGCCCGGCGCGCGTATGGCCGTGCCCACCGGCATCGCCATCGAATTGCCCCTGGGCGTGGAAGCCCAGGTACGGCCGCGTTCCGGCCTGGCGCTGAACCATGGCATCACCTGCCTCAACGCGCCCGGCACCATCGACAGCGACTATCGTGGCGAGGTGAAAGCCATCCTGATCAACCACAGCGACACGGTGTTCAAGATCGTGCGCGGCATGAAGATCGCCCAGATGGTGATCGCCCGCCATGAACAGGCGGAACTGGTTGAAGCCGAAGCCCTGAGCGACAGCCATCGCGGCGCCGGCGGCTTCGGATCGACCGGCATGACCGTGAAGAGCTGACATGCTGAAGCTGTCGCGCAAAACCTTGCTGGCCCTGGAAGCGGTGATCGACATCGCCTTCAATGCGCGGCCTGAGCCGGTGCAGGCCAAGGAAATCACCGCCCGCCAGGGCGTGCCGCAGCGTTATCTGGAACAGGTGATGCAGCAGCTGGTACGCGCCGGCATCCTCAAGGGCGTGCGCGGTCCCCGCGGCGGTTACCGCCTGGCGCGTGAACGCCGGCGCATTTCGGTGGGCGATGTGGTGCGGGTGGCCGAAAGCATCGAGGATGACGAGGAAAAACACACGCCCCGCTCAGACCTGGGCCAGCGCATCGTCGCCCCCTTTGTCGCCACCCTGCAGGAAGAATTGATGACGCGCCTGGATTCGGTCTCCATCGAGGACCTTTGCCAGCGCGCCCGTCATGCCGGCGTCGAAGCCGGGGCCGAAAACAGCGCGGATTTCATCATCTAGATCGGGCGGCACGGGCCCGCCACGAAGGAGCAAGTGACTATGGAACAGGGAAAACCCGGCCGCGGCCGCGTCTATGACTCTATCACCGAAACCATCGGCGACACGCCCCTGGTGCGGATGAATCGCATGACCAGGGAGGCCGGGGCCAAGGCCGACATCCTTTTGAAGCTGGAATTCTTCAATCCCCTCTCCTCGGTCAAGGACCGCATCGGCGTCAACATGATCGAAGCGATGGAGAAGCAGGGCATCATTTCACCGGGCAGGAATGTGCTGATCGAGCCGACCAGCGGCAACACCGGCATCGCGCTGGCCTTTGTCGCCGCCGCCAAGGGCTACAAGCTGATCCTGGTGATGCCGGAATCCATGTCGCTGGAACGGCGCAAGATGCTGATGATCCTGGGGGCGCAGATCGAGCTGACCGAAGCCGCCAAGGGCATGAAGGGCGCCATCGCCCGCGCCCATGAGCTGGTGGCACAACATCCCGGCGCCGTGATCCCGCAGCAGTTCGAAAACCCCGCCAATCCGGAAATCCACCGCCAGACCACGGCGGAGGAGATCTGGAACGACACCAACGGCAAGGTGGATATCGTGATTTCCGGCGTCGGCACCGGCGGCACCATCACCGGCGTCGGCCAAGTGCTGAAGGAAAAAAAGCCATCGGTGAAGATGATCGCGCTGGAACCGGAGGATTCTCCCGTGCTGTCCGGCGGCGCGCCCGGTCCACACAAGATCCAGGGTATCGGCGCCGGTTTCGTCCCCGCCATACTTGATCGAAAGGTGATCGACGAGGTCATCACCATCTCCAACGAAACGGCGCTGGAAACCGCGCGCCAGGCGGCGCGGCTGGAAGGCATTCCGGTGGGCATTTCCTCAGGTGCCGCCATCGCCGCGGCACTGGAAGTGGGGGCACGGCCAGAGAATGAAGGCAAGACCATCGTCGCCATCATTCCTTCGTTTGCGGAGCGCTATCTTTCGACGGCGCTGTTTGAAGGGTTATGAGCGGTCTGTCATTTTGCTCTGCAAAATGACAGACGAAATGGTCCGGTGGACCATTTCGAGCGAATAACGCCGCGAGCTTGGGCGAGCGGCGGGTGGTGGTGATCAGGTTCAGGCGTTTCCACCAATACCAATCTTCCGAATACACTCGGAGCAACGCTATAGAAGCCCGGCCAATAAATCCGGCCGGTCCGTGCAAATGGCATCCAAATCCATCAGCCGACGCATGTCGGCCGGCTCGTTCACCGTCCAGGCACCCACCTCGAGACCGCGCGCACGCGCATAAGCGGCATTTTCCGGCGTGGCGTCGGGAAAATTGGGAAACCAGCCCTGCCCGCCCGCCTGCACGATCGCATCCATAACCGGCCGGGCGTCGCCTGACAGTTTGTCGGTAGTGAACCAGCATGCAGCGCCGTGCGCCGCCAGCGGCACCAGCGCCCGCCAATCAAAGCCGACAAACACCGTCTGGTCCGACAGGCCATTGACCGCAATCACGTGATGGGCCGCATCCGCCAACGCGACGGGATCGGCGCTGTCCTCGCTCATGTCGCACTTCAATTCCACAAACAAAAGAAAGCCACGGCCTTTTACCAGCGCGGCCAAGCCGTCCAATGTCGGCACGGGCGCCTGCGCCGGTTTCAATAAGGGATGTGCCAGGGCATAATCGCCTCCCGGCTGCGGCGTGCCGACATCGAACTGTCGCAGTTCCGCAAGCGACAGGTCCCTGATCCGGGGGCCCGGCCCGGTCAGCCACACGCCATCCTTGCGCGCCAGCCCTGCCCTCAGCCGGAAATCATGATGCACCACCACCGCGCCATCGCGGGTCAGTTGCACATCCAGTTCCGCCCCGTCGCAGCCGCGCGCCAATGCATCGGCAAACGCCGCCAAAGTATTTTCCGGCATCAACTGTGCGCCGCCGCGATGGGCGATGTTCAGGGGTTTCATGATGGAAAGCTAAGACGCTGTTCCGCGATGCGCCAGCCCTGTGGCTTTCCGGCAACCAGTCTTGCGCATAGCGGCTGCGCAACGCTCCTCTGTAATTGACTCGGGCATGCGGCAGGCGTAACCCAACGCCATCGGGCAATGCCGCCCGTCTTAGCAAGGAGGGATGGATGTTTCAGACCGTGACGACCGTCCTTGCGGCGGCATCATGTTGAGGACCCGTATGGCCGGCCGGTAGTTTCCTACCGCGTCACCCTCCCGGGCTCTCTCCCGCGGAGGGTTTTTTATTGCCCGCAGTCCTGAAAAACAGCGCCACCATAAAGCCATGACACCCGATCTCACCTCGCCCGGTCCCCTGATCCCCGCCCGCCGCCATCACGCCTGGCTGCTGGAAGCACGCGAGCTGTTGCGCCTGGGCGTGCCGCTGGCCGCCACGCAACTGGCGCAGATGGCGATCCTGGCCACCGACACGGTGATGCTGGGCCATTACAGCAAGGAAGCCCTGGCCGCGGGCGCGCTGGGCAACACGATCTACTTTATGGTCTGGCTGCTGGGCAGCGGCATGCCCATGGCGGTGTCGCCGGTGATCGCGCATGTCCAGGGCCGGCACGCGGCAAGTGCCGCGTCGCGCGCCGGATTACTTGATGGGCGCGAAGTGCGCATCGCCGTGCGCATGGGACTGTGGTCGGTGGCCTTGTCATGCCTGCCCTTGCTGGCGGTGCTGATCTTCACCCGCCCTCTGCTGCTCGCCTTTCAGCAGGAGCCGCGCCTGGCCCAGGACGCGGCTGTGTTCATGTCCGGCCTGGCCTGGGGATTGCCCTTTGCATTGGCCTTCCAGGTGCTGCGCAGCTTCTCCACCGCGCTATCGCGCGCTGTGCCACCTCTGGCGGTGATGGCGCTGGCCATCCTGTGGAACGCAGGCTTCGACTATGCCCTGATCTTCGGGCATTTCGGCTTTCCGCGCCTGGGCCTTTTCGGCGCGGGCCTGGCAAGCGCCAGTTCCAACCTCTTCAGCTTTCTGGCGATGCTGACGGTGTGCCTGGGCGTGCCCGCTTTGAAGCGCTACCGCATCCTGCACAGGCTGCAGCACGCGGACTGGTCCTGCTTTGCCGAGCTGTTCCGGCTGGGGTTTCCCATCGGCATCACCATGCTGTTCGAAGTGGCGCTGTTCAACGGCGCGGCCCTGGTGATGGGGACCTTCGGGCTGGCCTCGCTGGCGGCGCACCAGATCGCCATCACCATTCCCTCTCTCACTTTCATGATCCCGCTCGGTATCGGCTTGGCTGCCACCGTGCGGGTGGGATTTGCGGTGGGCGCGGGCGATGCCATCGCAGCACGGCGCGCCGGCTTCACCGCCATCGCCATGGCGGCCTGCTTCATGTGCATTACCGCTATCGTGTTGCTGTTCTGGCCCAAACCCATCGCCACTCTTTGGCTGCCGGATATTCCCGAAAATGCCGATGTGCTGGCCTTGGCAGTGAGCTTCCTGCATATCGCCGCTGCCTTCCAGCTCGCCGACGGCGTGCAGGTCTCTGCCTCCATGAGCCTGCGCGGACTGAAAGACACGCGCGGGCCGATGTGGCTGGCGGGCGCCTCCTATTGGCTGGCCGGCGCGCCGATGGGAATCGCGCTGGGCTTTTGGGGCGGAATGCGCGGCTTCGGTATCTGGCTGGGACTGGCCTTCGGGCTTTTGGTGGCGGCGTTGACGCTAACCGCCCGCTTCGTCGTGCTGTCAAAAAAAACGCTGTAAGGTCAGCACCAACAACAGCGTGATAACCCCCAATATCGTGATCAGCGCCACCCGCGTCGGGCGGGACCGGCGTTCCTGTTCCGCTGCGATCTGGATGGCGGTGTCGGGGTGCAGCCGCACGCCACCTTCTGCCACCATCTGCGACAGGCCTTCGGCATTCTTGACCAGTTGCGGCAGGTCCTGGGCCAGCTTGCCCAGGGCGCTGAAAGTTTCGCCGGCGCGGCTCAGCGCGGCTTCCGGCCCCATATTGTCGGCCACCCATCTCTCCGCCACCGGACGCGCCGCCTGCCAGATGTCGAAATCGGGATCGAGCCCACGGCATACGCCTTCCACCACCACCATAGTCTTCTGCAGCAGCACCAGCTGCGGCTGGGCCTGCATGTCGAAACGGCGGGTGGTTTCGAACAATTGCCCCAGCAGGCGCGCGATCGAGACGTCGCGTGCGCTTTTGCCGAAGATCGGTTCGCCGATGGCGCGCAAGGCCTGGGCGAAAGTCTCCAGCGAATGCTGCGGCGGCACGAAGGAAAATTCGTAGTGCAGTTCCGCCACCTTGCGATAATCGCGCTGCAGGAAACCTGCAAGGGTACCGGCCATGAAGCGGCGCATGCCCGCGTCCAGCCGGCCCATGATGCCGAAATCTACCGCCGCCAGCCGGCCCTGATCGTCGATGAACAGATTGCCGGGATGCATGTCGGCATGAAAGAAACCGTCGCGCAGCGCCTGGGTGAGGAAGCTGCGCATCACCAGCACCGCCACCTGCTTGGGATCGCGCCCGGCCGCCGCGATCGCCGCCGCATCGCGCACCGAAATGCCGTCGATCCATTCGCTGGTCAGCACATTGGCGGACGTGCGGCTCCAGTCGATATGCGGCACGCGGAATTCCGGCTCCCCGCGGGTGCGCTCATATAGCTCGCCGGCCGCCGCCGCTTCCATGCGCAGATCCAGTTCCAGCGCCACCGACTCCGCCAGGGTCGCCACCACCGCCATCGGCCTGAGCCGGCGGGCTTCGGCGGAATGGCGTTCGGCGAAACGGGCGAAGAAGGCCAGGGCTTCCAGGTCGCGGGCGAACTGCTCGCGCACATGGGGACGCAAAATCTTCACCGCCACCCGCACCGGAGGATGATCGCTGGTCTGGGCGCGATGCACCTGGGCGATGGAAGCAGCCGCCAGCGCGGCGCCGAAGCGGGAGAACAAGGCTTCCACCGGCTTGCCGAAAGAGCGGCTTATTTCGGCGCGGGCTTCCTCTTCCGAAAAAGGCGGCAGCCGGTCCTGCAGATGCTCCAGCGCTTCCGCCATTTCGGTGCCCACAATGTCGGGCCGGGTCGCCAGCATCTGGCCCAGCTTGATGTAAGCCGGGCCCAATCTTTCCAACGCCCGGCTGAGGCGCGCGCCGGCATCGGGCTTGCGGGCATGCAAGGCGCGCGCAGGTCCGGCCAGCAACCAGACGGCATGCAGCAGGCGAAAAGAACTTGAAATGGCCCCCATTTACAGACGCCAGGCGGAATGCATGGCGGCAATACCGCCGGAAAGATTTCTCACCTTCACCTGTTCCAGGCCGGCATCGGCGATCATGGCGGCGAACTTGGCCTGGGGCGGAAAGCGGCGAATGCTTTCGGCCAGATAGCGATAGGACTCTTCGTCCTTTGCCACCCAGCCGCCGATCTTGGGCAACAGCTTGAAGGAATAAGCATCATACAGCGCATCGATGCCCGGCACTTCGACCTTGGAGAATTCCAGGCAGAGAAAACGCCCGCCGGGCTTCAGAATCCGCCGCGCTTCGGTAAGAGCCTTCTCGATATGGGTGACGTTGCGAATGCCGAAGGCGATGGTATAGGCGTCAAAGCTGCTGTCGGGAAACGGCAAAGCCTCCGCATTGCCGCATACCCACTCGATGGCGGGCTCGCCCTTTTCTTCCGCCCGGCGTTTGCCCTCCCCCAGCATCTCGGCATTGATGTCGCAGACGGTGATGGCCGCGTCGCCTCCCCGGCCGCGCGCCATGTCGGCGATCCGGAACGCGATGTCGCCGGTGCCGCCCGCCACGTCCAGAACCTTCCAGCCGGGGCGCGGGTTCAGCCACTCCACCATCGCGTCCTTCCAGATGCGATGGATGCCTGCGCTCATCAGGTCGTTCATCAGGTCGTAGCGTGCCGCGACGCTGGAGAAGACCTGTTTGACCAGGCCTTCTTTTTCTCCCTCCGGCACCTCGCGAAAGCCGAAACTGGCGGTTTTGTCTGTCATGCCGGGAACATAACCGCCGCTGCCGCGCTAGGCTACCACTTGGGACCGCGGCCCTTTATATGGACCCATGCCCGAACTGCCCGAAGTCGAGACCGTGCGCCTTGGCCTTCAACCCGTCATGGAAGGCCATGTCCTGACGGAGGTGGAGACAAGACGGGGCGATCTGCGCCTGCCCTTCCCCAAGGACTTTGCTGCCCGCACCAAGGGCCGCAGGGTCGAACATCTGCGCCGCCGCGCCAAATATATCCTGGCCGATCTGGACAGCGGCGAGACCCTGGTGATCCATCTGGGCATGTCAGGCCGCATGAGCGTTTATTCAGAAGGAAAGCAGCGCCGCATCGGAAACTATGTCTATGACAAGGCGCCGGAGGGGGCGGGCTCCGGCAAGCACGACCATGTGGTGTTCGAGACCGACGCGCCCGCCCGCATCATCTTCAACGATCACCGCCGCTTCGGGCTGATGGCGCTGGTGAACACCGCACGGCTGGAAGAGGACAGACTGTTCAAGGACGTCGGCATCGAACCTTTGTCCGCCAAATTCAACACCGCGTATCTGGCACAAGCGCTGGCCGGCAAGAAAACGCCTATCAAGTCGGCGTTGCTGGACCAGCGGGTCGTGGCAGGGCTCGGCAATATCTATGTCTGCGAGGCACTGTTCCGCAGCCATATCTCGCCCAAGCGGCTGGCGGGCTCGATCACGCGCGAACGGATTGCGCCTTTGGTCGCAGCCATCAAGAAGGTGCTGAAGGACGCCATTGCCGCCGGCGGCTCGACCTTGCGCGATCATGCCCAGGCGACCGGCGATCCCGGCAATTTCCAGCATCATTTCCTGGTCTATGGCCGCGAAGGCAAGCCTTGTAAATTGGGCTGTCCGGGGACAGTAAAGCGCATTGTGCAAGCTGGCCGTTCCACCTTCTATTGCCCCAAATGCCAAATGTGAGAATCATATGACGATCAAGACGGAAGTGAATGGTTCGGTCGGCATTGCCACCCTCAATCGGCCCGAGGCATTGAACGCACTGAACACCCAGCTGCTCAACGAACTGGCCGATGCGCTGGAAGCCTGGGATCGCGGCACGGACGTCCGCTGCATCATCATCACCGGCAGCGAGCGCGCCTTTGCCGCCGGCGCCGACATCAAGGAGATGCAACCCAAGACCTACTCCCAGATGTACCGGGAAAATCTGTTCGGAGATCAGGTTGACCGTATCGCCCGCATCAAGAAGCCCATTATCGCCGCGGTGGCGGGCCATGCCCTGGGCGGCGGCTGCGAACTGGCTCTGGTCTGCGATTTCATCATCGCCGCCGACACCGCCAAATTCGGCCAGCCGGAGATCACCTTGGGCATCATGCCGGGACTGGGCGGCAGCCAGCGCCTGACCCGTATCGTCGGCAAGTCCAAAGCCATGGACCTGTGCCTTACCGGGCGGGTGATGGACGCGGCGGAAGCCGAGGCCAGCGGGCTGGTAGCCCGGGTGGTGCCGGCGGACATGTTGATGGCGGAAGCGCTGAAGGCGGCCCAAAAGATCGCCGCCCAGTCCTCGCCTGCCGTCCAGATGGTGAAGGAGGCCGTCAACCGGGCCTATGAAACCACCCTGGCCGAGGGGCTGCATTTCGAACGGCGCCTGTTCCACGCCATGTTCGCCACAGCCGACCAGAAAGAGGGCATGGCGGCCTTTGCCGAAAAGCGCAAACCCGCCTTTAAAGATGAGTGAGCCGGAACCAGCAATCGCCGGCCGGCGATTGTCCGGCGAACGCCCCCGAGTTTGAGCGAGGGGGCCTCGGCAGCTCATTCTTGACCCAGGGGCCCGTCCCGCGCTATAGGCCCGCCTCTTTTACGAGAACCGCCAAGAAAGCCTGGGACTCCTATGCCGAATATCGCCTCCGCCAAGAAGCGCGTCCGCACCACTGCCAAGCGCACCGCCATCAATACGGCGCGCAAAACCCGGGTCCGCGGCTTCATCCGCAAGGTGGAAGAAGCGATTACTTCCGGCGACAAGGCCGCCGCCCTGGCCGCCCTGAGGGCCGCTGAGCCCGAGATCATGCGGGGCGTTTCCAAGGGCGTGTTGCACAAGAACACCGGCTCGCGGAAGGTTTCCCGCCTCTCCAAGCGGGTCGCAAAACTGTCAAAGTAACGAAGAGACTGGAATCCTTCAGGTTTCAAGTCCAGAATAAGGTCCGGTAGTAAAAACCGGACCTTTTTATTTGTCCGTGTGCTGATTTCCCCGAAAAGCCATATTTCGCCAGTGCAACACGGATGATTTGACGGCTAAGTGACTGATTCAAAAAAGTTTGATGCTGGACATCCATTTTCCGTATACGGCACAACCATTTAGCCAAATTCACAAAAGCGAAAAAATTTTCGAATCGGGTCGATGTTCGCAGTTTATTCCCTTGTGGGAGCGCGCGGCTTGGACGTATCTTAACCAACCAATGGGGCGGGCGCTGGATATGCCGAAGTACAGATCAAATAAAAAGAAAGTATTCGGCAATGGTCGGTGGCATTTTCGACGTAGTCGAAAGACAATAAGTCCCTGAATTCTTGAAATTGTGACACTGCTGTGCTGGGCGAAGACCCCGGCGGAACTCGAATTGTCTTTCAGGCGCACGCATGGCCTCTTCTTTTTCTCCCGAATATGCAGGCGACATCAGCGCCACCGAAACCTGGAACCGGCTGACCGCCGATCCAAACGCCCAGCTGGTCGATGTCCGCACCCTGGCGGAATGGAACTTTGTCGGGCTGCCCGACCTCTCCTCCCTTGGCCGCCAGGTCCATTGCATCGAATGGCAGGGCTTTCCCACCGGTGACCGCAATCCAGGTTTTATGACCGAAGCCGGTGAGGCGCTGAAGGACAAGGACGCCCCGGTGTTCCTCCTGTGCCGTTCCGGGGCGCGCTCGCGCGCTGCCGCCATTGCGCTGACCCAAGCCGGTTTCCGCCAGGCTTTCAATGTCGCGGGCGGTTTTGAGGGCGATCACGACCAGGACGGCCATCGCGGCAGCCGCAATGGATGGAAGGCGGAGAATTTGCCCTGGCGGCAGGGTTAGCAGCAGCAAGACGGAAATGAACGGCTCCGGACAGGAACACCTGACGGAAAGAAAACTGGAACGAATGGGTATCGACATGGTGCAAGCAGGAAAATCACTACCGGACTGGCGGGCGGCATGGGCGGCAGTGCGCGAGCGCATGCGCCGGGAGTTGGGCGATCCGGTATTCGACGCCTGGATCGGGCCGCTGAACCTGGAATCCTGCGATGGCGATGATCTCAAGATCGGGGCCGCCAAGCCCTTTGTGCGCAACTGGGTGGCCAACCATTATGTCGGCCGCATCGAGAAGGCTTTCGTGGCCGAAGGCTTTTCGCCGGCATCGCTGTCCATCGTGATCAGCGCCGCGCCTTCGCCCGTGATCGGCGGCGCCATTCCGCGCGAGGCCCAGCATCAGGAAACCCAGCCGGCCAGCGTTGCCTACATTTCCCCGCGCAGCGAAAGCCGGAGCGGCGAAGAGGATAAGGGCCTGTGGAACCGGATGCTGCATCCGCAGCAGACCTTCGACAGCTTCATTCCCGGCACCGGCAACCAGTTCGGCCACAGCGCCGCCAAGAGCTTTGCCGACGGCCAGCAGGCCGATATCCCCCTGCTCTATATCCATGGCGGTTTCGGCTTCGGCAAAACCCATCTGCTGAATGCGGCGGCGCTGGAATTCAGGAAGCGCGGCAAGCGCACCTTGTTCCTGCGCGCCGAGGATTTCATGCGCCACTTCCTGGGCGCGCTTTATCGCAAGGACACCTTGGCCTTCAAGGAAGAGCTGCGCACCGCCGAAGTCCTGATCATCGACGACCTGCAGCATATCTGCCGCTCCGCCGCCACCGCATCGGAGTTCCTCTACACCGTCAATGCCTTTGCGGATCTGCGCCGCCGGGTGGTGATCGCCGCCGACCGCGCGCCTCAGGCGCTGGAAGGCTTAGGCGCCGATGTGAAATCGCGCCTGGCCGGCGGGCTTTGCGTGGGCCTGGACAAGCCGGACCGCGACACGCGGCTGGCCATCCTCAAGTCCCGCGCCCAGGAATTCTCCCGCCACAAGCCGGACGTGGTGCTGCCCGAGACGGTGCTGGAGCGCATCGCCGACATGGACGATGCCTCTCCGCGCGAACTGATCGGGGTCTTCACCAAGCTCGCCACCTATGCCGATCTCACCAAGAAGCCGGTGACCCTGGAAGTGGCGGAAGAAGCGGTGGGCCTGCGCGCCGGTCCGGGCGTCAAGACCTCCATCGAGGACATCCAGAAGAAGACGGCGGAGTTCTACAAGCTGGACGTGAAGGACTTTCACTCGCCCCAGCGCGCCCGCCGTGTCGCCCGTCCGCGCCAGGTGGCGATGTATCTGTCGCGCAAGCTGACAACCCGCTCGCTGCCGGAGATCGGCCGGCGCTTCGGCGGCCGCGATCACACCACCGTACTGCATGCCTGCCGCCGGATCGAAGCGCTGATCGTGGAAGATGCGATGTTCCGGCAGGAGGTCGATTTCCTGAGCCAGATGCTTCAACGGCGCCCAGAAATCTAGGCGCTACGAATATGCCAATTTGGTGCGTCGCGCTCCCTGTGAGCCGTGGCGCGCGGAGCGCGTGAGCTGGCCCCGTGGACCTGCGAAACGGCGAACGCCGCGAACTTGGGCGAGCGGCCGGGCAATAAATTCTGTCCGTGCGCCCTCCTGCCGGCTGGACAAATTCGCTAAGCACCAATCGGCAAAAGGCCCGGAGCAATCTGGCTGATTCGCCCGTCACGATCCGGCCGATTCAGAGCCATGATCTCACTTCGACGGCGGTGAATTTTCGGGGACTTCGGAGAGATACATCCGTTGTTCCCGAGGGGCGATATAGATATGAAATCTTTTCAAAATATCCATTCCGATAATCAATTGGGAAATACTGACACCGTCATTTCGGGGGCGGGTGCGATCAAGGCTGTTCCCCATCTCGGAAGCGTTCCTATCGACGCTGCTCGGCAGAATAGCGATAAGGGGATTGTTTATGGTCATGCCATTAAAGTCCAATTTGAAGAACTGATGCTGATAAACCGGGAGCCTGGGGTTGTTTGCCAGCATCGTGAATTTTTCCATTCCAGGTGAGCCAGCCGTAAGGCCGAAATACGTCTTGGCAACGTCAGCGCTCAAGAACGAACTGACGGCACCGCTGTCGATAATAGCATTCAGCTTTTGCCCATCGAGAGTTGCCAGAGCGTTGATGCGGCCACCCCTCTTTTCGATTGTTCCAACCGTTCTGGCTGCGCCGTTCCAGGCAGGAGTCTCGCCCTTGCAATGATCGGACGAAAACAACTTCAAAACGCGACGGGAAAAATCAATATCGAGGTCGTATTGATGAAATTGGTCTCGCGATAGAACGCCTGCGAAGCGCGGATCAACCTTCTCCAGGTCCGGATCTGGCCAGATTCTGAATTGCGCCTCCGGCACCTCTTGTTGGCCGATTTTAAAACGGGCTATGGTCGTGACGTCGCGCGATACATTGCCATTGACATCATAAAGGGTGTTGTCCCGCGAGTCTTGGCGCACAGAGAGTTTCAGTTCCTGGGTCAATGCGCGCGTGACAGAACTGACCGGAGCTCCTGTATCAAATATCATGAATTTTTCGACGCCATTGATGGTGACAGGCACCAGCATTGTGGCTCCATGATTTGCAGGGACCATCTGGATCTGATCGATCAATCGAATAGGCTGGCAGGTATCGGCGCGCGCTGTATCTGTCGCCAGCCAAGCAAGAAATAACGACACCAACAGAAAGCAATGCATTTGCGGGTCGGCCTGTTTTCGACAGTCTGGCTGCCTTATTCGCCTGGGCGACTGTTATCGTTCAGTATCCCACCTGCGTCGGCCTAACAACGCTGGTCCCGAAGGCATGTAGCCGCGGATTGGGAGAATATTCCCGACGCAGATCATGAAGCAGACAACCTTCGCGATTCCGCCCCGGCTCACAACAATCTGTAGTGGCCCAGTTACATCCTCGATTGCCGGCCTGTCCGTGGAGTGGCTCCAACCCCAATTGGGCAAGAGTTCGGCAGCACATTGGCCCCGAAACTATCGGTGCAAACGAGCGTTCAAGGATCTCGCTCCTCTGTCCAACCGGAGCCAGCGGACCGCCCCCTGGTCATCGATCAGCACTGCGGAATGACATTGGAAAACCGCCGGAATCATCGGCCCCTTCCTTGCCCACTGGCAACTAGCTGGCAGTGTTCGATAACCCCAAAAATGGGCGGAAAACTGGGGAAAAAAGACCCGGAATCGGGCCCGTTTTCTTTGCCCTTTGAACCCCGTTTTGGTATGGTTTCGCACTTGAGTCTTGGGGTCCTGAGGGGCGCGCCCAAACACAAGCCAGACAATGGAAAAACGGGCGTTTTCGGCAGCCATCCGGCACCGGAAAGCGGATCAGCTAACCGGGCGGTGGAACGATGAAGATCAACGTCGAACGCGGCGCATTCTTGAAAGCGCTCAACCATGTGCAAAGCGTGGTGGAACGCCGCAACACCATCCCGATCCTTTCCAATGTGCTGATCGAAGCGGCCAAGGGCGAACTCAAGCTTACCGCCACCGACCTGGATATCGAGATTGTCGAGGCCCTGCCGGCCGACGTCCTGCGCAACGGTTCGGCCACCGCGCCCGCCCATATGCTTTACGACATCGTCAGGAAGCTGCCCGAAGGCGCCCAGGTGCAGGCCGAGCTCCTGGCCAGCGAAGGCGGCCGGCTGGCCGTGTCCGCCGGCCATTCGCGCTTTGAGCTGTCCTGTCTGCCGCGGGAGGATTTCCCCCAGATGACGGCCGGCGCCCTGCCCCACAAATTCCGCCTGGCCGCCGACGACCTCAAGCGGGTGATCGACAAGACCCGTTTCGCCATCTCGACGGAAGAAACCCGCTATTACCTGAATGGCATCTACGTGCATGCCGCCAAGGACGCCAAACCGCCCGTGATGCGGGCCGTGGCGACCGACGGTCATCGCCTGGCTCGTTATGAGATGGAATTGCCTGATGGCGCCGCCGACATTCCCGGCGTGATCGTGCCGCGCAAGACCGTGGGCGAATTGCGCAAGCTGCTGGACGATGCCGATGGCGCGATCGATGTGTCGCTGTCCGACACCAAGATCCAGTTCGGCTTCAATGGGGTGGAGCTGACCTCCAAGCTGATCGACGGCAATTTCCCGCCCTATGAGCGGGTCATTCCGGCGGGCAACGACAAGAGCCTGGCGCTGGAAGCCAAGGAGTTCGCGCAAAGCGTGGACCGCGTCTCCACCATCAGCGCCGACAAGACCCGCGCGGTGAAGCTCAATCTCAGCAAGGACAAGGTGACCTTGTCGGTGGTCAATCCCGAATCCGGCACCGCCACCGAGGATGTGGGCGCCACCTACAGCGCAGGTGCGCTGGAGATCGGATTCAATGCCCGTTACCTGCTGGACATCACCAGCCAGATCGAAGGCAAGGAAGTGCGCTTCCTTTTGTCGGATGCGGGCTCGCCCGCCATCATCGAAGACGCGGAGGACGCGCGCACGCTTTACGTCCTCATGCCTTTAAGGGTTTGATTTGACCGTTGCCTTGGACATGCAGGCCGGCAGGGCGGAGCATTCTCGCCTGGCGGTGACGCGTCTGCGGCTGACCAATTTCCGCTCTTACATGGCGGGCGAACTGGCCGTCAGCGGCACTTCGGTGGTGCTGGCGGGCCCCAATGGCGCCGGCAAGACCAATGTGCTGGATGCCATTTCCCTGCTGTCGCCGGGCCGGGGCCTGCGCGGCGCCAAGCTGGCGGAGCACACCCGCAAGGGACCAGTGGCCCGCGAGGAAACATTATGGGCTGTCGCCGCCACCGTGGCCCGCGGCGGCACCGACTATGAGATCGGCACCGGGCTGACGCAGGCGAGCGCCTCGCGCCAGGTACGGTTGAACGGAGCCCCAGCACAAAGCTCCGCCGACCTGGGCGACATCGTGCAATTGATCTGGCTGACGCCGGCCATGGATCGGCTCTTCATCGAAAGCGCGGGCGGGCGCCGGCGTTTCCTGGATCGCCTGGTATTGGGATTTGACTCCGGCCATGCCCGCGCCGCCACCCGCTATGAGACCGCCATGCGCGAGCGGGCCCGGCTGCTGAAATACGGCCCCCGCGATCCCTCCTGGCTTGAGGCCCTGGAAAATGAGATGGCGGAAGCCGGCATCGCCATTGCGCAGGCGCGTGCCTTGGCCGTGGAGCGGCTGTCCCGGGTCTTGGCGGAAAGGAGACAGGCAGGCGCCTTTCCCGCCGCCTCCCTGGCGCTCAGCGATGAATGGCATCTGGCGTCTTGCGACACCTTGCGTGCCCAGCTTGGCGCAAGCCGCATACGCGACGCCGAAGCCGGCCGCACCCTCACCGGCCCGCATACCAGCGATCTTCATGTTCGCCATACCCTGAAGCGCGCCGAAGCGCGCGACTGCTCCACCGGCGAGCAGAAGGCGCTGCTGATCTCCATCATGCTGGCCGATGCCCGCGAACTGGCGCGGGTGCGTGAGGGCCTGGCGCCTATCCTGCTGCTGGACGAAATCGCCGCCCATCTCGATGCCATACGCCGCGCGGCGCTGTTCGAGGAAATTCACAGCCTCTCGGCCCAGGCCTGGATGACGGGCACCGATCTCTCCCTGTTCCGCGAGGCAAAAGCGGAGATCTTCGACGTGCGCGACGGCGTCTTTCATCCGCAAGGTGCCGCATGATCCCCTGGCATAATTACCTGCTCTATTGCGGCCTTTATGCCGTCGCTGTCGCCACACCCGGCCCCGGTGTGATCGCCATCGTGGCGCGCGCTTTGGGCAGCGGTTTCAAATCCGTGGTGCCGGGAACTTTCGGCATTCTGGCAGGCGACCTGGTCCTGATGACCTTGTCGGCGTTCGGCCTGGCGATGGTGGCGCAGGCGATGGGGCAATGGTTCCTGATCGTGAAGTTCGCCGGGGCCTTGTATCTGGTCTATCTCGGCTACAAATATTGGACGGCGGAAGTCCCCGAGACCGGCGAGATCACGCCATCCGGCAAGGGTGATATGCGGCGCGGGTTCCTGGCCTATCTGGGCCTGACCTTGGGAAACCCTAAAGCCATCGCCTTTTTCGTGGCCCTGCTGCCCGTGGCGATCAATCCGCGGACCATCGGCCTAGCCGGTTATCTGCAACTCTGCGCTGCCACCTTTGTCGTGATCCCGGCCATCACGCTGGGCTATGCGGCCCTGGCGGCGCAACTTTCCCGCTTTGTCGCCAGCCGAAAGGCGAGGCTGCGGATCAACAAGGGAGCGGGCGCGGTCATGGTCGGCGCCGGCGCTCTCATTATGGTGAGCTGAATGTCAGAACCCAATATGAACGTTTACAACGCCGACAGCATCAAGGTGCTGAAGGGCCTGGATGCCGTG